>FWPU01003459.1_pt1 | contig 39820 bp, 31 predicted proteins | sample 2228361 | NCBI WGS metagenome assembly FWPU01 (sample SAMEA103939777, study PRJEB20133) | metagenome | reverse complement strand
AAATATAAAAATCCCCTTTACCCTTTTCCTTTGAAGATATTGAATTTTCAAATAGGTGTGGAAAATGAAAAGTTGATTGACTATATGGAAAAGATAAAATTGAAGGAAGAAGAGCACTTTGAAAAATTTAAATTGGAAGGGTTCAAAAAAACAATTTCACCCTATTTATATACTTTTGTTAAAGTTTTCTCCCAAGAAAGACAAGCTTTGGGGAGATCTGCACTTTTGTTTTCTATTATTGGTTTTATTTCATTACTTTTGTACAAAGAAAAGTTTATAAAAATTTATTTAATTTTACAAATAATTTTCTTTTTTATCCAATTTTTTAATCCCACAACAGAGCCCTTAAGATTGATGTTTTCTTTGTCTTATTCTCGTTTTTTGCTTTATCCAATTTCCATACTTTTATTTTTTTCTTTATTAATTTTTCAAAAATATTGGCTTTATGATTTAATTTTTGTCTTAGGTTTTTTGACCCAATTATTTTTAATTCTTCCACCCCATCTTTTAAAAACGCATCTTTATTTATTTATAATATCCCTTTTAGGGGTTATAACTTTATTTTTCTTTAAATTTAAAAGGCATTTTTTTTATATTTTAATCTTATTGTTCATAATTTTTTCACCTTTTATTGATTATTTAAAAAATTCTTCAAGAATTTTCCATTATTTATATTATTATCATGTTTCACCAATTTCAAAGAGAACCCTTCCTTTATCTACATATTTAAGGGGGAAAAAAGGTAAAATCCATTTTCACTTTAAAGAAGAATATTTTAGTGGATATTGGGTTTTTCCCTATCTTTTAATGGGTATAAATTTTGAAAAGGAGCTTGTTTTTTTAAAAACAGAGGGAAAGGACTTAAAAAATTGGGTAAAGGAGTTAAAAGATGAAAAAGTAAGCCATATAGCTATAACTGAAGGAGTAAAAGAATTTGATTGGTGTAATGAAAATCCCCAGATTTTTGAGTTAGAAATTTTTACAGAAGGTATATATTTTTATAAATTTAAGCCCATATAATTAATTAAAGCAATTAAAAAAAACAAGAAATGGTATAGGTAGGGGTAGGGTTTTTTATAGGGGGGCTGGTGGAGGGTGCTATATAATGAAACACTGGCAATTATAAAAAATATTATGAAGGAAATTATAAAATAAATTCTAAAAATTGTAAAACTAAATCCAGCCAAGGAAAAAAGAAGGGGAAGAAAATGTCCAAAGGGAAATTTATTTTCTCCTTTTAAGAGGGAAAAGTTTATGAAAATCAAGGAATAGGGTAAAGAAAAGTGTAAAGAAATTAAAAAATTTGGTAAAGAAATTTCTTTTATTGATCCAATTGTGAAAAATAAGAAGAAACCAAAAGATAAATTCATTATAAAAAGGAGTTTTGGATTTTTTTCAGAAAATTTTTCAAGCCATAAAAAGATAATTAAAGATAAGGGAATATAAAAGTTTAAAGTAAAAATTTTTAAGGATAAAAGAAAAAATATGAAGGATAAAATTAAGGAAAAAAACATAAATTTTTTTTCTTCAAAGGAAGTCAAAAAGAATAAAATTATTAAATTGGTAAAAAGGGGTAGAAGATTTAAGGAAAGATTTTCAAAAAGATTAAAGAGCAAAATTGAGATTATTAAATAAAATATTTTAAAAAGAAACTTTGAAACCATAATTTATTTATTCAAAGCTTCCAATTTATCTATTAAAAGCCAAAGACCTGATAAGGATCTTAATAATCTATATTTCCCCTTTAAATATAATTGGGCTTCCTTTTCTTTCCCTTGAAATAAGCAATCTTCCATAGCATATTGGAATTCCTTTTCCAAATCCTCCCCCTTTGCTATATATTTTTTCCCTTTTTCAAAGGCATCCTTTGATAGTTCTGTTTCACCCCTGTAAGCAGAAATTAACTTATCCAAGATTTTTTCTATTTCATATCTTAAAGAAAGACCCTTTAAAATTAACTTTTCTTGTTCCTTTAAATAGGATAAATTTTTCAAAACCTCAAAGGATTTTAAAGATTCTTCTTCAAAGGGTTCAATTGGAAAGGTGCTTTGCTGTAATATTTTTTTCAATACCTCTTCTTCATTTTCTGGAGTTTCTTCAACAACAGGTGTGGCAGGTTTTACTTCTTCAAAACTTTGAACTGTTTCAAAAGTGAAATCAGAGTCCAGCTTGGACAAGACGCTTTTTATAGCATTTTTGTATTGGGCTAAAACTTCCAATTTTACATCCCCTTTTTCTTTTGCTCTTTCTAAGAGTTGTTCAATTTCATCAATCCTTTTTAAATCCTTTTGGATTTTTGAATCCCCTCCTTCCAATTGATGTCTTAAACTTCTTATCTTTGTAGTTTCTTCAAGCAAATTTTCTTCTTCTTTTTTATATATCTCCACATATCTGTTTTTTGTTGTAACATTTAATTCTGCTACCTTAACTAAGATATCAGGGTGCAAAAATCCAATATCCATTTTTGTTTTTAAAGAACGAATGGCTTTTAAAACCCCTGATAAAACAAAGTCCTCTAAGGTTTTACACTCTATGATTTCCCTTCTTAATTCTTGAAGAAGTGTTAAAAAATCTTCTTTTTGCCTTGTATCAAGGGCGGGGAGTTTTCCCACTGCCATTAATTTATAAAATAGTTCTTTTAAATATTCCCTATCCTTTAAAACAAAACGGTTTTCTGAAGGGCTATAAAAACTTGAAACCCTTGTAATTAAAAAATCAAGTTTATCCCTAATGTCATCATTTATTTTTTGCAAGTAAATATAAAATTTAATTATATGTAAAATGATTTTATCTTCTTCTTCTTCATTTTTAAAAGTTTCAAAAAACCTTCTAAAACTGGAAGGAGAGATCTTTTCATCGGCATTTTCTATTACAATAAAGGTATCTTGGACTTCTTCTTCCAATTTTTTTATGTATGCTTCCACTTGAGAGGAAGGATAACCAGAAAACATTTGGGGAAGTCCCCTTATTTGATTGTATAAAGATCTTAATTCTAATTTGTAAGGAACCTCTTCATTAAATAAATGTTTGTAAATTCCTTGCAATATTTGATTTAAAGTCCAAAGGGACTTAAATTGGTCTGATAAAATCAAATATCTCTGATGATATTTTTGGATAGTTTCTAAACTCATTTATAATATAATATCATAAATTTTAAAATTTATTAAACAATTTTTAATTTTCTTTAAATTTTTGGTATAATATATTAGCCTTTTATGCAAAAGCCAATTCTAATATTAGATTTTGGGTCTCAATATACTCAACTAATTGCTCGAAGAATAAGGGAGATAGGAGTTTTATCTTTAATTGAACCTTACAAGATTTCTTTAAAAAAGATAAAAGAGATAAACCCCTATGGAATTATTTTTTCTGGGGGTCCCAATAGTGTTTATGATAAAAATGCTCCCAAGGTTGACATAAATATTTTTGATTTAAATATTCCCCTTTTGGGAATTTGTTATGGAATGCAACTCATTGCATACCTTTTCAAAGGTAGAGTAGAGGAATCCAAAGAAAGGGAATATGGGCTTGCAAAAATTTTTATAGAAGAGCATCCTTTATTTAAAGGTACTCCAAAAGAACAAAAAGTTTGGATGAGCCATGGGGATAGGGTTGAAAAAATTCCTAAAAGTTTTATATCCATTGCCAAGTCAGAAAATACACCCTTTGCTGCCTTTTCCCATAGGGAAAAACCAATTTTAGGTCTACAATTTCATCCAGAAGTAGTTCATACAGAATTTGGGAAAAAAATCTTAGAAAATTTTTTAAAAATATGCAAAGCAGAAGAAAATTGGTCTATTATTTCTTATAAAGAAGAAATTTTAAAAAAGATAAAAGAAAAAGTAAAAGATGATAAAGTTGTAGGGGGTCTTTCAGGTGGTGTTGATTCTACTGTTGCAGGAACTCTACTGGCTTCAGCAATAGGAAAAAATTTTTATGGTATTTTTGTAGATACGGGGCTTTTAAGAAAAAATGAAGCAAAGGATGTGATGGATTTTTTTAAAAAGTACCCTTTAAAAATAAAAAAAGTAAGGGCAAGTAAAATATTCTTAGAAAAATTAAAGGGTGTAAAAGATCCAGAAAAAAAGAGAAAAATAATTGGAAATACCTTTGTAAGTGTTTTTGAAAGGGAAGCTAGGAAAATAAAAGGGGCAAAATTTTTGCTTCAAGGGACAATATATCCTGATGTAATTGAATCAAATCCTGTTTTTGGACCCTCTTCTACCATAAAAACCCATCATAATGTAAAGGGGCTCCCAAAGAAAATGAAGCTAAATTTAATAGAACCCCTAAAATTTCTATTTAAAGATGAAGTAAGGGAATTGGGAAGGGAACTAAAGGTTCCTGAAGAAATTTTGAAAAGACATCCCTTTCCTGGTCCTGGGCTGGCAGTTAGAATTTTAGGTGAAGTGACAGAAAAAAAAGTGAAATTGCTTCAAAGGGCTGATGCTATTTTCCTTGAAGAATTAAAAAAGAATGGATATTATGATATGGCTTCTCAGTCCTTTGTTGTGTTACTTCCTGTAAAATCTGTAGGTGTTATGGGTGATAAGAGGACCTATCAATATGTTTGTGTTTTGAGGTCTGTTTCCACAAAGGATTTTATGACAGCAGATATTTCAGAACTTCCCTTTGATTTTTTAAAAAAAGTTGCTTCCAGAATTGTAAATGAAGTCAAGGGGATAAATAGGGTTGTTTATGATTTTACAACAAAACCCCCAGGGACAATAGAATGGGAATAAATTTAAATTTTAAATAGGAGGTTTGGAATGAAAAGATTAGTTATTCTTGGTGCTGCAGGAAGGGATTTTCATAATTTCAATGTTTTGTTTAGGGATAATCCTGAATATAAGGTTGTTTGTTTTACAGCAACCCAAATTCCCAATATTGAAGGGAGGTTATATCCTCCAGAACTTGCAGGAAAATATTATCCTGAAGGGATACCAATTTTAAAGGAAAAGGACTTACCAGAAATTATAAAAAAAAATAATATTGATGAAGTAATTTTTGCTTATTCAGATGTCTCCCATAATTATGTTATGAATTTGGCTTCCCTTTCCATTGCAAATGGAGCTGACTTTAAGCTCCTTTCTGGTACTTCTACAATGATAAAAAGTTCAAAACCTGTAATTGCTGTAACTGCCATAAGGACAGGAGCAGGGAAATCCCAAACTTCCAGGTTTATATCAAATCTTTTACGTTCTATGGGAAAAAAAGTAGTTGTAATAAGGCATCCTATGCCCTATGGAAATCTTAAGGAGCAAGTTATTCAAAGATTTGCTACCTTAGAAGATATGGAAAAACACAACTGTACAATTGAAGAAATGGAAGAATATGAACCCCACATTTCAAATGGTTTTGTGGTCTATGCTGGTGTGGATTATGGAAGGATATTAGAAGAAGCAGAGAAGGAAGCAGAAGTAATTTTATGGGATGGCGGAAACAATGATTTACCCTTTTATAAACCTGACTTACACATTACAATCCTTGATCCCCATAGAGCTGGACATGAACTTTTATACCATCCAGGGGAAACAAACTTTTTAATGGCAAATGTTTTAATCATAAATAAAATTGATACAGCTAAAAAAGAGGATATAGAAATTGTCAAAGAAAATATTAAAAAATATAACCCAAAGGCACATTTAATTGAAACAAATAGTCCCTTTACCCCATCGGATCCAAAGGCAATTGCAGGGAAGAGGGTAGTTGTAATTGAAGATGGTCCCACTTTAACCCATGGAGGGATGGCTTATGGTGCAGGTTACTTGGCTGCAAAAAAGTATGGTGCAAAAGAAATTGTCTCACCAGTTCCTTATGCAGTAGATTCTATTCAAAAGACCTATAAAGAATATCCCCAATGTAAAGAAATCCTTCCTGCAATGGGTTATGGAAAAAAACAGATGAAGGATTTAATGGAAACAGCAAATAGAGTAGAAGCGGACTTAGTAATCATTGGAACTCCAATTGATTTAAGTAGAATTGTAAAATTTAACAAACCCTTTGTTCGTGTAAGGTATGAATTGGAAGAAATAAAGTCAGGGGAATTTAAAAAATTGGTTGAAAAAGTTATAAAATAATAAAAATTTTAAACAAAAATGGTTTTTTAAAATTTATATTAAAAAAATAATATAAAGAAGAAGTATAACTTATGATACACCCTTAATTTAATAAGTTAAAGAATAAAACTTGAAGGAAATCTTTTAAATCAGAAAAGATTAGAGGCTAAAGATTTCCTTTCCAAAGTCCATGGAGGTTGCAATACTCTAAGGCAAAGATCTCCTTTGCTTCCACTTCAAAAAATGCCTCTGGCTTATCTTTTGGTTTTAAAAATTTTTTATAATGGATTCCATCTGCTACCAGCTCAATAAAGACAATATAATGTTTCTCCTCCATAGGATGTTCAATGGAACCAATAACTACTCTATATCCCTTATCTTCTTTTTTTATTACAGGTATATGTTTTTCTGTGGATGCTTCTTGGGCATTTTCTTTTAATAAGACCATTGGCTGTCCACAACAGATAAGTTCCCCTCCACCTACAAAGGAAACTTGAACAACATTTCCACAAATATTACATTTATAATAATTACCTAAGTCCATTTTTGTCTCCTCCTATTACCAATTTTCTCCTAATAATTCAAAATATGCCTTTGGATGAGCACAAGCAGGGCATTTTTCTGGAGGTTCATTTCCCGTGTGTAAATACCCACAGTTTATGCATTTCCATACAACTTTTTCTTCCCTTTTAAATACTTTTCCTGTCTTTACATTTTCTGCCAGTTCTCTATATCTTTTTTCATGTTGTCTTTCAGATATAGCAACTGCTTCAAATAAAAGGGCAATTTCTTCAAAACCTTCTTCCCTTGCAATCTTTGCAAATTCGGGATACATCTTTGTTTGCTCATAATTTTCACCTGCTTCTGCTGCTTTTAAATTTTCATAGGTGTTGCCAATTTTCCCTGCAGGAAAAGCGGCTTGAATTTCTACCTCTCCACCTTCAAGGTAGGAAAAAAATCTCTTGGCATGTTCCTTTTCATGGTTTGCTGTTTCTTCAAAGACATTTGCAATTTGGATAAAGCCCTCCTTTTTTGCTTGAGAAGCAAAAAAGGTATACCTGTTTCTTGCTTGGGATTCCCCTGCAAAGGCTGTTAAAAGATTTTTTTCTGTTTTAGTTCCTTTTAATGAATTCATATAAACCTCCTAATTTAGATTTTATCCAATATAAAAGAGGGATAATAATAATTTAAAATTTCTTTAAAATCAAGTCCATAAGCACCCATACCAAAGGCACCTTCTTGACAGAGTCCTACGCCATGTCCCCACCCACTTCCATAAAAATAATATCCCTCGGGAACCTTTAAAATTTCAAAAAGAACTTCAGGCAAATTTAGTTTAAACCTTACATTTAACCTATCCAAAACAATTTCTCCTTCACTTCCTCTAATTTTTAAAGATAAGACCCTACCTTCCTTAGATTTTTTTAACACTTCAATTTCCTTAATTATTCCCAAATTAAATCTTTTTGATAATTCTTCCTTTGATATAAAATAAAGCCATTTTGCTCTTTCTGCTCTTCCATCTGCAAATTCATTTATTAGGGGTTCCTGTTTTTCTAAGGATAAAATATTATCTCCAAATAAAATTAGTTCTATTTTATCTCCAGGGTATAGTGTCATATTTTCAATACTTAGGGTATCTTGCTTTCTGCTGGTAAATAAAGGGGTCTCTTTTAAAAGACAATAGGGGTTTTCCCTTTCCAGCAAATATACTTTATTACCATCAAGATAAGAAAAAATCCCCGAGACAGAAGATAATTCTTTCTTTGTAAATAATAATTTATAAAAAATAGACCAAAGGAGGTTTGCCTCCTTTTCACCCCTTAAATAGGGTATATAATAATCCTTAAAAATTGGAAGTTCAAATAAATTATTGCAACTTTCTCCCCTTTCTTTTAGGAAATTTAAGATTCCTCTACATAAATCCCCGTCTTTCTTAATTCCAAAAAATTTATTGGCTCCATAAAAGAGGTCTCCATTCCAAAGGAGATAAAGAGCTGATCCCTCTTTATTTAAATCACTTTTTTTTCCCTTTATTTCAAATTTAGGAAGCTCAAAACAGGGCTTGGATGGGAAATATTTTGAGTGTTCTCCTAAGGGGAAAATATCCTTTCCGTAAGCTGTATGTCCTCCACAAGTAGCCATATAAAAGGTCTCTTGTATATTTCCTTCTTTGTCTTTTAAAACGAGGTCCTTTGTCTCTAAAACTGCCCTTGTGGACAATTCCGATTCCCAATTGAATCCATTATAAACTTGGCAGGCAGGCGTTGCACATAAATCATAAAATTTACTTTCTGGTTTTTTCATCTTGTAATATCCATAAGATCTTGCAACAACTGCTTGGGCTTTTAAAGCTTCTAAGGAGGGATAAATTTTAGGTCCCATCTCAGCAGGAACTACGCCCAAAAGATAGTCCTCCATATAAATTTTATTTATAACTAAAATTTTCCCCTTTTCTAAGATTAAAATTAAATCCCCCCTATAACTTTTATCCTCAAATTGAAAAGGGAAGTTTTCTTTTGTTTTAAAGTATGCTATAGCCCCAGAATTTTCTTCAAATCCACAACCATCTTTTATAATCAATTTATTTTTTAATATTTTAACTTCCACAGGGGGAACAAGGGTCTTCTTTTTATAAACTATCTTATCTTCTGATTTTATCTTTACTTCTTTTGCATTTTTTAAGAAAACTCTAATGTTTTGATCAAAATTTGAAAAAAATAATAAGATTAAATAAATCATTCCCATGAATTTTGGAGTTTTCCAATTATATTTTCCACGCCATATAAAATTTCACAGGAAAGAACAAGTTCTTTCATTTTATTGTGATCATAAAACAAGGGTCTGTCTTCTTCTAAATGGGGAACATATTTTCTAATGATAGAATGAGCAACTTTTGTACCATCTCCAAATTTAAAATCTCTAAAATCTAAGGCCTGAGCAGCTGCCATAAATTCTATTCCCAGTACTCCATAAGCATTATTTAAAATTAAGTTATTTTTTAAAGCAGTATTCATTCCCATAGAAACAAAGTCCTCTTGATCTGCTGCTGCAGGGATGGACTGGATAGAAGCAGGCATAGAATTTATCCTTTGTTCAACTATGAGCATATCTGCAGTATATTGGGAAAGCATAAAACCAGAAAACATTCCTGCTCCTTTTGTTAAAAAGGGAGGAAGCCCTACAGAAAGAGCTGGATTTAGCAAACGGTTTAATCTCCTTTCTGACAAAACGGAAACCATACAAATCCCAGCTCCAACCATATCCATTGGCAATGAAATAGGGGTTCCTTGAAAATTTGCCCCTGTCAAAACCATATTTTCTTCATATAAAAAGATTGGATTATCTCCAACTCCATTTAATTCAATTTCACATTGCTTCCTTGCCCACCTTAGGGTATCCCTTAAAGTACCTATAACTTGGGGGGTTGATCTCATAGAATATGCATCTTGTACTTTTACTTTAAATTTTCCTGTGAGCAAATCAGAACCATCCATTATTTTCAATAAATTTTTTGCACATTTTATAGCACCTGGAAAACCCCTTAATTCATGAAGCTTGACTTGGTATGGCTTCATATTTGCAAGGAGGGCTTCTAAGGTCATTGCTGCAGCAATTTCTGCTTGGGTAACCCAATTTTCTGCATCATAAAGTAACAAATAACTCATTCCCGATAAAAAATTGGATCCATTTATAGTTCCAAGTCCATCCCTTGCTTCAAAAACAATTGGTTTTATTCCAGCCATTTCCATTGCTTTTGAGGCAGGATACCTTTTCCCTCCATAAAAGGCATCTCCTTCCCCTAATAAACATAGGGCAATTTGGCTCATAGGTGCTAAATCTCCACAGGCACCAACACTTCCATGGGTGCAAACAACAGGTGTTACACCTTTATTTAACATATCAACTAAGGTTTCTGTGACTTCTAATCTTATTGCAGAATATCCCTTTGCGTGTACATTTACTCTTGAAACCATAGCAGCTCTTACATGTTCTATTGGGGCTGGTTCCCCTATACCTGCAGCATGGTTATAAATCAAATACCTTTGAAACTCTTTAATTTTATCTGGGGAAAGAGCAACAGAAGCAAGCTCCCCTATTCCAGTATTTACACCATACATTATTTCCCCTTGTTTAATCTTCCTCTCAAGGAGTTCCCTGCATTTTTTAATTCTTTCTTTGGCATCAGGATGCAACTCTACTTTTTCATTAAATCTTGCAACTTTTACCACATCTTCAACTTTTAAATTACAACCATCTATTACAATTGCCATTTTACCTCCTGAATTTTTATTCAATAATTTTAGCATCAATGGTTTAGTTTTTTCAAATTTAAGTGGATATAATAATGGAATTTTAAAATTAGGAGAAACTGCCCATTTGCAAGTGAGGATTTTTATTAGGGAAAATTCCCCCGTTTATGGTGTAAAGGGAGATTTACTTACAGATAAAGTTGGAGAAAGGATTATTAATTGAAGGGCATCTTTTAGAGACGATAAACTAAAAGAAATTATTTAATTCCAATCCCTTCATTTTTTCTTTTTTTTAAGCCCTGAAGTTTCCTGAGGAAAAGAAATAAAGCTTACTCTACATTTAAGTAGAGCTTTGAGTTCTCCCTTTTTCAAAGGTGGATGTAGTAACAGGTCTTTAGAGTTTGTGCAAAATAAGTAAGGTGAATTTATTTTCTTATGCATAGAAATGACAAATGGGGTTTTTGTATTCCGCCAAATAAAGAAGAAAAGGGGTAAAAGTAATTATTGAAGAAGAAGTGAAGTTTAAAAAGAACTAAAAGAAAAGGAAAACAAATTCAAAAATGTTTTTTACCTTTTCCCCTAACATAGAGCAAGGAATTTTTATCTTATAAAAAGTTTGGGATTTCTTTAAATACCACCTTTCTTAATTGATTTACTTTTAAGCATAATCTTGCCATTTTTTAAAATTTAATAACACTTAGTTTTTGAATTTATTTCCCTTTTTTAAACTATTGATTTTTTTTAAAAATTTGATAATAATATATTAGGAGAATTTATGTTAGAATTGGCAAGAAAAGTGATAGATGAATATTTTAAGGCAAAAGAAGAAAATAATTTTTCTTTAATAGCTAATTGTTTTTGGCAAAATGAAAACCTTTTTTACATTGGCTCTGATGAAGGAGAGGTTTGGAGAGGGTGGGATTTGATTTCAGAATTTTTAAAAAAGCAAGTGGAAGCCTTTGAATATTTTAATGCAAAAAGAAAAAGGATCTGGGAAAAGGAAATTTTAAAGGATAAGGTATATATTTTTGTGGAAGAAAATGAAGTTACTGTTAAAACATTATCAGAGATTCATATAAACATTTTTTTAATTACAATAATTGTTGAAAATATTGAAGGGGAATTTAAAATAACCTTTCTTCACAGATCCCTGCCATCAAAGGAAGCAGTTTTTCCTTACCTTAAAGGTACCGTTAGATATTTATAATTAAAGGAAAATTTGATTTTTTTAACTTTCAATGTTAATTTATAATTATGCAAGATTTTTTTGAAGAAAGTTTAAATTTTAAATATTTTTTATATTTTTTGATAGTTGGCTTGCTTGCAGGTATTATTTTTATTCCCTTTAGTTTCTTATTCCACAGTTTGGGGCATGGAATTTTTGGTGCCCTTTCGGGAGCAAAATTTATAGGTATTTACCTCCCTTTAGATAAACATTCTAATGCTGTTTTAAATTATCCAAGTAGTTATTTTTCTGGAACAAAGGAATCTATCTTTTATTGGCTTGGAGGACATCTCTTTATTTTTTTAATTATCTTATTTATTTTAATCCTTCCAACGGGAGTTGGAATAACGGATATGGTTTTAAGAAACTCTGCCTCCTTTTATTTTGCTTTTTTAGGGGGATTTTTGGAGACAGTACTTGCCATTGGGGGTGAAGAATCCAGCCATTTACCTGAAATTTTAAAAATAAGTCCCATTTTTTTTATAGTATCCTTATCCCTTTTTTATTTAGCCCTGTCTTTCTTCTTTATTTATAAACTAATTTCCTCCTTTGGAAAAGCTTTTAAAGAATCCCTTATAATCCCTTTATTTTTGGGGTTTTCTCTTTTTTACCTTCCCTGTCTTGCATATTTAATATTTTTATTTTTTTATAAAGATTTTATATTTTATATTCACATTCCCACATACATTGCTTCTACAGTATTTCTCTTATCTACCCCTTTGATACCGAGGGGAAAAGCCCTTTGGAAAAGACCAACCTTTTGGAAAAACATTTATGCTTTGGGAATCTTTTCATTATTTTCAATACTTTTGTTTTTCTTTTTATTTTATAGGAAAAAGTTCCCTTTCATTTTATGGGGAAAAGTTGGAGTTTTTTGCAATCTCCCTCTGGAGGTAAATTTATGAGTCCTATAATTTCCTTATCAATTTTATTTTTTCTTTTAATTCCTTTAGATAAAGGAGAAGGGGTTAAAAATTTTTATAAGGAGTTTAAAAATAACTATAGGATCTTAAAAATCTATTTACCCAAGGCAAATTTAATTTTTATTGAATCTAAAGATAATATAAAAATTCAAGGTAGTATAAAAATTTATCATAGAGATAAAGAAAAAGCTGAAGAATATGTAAATAAAATTGAAGTTGGTTATGAAGAAGAAAAGGGTAATTTGAATGTTTTCTTAAATTATCCAAAGGGAAAATTGGGGAGGGAAATAAAAAAGTTATCTAATAACATTGAAATGGAAGTTTTTTTGCCAAAGGACATTGCCTTAGGAATTTATTTAAATAAAGGGGAAATAAAATTTAAAGAAAAACAAGAAAGAAATATTGTAATTGAAGGAAAAAAGCTTTCTATTTTTGCAAAATTTTCCACAAATTTTAAAAAGTTTGAAGCCTTAAACTATTTTGGAAGTATAGATTTACAAGGAAAAAATTTAATAAAAAGGTATCTTTTTCCCTTTGGAAAGAAGATAATTTATTTAAATCCCCAAGGTGAATTTGAAGCCCTTTTAAAGACAATCAAAGGAAATTATGAAATTTCTATAGGAGATTAAATATGAATATCCCCTTATATGCAATTAAGGTTGAAAAAGAAGGAGTGAAAAATGTAATGAATGCTTTATCTTCTGGAAATATAAAGCAAGGAAAGTTGACAGAGGAGTTTGAAAAGGAATTTTCAAAAATATTTGATATAAGATATTCTGTGGCAACAAGTTCAGGAACCTCAGCCCTACATTTGGCAGTTCTTTCTCTTTTTGAAAAGGGGGATGAGATTTTAGTTCCCACTTTTACCTTTTTTGCAACTGCTTCTGCTGTGGCTTTAGCTGGACTAAAACCAATTTTTTGTGATGTAGAGTTGGATTATTTTGGAATTGATTTTGAAGATGCAAAGAAGAAAATTACAAAAAAAACAAGGGGAATAATCCCTGCTCACCTTTTTGGAATCCCCTATGATATGGATCTCCTTGAAAATTTTTCCAAAGAATATAATTTAAAAGTAATAAATGATTGTGCCCAAAGCCATGGCGCCCTATGGGATGGGAAAAACCTTTCAAGTTTTGGGGAGTGCACTTGTTTTTCCTTTTATCCAACTAAAAATATTTTCACAGGGGAAGGGGGAATGGTTTGCACAAATAATGAAAAATTGGCTTCCAAAATATCTTCTTTAAGAAACCATGGGATGGTCTCCTCTTATGAACATAAATATTTGGGTTTTAATTATAGAATGACGGACTTGGAAGCAGGAATTGGTTTGGGACAATTGAAGGTCTTTGAAAGACAACTGAAAAAAAGAATCCAAAATTTTAATTATTTAAATAGGGGATTAAAAAATATCAAAAACATCCATTTTCAAAAAGTTCCCCCAAAAGCTACTCCTGCCCCAAGTTTACTTACTGGTTATATTGAAAAGGGGGAAAGGGATAGTTTTTTAAATTACCTTAAAGAAAGAGGAATTGGTTATGGAATATATTATCCAAAACCACTAAACAAGCAAGAGATCTTTATAAAAATTTTTGGAAATTTTGATTGTCCAAAGGCAGAATACTTGTGCAAAAGGGTTTTTTCCCTGCCAACCCATCACAAATTAACAAAAGAGGAAAGGGACTATATTATTAATAATATCATAGGGGCAATTAAATGAAGATAAATAAAAATATCCTTTGCTCTTTAAATTGTCCTGATACCTGCCAACTCATAATAGAAATGGAAAACAATAGGATTCTTGGAATAACAGGAGATCCCAATAACCCCTATACAAGAGGAATAGCTTGTCCCTTTATCCAAAAGTACTTAAGCAGGGTATACGATTCTTATAGGGTGCTTCATCCCCATAAAAGGGAAGGGGATACTTATCAGTCCTGGATACAAATAGATCTTAATACAGCACTAAAAGATATTGCAAATATTTTAAAGAAGACCTTATCCAAAAATCCCTCTTCTTCAATTTTGCATATTCAAGGAAAAGAAAGGGGTGGAATAACGGGAAAAATAAATAAATATTTTTTTAAACTCCTTGGAGGTGCAACTACAATTTATGAAGATGAAATTTTGGATTTAGGTGAATTAGCTTTAAGGCAGGACTTTGGCTATGAAGACAATCCAGACCCGAGGGAACTTTTAAATAGCAGGTTAATTATAATATGGAGCCATAACCCTTTTTTAAGGGGAGAACATTATCTTCCCTTTTTAAACCAAGCCCATAAAAAGGGTTCAAAAATAATTTTAATTAGCCCCATTTATTCCCCTGCAGTTAAAATGGCAGATGCCTTTTATCAACCAAAACCTGGTACAGAAGGTTTAATTGCTGCAATTTTATGTTATTTTATAATTAAAAATGATTGGTATGATAGAGTTTTTATGAAAAATTATACAGAAAATGGAGCAGAATTTATCTCTTTTGTAAAAGGATTAAATATAGAAGAACTAATTGGCTTATGTGAATTATCTCCTTCTATATTGGAAAATTTAGCTCGTTTAATTGCAACCCAAAAGCCCTTTTCTTCTATTTTAGGTGAAGATTTGGTTTTATGGGAAAATTCTCTTCAAAGCATAAGATTAATAAATGCCTTACATATATTAACGGGACAAATTGGGGAAAGCGGGATGGGAATATTTTATAAAAATATTACAAAGGGTTTAAATTTGGAGTTTTTTGAAAAAGAAGCAAAAAATGAAAGAAAAATTAGTTGGAAAGATCTCCTTGAAAAAGGAAAAAATTTTGATCCCCCCCTTGAAGTTGCCTTCATAAATAGGTCAAATCCTATTAATTTTTTACCTGGCTCCTTTGAAATTATGAAAGTTTTAAGAGAAATTCCCAATGTAATATACTTTGGCACTTTCTTTGATGATACTTCAGAGACTGCCACATATTTTTTGCCAATAACCTCTATCTTTGAAGAAAAAAATTTAGTTTATTCTTCATGGCACAAAGGGATTGGTTTGTCAAATGAAGTAATTCCACCAAAATTAGAAAGTAGAACTGAATTTTTCTACTATCAAAGATTAGCTCGCCTATTAGATTTAAAAGGTTTTGATTATAATTTATATATTTACTTCCAAGAGGTATTAAAACCCTTGTTCAAAAAAGGTTTAAATTGGGAAAAAATATCTTCAAAGATGGTTTTAAATCCCTATGAAACTAAGATTTCCTATCAAGATAAAAAGTTTTTAACTCCATCTACAAAGATCCAGCTAATAACCCATTTGGAATTCAAAAACAGCGAAAAATTGACAGAATTTCCCTATCTCCTTTATCCCATAGTTCATAGGGATTATCAATATGAACAGGTCTTCCCCAATGAAGTTGAAGGACTACCTGTAGTTGCATTAAATGGAGAGATTTTAAAAAATTTAAAGGGAGGAAGGGGAAAAGAATTTTATTTATATTCAAAGTATGGAGAAGTTAAAGTAAGGGTTGCAGAAGATAATTTTCAAAGAAAAGATTTAATCCTTTTTCCCTTTGGAAGATCTTCCTTAAACAATGAAAATATAAACCTCCTTTTACCTGCAAACTTTTATTCAGAAAATGGACACCCTTTGTATTACGGGCAATATGTAGCTTTAAGAGGGAGTGAAAAGTGAATATTTTAATTGTTGGGGGAACTAAATTTATTGGTTATGAAATTGCAAAAAATGGTTTAAAAGAGGGGCATAAAATAACAATTTTTCATAGAGGAATACATAAAAACCCCTTTGAAGAAGCAGAAGAAATCTTGTGTGATTGGCACAATTTAAACAAAGCAGAAAAACTGTTAAAGGGGAAAAAATTTGATGTTGTAATCCATACAATTTGTTTTTCAGAAGAGGACGCATACAATTCTTATATTCTTTTCAAAGAATCTACAGAACATTTCATAAGCATATCTTCTGCAAGTGTTTACCTTTTAAACCCTGATTTATATATACCTTTTAAAGAAGAAGATGCACTCCTTGAAGTTCCCACATACTATAAAGAAAGTGATAAACACAGATATGCTTTTGGAAAAAGAGAAGCGGATATCTATTTTTTAACAAAATTTACAAGAACAAATTTTCCTTGTACAATTTTAAGATTGCCAATTGTTATAGGTGAAAATGATTATACAGGGAGGATAGCAACTTATTATAAACAAATAGAAGAAGAAAACCCCATAATTTTGCCCGATGGGGGAAATAACTTATGGGGTTTTGTATATGTAAAGGATGTGGCAAAGTTTATAATTAAAATTTTAAAAAATAAAAAAGCCTTGGGAAATGTTTATAACCTCTCTATGCTTGAAGGAATAACCCTAAGACAATTGATATTAAAAATTGGAAAATTGATTGAAAAAGTTCCTAAAATTATTGATATCCCTTCCTCCTACCTTTTAAAAACCCCCCTTGGTTTAAATTTTTCTCCCCTTTACTCCTCCCATCATATATTTTTAGACATAAGCAAAGCAATAAGGGACTTTGATTTTAAACCCACTCCCTTTGAAAAATGTCTTAAAAATATAATAAATGATTTTAAAAAAACCCCCCCTGAAGATCTCTTTCAATCCACAAGAGAAATGGAGAAGGATATAATTTTGAAATATTTGCAAAGTTTTAAAGGTTGAAAATTAATATGCCTAAGGATATTTTAAAAGAAGTCATAGAAATTGCCATTGCCTTAACAGAAGAAAAAAATTTGGATAAACTCTTATCTTTAATCTTAGAAAAAAGTATGGAACTCACAAATGCAGATGCTGGAAGCTTATACCTTGTCTCTTCCCGGGGATTACACTTTAAAATTTCAAAAAATAATACTGTTTCTATAGGTTTTGAAGAGACAATTTTACCAATTTCAAAGGAAAGTATTGCTGGATTCGTTGCCCTAAGGGGAGAACCATTAAATATAGAAGATGCCTACCTAATTTCCCCCTTTTCCCCTTACCATTTCAACAAAAAAATAGATGAATCCATAGGTTATAGAACCAAGTCCATTTTAGCAATTCCTATGAAAAATCACAAAGGGGAGATAATTGGGGTTTTACAATTAATAAATAAAAAAAAAGAAAAGAATGTTTTATTAGAAAGTTTTGAAAAATTAGAAAAATATGTAGTCCCCTTTGATGACCAAGATATAAATTTAATGCTTGCCTTATCTTCCCTTGCAGCTGTTTCCATTGAAAATAACCAACTTTATAAGGAAATTGAAAATCTTTTTGAGGGTTTTGTAAAGGCATCAATAAAGGCAATAGAACAAAGGGATCCCACAACTTCTGGTCATTCCTTAAGAGTTTCAATTTTAACCACTGGAATAGCTGAAACCATAAATAAGATAAAGGATGGTCCTTATAAAAATATATTTTTTGATGAAATAGCTTTAAAAGAATTAAAGTATGCTGCCTTATTACATGACTTTGGAAAAGTTGGTGTAAGGGAAGAAATCCTTGTAAAAGCAAAAAAGTTGTATTCCTTTGAATTAGAAAGAATTTGGTGGAGAATCGAATATGAAAAGAAAAATGTGCAATTTAAAGCACTTATGAAAAAGTTTCAAGCAAAAGATGAAAACAAGTTTAAGGAAATTGAAGAGGAAGAAAAAAGGGAATTGGAAAATTTAAATAAAATTTATGAAATAATTTTACAAGCAAATGAACCAACGGTTTTACCTGAAGGGGACTTTGAGTTTTTGAAATCCTTAAAAAATATAAAATATGAGAGTCCAGAGAATGTTCTAAAACCAATCCTTGAAGAAGATGAAATAAAAATTTTATCCATAAGGAAGGGTTCCTTAAGTGAAGAAGAAAGATTGCAAATGGAAGCCCATGCAACACATACATATAACTTTTTAATTCAAATACCTTGGACTAAGGATTTAAAAAATATACCTGAAATTGCTTATGCTCACCATGAAAAATTAAATGGCTCTGGCTATCCAAGAAAGATTAAATCTACTCAAATCCCTTTCCAAGCAAAAATTATGACTGTCTCAGATATTTTTGATGCCCTATCTGCCTCCGATAGACCTTACAAAAGGGCTGTTCCCATAGAAAAGGCATTGGAAATCTTAAAGATGGAAGCAAAAGATGGTATGCTTGATGAAAATATTGTAAATTTATTTATTAATGAAAGAATTTGGGAAAGGACAATCCATTTAAGATTAACAAGATAATTGCATCCTCTGATTGTGCTTATTCAAAAGATGGGCAAATCCAAGTTTGTGCTGGAATTGTATCTGTGGCACCAAAATGGGAGATTCTTGAGTTTTCAATTACAAAAAAGAGAGAACCAGTAGAATATATACCTGGAAAATTTTACTTAAGAGAAGGGGATATAACAATTGAAACAATAAGTAAATTAAAAAAGAAATTTGATTTTTTAATGGTTCATGGGCATGGGAAGGGGAACCCTAAGGGGAAAGGGCTTGCTTGTTATGTTGGCAAAAATTTAAGAATTCCAACTGTAGGAATAGCTGAAAATCTTCTTTTAGGCACCTATGAAAATTTAAAAAGAGAGAAGGGCTCAATTGCTCCTGTTTTATATGAAAACAAGATAATTGCTTATGCTTTAAGAACTAAGGAAAACTTAAAGCCCCTATTTGTCTCTGAAGGTTTTGATTTTAAAATTGAAAACTTCTTAAAAGATATCTTATCATCTTGCATTTATAGAATCCCAGAGCCCTTGCGCCTTGCCCATTCCTTAGCTAAAAAATATTTAATTATTTAAAAGATTTTCTAAAGGGCAAGAATGGTTATAATGGAAAAGGGCAAAAGTGTAAGTGGCTTTGAGAAAAGAGGATTTATGGAAGAAAAAAGCTTTAATGAATCTAAAGAAGAAAGTTTTCACTTTTTAAAATTTGAAAAAAGTTTAAAACCCTAAAACTATCTTAAAAATTAGTTATATACCTTTTGGATAAAACTAATTTTATAAAGAGACCTTCCTTTTCTTTATTTTTTAAAGAAGGGTCTTATGCTTTTTGCTTCTGGAGAATCGGGATAAAGTTCAATTAATTTTTTTGCTAAATCCTCTGCTTCCTTGAGCTTGTTTAAATCCAAAGCAACTGTTATGGCTGCCTTTAAAAATTTGAAATCCTTTGGGGCTAATTTTAAGCCCCTTTGTAATAAATCCCAGGATTTGGTTTTTTCTCCTGTTTTGTAATAACATAAAGCCAAATTTCCTATTGCCTCTTTAAAAGATTCATCTAATTCTACTGCCTTTTCAAAATATTTTATAGCATTTTTTAAATCTTTATTTTCCAACTTTAATAATCCATAATTAAAATATAATCTTGGATGTGCCAATCTTTTTTCTATGGCTCTTTTTAAAATGTTTTCTGCATTTTTTGTATCCTTCAAATTTAAATAATATTCTGAAAGATATACATAAGTTTCTGCAAAATATTCATTTAAACTTAAAGATTTTTCTAAGATTTCTTTTGCTTCCTTTGGTTTATTCAACTTCATCAAAGTAAAACCCAAATTTGTCATTATATGATAGTTTTTATTTGCAATCTTTAGGGCTTCTTCAAAAATTTCTTTTGCCCTTTCATAATTATCTTGAAGCCAGTATGCTTCCCCTGCTAAATTCATTGCTATAAAGTTATTTGGATCTCTCCTTAAAACCTCTTTTACTTTTTTTATAACTTCTTCTGCTCTTTTTTCAGCTAATAGTTTTTTCCCATCATGAACAAGGAAATCAACAAGATCCACAAGATATTTGGGGTTTGGTAAATCTCCTTTTGCTTCCCTTGGGTCTACAAAGGAACCATCTAAATAACCCAAGGACTGCAATTGCTTTTTAATTTCTTCTGGAATTGAATCACTTTTGCTTTGATGAGCAATAAAATCCTTTTCGGGTGTAATTTTTAAAAGCTCCTCTCTTAATTTTTTTGAGGTATCCTTTTTTTTATTCACCAAATTTATTGTTTCTTGAGGATCTTTTTTAAGATTATATAGTTCTTCCTCTGAAACAGTAATTATAAATTTAAAGTTATCTCTTATTATTCCCTTTAAAGGTGACCATTTGAAGGTATAAAAGGGGAAATAGGTCTCTAAATAAATTGGCTCCTTTTCTATTTTTAATAAAGTGTTTTTTGGATTTTCTTTAATTTTTAAAAAATCTAAAACTGTAGGGAAGATTCCTAAAAGAGAGACATTTTCTTTTACTTCAATTTTTTTGCTTTGTTTAGGAAAATGGATTAAGAGGGGGATTTGAATAGCACTTTGGTAAAGGAGCAAACCATGCTCTGATTCATTATGGTCACCCAAGGATTCCCCATGGTCACCTGCAATTATTATTAAGGTGTTTTCATAATTTAAGGACTCCAAGAGGGGTTTTAAATTTTTATCCATATATAAAACTTCAGCTAAATATGGGGTAGGAGCTTTTATCTCTTCTGGTGGTTTATAGGGGTGGTGGGGATCATAATAGTGAACCCACAAGAAATAGGGCTCTTTCAAATTTTTTAATAATTCAAGGGCTTTATTTGTTGTAACTGAAGCTTCATTTTCAGCTGTCTTCTTATTTACTTTATCTTCAAAATAGTCAAAGCCTTGGTTTAAGCCAAAGCGATGGTCTAAGACAGCAGAAGAGATAACTGCACCTGTTGCATATCCCTTTTCTTTTAAAATTTCTGCTAAAGTTATGGCATCTTCAGGGAGGTAATTTATAAGATTATCTCTTACTTTATGGTCAAAGGGGTAAAGACCTGTTAAAATTGTTGAATGGGCAGGTAAGGTTTGAGGAACAGGTGTATAGGCATTTAAAAAAATATGGGCTTTTTTTGCAAAATTATCTAAGTTTTCTGTTTTTATCCCCTTTTGACCATAACAAGATAAAGCATCCCTTCTTGTGGTATCTAAGGTTATAAGCACAACATTTTGGGAAAAGGAAACCAAACTAAAAATTAATGAGAGTAAAAGTAAAATATTTTTCATTCTTTTAAACTCCTTATATATCTTTCATTTAATAATATCTTATTGGAACATTTTTGATTTTTTAATTCTTTTATTCTATTTTCTGGAGTTGGATGGGTTTTAATTAAAACAGCCATCCCTGGTTCTTTTGTTAAGTTATCAAGTTTTTTTAAAAATTCAATATAAGTATTTGAATTGTACCCCCCACGACAAGCAATCTCATATCCAATTTTATCTGCTTCATATTCATCCTTCTTTGCAAGCCCTCTTTTAAGCAATGTCTCCATAGCCTTTTGACTAATTTTTTTTGCAAGATCCTTTCCAACACCCTTTCCTCCAAGGGCTTTTTCAGATAAAATTTCTGTAGAGCCCGATAAGATATCTGCTCTTTTGATTTCTTTTAAAATGTGTCTTTCCCTTATGTGGGCAATTTCATGGCTTAAAATTACAGCAAGTTCTGCTTCTGATTCTAAAATCTTTAATAACCCCAATGTAACAAAAATATAACCCCCAGGGCAGGAATAGGCATTTATAGTATCTGTATCCAATATTGCAAAAGTATATTCCCTTTCGGGTTCAGCAGAATATTTTGCCACATACTTACCTAAGAGATTTATATACTTTGTAGCTGCTTCATTTTTGTATAATTTATAAATTCTTAAAAGTTTTGCAGCAATTTCTCTTCCAATTTCCTTTTCCTCCTCTGGTGTAAAGTCCTTTTTAAAACCTTTAAAAAAGGAACCAATTTTATTTATATCTTGAGCAAAAGAAGATATTGAGATTATTAATAAAATTGTGATTAAATTTTTCATTTTAAACCACCTTCCTTTTCAAATTTTTCCAATTCTTCTCTTGATATTTTAATACTTTCTACATATTTTAAATCTTCATAATTGGGTTCTGTATCTAAATTTTCTTCTTCTCCTACTCCCCTTGCCCCTGCTGTTCCTGAAACTTCTTTTTCATCTTCACTTTTAAAAAGGTTTTTAAGTTTTGCTAAATTTAAAGTTTTTTCCTTTTTTGGAAAAGTTCCTTCGGGAATTTCTTTTAAATTATTAAAACTTATTCTTTTAATTACTTCTCTTCCAAATTCTTTATTGTTTATTTCTGCTTCAATTAATCCCTTTTCATCCTTTTCAATTTTTAAATCTTCAATTTTATCTTCAAAAAAGATGGATATAAAAAAGTTTTCTTTATTATAAACTGGTTTTTTTATTTCTTTCCATTTATCATCTTGTAATACCATTATCTTATCTTTATCTTTATAATAAACTTCTAAATCTTTCCCCTTAAATTCAATTTTTAAAGAATCCCTTTCTGAAACAACTCTTATCTCGTACCCCTTTTCTGTTTTAAAAATTGACTCTAAGGGATAATTTGGAAAGAGAGAAAATAAAATTAAAAAAATCATAAAACCTCCAAGGTATAGATTTTAACATAATCTTCTTTCCCCTTCAACTTATATTCTCCAACATATTTTGCAAGATAATTTAGAGGAAGGTTATTTTTAACGCTTTCAGAAAAAAGTATCTCCGTCTTTAATTCTTTATTTAAACCCTCCAAACGAGATGCAATGTTTACTGTATCTCCAAGACAGGTAAATTGGAAATTTTTAATTTTTCCTAAGTCCGCTCCAATATTTCCTGTTAAGGCATTCCCTGAATTTAATCCAATTCCAATCTTTAAAGGTGGTAAACCATTCTCTTCTCTTTTTTTGTTCCATTTTCTCAAAGTTGTAATCATTTCCTTTGCACAGTTTAATGCATTTAAGGAATGGTCTTTATCTGGTAAAGGAGCCCCCCAAAAAGCCATTATGGCATCACCTATGAATTTATCTAAGGTTCCCTTATGTTTAAATATAATTGACACCATTAGGGAAAAGTATTCGTTAAGCCAAGAAAATAATACCTCAGGAGGGGTTTTTTCAGAGATTGTTGTAAAGTTTCTAATATCAGAAAAAAGAACAGTTATTTCTTTTGTCTCTCCTCCTAATTCAGGAGGATTTTCCTTAGATAAAAGATAATTTAAGATAGAAGGTGCCACATACCTTGAAAAGGTCTCTTTTATCTTTTTCTTTTCCTTTTTTTCTATTCTATACCCAAAGATAATATTGGAAAAAAGGAGAAAAACTAATGATAAGGTTAAAAAACTTATGGGGAAGTTTAGATTTTTTGTAAAGATATAAAAAGAAAAACCATAAATTATAAATAGCAAAAAAGAAAAAATAATTATTTGAGAAAGAGGTTTTTTCTTAAGAATAAAGCCAAAAATTGATAAAAAACTTAGAGAAATTAATAGGTAAAGATAGGGGGGAAAATCTTTTATATAACTTCTTTCCATTAAATTTTGTAAAGCAGTGGCATGGACTTCAATCCCTGGATAAATTCTTTCTTGGGGCGTTGACCTTAAATCAAATCCCCCAGTGGCAGTAACTCCTAAAAGGACAATTTTACCTTCAATTCTCTTTGATATTTCTCCTACTTCCTCTGTTAATCCTTCTGATTTTTTTATTTTATTTGCAACATATACTTTAAAACCATCTAAATATTCAAAAATACCTGTTTTTCCATAAAAATGAAGTTTTATCTCTTTTCCCTTAAAGGGGGGATTAAAATAAGCATTTGAAAGGGATGGATAAATATTTTCATTATATTTTTGCCATAGGGGATACCTTCTTAAAACACCATCTTTATCATTAAATAAATGGATTGTTCCAACCTTTGTTTTTTCATTTACTAAACTACAAGGCATTAAAGAATAATTAAATGTCTCTAAATCTTTGCTCCAATTTTCTAATTCATAACCCTTTATGCAAGAAGATGAATTACCTATTTTTCTCTTTGAGATATCCAAAGCCAATATATGGGGAAATTTTGATAATGCCTCTTTTAGCTTAAAATCTCCCTTAGAAGGGTTTGGCATTAATATATCTATAATTAATATTTTTGGATTTGAGGAGTAAATAAATTCAACCATTTCTGCAATTTCATCCCTTTCCCAAGGCCATCTCCCTAAATTTTCTTCTAAGAGGTTTATACTTTTGTCATTTATTGCAACTATTAAAATATCACTTTTTTTTAATTTCAAGGGGAAAATTGTTTGTTTTAGATCATAAATTTTGTTTTCTGTATTTAAAATTCCTGAAGGAAAGATAAAATGTAAAATTGATATAAAAAATCCTGTTATAAAAGAAAGGGTCTTATTCAAGGGAGTATTTTAAGGTTTTTAAATCTTCTTCCAAATTTCCTCTAAGTTCCAAAGGATTTCTTATGGATATTTTAACTTTTGAAAAGGGTTTAGGTATGAAATATTTATCCCATGTTTTTTTAAGAATCCAAGCCTTTTGAGGAAATACTCTTAAGGGCAAAATTTTTGCACCTGTCTTATAAGATAAAGTCAATATCCCTGGTTTTGGTTCATATAGGGGTCCCTTGGGACCATCCAAGGCAAAACCTACAATTTGATTTTCTTTTATGTAATTAATCATTTCTATAAGTGAAGAAACAGGTCTTTTAGAAGAAGAACCTCTGATGGGAAAATATCCAAAGGAGCTTAAAAGTTTTGCTTGTTTTTCCCCATCTTTTGATAAAGAAACCATTATCCCTATTTTTTCCATTGAAAAAAAGGGGATTAAGATAAATTGTTCTCCATGCCAAAAACCAAAGCAAATTTTTTTGCCATCTTTTTTTAAATCTAAAAATTTATTAAAACCCTCAACTTCTATTTTATAGGTCCTAAAAAAGAGTTTCATTAAAAATTTTACAATCTTATGAACCATTTAAAAACTTGTGCCAATTGTAAACTGGAAGTTAGTTCTATCTTCTCCTGGTTTTGGATCCAAGATAACTCCATATATAAACCTTAAAGGAGCCATAAATACGGGCAAAAATATCCTAAATTCAATTCCTGCTGAATACCTTAACTCTCCAAGGTTATATTTTTCCCATTCCCCCCAAGTATTTCCCGCATCCAAAAATACTACAAATCTAAAGGGTTGCTGAATTCTCCAAATGCTTTCCAAGTTAAATTGTATAAATTTGTCCCCTCCTAAGGTTCCATCTTTTGGGTTAGTTGGGTATATGCTCCTCCAAGAAAAACCCCTCATGGAATATTCCCCACCTAAAAAATACCTTTCATAGGAGGGTATATCTTCATCTCCCAAGTTATAAATCCTTCCAGCTTCAAGATTAAAGGCAAAGATCCAGTATCTTTTGATGGGATGATAAATTGTAAAGCTGGTCTCTGGTTTTAACAAGTCAATTGTTCCTCCTAAACCAGCTCCAGACCATCTTGCAGAAAATCTATAAAAAATCCCTTTTCTTGTATCAAAGGGATCATCCTTTGTATTTAAATAAAAGGAAGGAGTTATGGAAGAAGAAGTCCCTTTTAAGTCCTTGAATCTACCCCATAAAATTGGGTCTTCAACTGGCCTTTCATGTCTTCCATCATCTGCTGGGTACCTATATGACTTATCAGTTACCATATTTATATCTTCATAGTTATAGTTAAACATCATCCCTGAAAAGGGTCCCAATCTTAAACCATACCCAAAACCAAATCCCTCTGATTCCCTTTCAAACATTGGATAATCCAACCTTCTTCTAAAAATGGAAAAACTTAAAGAATTTGGAGTATCTAAAAAATAGGGATTTGTATATGTAATTTCGTAAAAAGTCCTCCTTCTTCCACTTTGATAACCTATGGAGAGGACTTCCCCCCTTCCTAAGAAGTTTCTTGTGTTGAAAAAAAACTGTCCAAAGAAACCCTCTGATTCAGACCAACCAGCAGCAAATTGCAAATCTGAACGGGATGATTCTTCTCCAAAAACAGTCATATCAATTGTTTTTTCCTCTGGATTTATTTCAAAGTTTACGGGTTTTTCTTCATTTAATTTAAAAAAACCTAATTGATTAACTCTAAATAATGATTTCTTAAAAGAAGATGCATTAAAAATTTGTCCTTCCTCAATTAAAAATTCTCTCCTTAAAACCTTATCCAAGGTTTTTGTATTTCCTTTAAATTCTAATCTTCCTAATCTGTATTGTTCTCCTTCTTCTACTTTTAAAATAATATCTTGTAAGTTTTTTTCTCCTTCTACATCTTTAAATTCAGGTACCACAGAAGAAGTTATATAACCCTTAACATTATAAAGCTCTTGAATTCCTTCTATAATTTCTTGAAGTTTTTGAAAATTTAATACCTCCCCATAGGAAAATTTAATTTGTTTTTGAAGTTCATCTGAAGAAAGGACCGTTGAACCTTCAATTGTTACATTTCTTATTTTATATTGTTCTCCTTCTTCAATTGGTATTGTAAGCTTTAGCCTTTTTTTTATCTTTTTCCCCCCTCTTTTTACAATTTCATAGGTCTCAATCTTTGGTTCTCCAATTTTTATATCTTTATATCCATATTTTTTATAAAGATTTTTAATCCTTCCCACATCTTCTTTAAAATTTTCATGGGAGTATAAATTGTGTTTTGATATAATTGAAATTATATTATTTTCTTTTGTTTTTTTCATAGTCCATTTCAATCTTTTGGTTGAAAATCTGCTATTTCCTAAAAATTCTATCTTCCCTATGGGGACCTTTGATCCTTCATCTATAATAATAGTTAAGGATTTCCCCCCTTTTTCTAAGTCCTCTAAAACCATTTTTACCTCTGCAGCAGGATAGCCAATTTCTTTATAACTATCTGTTATGACTGTCCTTGCTTTTTGAACTAAAGCATCTGTAATTTGAAATCCCTCTGCCAAAGGAACTCCCTTTTCTTTAAATTTATCCCTTATTTGATTTGGGGATAAAGCTTTATTTCCTTTAAATTCAAGTTTCATTAAACGAGGTTTTTCTATTATTTGAATGTATAACTTAATGCCTCCTTCCAATTTTTCTGCATAAATTTTGCAATCAGAAATCAAATTTGTATCTAAAAACTTTTTTAAATTTTTATTTAAACTTACGGGGTTTAAAATTTCTCCTTCTTTTAAATTTAAATAATATAAAACAGTTTCCTTTGATAAAGTTAAGTTCCCTTTAACCTCTATGCTAAAAATTGTCTCTATTTCTTCTTGAGAAAAAATTAAAAAAGAATTTAGGATAAAAAATAAGCTAATTATTAAGCGCATAACTCTCTTCCTTTAAGAATATTATATTTTCATCAGATAAATTTGCTTCCAATTTTGAAGGAAACTCCATTGAAAAAATAAGGGATTTTAAGGGATCTTTAAAGGAATTTTTTAAAATATTTTCTACAGCATAGACACCATTTTCATAGGAACTTTCCAGCTTTTTCATAAGAAAATCTAAGACCTCTTTTTTAATATGAACTTCCACACCCTCTTCCTTTACTTCTTTCAAAATTTTACCTAATTTTATCTTTAAAATATTTTTCAGTTGTGTAAAATCAAAGGGGTAAAAAAAGATAAGGGAATCAATTTTATTTAAAATATTTTCTGGGAAAACTTTTTTTATCTCTTCCCTTGCTTCCTTTTCCCAGTTCTTTTTTTGAATTGATTTTTGGGTTTCAAATCCTAAGCCCTTTTTTTGTAGGGAAATTGTCATTGTAATAAAGATCATTGTATTTTTAAAGTTAATCAGTTCCCCTGAGGCATCTTCAAGGGTACCCTTTTCAAGTATTTGGGAAAACAAATTTAATATATCTTTATGGGCTTTATCTATGTTTTCAAATAACAAAAGACCAAAGGGGTTTCTTTTTACAAACTCCGTTAAAGTTCCTCCTTCTTCATATCCCACATAACCAGGAGGAGAACCCAAAAGCTTTGAAACCATATGTTTTTCCATATATTCAGACATTTCAACTTTATAAAAACTTCCAGAGTTAGGTAAAATCTCTTCAGCTATAATATTTGCCATTTGACTTTTACCAGTGCCCGAAGGACCACATAAAAGAACCAGGGGTTTAGGTTTTACCCTTTTTTCTTTTAAAGAAAAAGAGGTCTTCAGGATTTCCAAGATCTTATTTATTGCTTCTGATTGTTCTAAGATTTCTTCTTTTAAACGCTCCTTTAGTTTATTGAAGCGTTCTTTATCATTTGCAAAGAAGAAAGAGATAGGTATTCCACTTATAGTTGAAATCACATCTTCTACATCTTTTACGGAAACAAACTTTGGAGTGTTTGGAACCCTTTCCTTTAAAATTTTTAATGCTTCCTTTATTTCAACTTCTTGGTTTTTTAAACCAAAAGCCCTTTCAAAGTCCTTCTTATCTAGGGCTTCCTTAATCTTTTCTGAAATTTCCTTTAATTCATCTAAAAGCATTGCTTCAGAAGGGGTTGGCTCCATACCTTTTATTTTAACTTTTGCTGCAACTTCATCCATTATATCAATTGCTTTATCAGGGAACACCCTTCCAGGAATATATTGGTTTGAATAATGGACAATTGCCTTTAAGGTCTCATCGGGGAAATAGACATTATGAAAATTTTCCATTTGATTTTTTAATTTTTGTAATATCTTCAAAGTTTCTTCTTCTGTAGGAGGACTTAAGATAATTGTTTGAAATCTTCTCATCAATGCCTTATCTTTTTCTAAGTATTTTTTATAGTCCTTTAATGTGGTAGCACCAATACACCTAATTTGTCCCCTTGACAAGGGAGGTTTTAAAAGATTTGCAGCATCGAGGGAACCCTCAGAGGAACCCGCACCTATGATTGTATGTATTTCATCTATAAATAAAATTATCTTTTCATTTTCCGATGCTTCTTTTATAATTCCCTTAAGGCGCTCTTCAAATTGTCCCCTGTATTTTGTCCCTGAAATCAATTGCCCCATATCTATTGCATAGATTTGCATATTTTTTAAAAAAGGTGGAACATTTTCTTCTGATATTTTCCTACTTAAAGCTTCCACAAGGGCTGTCTTCCCAACACCTGCTTCTCCTATAAGCAAAACATTATTTTTTGTAAACCTTCCTAAGATGTTTATCATCCTTTCCAGTTCTTTTTCCCTACCCACATAGGGGAAACATTTTCCCCTTTGTACCCATCTATTTAAATTTATGCCAAAGGTTTCAAGTAAACAAGGGGGAGCCTTTAATTCCTTTTCTTTTTCCCTCTCTTGGATATATTTTCTTAGTTTGAAGGTAGAGACACCATAGGATTTTAAAAGATAAGAAGAAAAGGAAGAACTCCTCAAAATTGCTATTAAAAGATGTTCCAAACCCACTTTATCACTTTTCAAATTTTGGGAGATATGCAAAGCAGAAGCCAAAATTTGTTTTGTAGAATCTCCTAAAATTATATTTGTTTTTTCAAAGACAACCATTTTATTTTGTCTCTCTCTTTTTAAGGAAATTTCTAATTCCTTTTTTAGTTCTTTTATACCAGGTATCAAATCCCTTAAAATTTCTTCTCCTTCATTTACTATTCCCATTAAAAGATGCTCTGGCATAACAACTTCACTTTTAAACTCTTCTGCAAAATTTCTTGCATAAAATAATGCCATTTTTGCTTCGCTGGAATACTTCTCAAACATTAAGCCCCCAGAGAAAAAATTTCATTGCATAAACCTTTAAGTATTTCATTATGTGTTACAATAACAAAAGTAATCTTTTTTTTCAAGTATAAATTTTTAAATATATCAATTACAAATTGGGAGTTTTTTGAATCTAAGCTACCCGTTGGTTCATCTAAGAGCATTATCTCTGGTTCCGTAATACAAGCCCTACCAATACAAACCCTTTGTTGTTCCCCTCCAGAGAGTTCCTTGGGATACCTTTTTCTTAAATTTTCCATCTTTAATTCCATCAAGAGTTCCCTTGCCCTTTCTAAGGCAATTTTTTTTTTAAAATTCTTAATTAAAAGGGGTAGGGCTATATTTTCTTCTATATTTAATTCTGGAATTAAGTGGTGAAACTGAAAAACATAAGAAATATTTTCTTTCCTAAAGAGAGCCCTTTCTTCTGCTGATTTTGATGATATTTCTAAGCCTTTTACTATTACTTTTCCTTCTGTGGGAATATCTAGCCCTCCAATTAAATTTAAAATTGTAGATTTACCTGAACCCGAAGGTCCAATTATTCCAAAAAAACTTCCCTTTTTTATATTTAAATTTAAATTTGAAAATACTAAGACCTCCTTAGGGTTTTTCCCATAAACCTTTTTGACATTTTGAAGTTTAATAATAAAATCATTGGGGAACACGAAGCACTTCCTGGGGAGAAATTTTTTTGACTTCCTTTCCAAGGACCCAACCAAAAAAGATTGAAATAAAACAAAGGAGTAAAAATAAAGATAAAAATTCTTTATAGGGGACTAAATAATTTATAAAACTTAAATGAATAAGTTCAGAGGGAAAGGGAAAAATTTGGTATTTATTTTGCAATTTTATTATAATAAATGAAAGAAAAAACCCCAAAATTGAAGAAAAAGAAAATATGTAAAAGCAAAAAAATGAAAAGATTTGAAACATTTTTTTATGGGGCAATCCTAAGACTTTAAATATTGCCCAAGTGGATTTGTAGTGGAAAATTAAAAGCTTTAAACTAAAATAAAGTTGAAATAAAGAAACAAGCAAAATTAAAAAAACACTTAAAACCATAGAAAATTTTTCAAGTTTTAAAGCAAAAAAAATAGCCCTCTTTTTTTCAAAAATTGTCTCACTTTTCAAAACATTGGGGAGGACTTTTTTTATATTTTCTTGAATTTCTTTAATTTTATTTATATTTCTTATATAAACTTCATAAAAGGAAATTTTATTTTCTTTATTTGTCATTTCTTGAAGGATTTTTAAGGGAACTTGAAAATCTTTTCCTTCTTTTTCTTTTTTTATTTTAATTTTTTTTAAATCGGGACCAAAGGGAGTTAAATATATTTCAGAAATTGAAAATTCATAAACTTCTCCTATGGTACCAAAGGGTATAATGTTTTCTTCAACTGTATCTTTTCCCAAGATGTTTCCTTTAAAATTTGGGGAAAAACCTTCAATCTTTAAGATTTTTTCAACTTTTAAAATTCCATCAATTTCCATCAATTTCTTAAAAAACTCTTTATTATCTTCCAAAAAACTACCAAATTTTGGTTCAATTAAGATATGGGGTTCATTTTTAAAGTAATTTCTTTCAATCTTCTTTTGGGCACCTTGTAAAAAAGAAATTATCAAAAGAAGGGAAATTGTAGCAATCAAAATTCCAAAAAAGGATAAGATTAGAAAAAAGGTATGGTATGTTTTCCTTTTAAAAGAAAAGAGCATCTTTTTGCTCAAATAAAAACTCATTCTTTTTTTGGTTTTAAAAGGGGAAAGAGGAGTACTTCCCTTATGGAAGTCTGGTTAGTAAAAAGCATAACTAACCTATCAATTCCAATCCCTTCTCCTGCTGTAGGGGGTAAAGCAAACTTTAATGCTTCTAAATAGTCAAAGTCAATTTCCTTTTCCCTTTTTCCTTCCACTTGTTTTTTAAACCTTTTTTCTTGTTCCTCAGGGTTGTTTAGCTCACAATAGCCATTTGCAATTTCAATTCCACCTATGTAAAGCTCAAACCTATGAACAAATCCATCTCCATCCCCTTTTGCCAAGGGAGAGATTTCTTCTGGGAAATCAATTAAAAATGTGGGGTTAATAAAGTTTGGTGAGGCAAGGCAATCAATTACATCCATCCAAATCTCATAAAGGGTTTTATCTTCTACTTCAAACCCCCTTTCCTTTAAATAATTTAAGATTTTTATTTTATCTTCAATATTTAATTCCTTTGGAAGAACACTCCTTAATGCATCCATAAAAGAAACTCTTGCAAAGGGTGGTTTTAAAGAAATTTCTTTACCTTGAAAAATTATCTTTTCACCATTTTTAAAAGAAAGATAAGAAAAGAGCTCTTCTGTTGTGGCCATTAAATTTTCATAATCAGCATATGCCTCATAAAATTCCAGCATTGTAAATTCAGGATTGTGCTTTGATGAAATCCCTTCATTTCTAAAATTTTTTGAAATTTCATAGACTCTATCAAAACCACCAACTACAAGTTTTTTCAAAAAAAGTTCTGGAGCAATTCTTAAATATAAATCCATATCCAAAGCATTGTGATATGTCTTAAAGGGCTTTGCAATAGCTCCACCTGGAATTGTTTGAAGCATAGGTGTTTCCACTTCCAAAAAACCCTTTGAATTAAAAAAATCCCTAATACTTTGTATTATTTCTGCCCTTTTATAAAAAATCTTTTTAATTCCTGGATTTGATAAGAGATCCAAATATCTTTTTCTATGCCTTTGTTCTGGATCTTTAAAACCATGATATTTTTCAGGAGGAACTTTAAAACATTTTGCTAAAAACATTGCATTTTCTACCAAAATTGTAAGTTCTCCTGTTCTTGTTTTGAAAAGTTTTCCTTCAACTCCTAAGAAATCTCCAATATCAAGGCAGGAGAGCCATTCCCAGACTTGAGGTGCACTATCTTTTTTAAAATATATTTGAACTTTGTGTAAGCCATCAGACAAATCCATAAAAATTGCTTTTCCATGCTCCCTGATTGCTAAAATCCTGCCAGCTGACTTAATTTCCAATGGATTTTCATTTAAATTTTTTTCTTCAATTCCCTTGAAATTTTTTTCAATTTCTTCAAGGGAGTGGGTTACATCAAATTTATGAGGATAGGGTTCTATCCCCATACTTTTAAGTTTCAAAAACTTTTCCCATCTAACACTTTCCTGATCTAATATCTTTTCCATAGAACTATATTATATCTTATTTTAAAAATTTATTTAAAAAAATGAAATTTTTATCCTGTTTAAAATTCTCAATGGTTTAATAAAAGATGCAAATTTTGAAAATGTGATCTTGATCACATTTTTCCATAGAAAATATGTTACACTAACAATTGGAGGTATAAATGAAAAATTATATTTTTGGGTTAGTGATTTTAGTTTCTATGTTTGTTTTTTCTCAGGGCTCAAGGTGGGAAAAGCAAGGGGTTGCATCAGGTGTTATAAATGATATAGGTGTTATTAGTCATTCAGAATCAGAAAAAACAATCCATATTGGAACTGAAAATGGGTTATTTTCAAAGGATTCACTTTATGTTAATCAATGGATTGATGAAAGTGCTGGTTTGGAAGAAAGTTCTGTTAAAAAGATATTTGGCACACAGATATGTGTAAATTTAAATCTCCTACTTTTTCCTGGAAAGCAGGTGCTGATGACTATCCCAATTGTTCCCAAAATTATCCCCCAAATAATACATCTTATTTAACAATGGTAAATTATGTAAATTTAGGTGTACCAGGACATGGATATAAGTTAAGGTTTTGGGAATACTTAAATACTGAAAATGGGTTTGATCTGGTTCAAATTCAAATTCAGCAAGCAGGAGGTCGTTGGGGAGATATTGCAGTATATTCTGGCAATTATACTGGAATGAAATCTTTTTTTTTGGATAAATATTCAGGTGATATTAAGATAAGATTTGTATTTTCTTCAGATTGGATATATGAATATGAAGGTTGGTACATTGATGATATTGAAATTTCTAAGGATTCTCCCTGGGAACCTCTAAATCCACAAATCCCAAATCCCTATGTAACAGACATTTATTTTTATGATGATGGAGCTTTAAAAAGGCTGTATGCTACAACTATAAGTGATGGTGGTTCAAATTATGGTTTTATTTATTCCTTTGATGGCTCAAACTGGACTGAGTTAGGAGATAGAGGTGTTGCTTATCTTTCAATTGATGGTCCTCCTTATGGCTACTCTGGAACAATTCTTGTGGGAACCTCTGGAGAAGGTGTTTATTCTTTTAATGGTTCAAATTTTTTGCCCTGGTGCGGGGAGGTAGCCCCAGCAAGTGATTTTATTTCTGTCTCAGTTGATAATTTGTCTCCTTTTGATGGACCGCATTCAGCTATTACAAATTCAAAGTTTTATAAATTAAATTCTAATTGCAATCCAGCATATGAAGAATATTCTTATGATTTTGCTGGTAGAGGTTTATCAGTTTTATCAAATTGTAATTCTGCAACTTCTCCTTCCTTTTATGCTGGCACAAATGGATTAGGACTCTTGTCTCTTAATTGCTCTGACATAGGAGCAACGCCAACACCAGTTGGAAATGAATCCCCGAGTAATCCTTTTCAATATATAAAATCAAAAAATGTTTCTAAACTGGCAATTGCTTATAATGTAAGTGCAGAGAGAACTACTATATTTGCTTCTTCAAGAACAGATGGTCTTTATAAATCAGTGGGGAGTCCTTATTCAACTCAAAGTGATTATTTTGTCAGGTATTTTTATAATCCTTTAACTGAAGGAACTACAAAAGGAACTTGTCTCGCAATTGTTCCAGATTATGATGAAAGTGGTGCTGTTTCTTCTCCAGGACCTTTAACAGTTTATCTTGGAACTGAAAAAGAAGGAATATTTTTAAGCAATGATGGTGGTGCAAGTTGGGAAAAGACCTCTTTTCCAGATGGTTTTGAAGTTGTAGATATGGTTTTAAATCCACAATTTTTTACAAATCCAGAAATTTATGCTTTAACAAGAGATGGAAAATTGTTTTTTTCTGCAAATGCTGGCACAGATTGGTTTTTAAGTAATGATTTTGGAATTGGCCAGCCAAATTTTAAAGCATATGATCTGGAAATTTCTCCATTTTTAGATTATGGTATTATTATTTTTGCAGCAACAAGTGGGGGTTTGTATAAATATTCTTCCCTTTATGGATGGATGAATGTTCTTAGCATACCTTCTTTATCTGTTTCTGTTTCACCTCTATTTGGATATTCTTCAGCAAATCCAGAAGTTGAAGGAAAAACTGTTTTGGTAGGAACCGAAGGAAATGGCTTATATTATTCAATAAATTATGGAAATCTTGAAACTTTCTCGCCTGCATTTTCTTCTTCTTCTCCGCTTTATTATAGTGATATTCCTTTAGTGAGGATGCATAATAGATATGATGTAAATTCTATATCAGGAGAAAATTTATATACTATATTTTTATCTAAATTTAAAGACATTAATCCAAATGAAGGAATTTATCAGGTCTATTTTAGTGATAATCAAGAATGGATTTATTCCTCTATTTCAGGTGGGGGTCTTTATAATGACTTTAGAATTTCTGATATCCAATTCCATCCTTATTTTAGTAGGGATGCTTTTATTGGTGAAAAATCCATTTATTTAAGCCACTCTGGAAATAAAATTTATATGGGAGAATATAATTCTTGGAATTGGGCTTTGGAATCTGGTTTTTACCACACCCCACCATTTATTTATTCAATTTCAGAATCGCCAGAGGATCCAAATTTTGTCCTGGCAGGGACAAAGGGTTATGGTCCAATGTTTTCCATAGATGGGGGGCTTACCTATTTTCCTTTTGGCTCTTTAAAGGTAAATGATGAAGTATTGCACAATGTGCCTTCTGTTTCAATAACGCATAGTACAGGAAGTTATAAAAATTTAATTGCAACTGCATCAGACCCAATCTCAGGAGATTTTGGAATTTATTATTCAAATTATAATACAGGGATTCCTTTCTGGCAGAGGTCTTATTTATGTCTTCCTCCATTTGATTGCACAGATTATAATACAAATTGCTCTCAAGGAAATTTTGATGGGCATTATGTATCAGAATTAAGATATACAAACCTTTCAACAGATATTGAGGCAGCAGATTTCAATAGGGGACCTTTGATGAGTGATCCAAACCTTGGTGGTTCTTATGGGATTTGCTGGCAACTTGATACTCCAGGACCTGATATGCCTGAAAATATATGTGATATTTCTTATCCAATGTCTTTAGGTCTTGGAAGGGATTCAAAAGCTTCTTGGGTCTGGGGGGTTTCTGGTTTTTCACATAGTTTAAGGGCAACAACTCCAGGGGCTTATAAGTGGACAAGTTTGCTGGGCTGGAGTTTGAAAAATGGTTCTGGTGCTTATGAACTTCCATCTGCCAGCTGGAGAGCTGTTTGGTCTATATCTGAAGAGGAGGTCTTAATTGGTTCTGGTATGGCAGATGGGGTTGGAGTTTACAAGACAAAAGATAGTGGAATGAAATGGTTTCAATCAAACAATGGTTTGGATTCTTCCTCAAAAATTGTAAAGGCATTTACTGGAAATGAAAATTATATCTTTGTTGCCTTAGAGGAGAAACCTCCAGAATTGAGGTCTGGTACAGGAACAAATGATGGTGGTGTTTATATGTCTGACTGTCAATCAAAGGGATATGCCTGGGTTCCTTATTCAGAGGGGCTTTCTTGCAACTCCGTATATGAACTTTCTGCTGGCTCAAGGATTTACACTGGTTCAACTTGTGATGGGATTTATTCTTTAACTTCTGCTGAATATACGGGCAATCCTGAAGCATACTTTTCCTTTGAAAAAAATAATCCCTGGAATGAAAAGGAAGTTAATTTTTATGATAGAAGTGCAGGGCTTTGTACTTCCAATTGTTTAACTTGTCCAAATGCAATTTGGTTATGGTCAGGGGATGATGGATTTTTTTCCGCATCTCAAAACCCATCCCATAATTTTTTAAGTTCTGGTTCAAAGTTAATATATCTGTATGTGGAAAGGGATTCTTCTTATAGTGACTCTTATTCAACAAGTATTTTTATTCCAGAAGTTACAACATTAAAAATTGAAAAGGATGGTTTATATCCAAAATTGAAATGGGAAAGATTAGCAGGTGATGAATCATTGATGTATAATTATAAAATTTATAGATCAAATTCACCTGATGGTGGTGTTTTGACAAATTTAATTAATATAACCCCACCAAATCCAGCATATTGTGATTCAATATATTGCTGGTATACGGATACAGGAGGAACGGGAAGTGTTTATTATTACAGGATATTTACAGAAGATTAGGATGATAAAGGTAAGGGATTGCCACGCCTTTGGCTCTCAATGACACTTATATGCGGGTTAAAAAATTTCAGCTCCTACAAATTTTATGAATATTGTAGGGGTCGTGGTTTCCGCGACCCGTCAAATAATCTCGGGCTGAATAAAAATTCAGCCCCTACAATTACATAAAATAATGCCACCCCTTTTGTCATTGCTTTTATAAGAAAAATGTCAAGGGGAATTTTTTTTAAGAATTAAAATTAGATAAATTTAATATAAGAATAAAATATTATTTGAAAATCCTTTGAGAGAAACTCTTTTTTATTTTTTTTCAAAAATATAATTTCTTTAAGGAAAATGTTGAAAAGATGTGGGAAACTTATAAAGTTTTCCACAGGGAGGATGGTCATTTTTCTTAAAAATTTGATTTCTTATTATAAAATGTCTTTTTTATGCTTAAATCTTATTATTTGCCTTTGAAAAATTTTCATATCCCCTCATCTTTTTTTATGAAGTGCTTCCTTCATATGAAAGTAGTATTTTCTGTCTCTTAACATATAGTAAATTATTGTGAAAATCCTCCTTGCTAATGCAACCCTTGGTTTACATGCACCTTTCCCTTTCCTTAATTTGTTATAAAGTTTATTTAATCCATAACTACTTCTCCTTATAAGATATTTCCTCCTTTCTTTTTTAGGGGTTGATTTTCTATCTTTGGTGGGTTATATTATCCCTATGCGTTTATTCGGGTTCACTGTCCTAAGTTACAGGTCCCTATCTTTCAACCCTTTTTCTTTCAGAGGGTATTATACCACCTCTTAAATTAATACATTTTTCTCATTATAAACGAATTGCATCTTGTAAAAAGAGGTTAAAATTTCAAGAATTTTGAAGGATTAAGAGGAATTCAAAAATAGATAGCCCCTGGCAGAGGGAATGCTATATCAATAAATTCCACACATAATAAAAATTTGCTCAATTTAAACTCATTAAAATCGACTTATTTCTATAGGTAATTTTTCAGGTGTAAAGATTAACTTTATAATAGTTACAAAAATATTTGCAAAGATATGGGCACCAAAACAAAAGGATAAATTTTTATATTTTTCCCTTAAAGAGCTCAAAAAAACTCCAAGAAAAAATATAAAGAAAAAGTAATACAAATCTATATCAAGAGTTAAAATGTTTCCAAAATGGGGTAAAACAAAAGCAATGGAGGTTGCAAATATTGCAAAAATTGGACCTTTTGCTTCTTTAAACAAATCCTGCATAACCCCCCTAAAAATTACTTCTTCTATTATTCCAGCATTTATTCCATGGGTTAAAAAGACAAAAAATAATAAGATATAAGATGGGAAATCAAATTTTTCTAAAAAGGAAAGGGAAGCACCTTTCCCAGTCCCTAATATTCCAAAAAGTATATCATTTGAGCATATAAAAAGGGCAAAAATTATCCCAAGGAGAAATTGATTTAATTTAAATTTTATTAAATCTTTAAAATTTAAATTTTTATTAAGAATTATAAAAGAAATGATTATCAAAGATGTAGTAATTTGAAATAAAGACATGCCAAGGATTTGCCCTTGACAAGCCAAAATAATTTTATAAAAACTTTTCAAAATAGGAAAAACTTCAGGATAAATTCTATTTACACTTAAACCTAAGATAATTGTTGGAACATAAAAGACATATGCAAGAAAAGCCCATGCCTTCATAAAGGGGCTTATACCATAGATATATTTTTTAAAAATACTTTCTTTCATTTTAACCTCCTAAAAAAGAAAAGCCATGGCTTTAAAAATTTCTTATAGCCATGGCTTAGTTTAATATTAATTATCTGTTAATTCCACACCAATCTTTACAATGTGCTTGACAATCATCTGAACATTCCTCAAAAGAAAACCCTTGGGATTGACATCCAGCCATACAAGCATAGTAACAAACAGCATAGCAAGCCCAATCTCCAAAACCACCAACTATAATTTTCCCTGGAATTAATCCATCGATGGAATGAAGAATCATTGGGTTTGTAAGGAAATTGTACATATCAATTATATTGGAAACAGAAGAAGGACAATTTTCTTGACCTATCAGCTCTTGAATGCTTTGCAAAAATCCAGTTTGCATTGAATTAATAAAATTAAAAAATTCAACAGGATCATCTGTGCTAAATTTTTTTTCATCAGGAGAAAACTTTAAATGAGCGGATCTATTTCTATAAATCATTTCATAAACAAGGTAATCACCTTCTTTCCTTACATCTATTCTTAGGATTTCTGATCCTTTTTTGATACTGTATTCAATCTTATTTAAACTCCACTTTGCCAAAGCACTAAAGGATATATTGCTATTTTCTATGCTTACCAATGTTTGATTTGAACCACAATTATGATTTGCATAATAATTTTTGCATTCATCTCCAATTAAGAATATTGAAAAAATAAACATTAAAGTAAAAATTATATTTTTCATTTTATCCTCCTTCTTTTTAATTTTTTTAATCAAATAATCAATTTTTCTTCTAATTTTTTAAGGAGGACCCCTTGGGTTTCTTTGTTTCTTTGTTGATTTATTTGAATTTCAAAATTTCTTCCCCTTTTGGAATAAAAAATTTCTTAATCTTTTTTAAAGAA
>FWPU01002698.1_pt1 | contig 39820 bp, 36 predicted proteins | sample 2228361 | NCBI WGS metagenome assembly FWPU01 (sample SAMEA103939777, study PRJEB20133) | metagenome | reverse complement strand
TGTGGCTATTCCACTTGGTGTTGTTTCGGCAGTGAAAAAAGGCAAACCCATTGAAAGGTTTATCACTACGACATTGTTTATGCTTTATTCCTTACCAAATTTCTGGATAGCCACCATGCTAATAGTGTTTTTCTGTGGAGGTGATTATTTTGATTGGTTTCCTGCTTTCGGAGTTACATCATTACCTGAAAATGCACCATTTTGGGCAAGATTTTGGGATACGGCCTATCATTTTGTTTTACCTTTGTTTTGCGTCACATATGCGTCGTTCGCATTTATTTCTCGTCAGATGAGGGGAGGAATGTTGAATGTAATAAATCAAGATTTTATTCGTACGGCAAGGGCCAAGGGCTTAGACGAAAAAACCGTTATTTGGAAACATGCATTCAGGAACTCGCTCCTGCCTATCATCACTCTTTTTGCCAGCGTTTTCCCTGCCGCCATCTCAGGTTCGTTTGTTATTGAAGTGATATTCTCTATCCCCGGCATGGGCAAATTGACGCTCGATGCTATCATTGCCAGAAATTATCCGGTTGTGTTTACCGTTTTGATGTTCACATCCATTCTGACTTTGATAGGTACATTGGTCGCCGATATTTTATATGCTACTGTTGACCCAAGAATATCTTTCAGTTCAAAAAAATGAAAATGAAAAAAAATAAAGTGGATGAAAATAAACTGTCCGGCCAGTCCTACAGGGAATATGTCATAAAACAATTTAAGAAAAATAGGTTGGCCGTAATTTCGCTATACATAATTATAGTACTTGCATTTGTGGCTTTATTTGCCGATTTTTTAGCCAATGAGAAACCTATTGTATGTAGTTATAAGGGGAAAATTTATTTTCCTGTTTTAAAACAATATGCTGTTGACTTGAATATAGGGCAATGGGACGAAGAATTTCAGAATATCCCGTCATGGAAAGATTTACCTTATGATTGGGCAGTTTTTCCTCCTGTGCCATATCTGCCTAAAAATATTGATTTTGACAATGCCCAATCGGTCGGGCCGTTTGATAAGCAGTTTGTCAAGAGCTGGAGGTGGAGGCATTGGTTGGGAACCGATGAACTTGGAAGAGATGTTTTGGCCGGTATGATACACGGCACAAGGATTGCATTGCTGGTTGGTTTTGTGTCTATGGGAATTGCTGCTGTAATAGGTATTCTTATTGGTTCTTTGGCCGGATTTTTAGGTGACCAAAAATTGAAAATGACCATCGCAGGGATTATTTTTAATTTGTTGGCATTGTTTTTTGGCATTTTCTATGGTTTTGGATCCCGTTCATATATTTTAAAAGATGCATTGGGAAACTCTATGTTCCATTTTATTGGAGAGTTGATGGTATCATTGTTTATAATAGCAGTCATTTTTCTGGTTTTTAATTTGATGGCCAAAGGTTTGCAAAATGCGGGATTCTTTGGGAAAAAAGTAAGCGTTCCTGTGGATATTATTATCAGCCGTTTGATTGAATTGATGTTGTCGATCCCTACATTGTTTTTGATCATTTCCATTGCGGCAATTTCAAAACCCTCAATTTTTACAGTAATGGCTATTATTGGATTTACATCCTGGACAGGTATTGCAAGGTTTATCAGGGCTGAATTGCTCAGGGTCAGAAGCCTTGAGTTTATAGAAGCTGCATATGCTTTGGGTTTTAAAGAAAGAAGAATTCTGCTAAAACATGCTATTCCGAATGCATTGTCACCGGTTTTTGTAGCAATTGCTTTTGGTATTGCCTCTGCCATATTGATTGAAGCAACTTTATCTTTTATTGGTATTGGAGTGCCTGCCGAAACAGTTACCTGGGGTTCTTTGCTGTCGGCAGCACGTCAGTCAAGTGGAGCATGGTGGCTTGCGATTATTCCGGGTTTTGCCATTTTCTTGACGGTTACTATTTATAATCTTGTTGGAGAAGGGCTTACCGACGCTCTTGACCCGAGACAAAAACGCTAATTTTATACGCCGTTTCAGAAAAATATCCCTTTCTATCTCAAATCAAAAATCATGATTTTATTATCAGGTTTTTATAGCTCTTAACATCTCTCTTTTACCTTTGGGTCCGGGCAGTTTCTCTACTTTAAAACCTGCTGCTGCCATGTTTTTTCTAATTATACTCCGGCAGGCATATGTTACCAAAAAAGATGGTGTGTGCATATGTTGGAAAAACTTTTCAAAAATTTCTTTTGTCCAAAGTTCAGGTTGGGTTCTAAATGAAAATGCATCATAAAAAACTATATCTGCATGTTCGGGGATATCAAAAGTCAAAATGTCTTCATAAAACATTGTAAAGAAAAAATTTTCTGCAAGTGTTATGGTTTCACCGTTTTTAACTGCGTGCAATTGCAAAAAAGTATCGCGCCATTTTTTGTTTCCCTTGAAATATGGCAGTTGATGTGAGATTTCTGAAGGAAGCGGAAATTTTTCAATGGCAAGATAATCTATGATAAGCCCCGGCAATCGGTTTATAAAAGCATTCATGGCATTGAGCCCGGTGCCAAATCCCATTTCAATGATTGTTACTTTTTTTGGAGAAAACTGATGGTAAAAATCCAAGAGTCCTTTATGGATAAATACATGTAAACTTTCTTGTTGTGAACCGTGAATAGAGTGATATGTCTCTCCGTTGGAAATCATAAGTGTGGGAAATTCAGGTTCTTTTGTCGATACCATATTTATATGACCGGAAAATACGTTAACTTTGCTTTGTGCGTTATCATTTATCATGACCGGATATTTTAGATTTTTTTTGACTTTATTGTTGATAATACTTTTAGGATGTAGAAAGGATCAATGGGTAGATGATCCATCGGCAAAGTTAAATTTTTCTGCCGATACCGTTATTTTTGATACGGTTTTTACTACTGTTAGCACCGTGACAAAGCGCTTGAAAGTTTTTAACCCATACAATCAACCTTTTAAAATTGACAAAATCATGCTAGCCGGCGGAAAAAATTCACCTTTTCGAATCAATGTGGATGGAATGCCCGGCGATGCCACCGGTGTAGTGATCGACGCTAAAGACAGTATTTACATTTTTATTGAAGCCACTATTGATCCTGTTGGAAGTAATTATCCTTTGATTGTGGAAGATTCCATCTTATTTTTTCATCATAATTCTGTTCAACAAGTTAAGTTGGTTGCCTGGGGACAGGATGCCATCTACTACACACCCAATCAATACATACCGGGTTTGCCGCCATTTAGAATTTTACCTTGCAATACTACATGGTCGCCCATGAAACCCATTGTTGTGTATGGTTATGTGGTGGTTGATTCGAATTGTGTATTGAACATATTACCGGGCACCAAGGTTTATTTTCATTCCAATAGTGGGTTGTGGGTATACAAAGGCGGAACAATCAATGCCGTAGGAACCAAGGACGATCCGATTGTCTTTCGTAATGACCGCCTCGAACATCAATATGATGATATTCCCGGACAATGGGATCGTATATGGATCAATGAATCGTCCAACGATCAGATATTTGAAAATGTACAGATAGTCAATTCGTTTATTGGAATTCAGGCAGAACCTTTGCCTTTTGGCAATGATGCAGACATTGTGCCGTCAAATACACTAATTTTAAAGAATGTAAAAATTTTGCATACGACTATTGCCGGATTGTATGTTAGAAATTACAATGTAACGGCTGGCAATTTGCTTATTGCCGATAATGGACAGCATTCTATTGTCTGGACCGGTGGCGGGACAGGTAATTTTACACATACGACTATAGCGAATTATTGGAATATTTCTACCCGGAATACGGTTTCTTGTTATGTTTCCAATGAATATACCGATATTTATGGTGTGAAAAAAAACAATTTCAATCCGATTTTTAATGTTTACAATTCCATCATTTGGGGAAATCTCAACAACGAATTGTTGTTGGAAAATAAAGGACAAGGCAGTGTCAATGCCACAATAAATAATAATGTGTTGAAAACAACCATAGATTTAAATGCCTATAATTCGCAAGGAAATTTGAAAAATCCTTCCGGGGAGTTGTTTAAGGATTATACAAAATATGATTTTCATTTACAGACAAATTCACCCGCAATCAATCTTGGAAATATAATTTATACTTTGCCCGATTGGCAAAAAGATATGGATGATAACGACCGCACTACGGACGGACAACCCGATGCGGGTTGTTATGAATATCAACCTTAAATTTTTAGCGTTATGTTTGACAGTATCATGGTATTAGAAAACTATTGGGAAAAGGATATTTTGGAAGATACATCCAATGAAACTTCCGTGAAAAAATTTTTTGAAGGATTTGCAGAATTATATAATTTAAAATTTTACTTTAAATATTTCAGTGATGAAAAAGACATTAGACATTGGATAAATCTTTATGAAAAAATTAACACAAAACCCAAACTACTCTATATTGCAGCACATGGTGCAAAAGGAAGAATAGACGGTACTCACAAGTCGATAAATTTAAGTACATTCATAAAATTATTGAAAAGAAAAAAATACATCAATTATTTGATGTTAGGTTCTTGTTTTGTTGGCAATGACTCGAATCTGATAAAGATTTTGAAATCAAATAAAAATCTTTTATGGGTGGCAGGTTATGAAAACTCTATTCCCTGGATCGATTCCACCGTATTCGATGTGCTTTTTTTATCACGAATATTGAACAAACCATGGCGAAAAAAATACAATACGATTGTTCGCAATATAATTCAGAAAGAATTTGTCGATTTTGCCGGATCAATGGGTTTTTTATTTTCTTTTAGAAAAAAGGGGGCAAATGATATTCAAATATTGAGACCGGAAAATCCGGAAGAATTTATAGATTATTTTTAAATTGCAAAATGATATATGTCAATTAAAGAAGTGTGGATAGTAACGGGAGCGACGGGCCTGGCAGGAAGGTATTTTCTGAAACATGCAGCAAACAAGGATGTACAATTGATATGTTGCTACAGGGATGAGGCCAAAAGAAAAAACACCTTGAGATTTTTAACATCGGAAAATGTCAATTTATCGAACATTCAATGGTTCAAAATCGATTTATTAAAAGAAGAGTTGCCCGATGAGTTGTTGACTTCAAATACACGATTGATACACATGGCCGCAAAGGTGGACTTCTCTGCCAACCATGCCGAGTTGATAAAAAAAACAAATGTAGATTTGACAAAGCAACTTTTGTATCAGGCACAAAATGCAAAATTGAAGCAATTTTTATATTTAAGTTCCATTGCGGTGATGGATGAAAATAATCGTTTGATGGACGAAGAAAGTACCTGGGATCCCGGAAAACCGCATTCATTATATGCTCAAACCAAATTTATGGCTGAAATGGAAGTATGGAGATCCTGCGAAGAAGGATTGCCGGTGGTTATTTTCAATCCGGGCATTATTCTGGGTAAAGGTAATCCCGGAGAAAGCAGTATGATACTTTTTGATTTGGGTCGTAAGCATTTGAAATATTATCCTTCGGGAGTGAATGGCTTTGTCAGCGCAGAAGACGTTGCCGGAGCCATAATCTGTGCTATAGAAAGAAATATTACAGGAGAGAGGTTTGTGTTGGTTGAGGGCAATTATAGCTACAAAGAAATATTGACATGGTTGGCTGAGGCATGGAATATCGAACCACCACATAAATTGCTGTCCTTTCATATGGCTAAGAGGTTATTTTGGTTCGATAAAATAAGGTCTATTTTGACTTTCTCAAAACCTTGGTTGTCTAAAAATCTTTTATTGACGGCTTATAGAGAAAGTCGTTTTGACAACAGTAAATCAAAAAATATGCTTGAATTGGTTTACAAACCGATAAAAGATGAAATTTTTGAAACCGTTCAATACCTTAAATCTCAATCAAATTAATTTCAGTTTTAGAATAAAAATTCTATCCGATATCTGTTGAGGATTTTACAATTTTCAAAACATTTATTTGTGTGTTAAAGAATTGATTTTAAATTTATTATCGACTGATGTTGATATTCTCTAAATTTCAAATAATAAAAGACAAAAATGTCCTTTATTTGAAATATTTTTTAAATTTGCAAAAAAATAGAACCATGAATGAACTATTAAAATCCAAAGTGGGAGAATTGGTTGCTAAAGATTATAGAAAAGCAACCGTCTTTAAAAAGTATGGAATTGATTTTTGTTGCGGAGGAGGGCGAACAGTGGAGGAGGCATGTGCGAAAAAAGGAATTGACAGCAATAAATTATTACAAGAACTTATAGATGTGGAGAAAGCAGAAGAAAAAGCAGAAAATTTTGATGAGTGGACTTTATCTGCATTAATCGACTATATAGTTCGTAAACATCATAAATATATTGAAGAGAATATCGGTCCTGTTATGGAATTTGCCGGGAAAGTGGCGAAAGTGCACGGAAATGCTAATCCTGAAGTGGTAGAAATTAATGAACTATTTAAAAAAATGGCAGAGGAATTGGTAGTACACATGAGAAAAGAAGAATTGATGCTCTTTCCATACATTAAGAATTTGGAAAAGGCCGTTGTAGAAGGTCTTGAAAAACCTGTGGCAATTTTCGGCACCGTAAGAAATCCTATTGAGGTGATGATAAAAGATCATGATGATTCCGGAGAAATAATGGAAAAAATCAACCGTCTTAGCAATGGTTATCAACCACCTGCACATGCATGCAATACATACAGAGTGCTTTATGCAAAACTCAATGAGTTTGAAAATAAATTGTATGAGCATGTTCATCTTGAAAACAACATTCTTTTTCCTAAAGCAATAAAACTCGAACAAAATTTTGCTTATTGATGACGGCATACTTAATTTCCTTGTTTTTACATGTGATTTTTGCATGTTTGTGGATAGGAGGAATGTTGTTTCTGCCTTTGATTCTACTTCCTTCCATTAAAAACAAAGATTATAGAACAGAAATACTTCTCAAAACCGGTCTAAAATTTAGATTTTGGGGGTGGATAGCGCTTGCGGGGTTGTTGATTACAGGAATACTAAATGCATACCTGAAAGGATTTTCATTTTCTTTCGCATTTTTTTTACAAACTGCCCCGGGTAAATTAATATTGTTGAAAATAATTTTGTATTTGACTATGATCATCATCTTGGCTTACCATGATTTTTATGCAGGAAAGAAGTATTTGACAACTAACGAAAATAATCAAGAACGTGAACATTTCAGAAATTTTGCACGCCTGTCCGGCAGAGTCAATTTATTTATTTCATTGTTAATGGCTGTTTTAGGAATAATGATTTCAAGAGGTATTTTTTTATTGAATTAAACAGAAATGTTGTCTCAAAAATGTAAATACGCTATACGGGCTGTCTTATATTTGTCGAAAAATGCATCAGAAGAAAATAAATTGGGTGTTAAAGATGTCGCCGGAACTTTAAATTTGCCCCAAGCATTCACTGCAAAAATATTGCAAGAATTGGCAAGGAAAAACATTGTGACGTCCAATAAAGGTCCCGGCGGGGGATTTTTTTTGACAAACGAAAACAAAAACAAAACACTCTATCATATTATCGAAGCAATAGACGGAGACGATTTTTTTGTCAGTTGTGGATTAGGTTTACATGTATGTTCAGACCGCAATCCTTGTCCATTGCATAATGATTTTAAAAAATGGAGGGAATCGCTGCATAAGAAATTTTCGAAAATTAAAATTCTGCAAATTCAACAAATTTTAGATAAAGACAATATCCGGCTCTGATCATCGGATCATTCAATCAGTTTCCGGTATAGTGAAAAATGTTGCAGGGCTGCGGTCGAACGGTTAAAAACGTTCAATCTTTGTTTCATTGATTTTTGATACGTATCTTTCTCTGTATTAAATTTTTCTATATAATGTTTTAATTCTTTTGCCATTGTGTCAGGATCTAAATTTGACCAATAAAAAGCAGCATCACCACCAGTTTCTTTTAAAGCACCTTGATTACTTAAAATCACAGGACAACCGGCAGCAAATCCTTCCAATACCGGCAATCCAAATCCTTCTGCTTTGGAAGGAAATAGCAATGCCATGCAATTTTTAAGATACCACCATTTTTCGTTTTCTGTTATTTTGCCACATAAGACGATTTTGTCTTCTATCTGATATTTACGAATAAGTTTTTTTACAAACTTTCCGTATGACGTTTGATGATCGCCGGCTAAAACCAATTGATAGTGCTCAATATCTCTCATCATCTCGACCAATAGATGAAAGTTTTTTTTGGGGTGAAAAATACCGATGGAAAACAGAAACGGTTTATTAATGCAATCATTTACGGGTTTTTGCTCTGTGATGATGGGAATTTCATAACTGTTGTGAATAACACTTATTTCGGGTAATCCGTTATCATGGAAATGTTGCATTATATCATTTTTGGTAAAATCCGATATGGCAATAATGTGTGATGAACGCTTAATGATTTTGTTGATTTTATATAAATACTTTGGATGCTTCCACCTGGGTTTTTCATAAAGAAAATTCAAGTCATGTATGGTGGTAACAACCGGTATAGTTTTATCCGGTAAATATTTTGGAAATTGATGGGTTGTGTGCCACAAATGAATGCTATTTTTAAAATAGGTGGAGGCGTTTTTCCATTCTTTTAATGATAAAATCCTTTGTTGAGTATCTGTAGGAATTACATTTTTGTCAATTTTATCGGGAATTAAAAAATACACTTGAAAATCTTCGGGACAATTGTATAAAAGCGATTTAGCCAATTCAAGTGAAAATTGTCCTAAGCCGGAATAGGGATTGGCTATTTTTTCCAGGTCGACTATGATGTTTTTGGTTTCCGGCATTGTTGATTTGATTCATTAATTTTTTTTAAATGGTAATTTTTCTACAGATTCCCATTGGCTTTTAGCGGAATTGTACTTGTATAAAGTTAACTCACAAATATCAAAAGTCAACTTGATCGGTCTGCTTTTCAAATAGGCCATTATTTTTTTGAATTTTTCAAATGTTACGTCCCTGTGTGCTAATGTAAGATGAGGATAAAACGACCGGGTTAATTCGTTTTTAACCGGTATTTTACTATTGGCATACAAGCAACGAACCAATCTTTTTTGAAAATCGATTAAGTTTTTTGTTGTCCTTACCTTTACGAATACCACCTTTTGCCGAAAATGTCCATATCCTTCTAAATAAATTCTGATACAGTGAGATGGGCGAAATAAGCATAATTGTAAATGGTGTAAAATTTCATTCATTTGATTATCTGAAAATCTGAAAGGAGGAACAATGGTGATATGGGGAGGGGATTTTAAACTGTGTTTCACATCAAATTTCAGGGCAACATCTTGTTTTAATTGCGATAACGTTTCGAATTGTGGTGAAGGGGGCTCTAATGCAACAAAAAACAATTCGTTTGTCATCGTTTGTTATTTTGCAAACAAAAGGGCATTGAGTATTTGGAGTTTGTTGTTGATCATCTTGCAATCTTCTTCGGACAATACTTGTTGAATTACATTTTCAAGTTCGACTATTTCCGGGTCTAGTTTTTCAAGTAATTTCATTCCGGCCGGCAGGATGGATATTAATGTGCCGCGTCGGTCTTTGGGGTTGGATTTTTTTTCTACAAGAAGTTTATCAACGAGTTTGTCCACAATTCTGGTAGAATTTGAATTGCGGTCAATCATGCGTTCCATGATATAATTATTGCTTACCGGTTCGGGATAAACACCTCGCAATATTCTTAAAACATTGTATTGTTGCAATGTGATTCCATGTGGTTTTAATTTTTTTGCAATATAATTTTCTAATTGGGATGATGAAAACAAGATTTGAATAATAAATTTTTGGTATTCGTTTCTGAATTTCTTTTGTTTAATGATGTCTTCAAGTTTCATTTCAAAATTGATTTGATAGAATGAATAATCGAATTTTCAATTTCATTTAAAATATCTTGTGAAGGTGGAGGCGTAAATTCTTCACCCGTAACGACTTGATAAAGTTCAATATACCGTTGCATGATCGACATGACAACTTCGTCGGTCATTTCAGGTATTTTTTGGCCTTCCCGTCCGTTGAAACCATTTTCCATAAGCCATTCTCTTACAAACTCTTTGGATAGCTGTTTTGGAGGAAGGCCTTGCTCAACTCTTTCTTTGTAGTCGTCGGCGTAAAAATATCTGGATGAGTCGGGAGTATGAATTTCATCAATTAACATGATATTCCCATCTTTATCTTTGCCAAATTCATATTTGGTGTCGGAAAGAATCAAACCACGCCGGCTGGCATATTCACTTCCAAATGCAAAAAGTTGACGGGTATATTTTTCGATGATTTCGTAATCTTCTTTGCTTACAATTCCTTGACGAATGATATCTTCTTTTGAAATATCCATGTCGTGCCCTTGATCTGCTTTTGTGGTTGGGGTGATAATGGGTTCAGGGAAAGGTTGGTAAGGGCTCATTCCATCGGGCAATGCAACACCACATAAGGTTCTTTTACCCATTTGATATTCTCTGAGGGCATGACCCGTCAGATAACCACGGATAACCATTTCTACTTTGAATGGTTCACATTTTTTACCGATGCTCACATAAGGATGTGGTGAATGTAAGAACCAATTGGGGGCAATATGTGAAGTCAATTGCAAGAATTTTGCCGCTATGCTGTTGAGAATCATTCCTTTGAAGGGTATTTGTTTTGGAAGGATTACGTCAAATGCAGAAATCCTGTCGGTTGCTACCATCACCAAATATTCATGCTGAATTTCATACACATCTCTCACTTTGCCTTTGTAAAAGCCGGTTTGATGCGGCAAATGAAAATTGGTTTGAAAAATTACAGGAAGGGATTGTATGGAAAAATCAGGATTGTTCTTCATATGCCTTGATGATTTTTTTAACTAAAGGATGACGAATAACATCTTTTTCGTCAAAATAAATAAAGTCAATGCCTTCAATTCCTTGAAGTATTTTAACAGATTGTATTAAACCACTTTTTTGATGTTTGGGTAAATCAATTTGCGACATATCACCTGTGATAATAAATTTGGCAGAAGGTCCCATACGGGTTAAAAACATTTTAAATTGAGATTCTGTGGCATTTTGGGCTTCGTCGAGAATCACAAAAGCATTGTCTAACGTACGTCCACGCATGAACGCCAATGGTGCAATTTGAATAAAACCATTGTAAATCAACTCATTTAGTTTACCTGCAGGGAGCATGTCATGTAAAGCATCATACAAGGGTTGTAAATAAGGATCAAGTTTTTCTTTTAAGTCGCCGGGCAAAAAACCCAGATTTTCACCTGCTTCAACAGCCGGGCGGGTTAAGATTATTCTTTTGATCATTTTGTCTTTAAATGCCTTCACTGCCAGTGCAACTGCAGTATAGGTTTTTCCGGTGCCGGCAGGTCCCAGGGCAAAAACAATATCATTGGTTTTGATGGATTCAACCAATCGTTTTTGGTTGGGTGTCTTGGGTTTAATAATGTTGCCACCTGTGCCATATAACAATATGCTTTCGTCAGTTTTGAAATATTGTCGGGTTTCATTTTCGTCGAGCATCATTAAATCCTCTATGGCTTTTTCGGGAAGCGATTTATAGGTTTGTATGTGATGTATTAGCAATTGCAGACGCTTCTCAAATTCTTCCAAATCGGATTTGCTGCCTTTGACTTTTAGTATGTCGCCACGAGAAATTATCTTGATTTTGGGAAAATATGACTGAATGATGTCGAGTTTCCGATTGTTGATGCCTAACAAGTCAACCGGATCAACTTCGCTTATTGTAAATTGCTTTTCTACCAAGTTGCTATTAATTTATTGCACAAAAATAATTGAAAATGATTAAAACCTTTCTTTTGATTTTAATCTTTTTCTTTTAGTTCCTGATGAAGTAGGGTTGTTACTTGCTGATGACTTTGGTTGGGAAATTTCCACTTTTATGGTTCTGTTATTAATAGTTTTTCCTTGTAATCCACGAATGATTTGCATGGCTGTATCTTTATTGTCAACCGTGATAAACGAATATGTGTCTTTAAGGTTTATTCGTCCGATGGATGTGCCTTTACAACCACTTTCGGTACAAACAAAATGTAAAAACTTAGATTTATTGTCTATGTCTTTGCTTCCGATATTTAAAAATAAATCTGTACCGGACCTGTCAAAATTGCCGGAATGAATTCTATGGTCGGTGTTGCTTTTGTTGCTACGACTGACGTTAACATTTAAATCCTGATCGATTTTTTTGTCTTTGATCATCGTTTCCAAATGATTAGCAACCACAGCGGCAATTATGTCTTCTTTTGAAAAATCTTTTAATTTTTCTATGCATTGTTGGAGGATACCGCTATATTTTGATGGGAGCCCGGGGTTTTGAATGATTTGTTGTATAAATCTGTCGATACCTGCTTGTAAAATTTCTTGTTCACCGGGAACCTTTATCAGATTGATTTTTTTACCCGTCATTTTTTCAATTCTTCGTAATTTGGAATAATCCCTTGAATGAATAATGGCAATGGACATGCCCGATTGACCTGCCCTGGCCGTACGTCCGCTCCGGTGAGTATAGTTTTCGATATCTTCGGGTAATCCCATATGAAATACATGCGAAACATCTTTAATATCGATACCTCTGGCAGCCACATCGGTGGCAACCAAAACTTTCACCACTTTATTGCGGAATCTTTTCATAACAAAATCCCGTTGTGCCTGGGAAAGGTCACCATGCAATGCATCGGCAGGGAATCCGTCTTTGATGAGTTTATCGGCTATTTCCTGTGTATCTCTTTTCGTCCTGCAAAATACGATGGCGTAGGGTTGCTGGTAATAATCCAAAAATCGTGTGAGGGCTGCATACATGTCCTTGGCATGAACGTGTGCGAAAAAATGGTCGAGATTTTCGGCCGATGAATTTTTTTTGCCAATTACCACCTTTTCCGGATCGTGCATATATTGCCCGGCAATTCGTTCTACTTCCGGAGGCATAGTAGCACTAAACAGCCAAACTTTTTTGTTATCAGGTGTATGGTCCAAGATGTAATCTATATCTTCCTTAAAACCCATGTTGAGCATTTCATCGGCTTCATCAAGGATAAGGTATTTGACGTTTTGGATTGAAATTGCTTTTCGATTGATTAGGTCAATGAGACGTCCCGGAGTGGCTACAACGATTTGGGGTTTGCTTCTCAAGGATTTTATTTGCGATTGAATATTTACGCCACCATATACCGGTACAATGGAAACATCCTTAAGAAAATAAGCATATTTTTCCAATTCATTTGCGATTTGAATACACAATTCTCTTGTGGGACACAATATCAATCCTTGGATATTTCTATTATTTGGATCGATATGATGCAACAAAGGTAACCCAAAAGCAGCGGTTTTTCCTGTTCCTGTTTGCGCCAAGCCTACAAAATCTCCTTCTGTTGTTAATAGATAAGGAATGGCTTTTTCCTGGATTGGGGTAGGGGAAGTAAATCCCAATTTTTCTACCGCCTGAATAATTTCCTTTTTTAAAGGAAATTCTTGAAATTTAATCATATAGTTTTATTTAAGTTAAACAATAAAAAAAGCAAGTCAATAAGCCGGGTTCTGTATTATTCTGTCATTTATCTGCACATGCAGTTGCCTGCATGTCCATCGGCCTACCCCTCTCACATTGGACCAAGCGAGCCCGTGTGAGATATACATGGCCTTTCAGCACGGAAGGTTTGCCTTGCCTCCTCGGTTACCCTCGGAGCGGTGAGCTCTTACCTCGCCTTTTCACCCTTATCCGCCGATGGCGGACGGTATATTTTCTGTGGCACTGTCTGTCATCGCGGACTTTCGTCCGTGATGCCCCCGGTTGCCCGGGGTCCGTTGCTTTCTGCTGCCCGGACTTTCCTCCCCGATAGGAATTTCGGGGCGACAGAATTGACTTGCTTTGCTGCAAAATTAAATATTTTTCTTGTAAAATCAAATTTATATTTGTGGCTACTTAGAATAATTTTTGTTAGATTAGATTTCAGGCTTAAAATTTTTTTGTTTTAGGTTGTTGAATTTGAAAAATTCACGAAGAATTTCATCACGTACCTGGCGGAATTTGTTTGTTATTTCTTCATCGGTTCCTGTTGCTTCGGCAGGGTCTTCAAAGCCAATATGTTCACGGTGTTTGACATCGCCAAGAAACACGGGACAGTTTTCTTTTGCACCGTCGCAAACGGTAATTACATAGTCAAACTTTTGGTCTAAAAACTGCTCTACCGATTTGGGTTTGTTTTCCGAGATATCCACACCCAACTCTTTCATTACTTCAATAGCTTTGGGATGCACATAATCTGCCGGTTTTGTTCCTGCCGAGTAAACCTCAACATTAGGGTTTAATGCTTTTAATATGCCTTCTGCCATTTGGCTCCGGCAAGAATTTCCTGTACAAAGAATTAAAACTTTCATCTTTTTTAAAATTTATTGTTTGAATAATATATTTTTTTTAACCAAAGGGATGCTTTTACCAAACAAGAAATAATATCGCTTAAAACCAAAGCCAATGGAGGTAAGCGATTGGTGATTTCCTACATTAATATCGGTGCGGCTGAAAAATGGCGTTATTACAGGAAAAATAAATGGATATTGCACCATCCTTGTTGGCTTAAAAAAACATTTGAAGGATAGGATGACGAGATTTGGGTAAAATTCTGGAAAAAAGAATGGCAAAATATCATTTTTGGAAACGACGATTCTTATATGAAAAAAATTTTGGATGCCGGTTTTGACGGAACGTATTTGGATAATATTGAGGCATATTATTCTTTGTATTTTTATTGAAGTTGATTTAATTTTAGAAAAAATTTCTTGAAATGTCTCAACTTCCATAAATTTTCACCATTAAAGCGCCTTTTCCATAACGTTCATAAGGTGCGTCATTGTATTCGATATTCTGCATTCCTTTGAGTAAGTGGATAATTTCTTGTTTTAATACGCCTTTTCCAATGCCATGGATTAATATTACATAACGAATGTGGTGCGACCCGGCATACTCAATTGCTTCTCGTGCTTTTTCCAATTGATGCAACAATATTTCGTGCTTTGTTCTGACATACTTATGAGGCATATTGGCAAAATGCAGGTCGATTTCAATAGCTTTGTCGCCCTTCTTGTTTAAATTAATGATCCGGTAAGGCGACTTTTCTTTTTTAGGTTTGCGGACTTTTTCTTTGGGGGCTTTATTTTCTATATTTTGATGATAATAGCGATGATACATTTTTTCTTCATCATTTGTTTTAGCAATCAATTTGCCGGGGTGGAAATGCAGCGTCATACCTGTACGATCGCAAATGATGTATATGCAATCCTTTTGAATATCGACAATTTCGCCGGAGCAATCTTCATCAATAACTTTAACATGTTGACCTATTTGAAAATTGTGCGTTTTTTTCATAGTTCAAATATCTAAAAAATAAATTAAAATTATTTTGAAGTCATGCTAAAAATTTAACTTCTCTGAAATGCCAACTATATCAATTCTTATTCATCTTGATTGAATGATATTTCTGTTGTAAGTATTTATTTGAATTTCAATTTGATTTTTAAAATTATTTTGTTAAAAGTAATATTGAATGAAATTTTATATGAATTAAATTGTTTTTTGCCATAGATTTTTTCAAATTTGCCCGGGCTTGAAAAATTAATATTATGAAAATTTACAGATTTATTCTGATAGCATTGAGTTTATATGCCAATGCAATTCAATCACAAGATACTTTAAGAAACACCAAAGGGAGCGAATATTTGTTTACTTTTAAAAAGAAGATTGAACATTTGCCGGTTGAAGATCAATGTCAAACAGGCACCTGTTGGAGCTTTTCTGCCCTTTCTTTTTTTGAATCTGAAGTAAAAAGATTGGGAAAAAAGCCGGTGAATCTTTCAGAAATGTATGTAGTGCGAAAGGCCTATCCCGACAAAGCCCAACAATTTTTAAGAATGTATGGAAAATTCAATTTTGGACCCGGAGGTGCCTTTCATGATATACCCTATGTAATAAAAAAATATGGTATTGTTCCTCAAGAAATATATTCCGGATTGAATTATGGAACAGAGAAACATATCCATTCAGAACTCGATCAAGTGCTTGAAGCCATGGTAAAAGCACTTGCATCAAATCCTAACCATCATCTTAGTGATGCTTGGCGACCGGCCATTGAAGCCGTTTTGGATGCTTATCTTGGCAAAGATCCGGTGGATTTTACATATAACGGAAAACAATATACACCAAAATCTTTTGCAAAGGAATTGGGTTTGAATATGGACGATTATGTTTCTTTGACATCGTTTACCCATCATCCTTTTTATCGGCAAATGATTATAGAGGTGCCCGATAACTGGTTGATGGGGACTTCGTATAACTTGCCACTGGATGAATTAATACAGACCATGAAACATGCCATACTTAATGGTTATACTTTTGCGTGGGCGGCAGATGTCTCGGAGAAAGGATTTTCATTTAAAAATGGACTGGCCATTGTTCCCGAAGATGAATCTACCATACAGGTAAAAGGCCGCGACAGTCATTTATTTAATAATGCCGGAGCTGAAAAGAAATCAAATGCATTTTTACAACCTGTCAAAGAAAAAACGATAACACAAGAAATGAGGCAAAAAGCATTTGACAATCTTACAACCACCGATGACCATGGTATGCATGTGGTTGGATTGGCCACCGATCAAAACGGTAAAGAATATTTTTTTGTGAAAAACTCTTGGGGCGAATCAAATGATTTGAAAGGATATTTCTTTGCTTCTGAAGCATATGTCAGATATAAAACCATAAACATTTTTTTACATAAAGATGCTATACCAAAAGAAATTAGAAAAAAACTCAACATTCAATAAGTGAACAAATCTTTTAAATCAAAATGGTATTTATATCCAACAATTTTTTCAAAAAGTTGATGTAGTGAGTTTAATGTCAAATTAAAAATGACTTTTGCATCGAAATAATTATTTTCTTTGCCAAAAACAATTTATGATAGTCATGAAGTTTGGTGGCACTTCCGTTGGGAGTGCCGCGAGGATGAAACATGTCGCTGATTTAGTCCAAAAATATCCCTCACCAAGAATTGTTGTGCTTTCGGCAATGTCCGGCACAACTGACTCTCTTGTCAAAATTGCAGATTATCTTAAAGCCAATAACACAGAAGGAGCCATTGATGTTTGGAATCAATTACGTGAAAAATATCAAAATGAAATTAATCAACTTTATGCATCAGATTTGACCAAAAAACAAGTATGGCAATCATTATCGGAAATTTTTGACGCCATTCGTCAATATTTTCATTGGCCTTCTATTACTGTAAAGGAAGAAAAATTTATCGTAGCCGGTGGAGAGTTGATGTCTACTCTCATGTTTTATCATTATTTAAATGAAATCAATCATCCGGCAGCATTATTACCGGCTTTGGATTTTATGAAAATTGACGAAAATGGAGAACCGGATTATACTTATATCCGTGAGAAATTAAATGAAAAATTAAATTTACACAAAGACATACCTACCTACGTTACCCAAGGTTTTATCTGTCGCAATCCATACGGGGACATCGATAACCTCAAAAGGGGAGGGAGTGATTACACCGCATCTATCATCGGATCGGTGGTTCAAGCATCGGAAGTGCAAATCTGGACAGATATTGACGGCATACATAATAACGATCCAAGGTATGTCAAAAATACTCGTCCGATACATTATATTTCCTTCGATGAAGCCGCTGAGTTGGCATACTTTGGGGCTAAAATTTTACATCCAAGCAGTGTGTTGCCTGCCAAATATGCCGGCATACCCGTAAGGTTAAAGAATACGCTTGACCCGGAGGCATTTGGAACGATCATCAGTAATCAAAGCGATCATTCCGGCCATAAAGCTGTTGCCGCAAAGGATGGAATTACGGCTATTAAAATCAAATCGGGCAGGATGCTATTGGCATATGGATTTTTGAGAAAGGTTTTTGAAATTTTTGAGCTGTATAAAACGCCCATCGATGTCATTACCACATCAGAAGTAGCAGTTTCGTTAACTATCGATGATCAAAGATATTTGGACGAGATCGTTGCAGATCTCAAAAAATTGGGCACTGTTGAAGTGGATCATGATTTGTCTATAATATGTATTGTAGGAAATTACAGTGAAGAATCCAAAGGTTATGCCGCCGAAGTGTTTGAGGCCTTAAAAGAGATTCCCATCAGGATGATATCTTATGGGGGCAGCAAATATAATATCACAGTGGTAGTTAAATCATCACACAAAGAAAGTGCATTAAAATTGCTTCAACAAAAACTTTTTGAAAAAAATGAATTGGCCGGAGATCTCAAATAAAATTCAAGAAATTGATACACCATTTTATCTTTATGACACCAAAGGGCTGGATAATCATGTCAAGGAAATGCTGCGAGTATTGCCTGACAATTTTTATGTGCATTATGCACTCAAAGCAAACAACAATCCATTGGTGACAAAAGTGATTTTTGAGAATGGACTGGGTGCCGATTGTGTGAGTTGGGGGGAGTTGCAACTTGCTTACAATCACCAAATTGATCCGAAAAAGATTGTTTTGGCAGGTGTGGGAAAGACAGATAAAGAAATTATTTGGGGAATTCAGCATCAAATTCTTTCATTTAACGTGGAATCGGTACATGAATTGAAAGTGATTGACTCTATTGCCGGCAGTTTATCCAAGCCCGCTCATATTTGCATCAGGTTGAATCCAAACATCGATGCGAAAACGCATAAGTACATAACCACAGGCCTTGAAGAAAATAAGTTTGGAATTTTATGGAGAGACCTGCCGGAAGTGGTTGATATTTTGCGTAATTCCAATTATTTGAAATTCATGGGGGTGCACTTTCACATAGGATCGCAAATAACCGATTGGTTTCCGTTCGAAAGGTTGTGTGTTAAAGCCAACGAATCACTTCAATACTTCAGGGAAAGAAATCTTGAACCAAAGATGTTAAACGTGGGAGGAGGATTAGGCATTGATTATCATCATCCTGAATCAACAAAAGTTGATTTTCAAAAATATTTCGGAATATTCGAAAAATTTCTTGAGATACCCGATAATTTTCCGGTGCATTTTGAATTAGGCAGATCCATTACGGCCAACTTTGGTTATTTGATCACCAGGGTTTTGTATATTAAAAAAGGTTTTAAAACCACTTTTGTGATTGTTGATGCCGGAATGACAGATTTATTACGTCCGAGTTTGTATCAAGCTTTTCATAAAATTCAAAACATCTCATCTTCCTCAACTAAAAAACAAACATATGATATTGTAGGGCCCATCTGCGAGTCGTCCGATACCTTTCTTAAAAATTATGAATTACCCGAAACTTCAAGAAACGATTATTTGGTCATATTTTCGGCCGGCGCATATGGTGAAGTGATGTCGAGCAATTACAATATGCGTGAAAAGCCATCATCGGTTGACTTGCAGCAATTATTGACAAGTGTTAAAAATTAAAATGTTTTGTTATGTTGAAGAAAATCTTGATTACATATTTTTTGTTTGGATATTCGTTGACTTTTTTTGGTCAGAACGATGAGATGATGTGTTATTATGTCGATCCCGGCATGTCGCCGAGAGAACATACTGTTGATTTCACCGAATTATCTTTAACCTTGGATATTGATACTGTAAATTATTCTATTCGGGGTGAAGTTTTGTTGAAATTTACGGCACTTCGTCAAATGGTAGAATTTATTGAATTGGATGCCATTGATATGAAATTTGAGGAAATAAAATTGGACGGATCCACAGTGGCGCAATATTCTTATGATAATCAAAAACTGATAATAAAAGGTTTAAAACTTCCACGCAATAGTCATCATCAACTTTTGATCAAATATTCCTGTAAACCTAAACGGGGTCTTTATTTTACCGGATGGAACGATTCTTTGCATTTTTCCCGGAGGCAAGTATGGTCGCAGGGGCAAGGTATAGATAACCGTCATTGGATTCCCATGTTTGACGATATGTCAGATAAAATAATTTCTGAAATTCGCTTGGAGTTCGATTCAAAATATAAAGTATTGTCAAATGGTCAGTTAATTCAACGAAAGCAACTCAAAAACGGTAAAACTTTTTGGCATTATCGTATGTTATATCCACACGCACCATACTTAATCATGCTTGGAATAGGTGATTACAATATCAAAAGCACAACCTCTTCGGGCGGTGTGAATATGAATTTTTATTATTATCCCGACAGGGAAGAGTGTTTTGAACCTACATATCATTATAGTAAAGAAATGATGGATTTTCTCGAGAAATATATTGGCATTAACTATCCCTGGAAAACATATTCACAAATTCCGGTGGAAGAATTTATGTATGGTGCTATGGAAAATACCACAGCAACAGTATTTGGTGACTTTTTACTGGTTGATGAATATGCAGAGAACGACAGGGCTTATTTGCCGGTCAATGCTCATGAATTGGCTCATCAATGGTTTGGAGATTTAATTACCGCAAGATCATTTGCTCATATTTGGTTACAAGAAAGTTTTGCAACACACTACAACTGGCTTGTCGAAAAAGAGTATTACGGACAGGATCATTATGATTGGAACAGGAGGAATGCAGCCAATGCAGCTTTGAATGAGTCGGAAAAAAATCTTTATCCCATAGTGCACAGCCGGGCCGGAAGTGTACGCAATTATCCCAAAGGAGCATTTGTTTTACACATGATGAAATATGTGATGGGAGAGGAAGATTTCCGGGCTTCCATAAAATATTATTTGGAAAAACATGCATACAAAAATGTTGACACACGTGATCTTTGGGTGTCAATTTATGAAGCAACCGGAAGAAACCTTGAATGGTTTTTCGATCAGTGGTTATACAGGGGAGGGGAGCCACATTACAGAGTGAGCTTTCAAAGAGTGGAAAAAGATGGTAAGGCATTCGGGCAATTTTTTGTAGAACAAATTCATCCTATGGTTGAAAATGTCGGGGTGTTTAAAATGCCGATTGTATTCAGAATTTATTTTACAGACGGTAGTTTCGTCGAAGATACTGTGATGGTCGATAAGAAACAACAATTAGTGGAAATTCCTTTTGAAAAAAATAAAACAATATCATTTTCACTTTTTGATCCTAATTCCAACATCTTAAAAAAATATGAATTTGAAAAATCATTTGAGGAATTGAAAAATCAGGCCTCTTTAGCACCTCATTTGTTAGAACGGTATGATGCTGTTTGGGCTATGCGGAAAATTCCATTAAATGAAAAAAGAGCTTTTTTGCACGAACGATATTTTAAAGAAACATTTCATGCTATCAAAGGAGAAATTATTTATCAATTGATAAACGACAATAGCCCTGAAACAATTGAAATTTTAAAGGATGCATTAAGGAGCAATGATCCTTTGGTTACAAGACATGTTTTAATGAATACACAAAAAATAAACCCTGAATTAAAAGAAGAATATTTTGCGGCGCTAAAATCTAAATCTTATATAAATATTGAAAAAGCAATGGATTTACTTTATGCCAACTTTCCTGCTGAAATACAGAGAATTTTGGATGAAACCTCACAATATAAAAACTCCACAGGGCAAATCATTGCAATAAAACGTTTCGAATTGTCGTATGTACACTTTAAAGATAAAAAAAGTTTAGATTCTATCATCCGGATGGCTTCACCCTCTTTTGAATTTAGAACCCGTATCAATGCTTTTGATGCTTTAACCAGAATCGGATATTTCGATCAAGTAGTAGAAGCATATTTGGAAGAAGCAGCCAATAGCCCGAACCATCGTTTAAGTTCAGCGGCTAAATCAACATTGAAGTTTTTCGAAAAAATTCAATGGAAATAACTACTTTATGCAACTTTTGTTAAAAGTAATCGTCTTTAAGTTCAAAATTACTAAATTTATATGTTTTTAATGTTACAAAAAATGCCAAAGTTTAATCATTTAAATTTGAAGTGTAAATTCACAGGTCTTCAAAGAGTCATTTTTATTGTCCTTTTTTTGAATATGTCTTTTTTACAAGCTCAATCACCCACTTGTGGGAATTCTTCTATGTTATGTACAAACATTCAGTTTCCAAGTGCCACTTCAGGAACAGCTCAGCCGGGACCGAATTATGGATGTTTGTTTTCCCAACCCAACCCAAGTTGGTTTAATTTTCAAGTTAGTCAAAGCGGAAACATTACATTTACTATAACTCAAGTAAATTCCTCCGGACAGTTATGTGATGTGGATTTTATTGTTTGGGGGCCATTTTCAAGTCCAAATGGTAATTGCAATAACTTAACGGCTGCCAATACGGTCGATTGTTCATTTTCGGCTTCTGCAGTTGAAACTGTAAACATTCCAAATGCCGTTGCCGGGCAATACTATATTATTCTGATAACCAATTATTGCGGCTCTGCAGGCACCATCACTTTTCAACAAACCGGTGGAACCGGTGGTATTGGTTGTTGTAATTCGTCCTGGACAAATCCGGGGCCTTTTTGTGTCAATTCACCTCAAGTTTTTTTACCAAATTATGTTACCGGCGAAACAGGTGGGAATTTTTCAGGTCCGGGTGTCTCCAACAATGTATTTTATCCTAATCAAGCCGGAGTTGGAACGCATACAGTGACCTATACTGCACCTTGTGGAGGATCTACTCCTTTAAATATTGTTGTAAATCCTCTTCCTACTGTTAGTGTAAATAATCCTGTCGTTTGTTCTGGATCTCCTGCTGTAATCAATACAGTCGTCAATCCTTCCGGTGGTACTTTTTCCTGGACGCCCGGTGGACAAACTACTCAAAGTATCATGATTAACCCTGCCGTTCCGGGTAATTATACGGTGACTTATACTTCACCTTCCGGTTGCGTGAACTCAGCTACATCGACAGTCAGTTTATACCCACAACCCATTGCTTCTTTTAACGCTACTACCGTATGCCATGGCAATCCTACCACTTTTACCAATACTTCCAATGCCAATGGCAGCAATATTGTGTCTTATGCATGGGATGTCAATGCCGACGGTATTATTGATACCAATGTGGCTAACTTCTCTTACACCTATCCCCAACCCGGCATCTACAATGTTTCTTTGATCATCACTTCCTCTGACGGATGTAAAGACACAGCCACTCAACAAGTAGTGGTACATCCTAAACCGATTGCCGATTTTGCTTATTCTCCTGTTTGCGAAAATCAGGTTTCCAACTTTTTTGATTTGTCCAATATATTGTCAGGTCAAATTGTGGCCTGGAATTGGAATTTTGGTGATGGAAACAGCAGTAATCTTCAAAATCCGACGCATGTGTATTCTCCCGGCACTTACACCGTAACACTGACAGTTACGAGCGATTCCGGTTGCGTTTCGTCAATTTCCAAAGTTGTGCAGGTGTATGCCAATCCTGTGGCTAATTTTAAATTTCAAAACCAATGCCTCTACGACAGTGTGTATTTTTATGATTTCTCTACGGTCAACAATGCCGTTATTACGCAATGGGAATGGACGTTTGGAGATGTAGTCAACAACACATCCACACAACAGCATCCCGTACACCTGTATTCTACCAATGGTGTATTTACCACACAGCTTATCGTCACTTCTTCTCAAGGATGTAAAGATACTGTTGAAAAGCAAGTGTATGTGCATCCCATCCCCAATGCCAACTTCAATACATCGGGAGATGTCTGTTTGGGCAATCCGATACAGTTCAACGATTTGAGTAATATCCCACAAGGAGGCATTTCATATTGGAAGTGGTATTTTGGTGACGGAAATTCATCCACCCAACAAAATCCCCAACACAATTATCAATCGCCGGGAAAATTTCAAGTAACTTTGATTGTGCAGAGCGACAGCGGATGCTTAGACACAGTGAAGAAATATGTAAATATCTGGCCATTGCCTAAAGTGGATTTTTCGTTTGATCAGAGTTGTCAATATGATACAGTGTTTTTCACAAACTTGTCCACCATTTTGAACGGTAACATGAATTATTTGTGGACATTTGGTGATGGCAGTCCGCAAAGCAATGTTACGCATGCCGAACATATTTACCAACAATACGGGAAATTTAATGTGACGCTGACCGCAACGTCGGAAAAGGGTTGTCATTCAGACATAACCAAAGAAGTGGAGGTATATCCGGCACCAAAAGCGGAATTTACCTACAGTGACCTGCTGATAGGCTGCTCTCCATTATGTGTCAATTTCTACGACCTTTCCACTGTTCCAGCCGGATCAATAGCAAAATACCGTTGGGATTTTGGCGACAGCTTGTATTCGAGCCAACAAAATCCCCGTCATTGTTATGTCAACACCAATGATAGCGCCGAAACGTACAGAGTATTGTTGACGGTGGTGACCGACATGGGTTGTGTCGATACGTTTCCGGTCTATGACCTTGTGCATGTGTATCCTCAACCGGTGGCAGATTTTGATTTCACTCCATATTCTACCACAATTTTCAATGCCGATATTGAATTTACCAATTACAGTGTGAATGGGACAAAATGGTATTGGGATTTTGGCGATGGTAATCAATCTTATGATTTCTCACCGACGCATACCTATGCCGATACGGGGAAATATACCGTAACATTGACTGTGTATAACGATTATGAATGTGTCGACAGCATCAACTATACCGTGTGGATAAGGCCTGAATTTGCCTTCTATATTCCTTCGGCATTTACACCGAATAATGATGGTATTAACGATATTTTCAAAGGAAAAGGATTTGGCATACGTGAAGATCAGTTTGAAATGAACATCTATGACCGTTGGGGCAATCTGATTTATTCGACCAACGATATTCAAAGAGGATGGGATGGAAACGTGGGTGGTCAACCCGCTCCAATGGGAGTGTATGTTTATCAAATTAAAGTAATGTTGCCTCACGGAGAATTCGTGAAATATCAAGGTACGGTTACACTTATTCGCTGATATCTGTTAATAACTCATTCTGATTACTTCGCAAATTTTTCTCTGGAATTCTTAATTTTACAGCGTATGCAAGAGAATTACAACTATTCGGAAGAACATATAAAGTCGCTTGATTGGAAAGATCACATACGTCTGCGTCCGGGCATGTATATCGGAAAGCTCGGAGACGGTTCTTCATTTGATGATGGAATCTATATCTTGTTGAAAGAAATTATCGACAATTCGATTGATGAGCATGTTATGGGTTTTGGCAACAAGATAATTGTCAAAATACAGGATAATCGTGTGGAAGTGAGGGATTTTGGAAGGGGAATTCCTTTGGGTAAAGTTGTAGATTGTGTTTCTAAAATAAATACCGGTGCAAAATATGACAGTGCAGCTTTTAAAAAAAGTGTAGGGTTAAATGGTGTGGGAACAAAAGCCGTCAACGCACTTTCCGAGTTGTTTGTGGTAGAAAGTTACCGTGACGGTCAAATGAAAAAAGCCGTATTTGAAAGAGGCAATTTGATAGAAGAAAGCGATATTGTTGCAACAAATGAAAAAAATGGAACAAAAATAATTTTCATTCCTGACAAAGAAATTTTCCCTGATTATAAATACAAAAGTGCCTTTGTTGAAAAATTATTGTGGAATTATGCGTATTTAAACAGTAAACTCACTTTATTTTTTAATGATCAAAAATTTCATTCCGAAAATGGTCTGAAAGATCTTTTAGAACAAAATTTAAGTGACGAAATTCTCTATCCTATCATACATTTAAAGGGGGATGACATAGAAGTGGCCATCACACATACCAATTCATATGGCGAAGAATATTACTCGTATGTAAACGGACAATATACTTCACAAGGTGGGACACATTTGCAGGCCTTCAAAGAAGCTTATGTGAGAGTCATCAGAGATTTTTTTCAAAAAGATTATGATGTTTCAGATATCCGTACTGCCATCAGCGCTGCTTTGTCGGTGAGAATTGTTGAACCTGTGTTTGAATCGCAAACAAAAACCAAACTTGGATCAAACGAAATAGAACCGGGAGGGCAAAGTTTGCGTTCATTTGTTTACGAATTTCTTAAAACCGAACTTGACAATTATTTGCATAAAAATCCCGAAACTGCTGCTGCATTACAAGAAAGGATACTACGCTCGGAAAAAGAAAGAAAAGAACTTGCAGGCATCAGAAAATTGGCAAAAGAACGGTCAAAAAAAGCAAGTTTGCACAACAAGAAACTTCGCGATTGCCGGATACACTTCAACGATAAACATGAACGCAGTATAGAGTCCACTCTTTTTATCACAGAGGGCGATTCTGCTGCCGGATCCATTACCAAGGCAAGAGATGTCAATACTCAGGCAGTGTTTAGTTTAAAGGGAAAACCGCTCAATACTTACTCACTCACCAAAAAGGTAGTTTATGAAAACGAAGAATTTAATCTGTTGCAGGCAGCATTGGGCGTGGAAGATGGCATGGAAAATTTGCGCTACAATTATGTGGTGATAGCAACAGATGCCGATGTAGATGGGATGCACATCCGGCTGTTGATGATCACATTCTTTCTGCAATTTTTCCCGGATTTGGTGAAAAACGGACATTTGTATGTTTTGCAAACACCTCTTTTCAGAGTAAGAAACAAACAAGAAACCATCTATTGTTACAATGAAGAAGAAAAACAAAAAGCCATTCAAAAATTATCCTCCAAAGGAAAGGTGGAAATTACCAGATTTAAAGGATTGGGAGAGATTTCTCCGGACGAATTCAAGCAATTTATAGGCAAAAATATAAAATTAAGTCCGGTAATAATCGGAAAAGAGACCCCTATACATGATATTTTATCGTTTTATATGGGAAAAAATACTCCCGAACGTCAAGAATTTATCATAGAAAATTTGAAAGTAGAAAAAGATTTGGCTGAATAATGGAAAATAAGGAAAATCAAGATAATTCGGAGCCCCTCAAAAATAAACCAACACATCAAGAAACTAACGGACAATCCGGAGATCAAGTAATCAAGGTCTCGGGAATGTATAAAGAATGGTTTCTTGATTATGCTTCATATGTTATTCTTGAAAGAGCCGTTCCTCATATTGACGATGGATTAAAACCGGTGCAAAGAAGAATTCTGCATTCTATGTATGAAATGGAGGATGGAAGGTTCCACAAGGTGGCCAACATCATTGGGAACACAATGAAACTCCATCCTCACGGCGACGCTTCCATCGGAGATGCATTGGTACAGTTGGGTCAGAAAGAACTTCTAATTGAAACCCAAGGTAATTGGGGGAATATTTTTACAGGCGACTCGGCTGCCGCACCCCGTTATATTGAAGCCCGGCTAAGCAAATTCGCTTTAGAAGTGCTGTTTAGCCCAAAAGTTACTCAATGGCAATTGTCTTACGACGGAAGAAATAAAGAACCTGTGACACTTCCCGTAAAATTTCCACTTTTGTTGGCATTGGGCACCGAAGGTATTGCCGTTGGAATGGCTTGCAAAATCTTACCGCATAATTTTAACGAACTGATCGATGCTTCGATTGCATATTTAAGAAAGAAGCCATTTCAATTATATCCCGATTTCCCTACCTGTGGGTATATGGATGTTTCCAATTACAATGATGGACTAAGGGGCGGCAAAATTTTGGTACGGGCCAAAATATCCAAAATTGACAATAAAACATTGTTGATTGAAGATATTCCTTATGGAACCACCACAGGCAGTTTGATTGATTCCATTTTGAAAGCAAACGACAAGGGTAAAATTAAAGTAAAAAAGATTGAAGACAACACCGCCGAAAAAGTTGAGATTATTATCCATCTTGCACCGGGTGTTTCTCCCGATAAAACCATTGATGCGCTCTATGCATTTACCGATTGCCAGGTTTCCATTTCTCCCAATATAGCAGTTATCAAAGACGATAAACCCATGTTTTTGGGTGTGAGCGATTTGCTTAGATATTCCACAGACAATACGCTTAAAATTCTTAAAGAAGAATTGTCCATTAAACTTCTTGAGTTAAAAGAACAATTACACTTTCTGTCTCTTGAAAAAATATTTATAGAAAAGAGAATTTACAGAAATATAGAAGAATGTGAAACTTGGGAAGAAATTATTTCTACCATCCGGAAAGGATTAGAACCCTATTTGCATTTGTTTTATAGAGATGTTACACAAGAAGATATTGAGCGATTGACTGAAATAAAAATTAAGCGTATCTCAAAGTATGATGCAGGGCTTGCTGAAGAAAATATGTCCAAACTCGAAAGTCAAATCAAAGAAACCCAACATCACATCGACAATATAGTTGAGTTTACCATTGATTATTTTAAGGAGTTAAAAAGAAAGTATGGTAAAGGAAAAGAAAGAAAAACCGAAATCCGATTGTTTGATACCATCGAAGCCGCCAAAGTGGTTGTCAAAAATGAAAAGCTATATGTGAATTTTTCTGAAGGATTTTTAGGATATGCCATGAAAAACGAGGGGGAGTATGTGTGTGATTGTTCTGATATCGATGACATCATTGTATTCTTTAAAAATGGCACGATGAAGGTTGTTAAAATTGCCCCTAAACTCTTTGTTGGAAAAAATATCATTTATGCAGGTGTCTGGAAAAAAGGAGATAAGCGTACTACCTACAATTACATATATACCAATTTGGATAACGGAAAAACTTATGTGAAAAGGTTCCAGGTGCCTGCTGTAACTCGAGATAAAGAATATAACCTTGCCGGTAATGCTTCCAAGGCATTTGTACATTATTTAACGGTCAATCCCAATGGTGAGGCCGAAGTTGTGACTGTGGTTCATAAAAACAAACCCGGCTTGAGGAAGATTAAATTTGATTATGATTTTTCTACTTTAGACATTAAAAGCAGAGATGCCCGTGGAAATCAGCTTACAAAACATCCGGTTTTGAAAGTTGTGCAAAAAGAAAAAGGAGTATCTACTCTGGAAGCCCGCAGAATATGGTTTGACGATGCCATAATGCGGCTGAATGTGGATCAACGTGGCTCGTATCTTGGAGAATTTGCAGGTGATGACAAAATCATTTCGGTGTATGCGTCAGGTTATTATCTGATCACCGGTTACGATTTATCATTACACTTTGAAGATGACTTGATTTTAATTGAAAAATTTATACCGAAAAAACCATTGACGGTGATATACAAGGACAAAAAGTCCGGAGATTTTTATGTCAAAAGGTTTGTACCTGAATTAAGCAAAAATAAGGTTTACTTTTTGTCTGAAAACAACGACCAACAATTAGAAGCAATCTCCTATGACTATGCACCGGTCATGAAAATCAAATTTAAAAACAGCAAAGAAGAGAATTGGACAGAAGAAATTTGGGATGTTGATCAAAAAACCGAAATTCGTAGCATCAAAGCCAAAGGAAATAAATTTAAATGGTATGCATTACAAAATATTGAATGGCTCGAACCTCGTTTGAAAGAGCCACCATTGGATCAACTCGAATCTCCTTCAGGCGATGAAATTACGCGCTTGTATCAAATCACCGAAGATGAGTTAAAAGAAGACAATCCTCAGGAAGACATCGAAAAAATTAATTGGGATAATTGGTCGTCCGGTCAACAAGGGACTTTAAATTTTGATGAATAAATGATCACTTTGATTTTGTCAATTATTATAGCCATTGTTTCCATTCAGGCATTCAGCAAAAGAGAGATCATAGCAAAATATAGTTTTTCACCATACGCCATTAAGCATAGAAACGAATGGTATCGTTTTTTTACACATATTTTTATCCATGCCGATTGGATACACTTAATCATCAATTTATTTGTCTTTTATCAATTCGGCAATATAATCGAAGAATATCTACATGCAATTTTCGGTGTCAAAGGTTACTACTATTATTTGTTGTTATTTATTGGAGGAGCAGTTTTTTCGGTATTGACTACTTTTAATAAATATCAAGAAAATTATCTTTATCAGGGGGTAGGGGCAAGTGGTGGAGTTTCGGCCATTTTATTTGCTTACTTACTGTTTCAACCAATGTCATCTTTATGTTTGTATGGTTTGTTGTGCTTGCCCGGAATTGTTTGGGGCATTTTTTATCTTGTTTATTCATATTTCATGGCCAGAAAACAATTGGATTATATCAATCATGAAGCCCATTTTTGGGGAGCTGTTTTTGGCATTGTCTTCATTATCATTATTTATCCGAAAGTCATTAATATTTTTCTATCGTCTTTTTCATGAAAAAAGGGTTATTGTTAGACAGGGATGGAATACTTATCAAAGAACGCGGAGAATACAATTATCTTCACGAGCATTTTATTCCTCTTAAGGAAAATATCCCTTTTTTGAAAGAAATGCAACAACAAGGATATTTATTGATGGTTGTGACCAACCAGGGAGGTATAGCCAAAGGGTTATATACACACGAAGATTTGCACTTATTTCATCAAATGATGATAAATTATTTTCATAAGAAAGGAATTGAATTTTCCAAAATTTATTATTGCCCGCACCATCCGGATATTAGCGCATGTTTATGCCGTAAACCGGGGCATCTGTTGATTCAGAAGGCCATTTCGGAGTTTAATCTATCTCCCCAAGAAAGCATCATGATTGGAGACAAACCTACAGATATTATAGCTGCTGAAAATGCCGGAGTAAAAGGATTGTTGGTGGAACCCAATCAAAAATTGGATATTCAAATCTTAAATCAAATTATTAAAACAGGGAATTAAAGCGAAGTATTTGACCATGTATAAAACCCACAAAAGCAAAATTTTAAGTAAAATTGTTATTTTAGCAGGCAAATTGTAGCAGATTGTTTGTAGTATACAACGGAGAATTTTATCCGGCTGATGAGCCACTTTTCACAGGTAAAAACCGATCATTCAGATACGGAGATTCTGTCTTTGAATCCATAAGGGTCGTCAATGGACGGCCAATGTTCTTACCTTTACATTTTCAAAGATTACAAGAGGCAAAAAAAATTTTGCATTACGAACCAACCGAGGGTTTTACATTGGCTTCAATAACAGAACTGATTTTGCAATTACTTGAACGCAATCAAATAACCCAAGGTGGCAGAATAAGATTGACAGTATTTAGAAACGAAGGAGGGTTTTATATTCCGGAAACCAATACAAAGTCTTTTCTAATAGAGGCCGAACCATATGAGCACAACTATTATCACTTTAATGAAAAGGGGTTGGTGGTCGATCTGTCAACAGGTCCGGTAAAGAAATATACACCTTTGTCTTATTTCAAAACCGGTAGTGCTTTGTTTTATGTATTGGCCGGAGTCGAAAAAAACAACAGGCGCCTGGATGAGTTGATTTTGTTGAATGAAAAATTTCATTTATGTGAAAGTATACATTCCAATCTTTTTATGGTAAAAAACAATACAATCTATACACCTTCGTTGGATGACTTTCCGGTAAACGGCATCATGAGAAGTGTCATCATTGATTTAGCCCGCTCGCAAAAAATGAATGTCGTTGAAGGTTCTTTCAGCCCCACAGCTTTACTTCAAGCCGATGAAGTATTTTTAACCAATGCCATTCAGGGCATACGTTGGGTGGGAGCATATCGCAACAAAAGATATTTTCATAAAATTTCCACACAATTAAACTTGTGGTTGAATGATTTATTGATTGAAGAACAATCAAATAGTTAACAAAAAAAGATGCATAAATTCAAAATAAAACATTAATTTGCAACCGATTTAAAAAAAACATATATGACACCTGTGAAGATAGAAAAAGAAATAGTCGTAAAAGTATCACCCAAGCTTTTGTATAATTTTATATCAACTCCCGGGGGTTTGTCCAAATGGTTTGCTGAAGATGTCAATATCAACGGAGACGAATATAGTTTTTATTGGGATGATGAGTGTGAAAAAGCACGTTTGATAGACAAGAAAAGAGATAGTTTTGTCAAATTCCAATGGGAAAAATATACAGGCACAGAATATTTTTTTGAATTAATTATCACTCAAGATGATCTGACCAAAGAATCATCATTGCGGTTTATAGATTACGTAATGCCCGATGAAGAGGATGAATTAGGCAGGATCATCGATACTCAATTGCAAAAATTAAAATCATTGTTAGGTCTTTGATATTTTTAAGAACTTAAGTTGAATTTTTTATACTTACTCCGCAGGGATATTGCTTATCTTTGGGCTTATTTTAAGATATGAAAAGAATAGTTATTTCTATATTAGGTTGGATGTCTTGTGGGTTGGTTTTGGCCCAGATGAGTCATCATGAGAGTATTCGTAAGATTGAAACGGTTTTATATTACATTGAAAATGGTTATGTAGATACGGTAGATCCCGGAAAATTGGCCGAAAAAGCCATTGTAGGCATGCTCGAAAGTCTCGATCCTCATTCGGTTTATATCCCCAAAGAAGAGGTGCAGGCCATGAATGAGCCACTTGAAGGTAATTTTGAAGGAATTGGAATTGAATTTCAAATATTGCAAGATACAGTCATGGTTGTTCACCCCATCATAGGAGGCCCTTCGGAAATTTTAGGAATTAGAGCAGGAGATAAAATTATTAAGGTTAACGATACCGTTTTTGCCGGAATAAAATTAACCAATCGGGATGTAGTGAAAAAACTACGAGGACCCAAAGGAACAAAAGTGAAAGTCAGCATCATGCGGGCAGGAAATCCCGAATTGATAGATTTTGTCATCACCCGCGATAAAATTCCTATATACAGCGTTGATGCAGCTTATATGATTGACAAAAAAACCGGATATATTAAAATTTCGCGTTTTGCTAAAGAAACAGACAAGGAATTTCGCGAAGCAATGGAAAAATTAAAGAAACAAGGGTTGGAAAACCTCATCCTAGATCTTCAGGGCAATGGCGGTGGATATCTCAATACAGCCGTACAACTCGCCGATGAATTTCTCGATAACAATAAACTGATAGTTTATACACTTGGAGCTCATCATCCGAAAGAAGAATATAAAGCCATCAACAAGGGAGTATTTGAAAAAGGGAAACTGGTGGTTTTGATCGACGAAGGGTCTGCCTCGGCAAGTGAAATTGTATCCGGAGCCATTCAGGACTGGGATCGAGGATTGATCGTGGGAAGGCGTTCATTTGGAAAAGGTTTGGTGCAACGTCCTTATGCTTTGGCCGATGGTTCGTTTATCCGTCTGACCACCGGCAGATATTATACTCCTACCGGACGTTCCATACAAAAACCTTATGATGAAAATATCAACAAATACCGTAGCGAAATCTATGAACGGATGAAATCGGGAGAATTAAATGATTCGGACAAAATAAAATTGCCTGATTCGCTAAAATTCAAAACACCGGCCGGACGTGTCGTGTATGGTGGAGGAGGAATCGTACCCGATGTTTTTGTTCCAATTGATACTTCCGGTTATTCTAAGTATTATTCCGATTTGGTCAGAAAAGGAATTTTGAATGATTTTGTTTTGAATTATATCGACAAAAAAAGAGAGGAATTATTGAAATCATATCCCGACATGCAAACGTTTAAATCCAATGCAGACATGGCTCCCATTCAAAAAGAGTTATATAAATTTGCAGAAGAAAAAAAATTGGAACCCAATCAAGACCAAATGAAAATCTCAGACCGGTGGATAGCCATGCAGTTAAAGGCAAATTTAGCCCGACATTTATATGGAAATTATGCTTATTTTTATATCATCAACGATTTGAATCCCATTTATTTAAAAGGTGTAGAGGTGGTGAATTCCAAACTATTTGACGAAATGAAATTGTCATATAAATAAAAACTTGTAAAATTTTGAAAATATGAAAGCAGAAGTAAGAGAAAACGTAAAATTAGGATTACTTGCCTTGATTACCATCACAGTTATGGCAGATGTATTCTATTTTGACCGTCAGAATGATCATGAAGATCAACCGATGAGCAATGTTGCCATTACACCTCCTTCATCGTCTCCCAATAACTCTCCAATCGTTCAACCCATTGATCAACACAATCATCAGCAAGAGACGGTGGATAATACACCTAAAACTTCTATTGCTTTTGAAGAAACCGAATATAATTTCGGAGATATTTATCAGGATACACAAAACGAGCATATTTTCAAATTTAAAAATACCGGTCAAAATCCATTGATTATCAAAAGTGCCAACGGATCATGCGGGTGCACGGTTCCGGAATATCCTAAAGAACCCATACCACCCGGAGGAACGGGAGAGATAAAGGTGGTTTACAGTCCCGGAAAACAAGAAAATCAACAAACAAAAACAGTTACGATTGTAGCCAATACCGAACCAAGTACTACCGTGTTGACAATCAAGGCCAATGTTAAAAAGAAATAATCTAATGAAATTATTCCGTTTGCTTTTTTTACTTTCGGTAGGTATCACTTTTCAAAAAAAATTAAATGCCGAAAATGAAATAAGAGTCAAAAACCCGCCACATTTTGCCAAGGTTTATTTGAATGCGTCCGAAATGTTTCATAACATTAAAGTGTCTTTACAGGCAGGACAAAACACTCTTGTAATTACTCATTTAAGTCCCAACGTGATGGATGAATCAATTCAGATGAATTTGCAGGATGACTTGGAATTGTTATCTGTCGATTATCGCCGGCATTATTTGACCGAAGAAGAAAAATCAAAAGAATGGAAACGTACCAAGGACTCTCTCGATTTGATTGAGGCCCAAATAAGTAAATTGCAACAAGAACTCAAGTCATGGCAAGTTCAAAGCCAAATTTTAGAACAAAATAAAAAAATCACCGGTGACAATGTTAAAATTACCACAACCGATTTGGCTGCTTTGATGGATTTTTATTTCAAAAAAACTTTGGAAATTGAAGCCAAAATAAATACACTCAACGAGCAAAAGAAAGAATTGGAAAATACAAAACAAAAACTACTGCGTCAGCTACAACAAATTGAAAACAGGTTGGCAAAAAGTTATGGTGAAATCGTTTTGGAATTAACGGCGAAACAAACCAAAGTGTATCATATAGAATTGAGCTACATAACTCATAATTTATTTTGGAAACCTGTTTATGACGTTTCTTCTGAAGGCCCCGACAAAAAAATAGATTTAAAATTTAAAGCCGAAATATACAACCAAACGGGATTGGATTACAATCAGCTGCAGGTGTCATTTTCATCATCTCTTCCCGCCGGCAATTTGAAAGTGAATCAACTATCCCCCTGGTGGCTTGATTTTTTTGAACCTACGTATTCTAAAAATGAGATTCTTTTTGATCAAGAGAGTGTTCTATCCGAAGAATTAGAACTTTATGAACCCAAAACAACATCAAAATCCAAGTCTCTATCGATTAAGTCTGTAAATACACAAGTTTACGAAAGCCTTTTGAATGTTGAATTTTTTTACACTCCCAAAATAGATATACCCGCATACCCTTCAAAAAAAATCATAAAACTGGACCAATATACCATAGATGCCGTGTATGATTATTATACTATCCCCAAATTAACAGAAAAGGTATATCTTTTGGCAGGTCTGTTGGACTGGCAAAAACTCAACCTTTTGTCGGGAGATTTACAAGTGTTTTTTTCCGGTCATTATGCCGGGAAAGGTTATCTGAATTTGAATGTTCCTGAAGATACCATAAAAATCAATTTTGGCGTGGATGAAAAATTGCCCGTAAAACGCACCAAAGTCAAAGATATTACAGAAAAAGCCAATTTGGGCCGCGACAAAAAAGTTACCTTAGGTTATGAAATTCAATTAAAAAACAATCACAGCATTCCGGTAACCATTGAAGTCATCGATCAAATACCTGTGAGCAAAAATACCAACATTAAAGTTGAAACTATCGAAACAAACGGAGCACAGCTGAATTCATCTACCGGAATCTTGAAATGGAAAATAACCTTAAGTCCGGGCGAACAAAAGAAAATATATTTCTCTTTCAGTGTGCAGTATCCCAAAGACAAAACGGTAATTTTGCGGTAGAATGTTTTACAGATTTTTACTTCGCCCATTATTGTTTTTATTGTATCCGGAATACGCCCATCATCTGACGATGGGAATAATGTCATGGGCTGTCAATACTCCCTTTTTGAAACATCTAATCAAAAAAAAATTCAAAAACAATTACTACGATAAACCTCTTTCAATCAAAAATTTAACTTTCGACAATCATTTGGGATTGGCTGCCGGTTTTGACAAAAATGCCCAATATCTCCATGTATGGGAAGCACTTGGTTTTGGACATGTAGAAATAGGTACTGTCACTCCCAGGCCACAAAAAGGTAACCCCAAACCTCGTTTGTTTCGCTTGCCCTTCGACGAAGCCATGATAAACCGTATGGGATTCAACAACGATGGGGTAGATGTTGTGGTGGAAAGATTAAGAAACTACCGCAAAAAGGGGAAATTGATCATCGGCGGAAATATTGGAAAAAACAAAACAACTCCCAATGAAAATGCGATTGACGATTATAAAATTTGTTTTGAAAAATTGTTTGATTTTGTTGATTACTTTACTGTTAACATAAGTTCTCCCAATACACCCGGATTGCGCGATTTGCAAAACGAAAATTTTTTGAAAGAAATTGTTAATGTATACCGGACTTTAGAAAAAATTAAACAAAAAAACAAACCTATTTTTGTGAAAATTGCTCCTGATTTGAACGAGGAGCAAGCTATAGAAATAGCTGATGCGGCCATTCGTTTGAACATCGACGGATTGGTCGTTTCCAATACTACCCTTGACCGATCAGGATTAAAAACTCCCGTTCAAAAACTGGAAAAGATAGGATCCGGTGGTCTTAGTGGAAAGCCATTGTTCCAACGATCGACACATCTTTTGCGAGAAATAAAAAAATATGCAGGTGAAAGGTTGATTTTGATTGGATGTGGCGGAATTTTTTCAGGCAACGACGCTTGCAGCAAACTGGATGCCGGCGCAGATTTGGTTCAAATATACACCGGTTTTGTTTTTCAAGGACCGGCACTATTAAACGATATATTAAAAAAAACGTCCGGGTATGGAAAATCAACTATTTGAGCAATATCTAAGAGAAGAAAAATTTCAAGAACTCTTGACCCTGATCAACCAACTCATCGACGAAGGGAATAATTACTTGCCCGATTTATTGGTGAAAAGAGCCATCGTTTATCGACGTATGCAACAATGGCAAAAATCAGTAGAAGATTTAAGCAAAGCCATTGAGTTGAATGATGTTCATGTGGATGCATATTTTGAAAGGGCGGTAACTTACTTTCATATGAAACAGCGCGATCTTTGTTTGAACGATCTAGATAAAGCCGTGGAGTTGCAACCCGGAAATCCTTACAGGTACTCCGGCAGGGCATACATCAAGGCCTCTTATGGCATGATCGAGGACGCTATCAAGGATTACGAAAAAGCGCTCGAATTGGACCCTGATGACGCTATTGTTTACAATAACTTAGGGCTTTTGTATGAAAATTTGGGCAGAAAAGATTTTGCAACACAATATTTCGAAAAAGCAGATAAATTGGCCGGTATAAATGGAACAAATCATCATAAAGCCGAACAATCAAAAGAAGAGTTAAAAATTGTAGCCGAATACGATAAGCCATCATTGTGGAAAATGATAAAGTTGCTTTTTACCAATAGAGACGTAAGAAAAGATTATTTCCGTTATCTGAAAAATATTTTCCGCATCAAATAATATCCGTTACCCCCTCAATTTGACAGGATGAATTTTGAAGAAATTGAAAAATATGCATTGACAAAACCATACGTGAATACGGACGTGAAATGGGAAAGTGTGTATTGTTTTTGTGTTTTTGATAAAATATTTTTGATGATGCACATAGATCAATCTCCATCATCCCTCACTTTGAAAGCAAAAGCCGAGAAATTGGACATGTTATTGGAGATTCCCGGCATAGATCGTGCGGCATATTTAGGCCGGTATCATTGGATCACGATCGACAATTCGGGAAACTTTCGTCCGGAATTTTTGAAAAATTTGATAGATGAATCTTTCTGCCTGATTGTGCAAAAATTGCCTCTGAAAAAAAGACGCATGTTGGATAGGCATTTGGTGAAGAAAAATTAATTCTAATTTGTTTTAGATTACTTTCCAATACAAAAATTTCTGAAAATATTTTCCAATAGATCGTCAGTAGATATTTTTCCGGTTATAAGAGACAGGTGATGGATAGATTCGCGCAAATCCATGGCCACAAATTCATGGCTAATGTCCGATAGCAAATTAGTTTTTGCTCTTTGAAGAGCGTCTTCGGCTTTTTGCAATGCCTCGTTTTGACGCTGATTGACCAAATAGATATCATCACTTCCGGGAAGCAATGATTTTAATTTTTCGTATAGCAATTCTTTCAAATGGTCAATATCTTGTTCGTTTTGGGCACTAATTTTAAAATGTTCCGGAGGAATTTTGCCGTCATCATTGATTGTATCCATTTTATTAGCTATGACCAATGTCACAGCTTCAGGATTGATGTTTCGGATGGTTGTCAAATCTTGCGTGGCATCTTCAGGGCTTGTTTCAGCCGCATCATAGAGATAAAGTATGACAAATGCCTCTGCTGCTTTTTGAAAAGATCGGTCAATGCCGATTTTTTCCACCGGATCATCTGTTTTTCGGATACCGGCAGTGTCAATAATTCTCAACGTAAGATCATGGAGTGTAATTGTTTCTTCGATAGTGTCTCTTGTAGTGCCGGGAATAGGCGTCACAATGGCCCTTTCTTCTTTGATGAGGGCATTGAGCAGCGTAGATTTCCCGGCATTGGGCCGTCCTAGTATGGCAACAGGAAATCCTTTTTGCAACCACTTCTTATATTTCGACGATTCTCTTATCTTATGTAATTGTCTGATGATATCTTCCAATTGGCTGATGAGTTCCATGCGGTTGGCAAACTCCACATCCTCTTCAGAAAAATCTAGTTCCAATTCCAAAAGAGAGGCAAAATGGATAATATTTTGACGAAATTGGTCAATTAAATTTGAAAAATTTCCTTTCAATTGTTTCAATGCCAATTTATGTGAAATAGCATTTTCGGCATAAATCAGATCGCCGATAGCTTCAGCCTGACTCAAATCCAGTTTTCCATTTAAAAAAGCTCTTTGTGTAAATTCACCGGGATGAGCTAATCTTACACCATTTTCTAGATAAAGAGAGATGATTTTATCGACAATAAAGGGAGAACCATGACATGAAATTTCCACCATGTTTTCTCCCGTGAACGAATGAGGTTCTACAAAACAAGTGATAATTACTTGATCTATCACACCATCTGTCGGATGTGAGATTTCTCCATAAATTGCCTGACGTGCATTTTCCGGGCACAATTTTTTTTTCCCTTTAAAAAATTTTTGTGAAATATTGATGGCATGCGTTCCGCTGATTCGTATCAGATGAATGGCAGCATGGCCGTAATGTGTAGCGGGAGCAATAATCGTATCTTTTGAAATAGCCATTTCTCAGACCTCTTTCACTTCTATAAAATTGAATTTCAATCCCGATAAAGTAGCCAAATCTTCACCGGCCCGCAATAACTGCAAGTCGTCTTCTTCGTAATACCAATTAATGTGATAAGGAATTTCTGCCTTCTCAATCATTATCAAGATTGATAATAAGTTACGCCAAGAGCCGGTATTTAAATAAATGATTTTAAAATCAATGGTGACAGGTTGTTTTTTGGTGACATACCATTCCACCCAATTAGACAGTTGTTGATAGAATTTGTCAGGATATTCCGGGATCGATCTTCCATAGATTAAAACATAACCGTTCTTGGAATCAGTCGTAATTTTAGGATTTTTATATGTTTCCGGCAAATTTAAATCTTTCATCTAAAACCCTCTCTCCTCAATTTTTTTGCAAAATAAATGTTTTGATTTAAAATTTGAACCAAATTAAAAATTTTTTTAATATTCGATTTCACTATTGTCCAAAATATTTTTCAATGAAAATTTAAGCTGTTGATTATCAATAACTTAAATTTTTATTTTTCTGATTTTTAAAAC
>FWPU01003458.1_pt1 | contig 39837 bp, 38 predicted proteins | sample 2228361 | NCBI WGS metagenome assembly FWPU01 (sample SAMEA103939777, study PRJEB20133) | metagenome | reverse complement strand
GGCCCGGCGGTGCGCGCGGCCGGGTTTTAGCTGGCGCGGCGGATGGCCGATGCCTCCGAGCGGAGCACCATGGCGAAGGCGCAATCGCGGCAGATTACGGTCGCGTAGGTGCTGCGGCGTTTGCCGATCGGCTCGAGATCGGCGAGGAGGAGGCGCGAGTGCGCCTGGCCGTGGCGCCCGCAGAGCGGGCAGGGGCTGGAAAGAATGGTGTTTCGAGTCATCTCCCTACCTCGAAACCCCGCCGAGGGAGATGGTGCCAGCCGGGGCTGCGGCCGTGAATTGGGTGAGGTGCCTAGGGGGAATCCCGGGGGTTGCGTGCGGAAGCGTGAAGGGAGGGGTGGGGCCTATACTCGCGGCGAGGAGGAGCGATGAAGCTGCTGCGCCTTGGGTTGGCCCAGATCAACACGACGGTGGGCGACATCGAGGGGAACGTGGCGCGCATCCGTGCGCGGCTGGAGGAGGCGCGGGCGGCGGGGTGCGACGTGGTGGCCTTCCCGGAGCTGGCGATAACGGGGTACCCGCCGGAGGACCTGGTGCTGCGGCGCTCGTTCTGCGAGGCCTCGCGCGAGGCGACGGCGGCGATTGCGGAGGCGACGCGGGGACTGGTGGCCGTTGTGGGGTTTGTGGACTGGCGGGAGGATGATGCATACAACGCGGCGGCGGTGTTCGCGGATGGGCGCTGGGCGGACACGTATTACAAGCAGCGGTTGCCGAATTACGGGGTGTTCGACGAGGAGCGGTACTTTCGTGCCGGGCGGCGTTCGGTGGTGTACCGGGCGGGCGGTGTGCGTTTCGGGGTGAGCATCTGCGAGGACATCTGGTACCCGGGGGCGCCGCTGGATGCGATGGCGCTGGCCGGGGCGGAGCTGTGCATCAACATCAATGCTTCGCCGTACCACCGGGGGAAGGCGCTGGAGCGGGAGCGGATGCTGGCGACGCGGGCGGCAGACAATACGATTGCGATTGCGTACCTGAACGCGGTGGGCGGGCAGGATGAGCTGGTGTTCGATGGCGCTTCGGTGGTGGTGGATGCGGAGGGGAGGACCGTGGCGCGAGCGCGGCAGTTTGCGGAGGAGCTGCTGGTGGCGGAGGTGGACCTGGACCAGGTGGCGCAGCGGCGGCTGCACGATCCGCGGCGGCGGGTGGAGCTGCGGGCGCGGGAGTGGGAGCCAGGTGCCGAGGTGGTCGACCTGGGGGTGGGGCTGGAGACTAGCCGGGGCCCGGCGGCAGCGGGCGGGCCGGTGGCTGCGTTGATGGAGGAGGAGGAGGAGGTGTGGTCGGCGCTGGTGCTGGCGACGCGGGATTACCTGGGAAAGACGGGGTTCAGGGAGGCAATTGTGGGGCTCTCGGGTGGGATCGATTCGGCGGTGGTGGCGGCGGTGGCGGTGGATGCCATCGGGGCGGAGCGGGTGATCGGCGTTTCGATGCCGAGCCGGTATTCGAGCGAGCACAGCAAGGAGGATGCGCAGGAGCTGGCACGGAACCTGGGGGTGCGGCTGCTGACGATCCCGATTGAGCCGGCGCACGCGGCGATGCTGGAAATGATGGCGGACGTGTTCGAAGGTTCGGACCCGGGTACGGCGGAGGAGAACCTGCAGGCGCGGCAGCGGGGGAACGTGCTGATGACGCTTTCGAACAAGACGGGGGCGATTGTGCTGACGACGGGGAATAAGAGCGAGATGGCGACCGGGTACGCGACGCTCTATGGGGATATGGCGGGCGGGTATGCAGTGCTGAAGGATGTGCCGAAGACGCTGGTGTACCGGCTGGCGCGCTGGCGGAATGCGCGCGCCGGGCGGGCGTGGATCCCGGAGCGTTCGATTACGAAGCCGCCGAGTGCGGAGCTGCGGCCCGGGCAGCTGGACCAGGACTCGCTGCCACCCTACGAGGTACTGGACCCGATCCTGGAGGCGTACGTTGAGGACGACCGGACGGTGGACGAGATCGTGGGGATGGGGTTCGACCGGGCCACGGTTGAGCGGGTGGTGCGGATGGTGGATCGGAATGAGTACAAGCGGCGGCAGGCGGCGCCAGGGGTGAAGATTACGCCGCGGGCATTTGGACGGGATCGGCGGCTGCCGCTGGCTGCGAAGTACCGCTGAGGGGGGTTGACCACGGGGACGCGCGGGCGTGGTAGGATGGTGGTGCTGAGGCTTGTATACAATCCGCGGGTTCCGCGGCGAGGAGCAAGGAGATGACCGAGGTGATTGCACGGGGCCTGGAGGGCGTCAACGTCACAGCGACGAAGCTGTGCCGGATTGACGGCCAGAAGGGGGAGCTCATCTATGCCGGGTACAACATTTTCGACCTGGCGGAGCACTCGACGTTCGAAGAGGTGGCGTTCCTGCTGTGGAACCTGCGGCTGCCGACGCGCGAGGAGCTGGAGGCGCTGAAGGCGGAGCTGCAGTATCAGCGGCCGCTTTCGGACCTGAATGAACGGGTGCAGCGGGAGATCGTGGGGCAGATTCGGCCGATGCGGGCGCTGGAGACCTCGGTGATCATCGCGGGGGCGCTGGATCCGAAGTCGAGCGACCTTTCGCAGGAGCAGTTGAAGAAGACGGCGGCGCTGCTGACGGCGCGGATGCCGACGGTGCTGGCGAACTACCACCGGTTGCGGCAGGGGCTGGAGCCAGTGCCGCCGCGGGACGACCTGGGGCATGCGGCGAACTTCCTCTGGATGCTGAAGGGGGTGGAGCCGAACGAGCTGGAGGCGCGGGTGTTCGACGTGGCGATGATTCTGCACGCCGAGCACGAGATGAACGCCTCGACGTTCTCGGCGCTGGTGACTGCCTCGACGTTGAGCGACATGTACTCGGCGATTGCCTCGGCGATTGGGACGCTGAAGGGCCCGCTGCACGGCGGTGCGAACGAGGCGGTGTACCGGACGCTGGAGGCGATCGGGTCCGAGGAGAAGATCCCGGCGTACGTGGACGACCTGCTGGCGCGCGGGGAGCGGGTGATGGGGATCGGCCACCGGGTGTACAAGACGACGGACCCGCGGGCGATCATCCTGGAGCAGCTTGGCCACAAGCTGGCGGAGACGTCGCCGGATCGGAAGTACTTCGACCTCTCGCTGAAGCTGCGGGACTACCTGGCGAAGAAGCTGGAGGGGAAGCCGCTCTACCCGAACGTGGACTTTTTCAGCGCTTCGGTCTACAAGATGCTGGGCATCCCGAGCGACCTGTACACGCCGATCTTCGCGATGTCGCGCATCGCGGGATGGACGGCACACCTGCTGGAGCAGTATGCGGACAACCGGCTGGTGCGGCCGAACGCGCTGTACGAGGGGGCGGACCCGCGGCCGTACGTGCCACTCGAGAATCGGTAGGCCCGGGCCGAGACAAGGACGCATGGAGCGGGGGCCGGTGCGATGCACCGGCCCCCGCGGCGCGTGTGCGGTTTCGGCTGCCCCGATTCAGCCTTCGGACTGCATGCGCTGGCGGAAGCCTTCGTCGCCCTCGAGGCGGCGGAGCTCGGCTTCGCGGGCTTCGCGCTCGAGGCGTGCCTCGCGCTCGTCGGCGGTTTCGGCGACGAGGGCGCCGTGTTCATCGACCTGGTAGATGGCTTCGAGGGGGTCGCCAATGACGGCGTAGCGGGTGCCGCCGAGGTAGACGAGCGGGCTGAGGTCGCGGGATTCGAGGAGCCAGTGGCCGGCGTAGGCGGCGTCATCGGCCTGGACTTTGACGGGTGAGGCGACGAAGAGGGTGTGATCGCCGATGCGGATGGTGTCCTCGACGAGGCACTCGATCCAGGCGAGGCAGCCTTCGAGGAGGGGTGCGTCGATGTAGAGTGGGGAGAAGGTTTGGAGGCCAGCGGCTTCGAGTTTGTTGGTTTCGAGGCCGGAGAGGGAGCCGAGGAAGGCGGTGTGCTTGAGGAGAGCCGGACCGGGGATGTTGATGGCGAAGGCGCCGCTGAAGCGGATCATGGCGGCGGTGTGGCGCTCGGGGCGGATGGCGCAGCCGAGGCGCGGGGGGTCGATGGAGAGGGGGGACATCCAGGCGATTGGGGCGGCGTTCGTCATGCCGCGCCAGGCGGTGGTGATGATGCCAACTGGCCCGGGGTTGAGGAGGCGGCGGGCATCGGCTGGGTCGCAGAGGCGGCGCATGGGCAGGCTCCGGGGGCGAAGCTGGCGGAGAGACGAGCAGCCGGGCGGAATGCCCGGCTGCGCTGGTAGGTGAGCGGCGTGGTGTGGGTTAGTGGCGGGCGCTGCCGTTGGCGGACATGCGGCGCCAGCGGAGGTAGTTCCAGTACTGGAGCAGCTCGGGCAGGTCTTCGGGATGGCGCTCGAGTTCCATGATGAGCTGGGCGATGTCGCTGTCCTTGACGTAGAGCATTTCGCCCTCTTCGCCGAGGAAGTAGTGGAGCGGGCGATTGAGGATGCGGGCGACGTTGAGAAGCATGTCGATGCCGACGGAGCGCTGGCCGGCTTCGTAGAGGCTGATGGCGCTCTGGGTGGTATTGAGGGCCTGGGCGAGCTGGCCCTGGCTCATGCCGGCGTCGCGGCGTGCCGCGCGAATGCGGGCGCCGAGGCTCGCGGACACGGGGGGCTTACCGGTTTCGGGGGAGGTCCTGATCATGCGCAACGAACTCCGTGTAGGGACGGTAGGATGGGGGCGCCGTGGGCGAGTGGCCGAGGCGATTGCAGAGTCAAAATTAGCCACGCACTACCTAGTGGTCAATCAGCGGTATGAGGTCGTGAAATTGCTAAGGAAGGGGGACGGCGGCGGCATGTGGCGTTAGCGGCGGGCTCCCTATACTGGCGGTATGGCAGAGGAGACGGCAATCGAGCTGGCTTCGACGAGTGAAGAGGAGACGCGCGCGCTGGGCGAGCGGCTGGGCCGTGCGCTGCGGCGCGGCGATGTGGTGCTGCTGAGCGGGGACCTCGGCAGCGGGAAGACGTGCCTGACGCAGGGGATTGGCCGGGGGCTCGGCTGCCGCGGCCAGGTGAACAGCCCGTCGTTCGTGCTGATGAATGAGTATGCCGGCCGCGAGGTGCTGTACCACGTGGACCTGTACCGGATCGAGGATGTGGAGGAGCTGGATGAGCTGGGGTTGTGGGATTACGCGGAGAAGGGCGTGCTGGTGATTGAGTGGCCGGAACGCGGGGCGGAGCTGCTGCCCGGCGATGGGCTGGTGGTGGAGCTGCGGCCGGGCGAGCACGGGCCGCGCAGCAGGCGGCTCCGGTTCATCGCCCGCGGGGAGCGCGGGCGCGAGCTGGTCGAGGCGATCCGGGCGGCATGAGCACGATCCTCGCCATCGACTCTGTCTCCGACCGGTTTGCGGTCGGTGTGGACCGGGATGGTCAGCGGGACGTTGTTGTTGCGACCGAGGAGCGAAGCCACACGACCGGGCTGCTGGGGACGATTGAGCGGTTGCTGGGCGGAGAGCGACCGGCGGGCATCCTGGTGGTGACGGGCCCGGGCTCGTACGCGGGGCTGCGGGTAGGGCTGGCGACCGCGCAGGGGCTTTCGCTGGCGACGGGAGTCCCGCTCTACGGAGTGAGCACATTTCGGGCGGTGGCGCTTGCGGCGCGCGCCACGGGTGTGCTGATCGCGATCCACCCGGCGGGCCGGGGCGAGTTCGGCATCCAGGAGTGGGCCGGGCTGGAGCCGGCGGGCGATATTCGGCTCGTTGCCGAGCTGCCTGCCGGGCGGCCGCTGGCCGGAGAGGGTGCGGGGAGTTTCGGCGGCGTGGAGCTCGGCCCGGGGGAACGCTGCCGGGCCGTGCTGGAACACCTGGCCGGCCCAGCGCGGCGCGGCGAGCTGGCAGCGGGAGCGGAACCGTTCTACCTGCGTGAACCTGCGATCACGATTTCCCGGCGGCTGCGCACGGCCGGGTAGGAGGAGTGCTGGCTTGGAGACGAACGAACGAACGCTCTTCCTGGTGAAGCCGGATGCGATGCAGCGGGGGCTCGCCGGGGAGATCATCGCGAGGCTGGAGCGACGCGGCCTGAAAATCGCGGGGATGAAGCTCCTGCGCATGAGCCGCGAACTGGCGGAGCAGCACTACGCGGAACACCGGGAGAAGTCGTTTTTCGCGGGCCTGGTGGAGTTCATTACCAGCGGACCAGTAATTGCGATTGCCTGGGAGGGCCGGGACGCCATCCGGGTGGTGCGCGCGACGATCGGGTCGACGAATCCGGCGGAGGCGGCTCCCGGCACGGTGCGGGCGGACTTCGGGATCGACCGGGGGCGGAACCTGGTGCATGCGAGCGACGGGCCGGAAAGCGCGGCGCGGGAGCTGGCGCTGTTCTTCGCGCCCGGGGAGCTGCTGAGCTGGGACCGGGATGTCGACCGGTGGGTCACTGAGTAACGACGGGGGGCGCCCGGCCGGCGCGGTGGCCGTGTTTTGCGGATCGCGGTCGGGGACGCGCAGGCGGTACCTGGAGCTGGCGCGTGCAACGGGGCGCGAGCTTGCGCGCCGGGGGCTGACGCTGGTGTACGGCGGTGCGACGGTGGGGTTGATGGGCGCGCTGGCTGATGCGTGCCTGGTGGCCGGCGGGCGAGTCATCGGGGTGATTCCGCAGTTGCTGGTGGAGATGGAGCTGGCGCACCGCGGCCTGACGGAGCTGCATGTGGTGGAATCGATGCAGGAGCGGAAGGCGCTGATGGCCGCGCTGGCCGATGGGTTTGTGGTGCTGCCGGGGGCCTACGGGACGCTGGATGAGGCGTTCGAGATGGTGACGTGGCGGCAGCTGGGGCTGCACGCCGGGCCGCTGGTCTTCGTGAACGCGTTCGGGTTCTTCGACGGCCTGGTGGCACTTATGGAGCGTGCCGAGGAGGAGGGGCTGCTCGCGCCCGAGCATCGGCGGCTGGCCGCGTTTGCGACGGACCCGGCGGGGGCACTGGACCTGCTGGAGGCGGAGCTGGCGAGCCGCTAGCGGCGGAGGAAGTGTTCGATGATGCGCGCGGCGAACTCGGTCCCGAGGAGGAGGGCATCCTCGTCGATCATGAATGCGGGATCGTGGTGGCGGCCGGCGATGCCCTTCGCCTCGTTGCGGGCGCCGAGCCAGAAGTAGCAGCCGGACCGGGCTTCGAGGAAGACGGACATGTCTTCGGCGCCCATGGTGGGGACGCCGAGGATGCGCCCCTCGCCGAAGTAGTCGCGGGCGAGGGTGAGAACCTCGGCGGTGACGCCGGGGTCGTTGACGAGGGGCGGGCAGGAGGTCTCGTGGGCGAGCGCGTAGGTGGCGCCGAAGGCGGCGCACACGCCTGCGACGATCTCCTCGGTGCGGCGCAGCATGAGGTCGCGGACCGGGGTGGAGTAGGTGCGGATGGTCCCCGAGAGGGTGGCGGACTCGGCGATGACGTTGCCGCGGAAGCCGCCCTGGACCTTGCCGATGGTGAGGACGGCCTGCTCGGATGGGGGGAGCGAGCGGGAGACGACGGTCTGCAGGGCGGTGATGACGTGGGCGGCGACGACGACGGCATCGACGGCCTGGTGGGGCGCAGCAGCGTGCCCGCCGCGGCCGGTGATCTCGATGCGGAGCGCGGTGGGAGCCGCGAAGAAGGGGCCGGGCGCGAGGTTGATGGCGCCGATGGGGACATCGGCGCTGATGTGGAGGCCGAGGGCGACGGCGACGCGGGGGCGTTCGAGGACGCCATCGGCGATGCAGGCCGCGGCACCGCCGGAGGCTTCCTCGGCGGGCTGGAAGACGAAACGGATGGCACCGGGCAGGTTCTCGCGCTCGGCCTGGGCCCAGGCGGCGAGTGCGAGGGCGATGGCCATGTGGGCATCGTGCCCGCAGGCGTGCATGACGCCTTCGTTGAGGGAGGCGAAGGGCAGGCCGCTCTTTTCGGGGACGGGGAGGGCGTCGATATCGGCGCGCCAGAGGACGCAGGGGCCGGGGCGGGCGCCTTCGACGAGGGCCGTGGCGCCGGTCCGGGCGATTGGGCGGACATCGCCGAGACCGAGGGAGGTGAGGCGATCGAGCAGGTAGCGCTGGGTGGCGTGCTCCTGCCAGGAGAGTTCGGGGTGCTGGTGGAGGTGCCGCCTATCGGCGAGGAGCTGGTGCTCGAGGTGTTGGATGGCGGCACGGACGGGCGGGAGCTGCTGGCTGGGCATGGCCGGAGCTTAGCAGCTTGCGAGGGCGTTAGCCGCCCGTGGCTGCGGAGCCGACGGGTTCGGGTTGGCGGCCGTGGGGGAGGCGGGTAACGCCCTGGACGAGGAGGATGCCGGCGAGGATGACGAGGAGGCCGACGAGCAGGTTCCAGGAGAGGGGTTCGCCGAGGAAGAGCCAGCCGAGGAGGACACCCCAGGGCGGGATGAGGTAGGTGACGAGCGTCGAGCGGACGGCGCCGATTTGCTGGATGAGGAACATGTAGGCGACGACGGCGATGCCGGAGCCGAGGATGCCGAGGGCCAGGGCCGCGAGGATGGCTTGGGCACTCCACGCGGTGGCGGTGTAGGCGCCGGTGGCGACGGCGAGGGGGGCAAGGACGAGGGCAGCGACCGCGACCTGGCCGAACGCGACGACGGCCGGCGAGAGGCCGGCGGTGGTGCGGCGGATGACGATAGCGGCGGCCGCGTAGCTGAGGGTGGAGAGGAGGACGAGGCCGACGCCAAGGGCCTCGCCGGAGAGCGCGAGGACGGAGCGCGGGCCAGCGAGGATGACGATGCCGGTGAAACCGAGGAGCAGCCCAGCGCCACGCGAGCGGTTGACCCGCTCCTCGCGGAGGAAGGCAACGGCCAGGATGGCGGCCCAGAGCGGCGCGGTGGAATTGGCGATGGAGGCCATGCCGCTTGAGATGTGGTGCTCGGCGAGGGCGATGAGCGTCCACGGGACGGCAAAGTTGACCACACCGAGGCCGGCAAGGAGAGCAGCGGTGCGGCGCGTGAGGTGCACGGCGGCGGTCGGTCGCAGGACGAAGGGGAGGAGCGCGGCAGCACCGAGGGCGGTACGCAGGCTGGCCACACCCAGCGGATCGAGCCCGGCATCGAGCTGGACCTTGATGAACAGGAACGATGCACCCCAGGTGACGGAGAGTGCGAAGAGGATGGCGGCGTGACGGGTGCTCATGGTTCGGGACGCGCCTCGGGGCCTTCGACTTCTACCGTAGCCGGCGCGGCCGCGACGGGGACAGGACCAGTTCAGGCGAGGTTACGCTGCAAGTGGTCGGTTTCGCGCAGGAGTTCGAGCCAGGCGCTGGTGGTGAGCGGTGGGCCTTCGAATCCGGGGCAGTCATCGTGGCCGAGAAGGAGCGGAACCACGGGGCCACCTCCGGCGCATTCGGCGAGCGGGGGCGGGGATTCGTAGACGGGACGGGCAGCGGCGCAATCCCAGTAGATGACGAAGTGCGGATAGAGGCGGCAGGCGGTGGGACGGGCTTCGTAGACGCCGCAGTGGTGTTCGGGCTGGAGGAAGCGGCAGTGGCCGTCGTCGCGCGCAAGGAGGTAGGGCTGGGCGAGCGGCAGGCGGATGGGCCCGCCCTCTTCGAGTTCGAGGAAGTGGACGGGCTGGAGGCCGGTGACGCGGGCGAAGTGGTCGACGTCGCGGTCGTGCATGGCGACGGAGAAGACGTGGCAGCAGCGGGCCTCGCAGGCATCGGTTCGGCAGACGAACGAGGGAGAGCCGGGGAGGAGGAGATGGTAGCCGGCGAAGCGCGAGCTTGCGGCCTGCCAAGCGGTGCGCATGCGAGCGACGAGGTGGGCGGGATCGAGGGCGGCGAACGTGGGCACGGCACCATGGTACGCGGGCGCGCGGGGTGCGTCCGATTGCCCGTGCGGGGTCCGGGCCGTATCCTTTCCGCTTCGCCGGGCGGGGAGAAAGCCAAAGCGACGGAAGATGACGAACGAAGCGACGCATGACGGAATGACGCCCGAGGAACGGGCGAAGGTAAAGAAGCAACTGACGGACCAGGCCGTGAAGCTGGCCGTGAGCGGACGCTGGCAGGAAGCGGTGCAGGTGAACCGCGAGTACTTGCGGATCATCGGTGAGGAGGCGGAGGCCTATAACCGGCTGGGCAAGGCGCTGAGCGAGCTGGGGCAGGTGCAGGAGGCGCTCGATGCGTACCAGCGAGCGCTGGAGCTGGATTCGACGAACCTTATCGCGAAGCGGAACATCGACCGGCTGGCGGCCCTGCGGGACACGCCGGTGAGCGCGCCACCGACGCAGGTGGATACGCGCCTCTTCGTCGAGGAGACGGGGACGGCCGCAGTCGCTGCGCTGCAGGCAGTGGATCCGAAGGTGGCCGCGGTGCTCGACGCCGGTGACATCGTGCAGCTCGAGGTGCAGGGGAACGCGGTGAACGTGCTGACCGTGCGCGGGGAGTACGTGGGGATGATCGAGCCGCGCATCGGCCTGCGGCTGGCGCGGATGATGACGGCGGGGAACCGGTACAGCGCGGCGATGGTGAGTACGGCGGGCGAGCCGAAGGTGATCCTGCGGGAGACGTTCAAGCACCCGTCGATGATCGACAAGGTGAGCTTCCCGCAGTCGCGGCTGTCGGAGATCCGGGCGTACACGCGGCGGGGGCTGCTGCGCCGGGACGAGGACGAAGAGTGGGGGTACGACGAGGACGAGGAGATCGAGGAGGAGACGGAGGACGGGTGGAGCGAAACGGGGGAGGACCTCGAGACGACGCCGGACGTGGACGTGGAGGCGGACGAGGACGATTCGTTCGACTGATGACCGGCGGGCTGGCCGGGCGGGAGCCGCGGGCGCGGTGCTGCGCCCGTAGAATGCGCGTGCCACACCCGGTGGCGGGAGGAGTACCTTGGTTTCGATTTCGAAGCAGGAGCTTGCGGAGGGCATCCGGTTCGCTGGACGGCGGGCGGCCGCGGCGGCGGAGCGGACGAAGGACTGGGAGCACCAGCTCTCGCATGCGTGGACGAGCGGCGATGCCTACCGGCACATCGCGGCGGTGGCCGGCGCGGCGGCGCGGCTCTACCCGTTGCTGGATGCGGGCGTGCTGAACGGGGTGACGGTCGAGACGGCAGCGAAGAACAACGCCGGGGCGATCGAGGGGCTCAAGGGGAAGAGTCGGGAGGAGATCATCCAGGCGATCCTGGAGGGGCACGAGGCATCGGCGGCGTTCGTGGAGACGCTCGATGCAGGGGACCTGGCGAAGGTGGTGAGGCTGGGCGGGTACGAGATGGAGAAGGCGGAGATCGTGGCCCAGATCTGGATTCATCACACGATTGCCCACGCCTACGAAGCGAGCGCGCGCTGGCCGATCACGGGCTGAGGAGCGGGGTGCCGGCGGCTCGCACGGGGAGCGACCTGAGGGCGTACACTTCGGCCATCGCGAAACGACGGAGGAAGGTACGGATGCAGGTCTCTCCCATCCCGACGCTGGACCCGGAGATCAATCAGATCCGGGAGGCAACGGCGAACATCGTCAACCGGTACATCATCCCGAACGAGGACAAGCTGGGTGATTACCGGAAACCGGAGACGCAGCGGCTCCGGCATGAGATTCAGGAGCACGTGAAGGCGGCCGGGCTGTGGGCACCCCACCTGCCGAAGGAGTACGGCGGGATGGGGATTGGCTTCATGAAGCACGCCTACATGAACGAGATCCTGGCGTGGAGCCCGTATTCGAACCCGCTCTTCGGGGTGGTGGCGCCGGATTCGGGCAATCAGACGATTCTGCTGAAGTACGGCACCGAGGAGCAGAAGAAGAAGTGGCTGGAGCCGCTCATCCGCGGCGAGATCCGGTCGTGCTTCTCGATGACGGAGCCAGATGCGCCCGGCTCGGACCCGTACGCGATCCAGACGCGGGCGGTGCGCGATGGCGATGAGTGGGTGATTAATGGGCGGAAGTGGTTCACGACGGGGGCGGACGGGGCAGCGTTCGCGATCGTCATGTGCCGCACGGAGGAGCCGGATGGCGCCGGCGGGCAGAAGGAGAAGATGACGCAGATCATCGTTCCGACGGACACGCCGGGGTTCCGGATTGTGCGGAAGATCAAGGTGTGGGGGATTGAGTCGAACCACTGCGAGGTGGAGTATCGGAACGTGCGGGTGCCGGTCACGAACCAGCTCGGGCGCACGGGGAGCGGCCACCAGGCAGCGCAGGACCGGTTGGGGGCGGGCCGGGTGTTCCACTGCATGAACAGCGTGGGGCAGATGTGGCGGGCCTTCGACCTGATGGTGCGGCGTTCGATGGAGCGCGAGGTGCGCGGCGGCCGGCTTGAGACGAAGCAGTTCATCCAGGGGTTCATCGCCGATTCGTACATCGACATCGTGACGGCGCGGCTGATGACGATTCACACGGCCGAGGTGATCGACAGCGGGCTGGACCCCCGGACGCTGATTTCGGCGCTGAAGGTGTACGTGCCGGCGGCGCATGAGCGGGTGGTAGACCGGGCGATCCAGGTGCACGGGGCGATGGGGGTCTCGGGCGATACGCCGCTGGCGGGGATGTACACGGGGGCGCGGACGCTGCGGATTGCGGACGGCCCGGATGAGGTGCACCGCATCCTGATCGCGAAGAACGTGCTGAAGGTGTACCACGACGGGGCAAGCTGGGACTTCGGCGTGGCGTAGGCAGGGCAGCAGGGCGGAAGGCGACAGCGGGGTCGGCGCGTGGGCGCCGGCCCCGTTGCATGTTGCCCGAGGCCGGCGTCAGCCGTCGCCGGGGCTGAGCAGATAGGTGCAGCGGGGCGCTCCGCCGGGCCGGGACTCGGTGCGCTCGATGGCACCTCCCTCGAAGGCGGCGGCGAGGCAGCGCCGCTCGAGCTCGCAGAGCAGCGGGTAGCCGCGTGCGGCTTCGGCCACGGGGCAGTGGTGGAGTACGAGGGCAGTTTCACCAGTGCGACGTTCGACCTCGGGGAGGAAGCCGAGATCTTCCAGGGTGGCGACCACGCCGGCGAGGGGGGCGTCGCGTCCGCGCCGCTCGAAGGTCGGTCGGTAGCGTTCGATGGTGGCCTGCACGATGCGGCCGAGGATGCGCTCGCGCACCTCGGGTGGCTCCTGTTCGATGGCATCGATGAGGCCCAGCAGTGCATCGGTATCGAGGCGTGGGAAGAGGGCCTCGCCGGCCGGCGTGACGTAGTAACGGTGCCGGGGACGGCCAGGGCCGTGGCGAACGGGTTCGTGGGCGATGAATCCCTGGGCTTCGAGCCACTGGAGGTGCTGGCGGGCGGCACCAATGGAGAGGAAGGCGTGGGCGGCGAGCTCTTCGACCTCCGCGGCGTCGAGGCGGCGGAGGGTGACGAGCACGGCGCGGCGGGTGGGGTCGAGGAGGTCGAGGCAGGATCGCTCTGGGGGCATGGCGGCTGCAGTATGGGGAGGGTGCGGCGGCCGGTGTAGGGCCCGGGGTGCCTGAGTGAATGCTAAGTCCCATTCGATCGCAAGAACAGCGCGAAACGAGGTGCGGGAGCACACCATGTGAAAATGTCGCGCGGGGCATCTTCGACATGACGCGGGCATCTTCGACAGGAGCAGCGGGACAGCGCCCGGGGAGCGAGAATGGGGGCATGGGCGAGGAGTCGGTGCGTCGCTCGGCCCGGGTGAAGGCGATCTGCGCGGAAGCTGGCTTTCCGCTGGCACGGATTGCCGACGCCCTGCCGGCAAGCGGGGCGCGCGCGGCAGCCCTGGCAGCACTCGAGGCCGGGCGATTTGGGGAGATGCGGTGGATGGATGCGGGATGGGTGGAGCGTGCGACCGACCCGGGCCGGTTCCTGGAGGGGGCACGGAGCCTGGTGATGGTGGCGTTGCCGGCCCGGGGTCGGGAGCCGGGGACGCCGCCGGCGGGCGGCGCGCGCGGGGTGGTGGCGCGGTATGCGCGGGGTCGCGACTACCACCGGGTGTTCGAGGCCCGGCTGCGGCGGGCGTCGCGGGCGATGCGCGAGGAGCTGGGCGGGGAAACGCGGGCGACGGTGGACTACGGGCCGCTGCTGGAGCGCCCGTACGCGGCGGCAGCCGGGCTTGGGTGGCTGGGGAAATCGACGATGCTGCTGGTACCGGGGTTAGGGCCGTGGGTGCTGCTGGGGGTGATTGCCACAACGGTCGAGCTGGCGCCGGATGCGCCGCTGCGGAAGAGCTGCGGGGCGTGTCGGCGGTGCATTGTTGCGTGCCCGACGGCGGCGATTTCGCCGGAGGGCGGCGTGCTCGACGCGCGCCGGTGCATCAGCTACCTGACAATCGAGCACCGGGGTCCGATCCCGCGGGAGCTGCGCGCCGCGATGGGGAACCGGGTGTTTGGGTGCGACGACTGTCTGGATGCGTGCCCGGTGGGGGCGGGGCAGTGGACGTGCGACGCGGAGCTCGAGGCGGCATCGGCGGAGCGGGCGTGGCCGCTGCTGGCGGAGCTGATTGCGCTGGATGAGGCAGGGTTCACGGAGCGGTTCCGGGGCACGCCGCTGATGCGGGCGAAGCGCGAGGGGATGGCCCGGAACGCGTGCGTTGCGCTGGGGAACGTGGGCGGCGCGAGGGAGGTGGCGGCGCTCGTGCGGGCGCTGGAGGACGCCTCGCCGCTCGTGCGGGGACATGCGGCGTGGGCTCTCGGGCGCATCGCTGTCCGGCTGGGCATCGACACGGCGGCTCACCTGGGGGCGGCGTTGGCCCGCGAGACGGACCCATGGGTGCGCGAGGAGATTCGCCTGGCGCTGGCGGAGGCTGACGGCGGGCCTGGGAACGGGTAGGCTTACGGCGCGAATTTCGGCCCGTTCGGGCGGGAGAAAGGAGAGCATGCCATGGCTGAGATGGTGACGTTTGCTGCGAATGGCGGCACCTGCAGCGGCTACCTCGCGAAACCTGCTTCGGGGAGCGGCCCGGGCGTGGTGGTGATCCAGGAGTGGTGGGGTCTGAACGACAACATCAAGGGCATCGCCGACCGGTTTGCGGCGGAGGGGTTCATTGCGCTGGCGCCGGACCTGTACCACGGCGTGGTGACCAAGGAGCCGGACGAGGCCGGGAAGCTGCTGATGGCGCTGAACATCCAGCGGGCGGAGGCGGACCTGAAAGGGGCCGTGGCGTACCTGAAGGGGATGACAGGCAACCCGGTGGGCACGGTCGGGTTCTGCATGGGGGGCGCGCTGGCGCTGTTCGCGGCGTGCAACAGCGATGGCGACGTGGGGGCGTGCGTCGACTTCTACGGCGGGCACCCGGCGGTGCGGTACAACTGGGACAACCTGACGGCGCCGGTGCTGGGCATCTGGGCGGAGCACGACGATTTCGTGAACCCGAACATCCCGACGTACGAGGCGGAGCTGAAGAAGCGGAACCTGACGTATGAGTTCATCACCTACCCGGGGACGCAGCACGCGTTCTTCAACGATGAGCACCCGGAACCGCAGTACAACCCGGCGGCGGCGAAGGATGCGTGGGAGAAGACGCTGGGCTGGTTCCGGAAATACCTGAAGGGGTAGGACGGCAGCACGAGCCAGGTTCGGGGCCCCGGGACGTGCACGCCCGGGGCTCGCGGCTGCATGGAGGAGGACGCGCATGGGTGCGCTCGAGGGCAAGGTCGCAATCGTGACGGGCGGCGCCTCCGGCATTGGGAAGGCAATCGTGGAGGCGTTTGTGCGCGAGGGCGCGCGCGTGATCGTGGGGGACGTCGACGGCGCGGGGATTGGCCGGCTGATCGGCGAGCTGGGGCACAACCAGGTGGACGGGGCGGAGGTCGACGTACGGGACGAGGGCGCGGTGGAGCGGATGGTGGCCCAGGCGGTGCGCCGTTTCGGCCGGCTCGATGTTGCCGTGAACAACGCGGGTGTGGGTGGGTTCGCCCCGATCCAGGAGTACCCGCTGGCGGACTGGGAGCGGGTGGTGGGCATTTCGCTGACGGGGACGTTCCTGTGCATCAAGTACGAGGCGCGGCAGCTCATTGCGCAGGGGCAGGGGGGGAGCATCATCAACATCGCGAGCCTGAACGCGATCCAGCCCACAGAGGGGTTCGCGGCGTACTGTTCGGCGAAGGCCGGCGTGGCGATGCTGACGAAGGTGGCGGCCCTTGAGCTTGGGCGGCACGGGATCCGGGTGAACGCGATTGGGCCGGGGCTGATCCACACGCCGGCGACGGCGCCGATGACAGCCGTGCCAGGGCTGGAGGCGGCGTTCATCGCCGAGACGGCAATCGGGCGGGCGGGTGAGCCGGAGGACGTCGCGGGGCTGGCGCTCTACCTGGCCTCGGATGTGTCGTCGCTGATGACGGGGCAGACGCTGTACATCGACGGCGGGGCGAGCCTGAAGAAGTACCCAGAGCTCTTCTCATTCTTTGGCGCTGGGGGCGTTGCCGGGTAGGGAGGGGTCGGCGGCGGGGTCGCGTGGGCCGAAGACGCGGGCGATCATCTCGAGCCACTCGTTGTGGGCGATTTCCCAGGGGAAATCAGGGTCGTCGGTGTGGGGCGGGTCGTAGCGGACCTGGTCCCAGTAGCCATCGCGGGGGAAGGGTTGGGCGTAGCGATCGGCGAGGGCGCGTGCCTCGGGGGAGATTTCGACGACATCGGCGACGGGCGGGGGCTGGCGCATGAGGGGGCTGCCAGCGCCCGGGTGGAATGGGCGGTAGGCGGCGGCGCCGACAATGCCGGAGATCGGTCGCACGTCCATGGCTTTGCCCTTGCCCGCGGCGGTGAGCGGGCTACATTCAGGTTTTCGCCGTAAGGGGAAACCCCTACGGGGGAACCCGGGGAACAGGGGCGTTGCAAAGGGGAGACAGCGGCGCCAGCAGGGGCGAGGGGAAGGCCGGGGGAGCCTGGGGGCGGGGGTTGGCGGCGGGTGTGGTTGGTCCGTGGTGCGCGGGTCGGGGAAACTGGAGGGGTTGGTGGTGCGTTTTCCACGGGATGGAGAGCCGATGACGAGGGCAACGACCGCACGCAGCCAGGCCACTGTTCTCACCGGCGATGCCCGCTGGTACCGGGACGCGGTGATCTACGAGGTGCACGTGCGTGCGTTCCACGATGGGAACGGGGACGGGATCGGCGATTTCGTGGGGCTGACGAAGAAGCTGGATTACCTGCAGGAGCTGGGCGTGACGGCGGTGTGGCTGCTGCCGTTCTACGAGTCGCCGTTGCGGGATGATGGGTACGACATTGCCGACTACCGGAAGATTCACCCGGCGTACGGGACGCTGGCGGACTTCCGGGCGTTCCTGCGGGAGGCGCACCGGCGGGGGCTGCGGGTGATCACGGAGCTGGTGATCAACCACACGAGCGACCAGCACCCGTGGTTCCAGAGGGCGCGCCGGTCGGCGCGTGGGAGCGTGTACCGGGAGTACTACGTGTGGAGCGACACGGCGACGGAGTACGCGGACGCGCGAATTATTTTCAAGGATTTTGAGCGGTCGAACTGGACGTGGGACCCGGTGGCGGGGCAGTACTACTGGCACCGGTTCTATTCGCACCAGCCGGACCTGAATTTCGAGAACCCGCGGGTGCGGAAGGAGATCCTGGACGTTGCCGATTTCTGGCTCGAGATGGGGGTGGATGGGTTTCGGCTGGATGCGGTGCCGTACCTTTTCGAGCAGGAGGGGACAACCTGCGAAAACCTGCCGCAGACGCACGCCTTCCTGAAGGAGCTGCGGGCGCACGTGGATGCGCGGTTCCCGGGGCGGATGCTGCTGGCGGAGGCGAACCAGTGGCCGGAGGATGCGGTGGCGTACTTCGGGGAGGGGGACGAGTGCCACATGGCGTTCCATTTCCCGCTGATGCCGCGGCTGTTTATGTCGGTGCGGATGGAGGATCGCTTCCCGACGACGGAGATCCTGGAGCAGACACCGCCGATCCCGGAGGCGTGCCAGTGGGCGCTGTTCCTGCGCAACCACGACGAGCTGACGCTGGAGATGGTGACGGACGAGGAGCGGGACTACATGTACCGGGTGTACGCGGCGGAGGACCGGGCGCGGGTGAACCTGGGGATCCGGCGACGGCTGGCGCCGCTCCTGGGCAACAACCGGCGGCTGATTGAGCTGTTGAACGCGCTGTTGCTCTCGATGAAGGGGACGCCGGTCATCTACTACGGCGACGAAATTGGGATGGGGGACAACATTTACCTGGGCGACCGGGATGGCGTGCGGACGCCGATGCAGTGGAGCGCGGACCGGAACGCCGGGTTTTCGCCGGCGAACCCACAGAAGCTGTACCTGCCGGTGATCATCGACCCGGAGTACCACTACGAATCGGTGAACGTGGATGCGCAGCAGGCGAACCCGTCGTCGCTGCTGTGGTGGATGCGCCGAATCATCGGGTTGCGGACGCGGCACCCGGCGTTCGCGCGGGGGTCGATGCAGTTCGTGGACGCGGATAACCACCGGGTGCTGGCGTTCGTGCGGGAGTACGAGGGAGAGCGGCTGCTGGTGGTGGCGAATCTCTCGCGGTTTGCACAGCCGGTGCACCTGGCACTGGGCGCGTACGCCGGTGCGGAGCCGGTGGAGCTCTTCGGGCACGGGCGGTTCCCGCGCATCGGCACAGAGCCGTACTTTCTTTCGCTCGGGCCGCACTCGTTCTACTGGTTCGAACTGGTGACGGCGAGCGCCGAGGGGCGGCCGGAGCGGCCGACGCCCGAGCTGACGGTGGCAGAGCGGCCGGAGGAGCTGTTCAACGGGCGGCGGGACGCGCTCGATGAGGCGCTGGCGGGGTATGTGCCGGCGCGCCGCTGGTTCGGTGGGCTGACGAGGCGTCCGCGGCGGGTGCGGGTGGTGGACCGGCTGCCGCTGCGGGTGCGGGGCGTGCCGCCGACGGTCTTCGCGGTGGTGCTGGTGGAGTACGAGCAGGGCGAGCCGGACCAGTTTGGGCTGCTGCTCTCGGCGGTGCCGGAGGAGCGGCGGGCGCAGGTGGAGGGCGGCGCCGCATGGGCGACCGTGGCCATGGTGGAGAACGGTGCGGGCGAGCGGTGGGTGCTCGTGGACGGGCTCGCGCTCGGGGAGGTGTGCCAGGCGCTACCGGGCCTGTTCCGGGGGCGGGCGCGGCTGCAGGGCGAGCGGGGGACGCTCGTGTTCACGCCTGAACCGGGGACGAAGTTTGGCGCGAGCGAGAGTTTGCCGCAGCTGAGCCGGGTGGAGCAGAGCAATACATCGGTGCTGTACCCGGGGCAGTTCGTCTTCAAGGCGATCCGGCGGCTGGAGCCAGGCACGCACCCGCAGGTGGAACTGGGGGAGCTGCTGGCGAAGACGCGGGCTGCCGGGATGGTGCCGCGGCTGGCCGGGAAGGTGGAGTACGTGCGGCCGGGCGCGCGCCCGGCGGTCGCCGGGGTGCTGGAGGTTGCAGTGCCCCACCAGTACGACGGCTGGACGTTCGCGACGGGGGGCCTGGAGCGGATGCTGGAGGAGGTGGCGGCGGCGCGGGTTGAACCGCCCCGGGTGACGGAGCGGGACCACCCGATGGGCTGTGGCCCGGCGCCGGCGGAGCTGCTGGAGTACGCGGGGGCGTGGTTGGAGTTTGCGGAGACGCTGGGCCGGCGCACGGCCGAGCTGCACGCGGTGCTGGCGGGCATCGACCACCCGGATTTTGTGCCCGAGCGGTATACGCCGTTCTACCAGCGGGCGCTGGCCCAGGGGTTCCGGGTGCAGGCGCGGCGCGCGCTGCGGGCGCTGGAGCGGTGCCGGCCGGGACTTTCGGCGGAGGCGTCGGAGCTTGCCGAAGCCGTGCTGGCGAGGGAGGGGCTGCTGCTGGAGCGGCTGCAACAGGTGGCGCGGCGGAAGCTGGAGAGCCTGCGGATTCGTGGCCACGGCGATCTGCACCTGGGCCAGGTGCTGGTGAGCGGGCGGGAGCCGGTGTTCATCGACTTCGAGGGTGAGCCGGCGCGATCGCTGGGGGAGCGACGCTTGCGGCGTTCGCCGCTGCGGGATGTGGCCGGGATGGTGCGTTCGTTCCACTATGCGAGCCGGGCAGCGTTGCGCGAGGTGGTGGAGGGCCACGCAGCGGGCACGGGAACCGACCTGGAGCGGTGGGGGCTGGCCTGGTACCTGTACACGTGCCAGGCGTACCTGGCGGGCTACTTCGCGGTGGCGCGGGCGAGCGGGCTGCCGGGCGGCTCGGATGAGGAGCACCGCTTCTTGCTGGACACGTTCGTGATTGACAAGGCGTTCTATGAGCTGGCGTACGAACTGGACCATCGGCCGGCGTGGGCGGAGATCCCGCTGCGCGGGCTGTTGCTTTCGGCAGCGCAGGAGGAGCGATGAACCGGCAGGCTGCTTCGATGTTCGGCGACCTGGACCTGCACCTGTTCAACGAGGGGAATCACGCCGGGCTGTACCGGGTGATGGGGGCGCACCTGCGGGAGGTGGGCGGCGTGGGGGGCGTGCAGTTCGCGACGTGGGCGCCAAACGCTTCGGCGGTTTCGGTGGTGGGGGATTTCAACGGTTGGCAGCCTGGGGCGCACCCTTTGCGCTGCCTGGGCAGCTCGGGGGTGTGGGAGGGGTTCGTTCGCGGGGCCAGGGAGGGGGACCGGTACAAGTTCTGGATTCGCAACCGAGAGACGGGGGAGGAGCTGTGGAAGGCGGACCCGTATGCGTTCGGGAGCGAGGTTCCGCCGGGGACGGCTTCGGTGGTGCGCGACCTTGCCTACCGGTGGGGCGACGGCGCGTGGATGGCGCGGCGGGGCGAGGTGAACCGGCACGACCACCCGATTTCGATTTACGAGGTGCACCTGGGGTCGTGGCGGCGCGGCCCGGGAGGCGAGCTGCTGGGGTACCGCGAGCTGGCGCCACTGCTGGCGGAGTACGCGGTGCAGCACGGGTTTACGCACGTGGAGCTGATGCCGGTGATGGAGCACCCGTTTTACGGGTCGTGGGGGTACCAGGTGACGGGGTACTTCGCACCGAGCGCACGGTGGGGCACGCCGCAGGACCTGATGCACCTGGTGGATACGCTTCACCAGGCAGGCATTGGGGTGATCCTGGACTGGGTGCCCTCGCACTTCCCGGACGATGCCTTCGCGCTGGCGCGCTTCGACGGGACGCACCTGTACGAGCACGCGGACCCGCGCAGGGGCTACCACCCGGACTGGGGGAGCCTGGTATTCAACTACGGGCGGCACGAGGTGCGTTCGTTCCTGTTGAGCAGCGCGGCGTTCTGGCTGGATGTGTACCACGCGGACGGACTGCGTGTGGATGCGGTGGCCTCGATGCTGTACCTGGACTACTCGCGCAAGCCCGGCGAATGGGAGCCGAATGTGTTCGGGGGGCGGGAGGATCTCGACGCGATCCATTTCCTGCGGCGGCTGAACGAGACGGTGTACCTGCTTGCGCCGGGGACGCAGACGTTCGCGGAGGAATCGACCGCGTGGCCGATGGTGTCGCGGCCGACGTGGATGGGCGGTCTGGGTTTTGGGTTCAAGTGGGATATGGGGTGGATGCACGACACGCTGGAGTACTTCCGGCGGGACCCGGTGCACCGGAAGTACCACCACAACCTGCTGACGTTCCGGGCGATCTACGGGTTTACGGAGAACTTCGTGCTGGCGCTCTCGCACGATGAGGTGGTGCACGGGAAGGGCTCGCTGCTGGGGAAGATGCCGGGCGATGACTGGCAGAAGTTCGCGAATCTCCGGTTGCTGCTGGCGTACCAGTGGCTCCTGCCCGGGAAGAAGCTGCTCTTCATGGGGCAAGAATTCGGCCAGTGGGCGGAGTGGGACCATGAGCGGGAGCTGGAGTGGGAGCTGGCGGGCTACGAGCGGCACGCGGGGATTGCTCGGCTGGTGGGCGACCTGAATCGGCTGTACCGGGCGCTGCCGGCGCTGCACGCGACCGACCACGACCCGGCGGGCTTCGAGTGGATTGATTGCAACGACGCGGAGCAGAGCACGCTGAGCTTCCTGCGGCGGTCGGCCGATGGCCAGGGTGAAGTGGCGGTGGCGCTGAACTTCACGCCCGTGCCGCGGGTGAGCCACGTGCTCGGCGTGCCGCGCGGGGGGTTGTGGCGGGAGGTGCTGAATACGGACGCGGCTGACTACTGGGGTAGTGGGATGGGGAACCTCGGGGGGGTGGAGGCGGAGGCGACGCCAGCGCATGGTCGCCCGTGGTCGCTACGGGTCGTGCTGCCGCCGCTCGGGGCGGTGGTGTTCGCGCACGATGGCGAGGCGGGGGCGGGCTGGCGGTAGCGTTGCAATGGGCAACTGAGTAGCCTTTGCCGTAGACTGCGCGGCCATGGAGATCGAGGCGCCCCCAGCTGGGGCGAGCCTGCCGGCCAGTGTTGTGGGGCGGAACCCGTTTTCGAACGTGCGCTACCGGGCGTGGTGGCTGGCCTCGGTGGTTGCGGGCTCGGGCGTGGGCATCCAGGCGGTGACGGTCCCGCTGTTCATCCGCGACCGGGTGGCGCCTGATGAGCGCGCCATGGCGATTGCTGCGGCGCTCATCTGCCAGACGCTGCCCGGGGCGCTGCTGGCGCTGGTGGGCGGGGTGGTGGCGGACCGGACGGAGCGGCGACGGATCCTGGTGCGGACGTACTTGGTGGCTGCCGCGGTGTCGCTGGTGTACGTGGTGCTGGCTGGTGCCGATGTGCGCTGGGTGTGGCCGGTGTTTATCCTGGCGGCGATTGTGGGGTCGGCGGGTGCGTTCACGAACCCGGCGCGGCAGGCGATGATGCCGCAGATCCTGGAGGCGCCACAGATCCAGAACGGGGCGATCTTCGGGACGCTGGCGTTCATGGCGACGCTGCAATTTGGGGGGCCGATGCTCGGGGGGTTGCTGGCGGACCTTGGCGGGCTGACGGCTGCGTTCGCGGTGGAGGTGGTGTTGCTGGGTGCGGCGGCGCTGCTCTTCGGGCGGATTGCGACGGACCGGCCAATACCGACGGGTCGGAGCATCCGGGGTGACCTGGGGGAGGGGGTGCGCTACGTCCTGCGGACACCGCGATTGCGGGGAATTTTGCTGCTCGGGACGATTCCCGGGGTACTGATCATGGGGCCATTCGCGGTGACGGTGGTGCTGATGGTGGAGGATGAATTCAGGGCCGCGGATCGATGGGTGGGGCTGTTGTGGGGGTCGTTCGGGGCTGGGATTGTGGCCGGGTCGCTGCTGCTGAGCGTGGTGCGGGTGCGTCGGCGGGGGCTGCTGCTGGCGGGCTCGCTGGTGATGGGCCCGCTGTGCACGCTGGGGTACGGGCTGGCGCCGAACCTATGGGTGGCGATGGGCTGCCTGTTCGCGGCGGGCATTGTGGGGCCGGCGGTGTTCATCAACTTCGCGGTGGCGCTGCTCCAGGAGGAGGCGGAGCGGGCGATGATGGGGCGGGTGATGAGTATGTACGGGCTGGCGTTTACCTCGAGCGTGCCGGTGGGGTATCTGCAGGCGGGGGTGCAGGCGAGCCTGTGGGGCCCGCGGCCGACGCTCGTCTCGAGCATGGTGCTGTGTATTGCGCTGGGTGTTGTGGCGGTGGCGACGATGCGGTCGGTGACGCGGCTGCGGTAGGGGCACGTAGTGAGCCACTGGTGTATCACCGCGGCATGGGCCTTGACGGCCCCGGACCGGGTTTCCAGAATTCCGCAACCCTGGCCGCTAACTGGGCGCCCAGCAAGGGGGGAAGGGAGCCGAGATGGGGCAGTATCTCGCCAAGCGGGTTCTGCTGGCACTCGTGGTGTTGTGGATCATCAGCATGGTGGTGTTCACGGCGGTGCGGATGATCCCTGGGGACGTGTGCAAGATTGTGCTGAATACGCCGGACGTCGATGAGGCGCAGTGCAACGCCATCCGGTCTGATCTCGGGCTCGATGAGCCGCTCGTGAAGCAGTACCTGGTGTACATGGGCGGGGTGCTGACGGGGGACTGGGGGACGACCATCATCAGCAAGCGGGATGTGTGGACGGAGATCCGGACGAGGATCCCGCTGACACTGGAGCTGACGCTGCTGAGCACGCTCTTCGCGCTGGTGGTGGCGATTCCGGTTGGGGTCATCAGCGCGGTGCGGCAGGACTCGGCGATCGATTATGTGCTGCGCGTGCTGTCGATCGGTTGGCTGAGCATTCCCGGATTCTGGCTGGGGACGATGCTGATCGTGTTCCCGGCGAAGTGGTGGGGGTACTCGCCGCCGGTAGGGTATGTGGACATCTGGGAGGACCCGCTGAAGAACCTGGAGCAACTGTATCTGCCGGCGATTTCGCTTGGGCTGGCGCTGAGCGCGAGCCTTGCGCGGGTGACGCGGTCGTCGATGCTGGAGGTTTACCGGCAGGATTACATCCGCACGGCGCGGGCGAAGGGGCTGCGGGAGAGGCTGGTGGTGCTCCGCCATGCGCTTAAGAACGCGATGATCCCGGTGATTACGCTGTTCGGGCTGCAGTTTGGGGTGCTACTCGGGGGCACGGTGGTGCTGGAGAACATTTACAGCCTGCCCGGACTTGGGCTCCTGACGTTCACTTCGGTGACGATCAAGGACTACCCGCAGGTGCAGGGCCTGGTGCTGTTCTTTGCTGCGATGCTGGTGACTATCAACTTGCTGGTCGACCTGAGCTACGCGTGGTTCGACCCGCGGATCAGGTATTCGTGATGAGCGCGGAGGCGATGGCCGGGACGATGGCACCTGCGACGCTGCGGCGGCAGCGTGGGCGGATCGAACGGCTCGCGCGGGTAGCGCGCCAGAAGCCGCTCGGTGCGGTGGCGGGGGTGGTGTGCATCCTGCTCATCGTGGTTGCGCTGGGTGCCGATGTGCTGGCGCCGCAGGCGGCTGATGCGGTGGACCCGGTAAAGAATCCCCGGCTACAGCCGCCGAGCCTGAGCCACCCGTTCGGGACGGACAACCTGTTCCGGGACATGTTCAGCCGCGTCTTGATTGGCAGCAGAATCTCACTGGGGATCGGGTTTGCAGCGGTGGCGATTGGGACCGTGCTGGGGACGGTGCTGGGGTTGGTTGCCGGCTTCTTCCGCGGCTGGGTGGACATGCTGGTGAGCCGGGCGATTGAGGTGGTATTGGGCTTTCCACCGCTGGTGCTGGCGATTTTCTTCCTTTCGATTTTCAACCCGGAGAAGGGCTATAGCCTGCGATCGTTCCTGATGGTGAGCCTGGCGATCGGGATCATCATCACGCCGACGACGGCGCGGATTGTGCGGGGTGCGGTACTGAGCATCCGGAATCTGCAGTATGTGGAGGCGGCGGAGGCCCTCGGGAATGGGCCGTTGCGGATGATGCTGCGGCACGTGCTGCCGAACGTGGCGGCGCCGATCATCGTGATCGCGAGCATCCAGGTCGGGAACGCAATCCTGGCGGAGGCGGCGCTGAGCTTCCTCGCGCTGGGGATAGCGGATGCTGCGCACCCGAGCTGGGGCGGGATGTTGCAGGACACGCGGCAGGTGTGGCTGGAGGCGTGGTGGACGGCGGTGGTGCCGGGCGCGGCGATTAGCGTTGCGGTGCTGGCGTTCAACCTGTTCGGGGATGCGTTGCGGGATGTGTTGGATCCGAGGTTGCGTCAATCGTCGTAATAGATGTAGTCACTTGGGGAATCGGCAGCCGAGGCTGCTTCCACGTTGGGGAGAAAGGACAGGACGATGGAAAAGCGCGAGAACTACTGGCTTCGGAGGCGGGTGAGCCGCCGGGCGGCCCTGCGGGGGACGGCAGTGGCCGGCGCGGGGGCGGCGACGATGGCGCTCGTCGGGTGCGGCGGCGGGGACGACGACGATGATGATGGGAGCGGCCCGGGCCTGCTGCCGACGGCGGCGGCGACGCCGACACCGGCGAAGCAGCCGAAGCCCGGCGGCTCGCTGACGTTCCAGATTTCGTCGCAGCCGCCGAGCCTGGATCCGTACACGCAGACGTCGTTCGTGGCTGCGTACAACCACGGGCTGAGCTACTCGAAGCTGTTCCGCTTCCGTGCCGGGACGCCGGACGTGGCGCCAGCGGATAATTCGATGGAGCCTGACCTTGCGCAGGCGATGCCGGAGCAGCCGACGCAGCTGGAGTTCATCGTCAAGCTGAAGCCGAATGCGAAGTTCCACAATGTGCCGCCGGTGAACGGGCGGGCGGTGACGAGCCGGGACATCGCGTACGCCTACGACCGGTACCGGAACTACGAGAAGTCGGTGCACAAGACGGGGCTGGCGTTCATCGACAAGGTAGAGACGCCGGACGACCAGACGGTGAAGATTACGACGAAGCAGCCGTATGCCGACCTGGTGTTCTACCTGGGTGGGAACCTTGGGGCGTGGATCTGCCCGCAGGAGTGGGCGGAGACGCAGGATGTGGCGACGAAGATGATTGGTTCGGGCCCGTTCCTGCACACGGAGTTCAAGACCGGGGTGAGCCTGAGCTACCGGAAGAATCCTGACTACTTCGACAAGCCGTATCCGTACTTCGATGAGGTGACGGCGTTCATCGTGACGGACCAGGCGAAGCGGGTGGCGGACTTCTCTTCGAAGCAGGTGAACCTGACGTGGCTCTTCCTGCCAACGGAGCGGGACCAGTTGAAGGCAGCGCGGCCGGACGCGAAGTTCGAGGAGACGCAGGGGATCGGGGGGTACATCTACCTCCGCACGGATAAGCCACCGTTCAACGACAAGCGGGTGCGACAGGCGATCTCGATGGCGCTCGACCGGAAGGCGATCCGGGACGCGATCTCGAAGGGTGAGGGAGTGCCTGAGCAGCTCTACCACGTGGGATACCCGTTCGCGCGGCAGGTGAAGGATCTGCCGCAGGCGAAGTACTGGGAGTACAACCTGGCGGAGGCGAAGAAACTGCTGGCGGCGGCGATTGGCGAGGGGAAGACCATCGAGACGACGTGGGAGCACGCAGATGCTGCCATCTACACGCAGGCGTACGTGGATACGGCGACCCTTGCGCAGGCGCAGCTGAAGCTGCTGGGGATCAACATCACGGACGTGACGAAGCCGTACGCTCAGTACATCTCGACCACGTACCAGGGCCAGTACGACGGGATGGGCCACAGCCCGCGGGCGGTGGCGTACTGGCTGGACTTCGTAACCGAGCGATTCACGATGAAGCCGCAGCGCGGGCGCATCAACCTCTCGTACGTGAACGACCCGAAGCTGGAGGAGCTGATGGACAAGCAGCGGGGGCAGTTCGTCTGGGAGGAGCGGCTGCAGACGGTCCGGCAGATTGAGGAGCACGTGGCGGAGGAGCAGTACGAGATCTACTTCTCGACGGACACGCGCACGTACTTCTGGGACAGCAACATTGAGAACTACCGCCCGACGGCGTGGTTCCCGTACACGCACCTGATGAAGGCCTGGCGCGACGCATAGGCCGTCGGGCTGCGGCCAAGTCCGGGGTGAGGGGCGTCCTGATGGGCGCCCTTCGCCATGCCCGGCCGGTGAGGCGGCTGCGGTAGGGGCGGGCTGGTTCAGACGAGGAGGTGGGCGGGGAGTGCGCCTTCGTGCTGGAGGAGGCGCTGCTTCATGGCGAGGCCGCCGCCAAAGCCATGGAGGGAACCATCGGCGGCCAGGATGCGGTGGCAGGGGAGCCAGAGCGGGACCGGGTTGGCACCGATGATGGCGCCGACGGCGCGGGCACGGCTCCGCCCGAGGCCGGCGTGCTCGGCGAGCCAGCCGTACGAGCGGGTTTCGCCGGGAGGTACGTCGCGCAGGGCCAGAAGGACGGCACGGGAGTGCGCTGGAAGCCCGGCCGGGAGGTCGACCGGGAAGGCCTGGAGGGCAGCGATGTCGCCATCGGCGTAGGCGCGGAGGCGGGCGCAGGCTTCGGCCGTGGCCGGGGATTCGCCCTCGACGGCGCCAAATGCGAGGAGCTCGCGGAGGGCGGCTTCGAACGTGTGGTGAAAGAGGGTGGCGTGGCGGATGCCGAGGGGTGCCAGAGCAACGCCGGCCCAGCCAAGGGCCGTGGCGGTGACGGCGGCGACGGGATGGGTGTTCACGGTGTGCGCTGGCGGCGGCCCAGGACGCGAGCGAGGAGGGCGCCACGGAGGGTGCGGTAGGAGGCGACGGCCTCATCGTCGGGTACACGGTACTGGTCGGGCCGGCCGTAGCGTGATTCTTCGTAGGCCTGCGAGAGGCGGATGGCCTGCGCTTCGCGCTGGATGGCTTTACCGAGGCGACGGGACCACTCGCGCGGCGTTTCCTGGGGGCGGCTGGCGAGGCCGGCCCAGCCGGCGAGGCGCTGGGTGTGGGCCCAGAGGCGTGCGCGTTGGTCGAGGCCGGCGAGGCCCCAGTTCCAGGCGATGCGGAGGCTGAGGGCGCCGGCGGCTGCGAGGGCGAGGAGGGAGAGGGGGACGGCGAGGAGGAGCCAGTTGAAGCGGTCGTTGATGACCGGGTCTTCGGCGAGGGCATCCTGGATGGGGCCGAGGCCACCGGTTGGGTCGATGGGGTCGGGGCCGAACAGCTCTTCGAGGGAGGGTTCGACGAAGGGGTCGGATGGGGTGAGCGGTTCGCTGATGCCGCCGGCGCCACCTGCGGGTCGGTCGGAGGTGGGGTTGAAGGCGATCCAGCCGTAGGTGGGGAAGAAGACTTCGACCCAGGAGTAGGCGTCGCTCTTGCGGACGGTGTAGAGGGTCTCTTCGCCGGTGCCAGGGGTAAGGACGTACCCGACGGCGATGCGGCAGGGGATTCCCGCGGTGCGGAGCATGACGCACATGGCGGTGGACTGGTAGTCGAAGTAGCCGCGCTTGAGTTCGAAGAGGAGGAATTCGACAGCATCGCGCCCGGGTGGCGGGGCAGGAACGGCGAGGTCGTAGGGGAAGGTGCGAAGGTAGGTCTCGATGGCCTTGGCCTGCTGGTATGGGGTGGTGGCGTTGGCTTCGCTGACGATGCGCTGGGTTTCGTCGCGGACGGAGCCGGGGAGGGATGAGGGGAGCTGGAGGTAGCGTTCGAGGACCCACGCCGGGTAGGGGGCGGTATCGGCGTTGAGCTGATCGGCGGTGGCGGTGGAGACGGAGCCGAAGCTGTTGTAGGCGTCGCCTTCGCCAAGTGCGCGGCGGCTGCGCATGCGTTCGATATCGCCGGACTGGCCGGGGGCGGCATCGACGCGGGCATCGACGTTGGCGGCAAGAGGGACGCCGGGGGTGAGGATGGTGCTTTCGGAGGAGAGGAGACGGATGCGGAGGATGGCGATGGTGCGGGCCTGGTAGGTGGCGGCCTGGGCATCGACGGCGAGCTCGCGGGCGTCGACGCGGGTGGATTCGCGGTCGCCGGCCTTCCAGCCGCTGCCGGTGTAGACCTCGTAGCTGGTTGCGCGGAGGAGGCCGGCATCGGCGCTGTTGACTTCGAAGAGGCGTTTCGAGCCGAGCGAGACATCGCCCTGGATGGGGAGGGTGTTACCGAAGGTGTGGAGGTTGGCGCCGCGGCGGGAGTCGATGTTGTGGAAGAGGCGGACGAGCTGGTCGGACTGGGAGGTGATGGGGCGAACGAGGGTGTCGAAGACGGACTCGACGGCGCGCGCCTGGTTGCCGAGGGGGAGCCACCAGGCGATGACGACGAGGGCGGCGGCGATGGTGACGGTGAGCTGGATGAGGCTGACGGAGATGAATTCGGGGTATTCGATGCCCTCGCGGCGCCAGCGGGCGATGTTTTTCTGGAGGTGGACGCGGGAGATGAGGACCATGGCGCCGAAGAGGAAAACGACGAAATCGCCGGTGGGCTGGCTATCGAGGAAGGAGATGTTGGTGAGAAGGATGAAGCCGCCGGGGAGGAGGGCGAGCCAGGCGTTGTGCCAGCGGAAGAGGCTCCAGGCGGCGAGGTAGGCGGCGAGCCAGGTGATGGCGTGGACGAGGGTGACGAAGGGGAGGTTATCGTTGCTGATGTCGCCGGCGCGGACGACGTGGAACCATTCGACCATGCGGAGGCGGAAGTCGGCGAGGCGGTCGGCGAGGGTGGGGCCATCGGCGAAGTCCTGGGCGACGAGGGTGACGACGACGGCGCCGGCGAGGAGGCCGAGGGGGTGGATGGCGAGGGCGTGGAGGCGGATGCGGGCGGTGAGCATGCCGATGGCGAGCCCGGCGAGGACGGTGGGGATGAAGGGGGGCATGCCATCGACCCAGTTGGCCTGTTCGAGGGAATGGGCGATGGCGACGAAGGTGATGACGGCGGCGGCGAAGGTGAGCCAGTCCTCCCAGCTCATGACGATGCGGGGGAGGTTGATGGCGACGGAGCCGGCGGTGCGGGCCGGGGATTGCTGGAGGGTGGGATTTAGCCCTGCCATGCGGTGCCTCCTGCGCCTGCCGGGCCGAGGGCGAGGGAGAGGTCATCGCCGCGGCGGACGACGTAGGTAAGGATATCGGATGCGGTGAGCTGCCCGTAGATGAGGAGGGGGGAGCGGTCGCTGCCGAAGGTGCTTGGGTCGATGAGGACGACGGCGGCGCGGACGCCGCGCTGGGTGAGGGACTGGATGGCGGTGAGCCAGCTATCGTCGGTGCAGGGGGTGACGACGACGAGGGTGGTATGGCGGCCGAAGCGGCGCTGTTCTTCGAGGAGGAGTGCGCCGAGGGGGGCATCGCCGATGGCGCTGGCGGTTGCGAGGGTTTCGAGGATGCGGGTGAGCTGGTTCTGGCCGCGTTCGGGTTCGAGGATGCGGAGGTCGCGGCCGAACTGGATGAGGCCGGCGGGGCGGTTGGCGATGATGTAGTGGCGGGCGACGCTGGCGGCGATGCGGACGGCGTATTCTTCGGTGGAATCGTCGCCGGAGCCGATGTGGACGCGACGTTCGAGGTCGAGGATGACCCAGATATCGGAGGCGGGATCGAGCTCGAAGGTCTTGACCATGAGTTCGCCGGTGCGGGCGGTTGAGCGCCAGTGGATGCGGTTGAAGGCGTCGCCGGGGGCGTATTCGCGGATGCCGGCGGCGTTGGGGGTGATGTAGTGGGTGCGGCGGCGGAAGCGGCCTTCGCCGGGGAGGTTGGCCGGTGGCGCCTGGAAGTGGGGGAGCTCGACGACGGGCGGGTAGACGAGGATTTGCTGCGGTTCGCCGAAGGTGCGTGAGCGGCGGAAGATGCCGAAGGGATCGACGGCGGTGACGGTGAGCGGGCCCCAGGTGTAGAGGCCGCGCCGGCGGAGCGGGGTGGTGACGATCCAGTTGCGTGAGCGGCGCGGGGGGATGGAGACGATGCGGCGCGAGCGATGCCCGGGGAGGGCGGACGGGTCTTCGACATCGAGCCAGACGCGCGGGAAGAGGGAGGTGTTGCGGACTTCGATGATTTCGAGGGCTTCCTGGCCGACCTGGGCGCGGGCGGTGCGACGATCGGCGGTGGCGAGGAGGCTGCGGGTGTTCCACCAGGTGTAGAGCCAGGCGAGGGGGAGGACGAGGGCGATGATGTAGACGAGGCGGAAGACGAGCCAGAAGCCGGTGGCGAAGGCGACGAAGATTGAGGCGAGGAGGATGAGGATGACGAGGGTGAGGGTGCGGCGCTGCGGCGCGAGGGCGGCTGCGAGCAGGCTGCGCACCGGGGGACCTCAGGCGCGGGCGCGCGCACCGGGGACCGGGACGCGCTGGAGGCACTGGGCGATGACGTCGGCCTGGGTGACGCCCTTGACGCGTGCGCCGGGGCTGACGATGACGCGATGGGCGAGGGTGAAGACGGCCATGTCCTTGACGTCGTCGGGGATGACGAAGTCGCGACCTTCGAGCAGGGCACGGGCCTGTGCGGTGCGGAAGAGGGCGATGGAGCCACGGGGGCTGGCGCCGAGGTAGACGGCCTCGTGCTCGCGGGTGGCGTTGGCGAGCTGGACGATGTACTGCTTGATGAGGGGGTCGACGTAGATTTCGCGGACGGCGCGCTGGAGCTGGAGGATTTCGTTGGCGTCGGTGACCTGCTGGAGGGCCTCGATGGGGTGGCGGGTTTGCTGGGCATCGAGGACGAGGACTTCATCGGTGGGAGAGGGGTAGCCGAGGTACATGCGGATGAGGAAGCGGTCGAGCTGTGCCTCGGGGAGGGGGAAGGTGCCCTCGTACTCGATGGGGTTCTGGGTGGCGAGGACCATGAAGGGCTGTGGCATGCGGTAGGTAACGCCATCAACGGTGACCTGGCGCTCCTCCATGGCTTCGAGGAGGGCGGACTGGGTCTTGGGGGTGGCGCGGTTCACTTCATCGGCGAGGACGACCTGGGCGAGGATGGGGCCGGGCCGGAATTCGAAGTCGCCGGATTTTTGGTTGAAGATGGAGACGCCGGTGACATCGGAGGGGAGGAGGTCGGGGGTGAACTGGATGCGGCGGAAGGAGCAGCCGGTGGAGACGGCGATGGCGCGGGCGAGCATGGTTTTGCCGACGCCGGGGACGTCTTCGATGAGCATGTGGCCGCCGCAGAGGAGGGCGGTCACGGCGAGGCGGATTTCGCGGGATTTGCCGACGATGACCTGTTCGACGTTGGCGATGATCCGCTCAGCAACGAGCCTGGGGTCTTCCACGCGGCGACTCCGGTGCGGCCGGGGCACGGGGTGGGAATGCCCCGGGGTGATTGGGCGGATTATAGCGCCGGGCAACCGGGGCCCGGTTAAGCCCCTTTCGACGGGGCGCCGAGCGCGCGGAGGACGAGGTCGACGAGGCCGGCACGGAGCCGCTCGAGGGGGATGGTGCCGGCGGTGGCGAGGGCGATGAGTGGGTCGGCGGCGGTGGCGAGGGCGATGAGTGGGTCGGCGGCGGAGGCGACGAAGAGCCGGGTGACGGCAGGATCGAGACCCGGGCGGAAGACGCCGCGGGCGATGCCGCGCTCGATGGCAGCCTCGAGGCGGGGCTCGAGCATCCAGCCGATAACGCGGGCTTTGATTTCTTCGAAGGAGCTGGTGGCCATGAGCTCCATGGCAAGGGGCGCGGTATGCGCGAAGTTCTCGAGGAGGATGGAGATGTAGGCGCTGACGACTTCGACCGGGTCATCGCTGGCGAAGACGGCATCGAGGGCGGCCTCGGTGGATTCGACGATGCGGGTGGCCACGGCGGCGACGAGGTCGGCTTTGGCGGGGAAGTTGCGGTAGATGGTGCCGATGCCGACGCCGGCGCGTTCAGCGACCTGGCGCATTTCGACGGCGGTGCCGTGTTCGATGAAGAGGGCGTGGGCGGCCTCGATGATGCGCTGCCGGTTGAGGCGGGCGTCGGCGCGGGCGGGGAGCTGGGGCGTTTCGCACATGTCTATGGCAAGAATACATGATGGCCCTCTTGATCGGAACCGGAGTTCCGCTTCACACTCGATCAGGAATGTCGGAGCCGGGCGGTGGACGCTGCACGGGAGCGGCAGGCACCGGGTCGCCGACGTGGCGAAGAAAGAAAGGAGCTAGCGCATGGGCCGGATGGAGAGCTGGGCACGCTGGATGTATCGCAACCGGTGGCTGGTACTGGGGATGTGGGTTGTGGCGGTGGTGGGGGTGACGGTGGCGTCGCGCGCGTGGGGCGGGAGTTTCGGGACGGAGTTCCGGCTGCCCGGGTCGGAATCGGTGCGGGCGCTGGAGCTGCTGGAGGAGCGGTTCCCTGCGCGGGCGGGCTCGGAGGCGGACATCGTCTTCGAGGCGCCCGGGGGGATCGAGGGACAGCGCGAGGCGATCGAGGCGGTGCTGGCGGAGCTGCTGACGGTGCCCGGTGCAGCGGAGGTGGAGTCGCCGTTCGAACGGCCGGGGTACATCTCGCGCGATGGGACGATCGCCCGGGCGGTGCTGCGGTTTTCGGTGCCGCACGACGAGGTGACACGGGAGATGACGGAGGCGCTTCTGGCGGTGGTGGATGCGCGGACGTCGCCCGAGCTGCGGGTGGAGGCTGGGGGCGAGGCAGTGCGCTTCAACGAGATTGAGGAGTTCGGCTCGGAGGTTGCCGGGCTGATTGCGGCGGTGTTCATCCTGCTCATCGCGTTCGGCTCGGTGGTGGCGATGGGGCTGCCGATTGGGGCGGCGCTTCTGGGGCTTGGCGCGGGGTTCGGCATCCTGGGGCTGGCGACGCGGTTCATCGGCCTGCCGGAGTTCACGCCGCAGTTTGCGGCGATGATCGGTATCGGGGTGGGCATCGACTACAGCCTGCTGGTGGTGACGCGCTTCCGGGAGGGGCTGCACGCGGGGAAGCCGGTGGAGGAGGCGGTGGTGACAGCCGTGACGACGGCCGGGCGGTCGGTGGTGTTCGCCGGGGTCGTCGTGGCGATCTCGTTCCTGGGGCTGTACGTGATGGGCATCCCGGCGATTGCCGCCCTGGGGCTCGGTGGCGCGATCGTGGTGCTGGTGGCGGGTGGCAGCGCGGTGACGGCGACACCGGCGGCGCTTTCGGTGATTGGGCACAGGGTTGATCGGCTGCGGGTGCCGTTCCTGCACCAGTCGGAGGGGATTGACCCGCGGAGCCCGTGGTTTCGGCTGAGCCGGGCGATCCAGCGGCGGCCATGGCCGTACGCGATTGGGTCGACGGCGATCTTGCTGGTGCTGGCGGCGCCGGTGCTTTCGATGGACCTGGGCTTTACGGATGCCGGGAACGGGAGCGAGAAGCTGCACAGCCGGCGGGCGTACGACCTGCTGGCGAAGGGGTTCGGGCCGGGGTTCAATGGGCCGCTGGTGGTTGTGGCGGACATGACGAACGGTGGCGCCGATGGGCTCGAGGCGGCGGCAGCGCGATTTGCCGCCACGCCGGGGGTCGCTGCGGTAGCACCGCCGGTGGTGAACCCGGCGGGCGACACGGCCATCATCACGGTGATCCCGGCGACGAGTCCGCAGGCGACGGAGACATCGGACCTGGTGCACCGGCTGCGGGATGATGTGGTGCCGGGGCTCGGGCAGCCGAACGTCCGTTATTATGTCTCCGGAGCGACGGCCGGGAACATCGATGCGGCGGAGCTGATCCAGGAGCGGATGCCGCTGCTGTTTGCGGGGGTCATTGGGTTTAGCTTCCTGCTGCTGATGGCGGTGTTCCGGTCGGTGGTGGTGGCGCTGAAGGCGGCGGTGATGAACCTGCTCTCGATTGGGGCGGCGTACGGCGTGGTGGTGGCGATCTTCCAGTGGGGGTGGTTCGGCGAGCTCATCGGTGTGGGCGAGGGGCCGGTGGAGGTGTTCCTGCCGACGATGATGTTCGCGATCCTGTTCGGGCTTTCGATGGACTACGAGGTGTTCCTGATCAGCAGGATCCGGGAGGAGTACCTGCGGACGGGGAGCACGAACGAGGCGGTGGCGAACGGGCTGACGGCGACGGCACGGGTGATTACGGCGGCGGCGGCGATCATGGTGACGGTGTTCCTGGCGTTCGTGCTTGGGCCGAACCGGATCATCAAGGAGTTCGGCATCGGGCTGGCGACGGCGATTTTGGTGGACGCGACGATCGTCCGCATCTTCCTCGTGCCTTCCGCGATGGAGCTGCTGGGGCGGGCGAACTGGTGGATGCCGGCGTGGCTCGATCGGCTGCTGCCGAGGCTGGACCTGGAGGGGCCGCCCGAGGCCGAGCTGGCCGGGACTCCGGCTGCCGGGCGCTGACACCGGAGGGCGGGCCGCGGGCGTAGACTGGTCGCCATGGGCGATGCGTGGGTCGACCGGGCGCGAACGCTGGCCCGCGGGTTTGCGGAACGGGCGGCGCGGCACGACCGCGAGGGAAGCTTCCCGTTCGAGAACTTCGAGGAGCTGCGGGCAGCGGGCTTCTATGGGCTGACGGTGCCGGCGCGCTTTGGGGGTGCCGAGGCTTCGCTGGCGACGTACCTGGGGGTGCTGGAGGAGCTGGCGCGGGCGGATGGTTCGACGGCGCTGGCGTTCATGATGCATCTGAAGACGTTCGGGCAGGAGCGTGAGGCGCCGAGCATGCCGGAGGGCTGGTTCGCGCACCTGTGCGAGGGCGCGGTGCATCGCGGCGAGCTGGTCAACACGGTGGCGACGGAGGAGGGGCTGGGTAGCCCTTCGGGCGGTGGGCTGCCCGATACGGTGGCGCGACGGGAGGGGGACGGCTGGGTGCTGGAGGGGCGGAAGACGTTCACGACGCTGGCGCCGGTGCTGCACCACTTCATTGTGCTGGCACGCATCGAGGATGACGCCCCCGGGCCGCGTGTGGGGAACTTCCTCGTGTGCCGGGACGAGGCAGGGCTGCGGATCGAGGAGACGTGGGATGCGCTGGGCATGCGGGCGACGGGCAGCCACGACGTGGTGCTCGATGGGGTGCGGCTGCCTGCGGACCGGCTGCTGAACGCGCGGCCCGCGGGCTCGGTGGACCCGAAAGGTGGGGCAGGGATGGCGTGGTTCGCGCTGGGCCTGTGCGCGGTGACGATTGGGGTGGCGACAGCGGCACGGGAGTACGCGGTGGCATTCGCGCGGGAGCGAGCGCCGAACAGCCAGGGGCCGATCCGGGCGATCCCGGGGGTTCGCCAGCGGGTGGCACGGATGGACGTGCTGCTGCAGCGGAGCCGCGCGCTGACCAGCGACGCGGCGCGCGCATGGATGGAGCGCGCGAGGGAGGGGATGCCGGCGATCGACCGGGTGGCGGTGGCGAAGGTCGAGACGCTGAACGCGTGCATCGAGGTGGCGGAGCTGGCGATGCGGGTGGTGGGCGGGGTGAGCCTGCAGCGGTCGCGGCCACTGGAGCGGTACTTCCGGGATGTGCGGGCACCGCTGCACAACCCACCGCTGGAGGACCGGGCGCTGGAGCAACTGGCTCGGCGGGCGCTCGATGGGGAGGAGGCAAGGAGGTGAGGTGCTTCAGGTGCCGGGGACGCGGAAGTCGCGGCCGATGGTGATGACAACATCGGGGAGGGCGGCATCGGTGGAGGGGACGACGATGATTTCGGAGGGGGGGATGCCGAGCCACTTCGCGATGTCTTCGGCGAGGACGCGCCGGTCGACGTGGTAGAGGGTGATGGTGGTGCGGGGCTGGGGCGGGGCATCGGGGCCGTAGTAGACGGTGGGGAGGCCCCTGACGTAGGCGAGGTAGCGGCCGAGGGCGGCCGCGCGGGCCTGGCCATCGGGACCGTAGCCGTTCTGGATTTCGACGTTGCTCTCGCTGTAGGCCGCCTTGGTGAAGACCTGGTTGAGCCAGTACTGGACGTTTTCGGGGTTCCAGGCGAGGACTGCGGCGCCGCCGGCGGTCGTGAACCCGGTGACGGTTGGGACGTCGTTGACGGGGTCGCCGAGGGAGTAGGTCTTGAGGCGACCGTTGGTGGAGCGGAGGAGGTCGAGGTAGCCGGGGAACTTGGCGTAGGGGATATCGGTCTTGACGGTGGTGGCGTAGGCGTTCCAGAGGCCGGCGGGGTCGCGGAGCATATCGAGCTGGAAGGCCTTAGCGAGGGCAGCCTGGAGCACGAGCTGCTGGCGCTTGACGCGCTTGAGGTCGGAGTCGTATTCGCGGTGGCGGCCGAAGGCGACGGCATGGTAGCCATCGAGGTGGTTTGGGCCGGGCGGGAATTCGACCCAAACGCCGTGGATATCGTCGTTGCTGTAGAACCAGGGTGGGACGGCGAGGTCGGGCGGGATATCGAGATCGACGCCGCCGATGGCATCGACGAGGAGCTCGACGCCTTCGAAGTCGAGGATGACGTAGTGGTCGATTTCGATGCCGAAGTTGAGCTTGAGGTCGGCTTTGAGTTCTTCGACGCCGCCGCGGATGGAGCCTGAATCCATGACGCCGTAGTGGAAGGATTCGTTGATGCGGCGCTGGGAATCGCGGCCGGGGGCGGGGCGGGCGACGTCGATCCAGAGGTCACGGGGGAAGCTGAGGGCTGCGGCAGTCTTGGCGACGGGGTCGATGGTGGCGACCATGATGGTATCGGTGAGGTAGCCGGCGTTGGCGTTGTCCTCGAACTGGTAGCCGGGGCGTTTGTCGACGCCGAGGACGAGGAGGTTGATGCGCTTGCGGAGGACGCTGTTTTCGCCGGGGTTGGAGATGGAGACGAGCGGGGTGTTGAGGTTGGCGATGGGGCGGATGATGCCGAGGTCGGTGAGGGAGCGGCCGGGGAAGAGTGCGGGGGTGACGCGCGCGAGGAGGGCGAGGCTGGTGTAGAAGGATGCGAGGGCGAAGGTGAGGAGGGCGAGGAGGAAGAGGAGGCGCTGTGAGGGGGAGAGGAGGGGCTGCGCGGCACGGTGGGGGCGGGCCGTGGCGCGCGCGGTGGTGTAGGGGGAGCGCTCGACGCGGCCTGTCACGAGGTTCAAGCTACGCGCGGCTGGCGGGGAGGGTCAACCGGGGGGTTGCCGATTTCTTGCCGCCGGGCGGGCGCGGGAGATCAGCCCATGCCGAGCTCTTCGAGGCGGTCGTCGTCGATGCCGAAGTAGTGGCCGAGTTCGTGGAGGACCGTCTTGCGGACCTGTTCGCGGACTTCGTCCTCGGTTTCGCAGATGGCTTCGATATGCTCCTGGTAGATGGAGATTTTGTCGGGGGGGACGAGGTTGTAGTTTTCGCCGCGCTGGGTGAGGGGGACGCCGTGGTAAAGGCCGAGGAGGAGGTCGCCGGGGCCGATTCCGGCGAGCTTGCGGTCGCGAGCGGTGGGGCGGGATTCGATGACGATATCGACGTTGTGGACACGCCGCAGGAGTTCGGGGGGGAGGCTGGCGACGGCCTCGCGGACGAGTCGGCGGAAGGTCTTGCGGTCGATTCGGCTCACCGGGGCGAGGGGGAGGCGCTCCAGAGGGTGCGGAAGGCGCGGCTGCCACGGATGGCTTCGTGCTGGCAGGCGCGCTCGAGGGCGACGAGCTCGGCGAGCGCGGCATCGGCGGCGGCGAGTGCCCCGGGGTGGGGGGCTGCAGCGATGCGGGCCCGGGCGGCGGCCCAGGCATCGGTGGCGGCGAAGGAAGCGGCGAATCGCGGCCAGGAGACGGAAACGATGGAAGTGGGCGCCTCGAGGCGTGGGCGAACGCGGCGGAGGTACCGGCAGCGGGCTTCGACGGAGGGTACGGGATCGACGACCTGGACGAGGGGGGGATCGAGGGGCGTGGAGCGGAAGTCGAAGAGGAGGCGGCGGTGGAGGGTGATGAAGCGAGCGATGACGACGTCGTGGGTACGAAGCGTCGCGATGATGTCGTCGATATCGCCGGTGAAGTCGTTATCCACGCGTGGTGATTGTAGGGTGAGGCTGCGAGGCTGGCGAGTGACGGTCGGGTGACATCGGCGCGCGGGAGGGGGCGTGACGCGGGCGGGCTGCCGACGATCGCGGTGATGCTCGGACGATTGCGACGCTGGAGTACGCGGCGGCGGGTGGTGGAGCTCATCCGGGGTGGGGTCGGGGTTTCGGAACGGCGCTGGGGGCTGGGCGAAGGAGGCACCCCCGTGGAGCTGGCGGATGCGATTGCGGCGTGGGCGCGGGAGGAGATGGCGGGGATGCGACGGCCGGGAGGCATCGACCAGGTGGTGCTGGCGCTGGCGTGCCGCGATGGCTCGGGGCGGGTGGTGTGCAGCGCGAGCCTGGGCGTGGTGCGACCGGGAGCGTTCTACGATGGGACGGCCGCAGCGGAGCTGGCGGCGGCCCTGGCCGCCGGGCGGGAGCTGGCCGGGCCGGCGGGCGAAGTGCTGGTTGCGCTGCTGCGGCTGGGCGAGCTGGCGTTCGAGCTGCAGGGGGGGCAGGCGGCCGCGTAGGGCTGCTTGCCGGTGGCGCGCGAGCGGGTACACTCGCGGGTGATGACGCAGGTGGCAAACCCGGCCCGGGCGAAGGAACGGATCGAGCGGCAACTCGAAAAAATCGGGCGCCTGCGCGGGAGCGGGCCGAACCCGTTCGACTACGACCTGTGGGACGACCGCACGGTGGAGGTGCTGACGGCGATCTTCGGCGAGGGTTCGCCGGAACTGCAGCGCTACTACGAGGCAGCCGGCAAGCGTGGGCGGCTCCCCGGGGTGCGGGGGCAGGCCGAGAACATGACGCTGAACATCCACGGGCCATGGGGCATCCACGCACGGCTGGAGCGGGCTGAGCAGGTGTTGCGGGAGCTGGTGCGGGAGCTCGAGGCGCAGGGCTAGCGCCCCGGGGACGCCTGGCGGCGGACGGCGTACCGAAGTTCGACGAAATCCTCGGAGACGCGCTCGGCGGAGAGGAGCTGGAGCGGCGGCGTGGTGATGCTGCGCGGGAGGAGCGGTGCGCCGGCGCCGAGCGTGACGGGCGCCAGGGTGACGATGAGTTCATCGAGAAGGCCGTGGTCCCAGAACTGGCCGACGAGGTCG
>FWPU01003457.1_pt1 | contig 39837 bp, 32 predicted proteins | sample 2228361 | NCBI WGS metagenome assembly FWPU01 (sample SAMEA103939777, study PRJEB20133) | metagenome | reverse complement strand
CATGTTGCGTATCCTTTCTTCTTTTAGTTGCCGACCCTATATCGGCCACTTTGCGTGATATTAGCCCATCACCCGACACTTCATAGCATCTACGCCCACACGGTTTCGTAACGGCTCCGCTTCAGAATTCGCTGGATTCCCTTGGCGCTTGCCCCGTTCTTCTGTCTCAGTACCCACCCGATCGCGCGGAACCAAAGTAGCAACGGCTTCCGCGTGTCTTGAAAGGTGGTCCCCGCTGCCAACGACGACGTGAACGGGCATGCCGTGCAACGCAAAAGCCTTCCCGTCGGCTTCCCCCACACCGCGGACGGTGAAAACCATTGGTCCGTTGCAAAGCCGCCAAGTAGGTTCCACGCCTTTTTCGCGGCAAAAAACGTTTTTCAAGTTTTGTGAGGGTCCAGGGGTAGTCGTCCATCGCCCCGGGACACGACATGTTGGGGTAACGCCAGTCAAGGGGATACCCCAATTTATGGAACATCATGAGGTTACAAGTCCGCATCACAGGAACGAAGACGCGCTCCGAACCGTTTCGTATCCACGCCGTTCATCCGTATGCGCGTTCTCGTCGATCAGCAGATCGCTGTGCTGCCAGAGTGCGTTCGCCCCCACCTCTTTGGCGCTTGCTTCCCTCTCAACACAAGCTGCGTCAGCGTGCAGAATGCGGCTATTCGATTGCAGGGCGGCGCGCCACACCGATCTTCTAGGGAAGAGCGGGATGTTTGGCGTCGCGTGGATGCCGTTTCAGGAGTTCGGCGATGGCCCAGCCTCGTCCTGTCTCTTCTAGCCGTCGGCAGTAGGCTTGAAGGCGGCCACGCGCATGGTAAGGTCTGCCCTCCCGCATCACGGTCCACAAAGGATTCGTCGCGTACCCTTCCGGCATGGTCTGCATCATGGCGGTGTGCCACTCCGCCAGACGTACTGCGCCCTCTCGGCGGAGATCTGGACGTGCGGTGGCCAAGTCGTGCTGTTCGTGGGGGTCTATGACGAGATCGAACACGCTTTCCATCAGGGAAGAGGTGAAAGCCATCGTGATACGTTCGAATTATAGAGATAGTTTTCCCAGCGAACAGCGCGTTGGCAGGCGTGCGCGCACTGACTGAGTACAAGGTGCGGCCATCCCTGCGCCTGTCCGCGCAAGACGGTCCGTGCGGCGTTTCTCCCCTCCCAAGCGGCATGGGGGGGCAATCCCTAGCAGGTCGGCCAACGTAGGCGCCACATCCAAGCCGTAATGGAGGGAGGCGTCCACATGTCCACGGATTCCCCCCGGCCATTTGACGATCAGCGGGATACGGGTGGTCGGCTCATCGGCCGTCGCATGTTCCGCGTAAATCCCGAATTTTCCCAGGTTTTCCCCGTGGTCACTGCTGATGATGACGGCCACATCGTCGTCACGGATGCCTTCCGATGCCAGGGCCTGAAGGATTTGCCCTATGTGGTCATCGACATAGCGAATGCCTGTGTCGTAACCGTCCACCACGCGGCGTGCGTCGTCCAGTTTGCACACCTCGCCGGGCATGCGAGGATAGCGGGGATCGGTGCGATTGTCGTACATGTTCACTTCGCGGGCTGTGTGGGGGCCGATCGCCTGCTGATACTGCTGGATAACGTCGGCGGTCAGCCACGCCGGCAGGGGTCCCGGGCGAAGGGATTCCCAAAACTTTCCGGGTCTCGATAAGGGGTGTGAGGGTCCCAGTAGTGAACGTGAAGGTACCAGTTCGGCCGCTTCGCATTTCGTCGGATCCAATCCAGAACAGTAGGCGTGATCTCCTCTGTTAATTCCATGCCACCATGACCGGTGTTATAAATTTCCCGAAAACCACCGTAAAACCAATATGCAGAGTGGCGTTCCGCAAATGGCCCCACATACACAGGATATAGACCGGCTTTCCCCAGCACAGTGGGCAGGGCGCGAAAAAACGATTTCGTTCGAAAGCCGCGCGACGCCCCGTGGAGACGCAGATCGGCGGCTGTGCCGCCATGCCCCACCACGCGCGTGTGGGATACCGAACTATCTGGTCATGAGGGCCGCACGAGCCGGCAGGCAAGGCGCGTCGGAGCAGTGGCAATGCTCGAAGCGGACCCCTTCGGCGGCTATTCGGTCTATGTTCGGGGAGGTATTCCGATGATACCCGTAGCATCCCAAGTGGTCAGGGCGAAGCGTGTCGATATCGAGATACAGGATTCTCATCGTTTCCGGTCTCCTTTGTGTGTTTCGACTCGGTCCAATCAGGTTTTTAGCCTTACAGCCGCGCCTGGAGGAGCACGGCTTTCCCTTTATGGGGCTCTATCGTATAGCATCGTGTGGCCGCCGGGATGAGGAACGAATCGCCGGCGCTCAGGCGTTCCTCTCGGGTGCCAACGGCCACACGCGCCTGTCCGCTTGCGACGAAATAGGCCGAAAAGCTTCGTCCCGTGTGGCGGAGCCGCCACGGCGCACAAAGCCGCAAACGGGTCACACAAAAAGCGGCACATCGCACGAGGCGCTCCGCAACATTTCCGCCCGGTCCTGTGCGCAGGGGCCTGGGCCACAGAGGCCCCGGAGGCCGGCAGCTCCAGCGGATAACACGTAAGGCCTGGTCCAGATGGAGAGGACGAGGCTTCCCGTCGGCGTCGACACGATCCCAATCATAGACGCGGCAGGTGGTGTTGGAGTTCTGTTGGATTTCGAGCAAAAGGCATCCCTCACCGATAGCATGAATACATCCGCCGGGAACGAGGAACGCCGTCTCGGGTACAGCGCGCACCGGCCGCAACATCGCCGACAGGCCACCGGACTGAAGGGCACGCAAAAACTTCTTTTGGTTCGCCCCAGAGCGCAACCCAAGAAAAACAAAGGAACGCGGACCCGCTTCCAAAACATACCACATTTCCGTCTTCGGTTCGCCGTGGATGCGATGCGCTCCGCGAGTGTCAGGATGAACTTGGACGCTCAATCGAAGACGGGCATCAAGAATCTTAACCAGCAGGGGGAACCGATGGCCTGTTGTGCGAGCAGACAGGGCACGTCCCCGCCAGCCCAGCAGCCGTTCGCCAAACCGGGCAACCAGCTCCTGAAGAGACGAACCGGCCAGGGGGCCGTTGACGATCCGACTCATCCCTTCCGGCCGATCTGCGATTTCCCAAGACTCCGCGCATCGTGCCACGTTTTCCTGGCGATGGAAGCGTTGGACGATACGTTGTCCGCCCCAAAGATAATCGTAGTACACCGGCGCGAATCGAATGGGATAGAGGAGCAACGTCTCGTTCATGAGGCGAGTATGCTAAACCACTCTTCTCCACAAACAAGGAAAAGGTTGCACGGACGCCGTCTGGGTGCTAAAAAAGCATAAATGAAGGCGTTTTTCGCTCCTCGTTGGGTGTTATGCATCGGACTTTTCGGCCTAGCCGGATGCCTGTCGTTACCCCAGGAACGGCGTTTTCCTCCCGTTCCTGTGGACTCCGCTGAGGAGCAAAGGGTGCCCTGGGAAGGTCTAGAAGCGCGCGTGGAAGCGCTTGAGACTATCCAACAACGGATGCTGGCGGATTTGGAGGCTCTCCGCGCCGATCGACTGCGTTCGGACACCCGCATGCGTCTGGCGGCTCTTGAACAGGCGATAAAGACTGTGGATGCCAACCGGGAATCGGACACGCAGCACATCCTGGCGTTCCTGCGTTCTTTGGCGGTCTCGCCTCCTCCTTCCCCTCGCAAGCCGGTTGGCCTGACACCCGTGACCGTTTCCGGTTCTGGAGAGCACATCGTTCAGCCGGGGGAGACCTTGTCGAGGATAGCCGCTGCCTACGGGACCACCGTAGAGGCGATTCAGGAAGCCAACCATGTGCCCAACGCCAACGTCTTGCGGGTAGGGCAACGACTTGTTATTCCGGAAGCGGCACGCGGAAAAAAACAGGCAACTCCCTCCCCGGAATTGCAATAGCCACGCGAACGGTAGGCGCTGACGAGGTGGAAACGGGGGATAGAAAAGGGGGAGAGGCCGTCCTGTGGTCCCATCCGATAGTCGGCAGGGATTGTTTTTCGCCGACCGGGCGGGACGCTTCGGCCTGTGCGAGGCTAAGTGCCTTCTGCCCTTGCGCGTGGCGACGTTCGAGAGCCTGCAGGGCATTACTGATCGCCACGATGCGTGCCAGGTCCGCTGCTTCTTGTTGGTGGATATCGGTCTGCAGTTTTTGCAGTGCGTGTTGGAAGGATTCCCACTGCGTGCGGATTTGCGTCTGGCGTTCCTCCACCTTGGCGAGGACGGCATGGGATGTCGCGCGCAGACCTTGCGCGATGTCCTCGAAACGGACGGCCTGCCCCTGAAGATCAAGAAAATCTTGGCGCATGTGATGAACATACATCAGCACCCAAGCCATACCACCGCCGACTAGGAGGAGAAACGATAACGTGAAAACCGTTGCGGCAATCACGGCCCGGCGTCGAACCCGCCGTCGTTCCGCTTGGAGGAACTCCTGGAAGGCGTGCAGAACGGGAAAGGTAGGTTGAGAATCAGGGGGAGGTCGAGCGGGTAAACCCAGTTGGCGCAGGACCACGGAGGCGACGCTTTGCACAAGATCCTGATGCTTTTCCATGTATTCTCGGAGGGCCTTGGGGGGTATCGGCGCCATATGTTTGCCTCTTGCCGCGCAGGCAGGGTCATGCCCAAACCGATCCGACCGTGTCGTGTGGGTCAGGACGTTTTAGAGGAATCCCGTTTCCGTTGGGATTCTTGCCAGAGTTTCAACTCCCGTTCGGCTTCCTCCTCCAATTCCGACAAGGACAGAGTGCGGCCGTTATCCGCCGCGGAGGTTTCGGCTTCGAGGTCGGAACCGGTATCCTCGGCAGGCCTGTCGTCGAAAGTTTCTTCCGGGACACCTGTGGAACGCGATTCCCACATCCGTTTTCGGAGTTCCTCCCCCTGGGCGATGGCCTGCGCCCGCGCGCGTTGAAGTTGTTCGATCCGGCGCAGCAGCGTCGCCTCCTTCTGCTGCTGGCGCCGCAAATTCTCATCGTAACCCTTCTTTTCCTGAGCCAATTGCTGCTCGCGTCGGCGGATCTGAAGCAATGCGTCCTGCAGAGCCTTCCGAATGTGGATGATTTCCTGCTCTTTCTGACGGCGTTGCTCGCGTTCCTCCTCGTAGAATTTTTTCTGTTGCTCGATGCGGATGTTGCCCGCTTCCAGCGCCTGTGTCAGCTGCTGGATGCGCTGTTGTAGGCTCTCCACCTGGAGCCGGGCCGCCTCCTGTTGGTCCTCGTGCAGTATCCGCTGTTGTTCCAAACGGTGCAGCGCCTGTTCCAGTTCGGCGTGGAGTCCCTGCTGTTCCTCCTGCATCTGTTCGGTCAACGCGCGGAATTCCGCTTCGCGTCGTTCCCGACGTTCCTGTTCCTCGGCGAGCAGGGCCTTCTGATGTTCGATCTCCTCCGTGAGCTCGTCTAGTTTCTGCCGGTCAGCGGCACGAAGCTCTGCCATTTGCTGCATCTCGGCCTTGAAGCGTTCCTGTGCGTCCTGGTGACGCGCCTGGGTCTCACGGAGGAGAACGTCGCGCTCTGCGAGCGCGGCTTGCGCCTGTCGGATCTCCTCGTTGCGGGCGGCCACATCACGTTCGAAACGGGCCAGACTCTCCTCCAGGGCGCGTAACCGTTCGGCATCCTGTTCGCGGGCCGACTCGGCCTGACTCAGCTCGGCAATGATCGCGTTGCGCGCGGCTTGCGTATCGGACAGTTCCTTGCGGACCTGGGCGATTTCCTGTTCCTTCTGGCGGCGGAATTTCTGTTCCTCCTGGATCAATTTTTTGAGTCGTTCGATCTCCTGAAGCCGATGCTGCGAGCGGGCTTGCTCGTTGGCTGCCGCCTTGTTGGCCTGTTCGAGAGCGGCAGCGGTTTCCTGAAGCTTCTGCTGGAGTTCGTCCATCTGCGTCTGGTAGCGGGCTCGTTCTTCAAGCGACTCGCGGTGGAGCGTTTCATAAAGCTTCTTGAGCTCGATCAGTTCCTGCTCTCGTTCACGAAGACGCGCGACGGTCTCCTCCCACTGGTGGGTTCGTTCCTCAAGGGCCTTTTGGAGTTCCTGCTGGCGTTGGAGGAGCTGCTGGTGTCGCTCCTGCGCCGCCTGTTCCCGCTGGGCGAACTCCCGGTGCGCCGCGTCGGCCGCTGCCCGGTGCTCATCAAGTTCCTTACGGCTCTTCTGAATTGTTTCATTCGCCTTTTCCAGGCTTTGGGTGAGCTGATCGAGGCGCAATTGTAGATGTCGTTCGCGTTCCCGAACGGCGGTTTCATTCTGAAGGTGGAGCTGCTTTTGAGCCTCTAGGGCTTCGCGCAGCCGCTCGAGTTGGCCGACCGCGTCATTGCGTTCCTGGCGCAGTGCGGAGAGCGTTTCTTCTAGATTGCGCTCCCGCTCGTGGGCTTCCGCCTGGGCCATTGCGGTCGCCTGCTGGAGACGGGCCAATTCGTCACGGGTCTGCTGAAGCGTTTTCCGCAAAGAACGCGCTTCCTGCCGGGAAACCGCCAGTTGCTCTTCCAGGTAGGTCTGAGCCTGCCGGGCCGATTCCACATCGTGAGTCAGTGCCGTTGTTTTCTGTTCAGCATCCCATTGCGCCTGTTCGAGTTGACTTGTCAGCGCAGCGACTTGGTTTTGGAGCCCTTCTATGTGCTGCGTCAGTTCCGCCTCGCGTTTCTGCCCTTCTTCCACAAGCTGGCCAGCCCGCTCCGTTTGATCGCGGAGTTCTTCTTCCTTCTGTTTCAGCTCTGCGAGCAAGTCGTTTTTGATCTTGACCATCTGGTCCAGCTGCAACTGCGTTTCTCCGAGCTTACGGGAAAGGTCCTGGCACTCGTGTTGAAGCTGCGCCTGCCGGGTGGTGAGTTCCTCGCTGGAGCGGCGGAGATGCTGTTCGAGCTCCTGGTGGGTTTTTTTGAAGTGCTCGAGTTCCTGCGTGATGCGGGAGAGTTTTCGGCGGAGCACCTCATTTTCCGCTTGGAGCTGTTCGGCCCGAAGCTGAAGCTGACGCCGCTTTTCCTCCTCTTCCGGGCCACCTTTCAGTTCGGCGGCCAACTTCTCCATCAAAAGTTTTTTGACCTGCACAACCTGAGCCTGGAGTGCCTTTTCGCGTTGCTCGCTGTCCGCTCGGAATGTTTCATGCTCGAGCATCCGGGCGCGGAAATCTTCTTCCAGGCGCGCAAGCCGGGCCGCCAGATCGGCCTTCTCCCGCTCCAACAAGGCGGTGTGTTCGGCCCATTCGGATTCCTTTTGCGTCATGCGGGCATGGAGATCGCTGCATGCGGCGACCCGTTGTTCCAGGTCCTTTTCTGTTTTGGCTAGGCGTGCCGCCGCGGCGGCCGCCGCGGCCCGCACGGATTCGAGATCGGATCGCAGAGCGGTAGAGACGGCTTTCTCCCGTTCGAGGCGTGCGTCAAATTCACGGCGGGCATTCTCCAGGGCGGCCTCTTTCTCCTCCGTGCTCGCGCGCAGGCGATCACGCAGGGCCGCCAACTCGGCGTCGGCAGACTGGAGTTTTTGGCGGAGAGCCTCCATGTGGGTTTCGAACTGCTGCCTTACAGCGGCCACTTCCGCCGATCGCTGCCGCGCTTCCTCCTCGGTGTGAGCCGCCCGCGCCGCCGCAGTCTGGAGAGCCTGTTCGAGCGTGACCAGCCGCTGTTCCAGTTCGGCACGTTGTTGCTCACCGGCCGCGACGATTTCTTCCCGGCTCTGGCGCTGTTTTTCGAGTTCGCGGTGCGCCTCCTCCAGGCGTTGTGCGGTTTCCGCCAGACGGCCTTCCAACGCTTCCCGTTCTTTTTCCCTCGCATTCCGTTCCGCCTGGGTCTGTTCTTGCAACGCGTCAAAATCACGGGCTTGCTTCTGAAGTTTCTGCTGGAGGATTCCGAGCCGTCCGACGGACGCATAAAGACGCTTTTCCAGATCCTGTATGCGTTGCTGCAACTCCTTTTCGCGCTGTGCGGATGCGGACTCCAGACGGGAGGCGCGGGTCTGTTCGGCCGCAAGCGCCTGATGAGCCTGCTCCAACCGCACGTTGGTGGCGGCTAAGGTTTCGTTCAATCGCTCGATTTCCGCCTCCCATCGCTGTTGGATTTCCTGCGACTTTTTGCCAAGAGAGGCCAGAGCGTCGTTGGCCTCGCGGAGCCTGGCTTCGGTTTCTTCCCTTTGGCGAGACGTATCGGCGAGTTGCTTTTCCAGTTCTTCCACACGAGCCCGGAGTGCCGCCTCCTGGTCTGGAGACGCCTCGAGAGGAATACGCTTGCCGCGCGTCCAGTCGATCGTTTCGGCGGCGCGTTCCGAGGAAGCCAGTTTTTCCCGTATTTTCGCGAGCTCCCCGGCCAGGCATTCCTTTTCGCGCTCCACTGCGGCCAACCGTTCTTGCCATTGAACAGCGCTTTCTGCGAGACGTTGGCGCAGGGCGAGGACTTCCGGGTCTTGAGTGGACGTCGGAGCGGCGGCGCGGGCATGAGCAAGCCGCTCCGCGAGGTCCTTCAACCGGGTCTCGGCGTCTCGGCTCTGTTCCTCCAGGCGACGGCGAAGGTCGGCTAACTCCTGCTCCTTGGTCTCCACGGCGGTTTGTGCGGCGCGCAGCTTAACCTGGAGAGAGTCAACGTCCCGAGTCATCTGCTCTGTCCGGGTTTCCCATTGTTGCTTTTGTTCGTCGACCCTCCGACGAAAGGCGTCGAATTCCTTGCGAATGGCGTCGGCTTGTTGTGTTGCGGCTTCCCACTTGGAACGGAGTTCCTCGACCTGTTTTTGACGTTCGGCGCAGGCCTTTTCGCGATCCTCTTGTTCCTGCGCTCTGCGACGGCGCACCTCGTCTCGCTCCGCCTCCGCCGCCTGGAGCTTAGCGGTCGCCTCTTCCAGGGCCCGGGTGACCTTGATCAGGTCCGATTGCAACGTCTCCGTGTGCCGCGTTATCGCGGCGATCCGATTTTCCCATTCCATGCGGCGCTCTTCGGCCTGCTGGCGCAAACGTTCGGCGTCCTGGCGAACAGCGGTTGCTTCCCGTTCTGCGGCGTGCAATTTTTCCTGAAGCGTTTTGACCTGCGATCGGAGCGCGGTGACCTCGTCGGGTTTCTCGGGTTCGGCCGGCGGGATTATCCTAAGAGTCGGCGCCTCTGCGGCGGACAGCAGGGCTTCTGGCGGGGTGTCCCCGCGGATGGCGGGGAGCATCCGCTCCACCGTTGTTTCCTGGCGGGTGGCCGTATGAAAGAGCCGGGCCGTGAGCGGGAAGGTACCGTCTTCCACGCTCTCGGCCAGGGCCCGGATGTTCAGCGGCCCGCTCAGGACGCCGTTGGCCAGCTCGACTCTCCACACCATTTCCAGTTCTGGAAGATGTTCCGCGGAAATCCACGTTTGGCGATCGGTAGAGACCAGATTTCCAGGGACGATGCGGGCCTGTTGCGCCCATGTTCGGAGGGTCTGTACGGGGGTGGGGCCGTAGACGGAACCGTCATCGACTTTCAGGTACCATAGGGATTCAGCGGCGCCAGAGGTTTGTTCAGCCATAGGATGTTTAAGGCTCCCGGTTGCGCAGCATGCGTCGGATCGCAATATGTGCGATCATCCGCCGATAGTGTAGGACCCGAGAGAGTTAGTCAAGGGCCTTTCACGCGCGCTGCGTTCCGCGTGCGGGTGGCGGGTGGCGTGCCGGGGGCTTTGATGGCCACGTACACGCTGCCTTCGCCCAGGAGATGTTCGATCTCGGCGATGAGCTCGGGCGAGGCGACGACGTGGAAGGCCAGATCGGTTTCGAGAAACACCTTTTCCCCTGTTGGAAACAGCAGACAGACTGTCACGGGTGTGCGGCCGGGATAGCGGCGGAGAATGTTGCGGAGGCGATCGAGTTTGTTTTCCTCGAGTTGAGCGATAGTCGCATGGATGCTCAGGCGGGCGGCAAGGTGATGGGGCGCATCGGACAGAGGGTAAATGGCCTGGGCAATCAGATTGGGTTTTTCGTTGCGGCGCGAGAATTCACCGCATACCAGCACAGCGGTATTGGGGTGGAGAATATCGCGATGGCGCGCATACACGTCCGGCCACACCACCGTCTCTATGGACCCGTCAAGGTTGTCGAGTGTCAGGATGGCCATGGGTTCGCGGGTTTGGCGGACGACCTTAGGTATCACCTGGGCGATGATGCCGCCTAAACGGGCGGGCGCTCCGTCGGGAAGTCGAACAATGGCCGCCATGGAGGCGAGGTGATATCGTTCCAGAAGGGTTTTATACCGGCAGAGAGGGTGCCCGCTCAGGTAGATGCCGAGCCGTTCTTTTTCGCCCGCAAGTTGTTCGCTTTCCGGCCAGGGCGGCACATCCGGGAGGTCGTCGTATGGGGCGGGGCGATCCGAATGGGAAAGCTCCTCGAACAATGAGATCTGGCCGGATCGGCGATCCCGATGCACCGTAGCGGCATAAGCCAAGACTGCATCAATCCCGGCGAACAGTCTGGCCCGGTTGGAGTCCAGGGCATCAAAGGCGCCTGCTCGGACCAACGCTTCGAGGACTTTTTTATTGATCACCTGGCTGTCCAATCGCACGCAGAAATCCGTGAAAGAGCGGTAGGGGCCATGGGCCTCGCGTTCCTGGACGATGGTCTCAGCGGCGGCCGTTCCCACGCCTTTGATGCCTGCCAAGCCGAACCGAAGGGAGCGGTTTCCCGGCACAAAACGGACGCCGCTGGCATTCACATCGGGGGGGAGAATCTGTAAGCCCATGGCCTCGGCCTCGCTGGCGAAAAGGGCCAGCTTCTCGGACTTTCCGATTTCGCTGGATAACAGAGCCGCCATGAATTCGGCCGGATAGTTCGCCTTCAAGTACGCGGTTTGATAGGCCACGATGGCGTACGCCGTGCTATGAGACTTGTTGAAGCCGTAGCCGGCAAATCGCTCGATGGTTGTAAAGATTTCCTCGGCTGCCGCGGTCCGGATGCCATGCAGGCGTAGGCAGCCTGTAAGGAACGTGGCCCGTTGCCGTTCCATTTCGGTCGGATCCTTCTTGCCGATCGCCCGGCGCAAAATATCGGCCTCTGCGAGGGAATACCCCGCCAGAATATGTGCCGCCTGGAGAACTTGCTCTTGGTAGATCATCACGCCGAACGTTTCTTCCAATACGGGTTCCAACAAGGGATGGGGATATTCCACGTGCGTACGTCCGAGCTTCCGGTTGACGTATTCATCGAGCATGGTCATGGGGCCCGGTCGGAACAAGGCGATTATGGCGATAAGGTCTTCGATCCGGTCGATGCGGACGCGGCGAATCAAATCGCGCATACCGGAACTTTCGAGTTGGAATACGCCGATGGTATCGCCACGGTTCAGAAGGGCAAAGGTCGCCGGATCGTCGAAGGTCGGCTGTTCCACGTTGGGCGTTTCGCCCCGTGTCGCGCGCACCAGGTCGAGCGTTTCCTGGATGACCGTGAGGGTTTTCAGTCCCAGAAAGTCCATTTTCAGCAGCCCGAGTTTTCCGATGGCCTCCATGGCGTACTGGGTAATGACTTCCCCCTCTTTGCCGCGGGCGAGGGGAACAATGTCGATAAGGGGTCGTTCGCCGATCACCACGCCGGCCGCGTGCGTTCCGAGGTTTCGATAGAGGCCTTCGAGCACAAATCCGTAGTCAAGAATCCGGCGGCAATCCGCGTCAGTCCGATAGGCTTGGTCGAGCTCCGGATTGTCACGCAATGCCGTCCGAAGCGTCACATCCGGTCCTTCGGGGACCCATTTGGCCAGTTGGTCGCAGCGGCTGTAAGGGATTTCCAGCACGCGTCCCACGTCACGGATCACGTTGCGCGCCCCTAGAGAGGCGAAGGTGACGATTTGAGCGACATTTTCCTTCCCGTATTTTTCCCGGACGTATTCGATGACTTCGCCGCGGCGGGCTTGGCAGAAGTCGATGTCGAAATCGGGTGGAGAGATGCGTTCCAGATTCAGAAAGCGCTCAAACAGCAGGCCGTAGCGAAGAGGGTCAATCGCCGTGATGCCCAGCACATAGGCCACCACGCTTCCTCCTCCGGACCCACGACCTGGCCCGACGGGGATCCTTTTTTCCCGCGCGAAACGGACAAAATCCCACACCACCAGGAAGTAGTTAACGAACCCGCTGCGTTCGATAATATCCATTTCTGAACGGAATCGATTCCATACGCGCTGCTCCCGTTCGTTTTGGGGATGGGGGGGATCGGGGATGCCGTATCGTTGTCGGATGCCTTCCAGGCCGAGCGTGTAGAGGTAATCCTTGGGACTGATTCCGTTGGGGGGGCGAAAGCTGGGGAAGTGAAGCCGGGAAAAATCGATTTCCACGGTGCAGCGCGCGGCGATGTCCACGGTGCGGTCGAGGGCATCGGGGAAGTCCCGCAGGGCTTGTTCCATTTCCGACTGGGTTTTCATATAGAACTCAGGCGTGGGACAGCGCATACGGTTGGGATCGCTCAGGACGGTCTGCGTCTGGAGGCAAAGCAACACGTCGTGCGCCGCCGCATGTTCCCGCAGCAGGTAGTGTACGTCGTTGGTGGCCACCAGGGGGCTTCCGGTGCGTTGGGAAAGGACGGGAAGCGCCGCGTTGTATCGCGCTTGCTCGGGAATTCCGTGGTGTTGGACCTCTAAAAAGAAATTGTCTTTTCCGAAAATCTCCTGGTATTCATGAATCGCGCGGATGGCAGCGCTCTCGCCCTCGGAGAGGAGGCGCGCGGCGACTTCGCCTTGGAGGCAGGCGGAGAGCGCAATTAAGCCCCGAGCATGCCGGGCGAGTAGCTCTTTGTCCACGCGCGGTTTGTAATAAAATCCCTCCAGGTATCCCAACGAGCTGAGCCGAGCCAGATTGTCATAGCCGACCGCGTTTTCGGCCAGCAGCACCAGGTGATACACCGTTTGGCTTGGTCCTCCTTTTCGATCCCATCGGGCCCCGCGTGTCACATAGAGTTCGCCGCCGATCACCGGTCGGATTCCTCGGGCCACCGCTTTCTCGTAGAAGTCGATCACGCCGAATAGACCGCCGTGATCGGTAATGGCCACGGCGGGCATATCGTGCGAAGCCGCGAACTCCATGACGGCTTCTGGGTGGCACGCCCCGTCCAAAAGGCTATACTTGGTGTGGAGATGGAGATGGACAAACGGTTTGGATTTCACGTTCGTCATGCTAGGACACTGGAAGGCGAAAGAAAAGGCGGAATTCCTGCGTGCGTGGGACTCCAGCGGGTGCTGAGCGAGACCATGTCTGTGGTTTTTTCCTTTCCGGTCGTGTGTCCCGCGCGTTGCGCCGGGTGCGCATCGCCTATCCCGTGGGCTGAGGTAAGAAGGCGGATGGAAATGAAAACGATTGAAAATCGCAAGGTCAGTAGGGTAAAACATACAACGAATGTGGTCTTTGGCTCTGCGCGGGCGATGAAAGACATTCAGAATAGCGCCGACAGGCGGAAGATTCCCATAGAAAAGGCCGGGATTAAAAACCTACGGTATCCCATCGTGATTCTCGACAAACACCGACAATCCCAGCACACGATCGCCACGGTAGATATGTCTGTGGACCTTCCCAAACATTTCAAAGGCACGCACATGTCGCGGTTCGTGGAAATTTTGGATCAATGCCGCGGCCGTGTTTCCGTGGAGGCGATCGGAACAATCCTGAAGGCCATGCTGGAGCGCTTTCATTCGGAGACCTCTCATCTGGTCATGCGGTTTCCGTATTTCATCGAAAAAGAAGCGCCCGTCTCGCGCGCGCGATCCCTTATGGATTACACCTGCGGTTTCTTGGCCGACATGAAACGCCAACGCGAGGGCGACCATCTGGACCTGGTGTTGGAGGTTGTCGCGCCGCTCACCACGCTGTGCCCGTGTTCCCGCGCCATCAGTCGGCAAGGCGCGCATAACCAGCGTTCTCAGGTAACCCTTCGCGTCCGCACCCGGAGCCTTGTCTGGTTGGAGGATTTGATCGCGCTGGCCGAATCGGCGGCCAGTGCGCCCGTGTACGCGCTGCTGAAGCGTGAAGATGAGCGGTGGGTGACAGAACACGCTTATGCCCATCCACGGTTCGCGGAGGACATTGTCCGTTCGATTGCCTTGCGATTACGCAAGGACCGGCGGATTCTCTGGTACGAGGCGGAGGCCGAAAATTTTGAAAGCATCCACAACCACAACGCGTTCGCGTCTCTCAGCGAATGCGTGCGGGAACGGTTGCGATGACCGGGGGTGGCGCGCCTGCGCAACGGGGATACGTTTGGCCGATGGCCAGACCCATCAGGAGGATAACATCATGAAACTCGATCCACGAAAGATGCCGGATTGGCGGATCGCGGAGGTCGCCGAGCGGAACATGAAACCGGTGGAGAAACTGGCGGCAGAACTCGGGCTGAAAAAAGAGGAGCTGATTCCGTACGGGCGGAAGCTGGCCAAGGTGGATGTTGCCCGCGTGCTGGAACGCATTCGCAACCGGAAGCAGGGTAAATACGTGGATGTGACGGCCATCACGCCGACACCGCTCGGCGAAGGTAAAACGACGACCACCCTAGGACTTGTGGAGGGGCTGGGTAAGCTGAAGAAACGGGTGAGCGCAGCCATTCGGCAGCCCAGCGGCGGCCCCACGCACAACATCAAGGGATCCGCGGCCGGGGGAGGCCTTGCCCAATGCATCCCGCTTACGGAATTTTCCATCCGGTTGACGGGCGATATTGATTCCGTCACCAACGCGCACAACTTGGCCATGGTGGCGTTGACCTCCCGCATGCAGCATGAGGCCAATTACGACGATGCCCGCCTGCAGAAAATCGGCCTTAAGCGGCTGAACATTGACCCGGCGCGGGTGAACATGCGATGGGCTATAGACTTTTGCGCCCAGGCGTTGCGGAACATCGTGATCGGCCGCGGCGGCAAGATGGACGGTGTGGAGATGGAGTCCGGATTCCAGATCAGCGTTTCCAGCGAGGTTATGGCGATTCTTTCTGTGGCCCGCGACCTAAAGGATTTCCGGGAGCGGATCGGACGGGTCGTGGTGGCGTACAGCCGCGAAGGCCGAGAGATTACCACGCGGGATCTGGAAGTGGATGGCGCCATGACCGCCTGGATGCTGGAAGCCATCAACCCGAATCTTCTCCGAACTATCGAAGGGCAGCCGGTTTTCGTGCACGCAGGGCCTTTCGCGAATATTGCGATCGGGCAGAGTTCGATTATCGCCGACGCACTCGGAACGCGCCTGTCGGAGTACCATGTGACGGAAAGCGGATTCGGTGCGGATATCGGATTCGAAAAGTTTTGGAACCTCAAGTGTCGATTCTCCGGCCTCAAGCCCCATGCCGTGGTTTTGGTGGCAACGATCCGCGCGCTGAAAACGCATGGGGGAGGGCCTGCCGTGAAGCCAGGGCTTCCCCTCGATCCCGCGTACACGCAGGAAAATCTCGGTCTTTTGGAGAGCGGCTGCTGCAACCTGGTGGCGCATATCGAAACCATAAAAAAGAGCGGAGTCCGTCCGGTGGTCTGCATCAATAGGTTTCACACGGACACGAAAGCGGAGATGGCGCTGGTGCGGAAAGTGGCGGAGGACAATGGGGCGTTGTGCGCCGTCTCCCAGCATTGGCTGAAAGGCGGCGAGGGGGCCCGCGAACTCGCCGAGGCGGTGGTCGCGGCCTGTGAAGAGAAATCGCAATTCCGGTTCCTGTATGACCTGGAACTCCCCCTCCGACAACGGATCGAACGGATTGCGCGCGAGGTGTACGGTGCGGACGGCGTTACGTACACCGATGTGGCGCGGGAAAAGGCCGAGCGTTTTGAGAAGGATCCGGACGTTCAGACACTGGGCACCTGCATGGTCAAAACCCACTTGAGCCTCTCCCATAATCCGGATCTGAAGGGGCGGCCGAAAGGGTGGCAACTCCCGATTCGCGACATTCTGATCTACAAGGGCGCCGGCTTTGTTGTACCGGTGGCGGGCGACATTAAGTTGATGCCCGGGACCTGTTCGGACCCGGCGTTCCGGCGTATTGATGTAGACGTCAAACGGGGTCGTGTGACGGGATTGTTCTGATCCACCCTCAAACGTGGAAAGGACGGGCAACGGTGAGCGCGCGCATCATTGACGGAAAACAGATTGCGCAGGAAATCCGAGAGGAACTGCGCCGCGACGTGGAAGAACTGAAACGCAAAGGCGTTGTGCCGGGGCTGGGGGTGATTCTCGTGGGCCAGGATCCCGCCTCCATCTCTTACGTCACGGCCAAAGAGAAAGCCTGCGCGGAACTGGGCCTGTACTCGGATGACAACCGACTCCCGGCCACAATCACACAGGCAGAACTTCTTGCCCTTATCCAACGGATGAACGGGGACCCCAAGATCCACGGCATCCTCGTGCAACTTCCTCTGCCCAAAGGTCTTAACGAAAGAGAGGTACTGTTTGCCATTGATCCGAAAAAAGACGTGGATGGGTTCCACCCCGTGAACGTTGGTCAGATGGTGATCGGCGAAAAGACGTTTCTCCCCTGCACACCGCACGGCGTGGTTCAACTGCTTGTGCGCAGCGGTGTCCGACTCGACGGCGCCCATGTGGTCGTTGTGGGACGCAGCAACATTGTGGGAAAGCCGGTGGCCAACATGCTCCTGCAGAAGAAAGAAAAGGCCAATGCCACGGTGACGATCTGCCATACGCGCACCCGCGATATCGGCCACTTCACCCGGCAGGCCGATGTGATCATCGCGGCGGCCGGACGGCCCCACACCATCACGGCGGACATGGTACGGGAAGGCGCTGTCGTCATCGATGTGGGGGTCAATCGCGTGGAGGATCCGACAAAGAAAACCGGTTACCGGTTGGTGGGAGACGTGGATTTTGACGCCGTCAAGGAGAAGGCGAGCCTGATCACTCCCGTGCCCGGCGGTGTAGGGCCGATGACCATTACGATGTTGCTTTACAACACCGTGCAAAGCGCGAAAATGGCACTCGGGATGACCTGAGCCACATGGCCATACCATGGCGTGCGCGGGGGTAGTCCTGGGGCGAACGGTGCTGCACAACATCCGGGAGCCTTGTGTTTCTCTTCACCTCCGGAGACCCCTTGTGGCGCGCGGGCATGCGGTGTGATCTTGCGCTGTCGAACCAAAAGTCTGTTGCAAGGAGGTTGTGAATGCCTGTACAGGATTTCAAAAAAGCTTATCGGACAGTGATGGAGGACCATTTCCCGCGGCACATGGAAATTCGATTTTGGGATGAGGAGGCCAAACAGGCACAGACATTATTCTACGAAAAGGTTTCCTGGGTCATTGATGGCGTAGCCAAAGGGTTGCGATACGGAGAAAATCCCGGACAGGAAGCGGCCTTGTACAAACTTGTGAACGGTAACCTCGTCCTGGGCCAGGTCGAGTTTATCCGGCCCGGGCATCCCTTGGCGTCCGACCCCGAACTTCTGCAGTTCGGCAAGCATCCGAGCAAGATCAACATTACCGATGTGGATAATGCGCTGAATATTCTGCGGTACTTGCCCGAAACGCCCTGTGCGGTGATCGTGAAGCACAACAACCCCTGCGGAGTAGCCAAGGGAGACACCCTGGCGGAGGCCTACTACAGGGCTAACCAGGCCGATCGGGTGGCGGCCTTCGGCGGTGCCATCGCCCTGAATCGCGCGGTGGACCGCGAGACAGCTGAACTCATTGTTGAACACTATGCGGAGGTAGTGGCTGCTCCCGAATTCGCGCCCAGCGTAATGGACATTTTTGCGAAAAAAAAGAACCTCCGCGTCATGCGCATCGGTAACATGCAACGACTACGCGACTATGATCAGACGATCTTCCTCGACCTCAAATCGCTGATCGATGGAGGGATCATCGCCCAGACCTCTTTTGTGCCCAAAACCCGCCGCAAGGAAGATCTCGTTCCTGCCCAGGCGGTCTATCGAGGCCGGGAATACCGCATTAAGCGGTTACCCACAGACCGCGAGTACGAGGACCTAATCTTTGGATGGCTTGTCGAAGCCGGGATAACCAGTAATTCCGTAATTTATGTGAAAGACGGCGTCACCGTCGGCATCGGAACCGGTGAACAGGATCGCGTGGGTGTAGCAGAGATCGCGCGGGACAAGGCGTATCGAAAACTGGCCGACTGGATATGCTGGCAGACCCACCACATTCCTTACACTAACCTGACGGACGCTCGTGCAAAGGCGGAAATTGACCAGGAGGTGGCGCGTCGCAAGGGCGGCTTGATCGGCAGTTGTATGGTTTCAGACGCCTTTTTTCCCTTTCGGGACGGCGTGGATGTCGGCATCCGCGAAGGCGTCACGGCCATCATCCAGCCGGGAGGGTCCGAACGCGATTGGGAAAGCATCGAGGCCTGCAACGAGGCTAACGTGGCCATGGTATTCACGGGGCAACGCAGCTTCAAGCATTGAAAATAAGGGAATCCACATCCCCTTGACCCCCAGCCTACGGTAGAATCCCGGAGTCCTTGGGGAGACGCCTGCCGGAAAGGCATAGAGCGGGTGGCGTTGTGATAGAGGACGCCGCGCAGAACGCTACGGCCGACCGCACCCTCGCGACATGAGGCAGGATCGTCCGGACAGACTGCTTCCGTTTGAGCCGGTTCGGATGGGTCCCGTGTTCAGCTCCTGCGACAGGCCCTGGCCATGGGGTGTAGGCGAGACCGCCGAGCCACCAACAGACTGATTTCGTAAAGAATCACCATGGGAATGGCCAGCAGAAGTTGAGAGAAAATGTCCGGCGGCGACACAATGCCGGCCACGATAAACACGAGCAGAATGACAACCCGACGTTGACGCGCCAACCCCTCCGGCGAAACGATTCCCAGTTCGACTAGAAAAAGGACCACAATGGGTAGTTGGAACATGAAGCCGAAGGCCAACAAGCAACCCGTCACCATGGCGAGATAACTCCGCAGTGTCAGCATGGGCACCAGCCCCTTGCCGGAGACGACGACTAAAAAATAGAGCGTCATGGGTAGCACCAGGAAATAGGCCACCAGTACGCCGCCCCAAAAGAGAAAAACGGAAGGTGGCAGGAGACGACGGACGGCGCGTTTTTCGGACCGGGTCAGCCCTTCTGCCACAAAGGCCCAAAGGTGGTAGAAGATGAACGGCGAGGCGAGAATCGTTCCGACCACGAAGGCCGTCTGAAGTTTCATCATGAATGCTTCCGAAGGGCTCGTGAAGTGGAGAGAAAAACCGGCCGACGGCATCGTCGTCGCGGGCAGATAGAAACGCACACGACTGACCCAGGGATTGTCCGTCTGCTTGGTCAAAACGTCCAGTGGCGCCCGCAACAGGTTGAGCAGAAAGGGATCGTAAAGATACCATGCGGTTGCCATACCCGCACCCGCCCCGACCAGACACCAAAAAAGCCGATTCCGTAGCTCTATCAGATGCCCCACGAATGTGAGACGCCGTTCGCCGGATCCCCTTGTTTCCTCCTGCGCGGTTTCCGTGGTCCCTTCCGTAACGTCTGTCGCCTTGACAGGCCGGAGTATGTCAGGAGCGGACGCAGGCCATTCGCGATCCGGAACGGATTCGCGCCCGTCGGCTAGAGGCGGTGCCGCCGATATCTCCCACCACGCTTCCTGCGCCGCCTGGTGCAGGTCCCGAAGCGCCCGGCCCAGTATCCGGGCCAGGTTCGGAAGTTCCCGCGGGCCGACCACAAACAAGGCGACGAAAAAAATGGTAAGCAACTCCTCAAAATCGAGGCCGAACACAAACGCTTCTCCGATGGCGCACCGCGCCGTAGTCTGAGGAGAACCGTTGGGACCCTACTTGTCCCGGGGAGAAGGGGCTGGTTTCTCCTCGGAATTGTCTTTCGGGGCCGGCGCGTTCGATCGTCCGGAGGTTACATCCTCCTCGTCGAGCTCACGCGTGGCCTTTTTGAACTCCTTCAACGCCTGGCCAAGAGCCCGAGCGATTTCCGGAATCCGCGACGCCCCGAAAACGAGGATGGCAATCAGTAGGATAACCAGGAGATTTCCCATAGACAGAACCGCAAGCACGGGCGTGAGTGGCATCATGATAGACCTCCTTCTCGCTGGCGGTTGTCCTCACTATGCCACCGGCCCGCTCCCGAATCAAGTCGGGGAACAACGTGTTGCCCGCACCGTATGCCCTGGATATCCTGGGGGTTGACCTCCTGCCGTTTCATTGCGATGTAAACGGCGCTTTATCCTTTGGTGTTGTGCGCCGGTGCGAGGGTCCGGACTCCGCGCGGTTCGCCTGTGGCTTTCGACGGACATCGGTCGCAGAGATTCAACCGCCACCCCGCGGAGCTCCACGGGGTCTCCTGATGGGGCGGAGAAGGCTTTTCCCTAGCGATAAGCGGAGAGGAGAAGGACCGTGACAAAGGGTCGCAGATGCGCTACAGTCCGTGGGGATGGCACAGGCCGCGGGGGATGGTCATGAAGAATACTCAACAGCGAGGCCGATCGAAAGGCAGGGAATGCGGGGCCTCTCTCATCCTGCTTCTTGTCGTGGCCTTTTTGGTTCCTATCGCAACTTTTTTGTTGGTGTCCGGTGGCATGCTGATGTTTCGAAAAGCGGAAAGTCGGGAGGAACGCGTTGACGCGCGGGCTGTCGCCTCCGCTGCTAGACTTTCGTGGCGAGACCGCATGGCCCACATGCCGAGCCAATCTCCTCCTGTTCAACCCCCTGCGCGTACGGCGTCCGTCCCCTCTGCTGTGGCGGTACACACGGAATCCGAACACGACAGTCATTCGAGCGAACGTGTGGCATCTCTTGCCGCACAACCCGTTCGAGAGGAGAAACCGGGGGAAGTGGACTCTACCCCTTCGCCGAAAGTCCCCCCGGTATCTTCAGACTTCTCTCCTGTCCGGGCTGTTCCCTTGCCGCCTTTTTCATCCCCACCGCTCTCCCCTGCCGTCCCAGATTCATCGCCATCGCAGACGAACTCCCCATCGGGTAAGATTCCCTCGCCTTCTTCCCCGCCCGGGCGCTCTCCCGCTAAGCCCGGCGAGTTCCAGCCGGATCAACCGATTTGGATAGTGGATGATTTTGCAAGACCTAAGGTCGGTTCGTGGCGCGTGGAACCGTGGGCAAACCCCGCCACGTTGAGTGTCGAGGAGGAAGCCCTTAAGATCGAACTGGGAACCGGACGACAGGACAAATCCGCCGTCGGGTGTCGATTCCGCGTGGACCTTTCCACGCGCCGGCGGATTCTCGTGGATGTGCGGAACGAAACCGGACAGCGGGTGGGCATTGCCCTTGCGTTGTTTACCGGTCAGGCTTCCACGTATTTCGAAAGTGAGCCCCGGCTGGCTAATCCAGGGCTTAACCAGGACATGGCCTTTGAACTTGCTTCCAGCCGATTCAAGTGTGCGGCGAGTTCCTGGCAGCACGAGGCGCGTGTTGCAGACCTCGGAGCCACGAAAAGCCTTTGCTTCCTGATTTACGGGTCTGGGAAAGGGACTGTTTTTTTGGATAATATCCGTGCCGTTTCGGAGGACGCACCGTAGAACGCGCGGCCGGTATGGATCGGATTCCTCCGGCTGTGCCGCCTCGGTAGGCTTCCCAAGAGACGTATGCTATCCCAGGCCTACAATCAGCGCGGACGTCGGCGTTTTCCGTTCAGCGAGGAGAATAGAATGCAAGGGAAAGGGAGTGTGTGGTTCCTGTTGCTGGCGGCTGTGACGATGGCGGGATGCACGTCTAGACCGCGGGAAATTGTGTTGTGTGACGGCCGACGCTTCGAGGTATCGGAGGCCTACAATGATGGCCGCCATATTTTCTTTTCGACCAATGAATGGGAATATGTTTTGCCCGTGGGCATGCTGGCCAGCCCCGATTCAGAGTCCGCACCGGTCATTACGAAAATTACCCTGACCCGCAATTGCGCGGCTATGGCCGACGTGCCGTTTCGTGCGCTCGATGATCTGTTTGCCCGTGTGAATGCGATAGCGTCTGAAACGAACCTGGTCATTCTGCATCTGCCGGATGCGGGGTCATGGTCCTATGGACAAAGGCAGGCATTCGGCCGACGGTTTGGCAAACTGGAGGGCCGCCCTCACGTGGGACTTGAGGCCTGCTGGGCAACCGGCCCACACGCGAGCACCAACGATGGCTGATCTCAACCACGATGAGCCGCAATCCGAATCACGGATGGGGGGGATGCCGCCGCCTTTCCCAACAGGCAAATCGGAAGAGCCTGTGCGCCGCCGGTGGGTGAGGCGGAAGCCCAAACCACGGATTCGATGGACGCCGCGGGACGCGGCACGGATTGAAGCGTCGACCAAGACGATCCTGACATACGAGGAGCCGGGAACGCGGATTCGTCTGGCCATGGGCATCGGCGCGCTCGGTATGCTGCTTGCGGCCATCGTCCTGGTGCTAGTCATACGGCCGCGCTCGTCCTTGCCTCCTATTCGGACGCTGCACCATGCGTTCAAGCGCGCGGGCGTGGCGTACCGGGTAAGCCCCGTGCACGTCGGCACGGAAGTCATCTTGCTTCACACCGTGACGATTTCCAATCTTGCGCCTCTTCGGGGCATACCGATCCCCGCACTTTACGTGATGAATACAAATGCTTCCGATATCGGCCCGCTTCGGGGAATGCCTTTGGAACATCTCATCTTGCGAAACACCGGCGTAGAAGACCTGTCCCCGCTCGCCGGAATGCCGTTGCGATCGCTGGATATCCTGGGCACCCCCGTCGCCGATCTCTCCCCTCTGCAGGGCATGCCGCTGCACTATCTGGGTTTTGAGGCCGGACGGATCACTAACGGAATGGATGTGATCCGCCAGATTCCAACGTTGAAGCTCATCAACCGCTTACCGACGAATGAATTCTGGCGCCGCTACGACCGCGGCGATTTTCGCCCCGCAGGCCGTGAGAGCTAAAAACGCGTGGAAGAGTCTCCCGAAGCGACGGATCCGGGAAAAGGAAAGGCCCATTTGAACACCCGGTTCTCGGGTGCGGAATACAATCCTCGCGGTTCGATCACGCCGGCTGCATGTTTCCCGTGGAATCATCCGAGACGGCGATCCTGTAGCGCTGTTCCGGGTTGCTCAATGGCGAATGTAGTCCCACGAGGAAGCCGAAAACAAGAAAGCGGAAAGGGCAAACGAGGGAGGGGAGACCCTACGCGCAGGTTTCGGCTCTGTTTGACACCAGGGCGAACATGGGTTTCATCTGTTCTTGAGAACAGCGTAGGACCATGCTTTTTGGAATACGTGATTCCGTGGACGACACGAGCGAAACGGAAGGAAACGCCTTTCTTGCGAAGGAGGGCTAAGTCCTGCACAAGACTCCACGTCTCTGGTAGCCTCTGTGCGGGTATGGGTAGGCACGAACGGAACAGGGAACATCCAGGCCGGTAACCCATTCGGCCTCCATACCATCAGGGCTTGCTCGCTCCGTGACCTTGGCGTGAGGCTTGGAAACTCCTTGACGAACTGGGACGGCAAACCGGCTTGCGTTACGCGTTACCGTTCGGGTATTGAAGACGGTGGTTGGGCCGCTGGAAAAAAGGGGAAATAAAAGCCGTCCCCCTTCTGCGACGGATAGGACCCATGCTAGGGGTGGAGCGTGTGTGGCGGGAGGGGATTGCGGTTCTCCAGCCGTCTGCTTCAAAAGAAGAACGCCGCGCGTTTACACAAGCCCTTCACAATCTCCGGGAGGCGGATCCCCCCAACAGGCGAATGGCCGCCTACCGCCCTGGCTTTTCAAGGACGACGGGATCCAGAGGGGATCGACACCCTGATGGAGGCGACACGGGGCGAGCAGCCAGCCGCGCGAAAAGCAGCGGCCGTTGATTGGGGCGAATGTGGGGATCCACGGGCCGCTTCTGTGCTCGTGGGGTTGATGGAGAAAGATCCGGCCTGGCCGTGGCCCACCACGCGTTGCGCGCATTGCGTTTGCGCCTCTTTGCGAGTTGCCGGAGGTTCGTGAGGCCTTCGCCCGTGTTAAAGGGACCGCTGCGGGACGCCGGCATTCCAGGAGGCCCCTCGCTGTCGGAACAATCCCGCCATTCGTGGGTGCTACGCCGATGGGCTAGGGATTAGACGGTGGGCATGGCTGGGTGATGACATTACGGCAGCGACTCACGTATTCCATGTCCTGGTGTTTTGACGTGCGCGCAGAACAGCGGTTCCCTGCTCATACGCCTTTCCGCCCGGGCAACTGTACCGAAGGCACATTCGGCTTCGACTTCCGTCATGATGTCATGCGGCTGAACAGCCGGCCGCTTATTTTTACGACGCCCACGTCAACCAGCGGTTCGAGCCCCCTGTGATATCCGTCACACCGGATCGCGTGCGTAATGGCCCCGGGGCCTATGATCCTGTGACAGGCCGCTTTGTCATCCTCGCCGGGGCCGATGCGCGCGGGCGATCGTTGACCTGGGACTATGATCTGTCCGCCGGGCGATGGACAGGACTCCGCACGGAATCCCAGCGGGATCCCATGTGGACCGCGGAAGGAGCTCGCATCCCTGGACAAGCCGTTTTTGAGCAGATTACACCGCAACCGATCCCACCGAATCGGTTTGAGGAGCTCTTGCCGCCGCGGCAAGGCGTTTGGCAGATTACATCGGCATACGGTGCTGAGGGGACAGTGCGGCTGGTGCGGGAGTCGTCGCGAAGTGCGGGCGTGGTCGGATACCACGTGTACCGCGGGGCGTGTGGTGTGACGAACTTTGGGCGCCAAAGCTTCGACACCGAAAAAGTTTTCGAACAAGGGCGCACGCTACAAAAGTTGACCGCTGCGCCCATCGCCCATACGGTGTTTGACGATCGTTCGGATCAAAAAAGCGTGTCCCAGACGGAAACGACTTGAGGCCCTCTTGTTGTCTATGTCATAAAGACCGTCAACGTTCTCGGCGAGAAGAGTGGCCCGTCCCCCCGCCATATTGAGTCTCCCTGCGCCCCTAGGCCCCGCATTGTCTATTCCCCCTGCCGGACGGCCGTTGCCTCGTGATCTCCGGGCCACCTGGCCCTCTTCATGCCGTCGAGCGCGGCCGTTGGCTGTATCGGATGGATTCCTATAATAAGGGGGACGGGGCTTTTCGCATGCACGGCGTGCCGCAGGCGTGCTGTGCGCACATCGGTTCAGACACCCCTCCTCGCGGCGATCGGTGATCTCATTTTGTCCTCGCGGCGGACGGAACAGGCCAGATGGGCATGCCAAGTGCTGAGATTTGAACTCACAACTCGCCATAGAGCGCCAGCCGCATGCCATGTTCTGAGAGAATACGGGCAACCGGTCGTAGGCTGAGATACCGGAAGGGTAAGAGGCTTTCTCGCCCCATGGCCGTCCCTGGCAATCGGGGAGGGGGAGGTGCTTTCCGAGACGCTGGGAAAACAATCCGGCGGGTAGCCTTTTTTCCATCCGATCCGCGTCGAGGCGTTAGAAGAAGGCTGCGATTATCCTCAGAACACCTGGGAACTGCGCAAAAAAGTCCTTACCCGGTTTTCCGGACAGACCTGACAGACCCGTCATCCGAGCTTGCAATCCAGATCCAGGTTTTCCCCAACTCTGTCACGAAGGCCATGCCTATTGCCAGGTGAAAATCCTATGATTGCCAGACGGCCACGGTACGGGAACCTAATTGGAATGGGTTTGTCTGAAACACAGTCACCGGCCACGTGTTCGACGGGCATGCATCGCACGTCGTCGTCCATGTTCCGCATCACCGAATGCAGCAGAAGCCTTCCGCTGGACTGCCACGGCGATGGACGCCGCTTCCGCCGGCCTGACAGAATAGAGATTTGCAGAGTAGCGCCGTGTCAGTACTCTAATCCGCGATGGGACGCGTTAAACGCCGGATGGTCATTATTGTCGGACGCCCCAACGTCGGAAAATCTGCCATTTTCAACCGACTTGTTGGTCGGCGCATCGCCATTGTGCACGCGGAAAGCGGAGTGACCCGCGACCGGTTGATTCAGGAGGTGAGCTGGGCGAAAACCCGTTTTGAGTTGGTCGATACGGGCGGGTTCATCGGGACACAGCCCGCGCGCATGAAACGCCAACAATCGGTTCTGGGTAATGATGCGGGTAGCCTGGAGGAAGCCATTCGCGCGCAGGTCCAGATCGGCCTAGAGGAAGCAGCCGCCGCCCTGTTGGTGGTGGATGTCGAGAGCGGGCTTCACCCACTCGATCGTGAAGTCGCCGCCCTGGTTCACACAGCCGGCCTGCCGGCTGTCGTGGCTGCCAATAAAGCGGACAATAAGGAGCGTGATGCGTGGGCGACCGAGTTTGCTGAACTAGGATTTCCGGTTTTTCCCGTCTCTGCGCTCCACAATCGCGGGTTCGCGGCGTTGCTACAGGCTCTTTTACCCAACCTTCCGGACGAGCCTTTGCCCTCTTCCTCGACGGCACTGCGCGTGGCAATAGTAGGACGTCCGAATGTTGGGAAATCCTCCTACATCAACCGACTCCTCGATTCCGATCGCTTGGTCATCTCCCCGTATCCCGGCACCACACGGGACAGCGTGGATATTCCCTTTCACGTCACAAGCGGATCTGTCACCCGTCATTACGTTTTGATTGATACTGCTGGACTCCGACCATTTCGAAAGATTCGTTTACCGGTCGAACGCTTCAGCGTGTTGCGCGCCGAACACAGCATCCAGCGAGCCGACGTTGTGGTCCACATTTTGGACGCGACTACTGGCCCTACGCATCAGGACAAACACATTGCAAACCTGGTTCGCCGACACCAAAAGGCCTGCGCGTTATTCCTCAACAAATGGGATTTGGCGTCGGGATATACACAGAAGGAATGCTCCGCAGCGGTTTACGCGCGTATGCCGTTTACGGCCTACTGCCCCTTGTTGTTTATTTCGGCAAAAACCGGTTACCATATCGCTAAAAGCATCGCGGTGGTGGACCGAGTCGGTGCGCACGCGCGTACAAAACTCCCCACCGGAATTCTTAATCGTGTGGTAATCGAAGCGACCCAAAAGGTCCTGCTGCCGTCCAGCGGAGGACGTGCCCTGCGCGTTTTCTATTGCACTCAGGTGGCAACCGCTCCGCCACGCATCCGTATTTTCGTGAACGATCCTCGGCTAGCTCACCGCGCTTTCGAGGCTTATGTGATTCGTGCCCTCAGGGAAAAAATAGGTTTGGAGGGCACGCCGATCATTCTTGAATTTCGCTCTCGTCCACGATGAGCCTCAGACAGAATTCTAAATCCCGATCGCCTACCCTTCAAAACAAGGTAGCCTGACAGGGCCCCGGCTTGGCATCCTTTGTGCTGCAGAGGATCCAGAAAAGAGGTCGCTTTCGCGGCACCAGCGGGAAGCCGCCGTTTCCACGGTTGCGAGGCGTTGCCCTGATCTATAAGAAGAGAACCTTCCCAATACGGAGGGTACCCATGCGCATGGTTTTTCCCAACTGTCGTGCGCACTTCACGGCGGAGGACATAGCCTTCATGGCCGCAGTTCTGACCGCGGGTGACCGCGAGGCCGGCTTTTTGAAAGCGCTACTGACTGACCCTGACGTGCGCGACGGGATTCTCGATGACGAGCGGTTGCTGCGTGCCATCCAAGACCGCGGAGACTGCCTGACGATTTCGGCCCACCTGTATTTCTATGTGTTGGTCCGGCATGTGCTTCGCCAGGCAGGAATTCCGGACGTCGAAGCGGCTGACTATGTGGCAGAGCTCCTCGCCGAATATTCCTGCGCACGTCGCCTCCTACCACCGTTGTGGGATCCGGCGCTTCGCGCCGATTACCTTATTGACCTTCTCCTGGCATTGCCATCCGTCCGCGACCGGGAATACGTAGCCTTGACCGAACACATCGGGAATTTTGCGCTTTTTGTGGCCGGACTGTATCCCCAATGGATCGAAAGCCGCCGCCAACACCAAGGCGCGCCAGGTTTGGAGTATTTTGAGCACGTCGGGCAATGGAGCTTCGAAGAAGCCAGCCGTCATCCTGCGGCCCGTGCATTGGGTCTTTCCGATCTACTTGCCGTGCTGGCGGCCTCTTTCCATTCTATCCGCTTGGCCTTGAATCAGTTGGGTGAGCGCCTGATCTTCACGGCGTCTTCTCCGCTCCCTCCTGACATCCCTGCATAGCGAAATATGTCTCATTAGCACAGATCATGCGTGTCCGGTAGAAAGGGATGTTGACTTGCACAACGTTCTGATAACAAACGAGTAAATCATGGAAGATGATATGACGCATGTGAAACTTGCCACGGACGTTGCGGGCCCTGAAGACCTGCAGCATGAATACAGGCAAGACGGTCTTTTCACAGGTGATGGACCTAGTCCATCGGGAAACGTTCCAACGTTGCGTTCACCGATACCACAGCGACTCGATGTTCCGATCGTTGTCATGTCGGGATCAGTTTCTATCCATGGCGTTTGCGCAACTGACATTCCGGGAGAGTCTTCGCGACACTGTCGATTGTCTGGAAGCGCGTTCCGATGCTCTCTATCACATGGGAGTGCGAGGCCCGGTGCGACGCAGCACCTTGGCCGATGCCAATGAGCAACGCAACTGGCGTGTCTACGCAGCGTTGGCACAGCAGTTGATTCGCCAGGCTCGCCGCCTGTACGCCAACGAACCCTTGGCAATCGACTTGGACGCGACGGCGTATGCCTTCGATTCCACGACGATCGATCTGTGCTTGAGTCTGTTTCGATGGGCACGATTTCGTCGGACCAAGGCCGCTATCAACCTGCACACACTGTTGGACTTGCGCGGCCCGATTCCCACTTTCGTGCATATCAGCGATGGAAAACTGCACGATGTCAACGCGCTCGACGCGTTGCCCCTCGAACCGGGAGCTTTCTACGTGATGGATCGGGGTTACCTGGATTTCACCCGCTTGCATGTTATCGAAGAGCAAGCAGCCTTCTTCGTCATCCGCGCCAAGCGTGGCATGCGTTTCATTCGATTGCCTTCCTTGCCGGTCGACAGGCAGACAGGTCTGCGTTCCGATCACGTTGTCCGTCTCACGGTCTATTACAGCCAGAAGGGATACCCCGATCGATTGCGGCGCATTCGTTTCTTCGACGCCGAGACGCAACGGTTCTTCATCTATCTGACCAACAACTTCGCCCTGCCAGCAATGACCATCGCCTTGCTGTACAAAAGTCGTTGGCAAATGGAACTCTTCTTCAAATGGATCAAACAGAACTTGCATATCAAAAGCGTCTTCGGCACTTCGCCGAACGCGGTGAAGACGCAGGTCTGGATGGCCATCTGTGTTTACGTTCTTGTGGCCATTGTGAAAAAGCAACTCAATCTGGAGGAAAATCTCCACAAAATTCTCCAAATTCTGATCGTCAACGCATTCGAGAAAGTTCCTGTCGATCAACTAGTTATGAAAACATTGCCCAGGTTTTCAGAACCTGACAATCGGAACCAGTTGCTATTGTTTGTGTTATGACCGGACACGCATGTTGTCTCATTAGCGCAGATTATTCATGAATGCATGTTGTAAAAGGCTTGGCGGATAGTATTCATAACTTACCATTAAGCAAGTAGTTATAAAATAAAAAAATGACTTTACAGGAGATACTATCTTCTATAGTTTGTCCTATCTCCAAAGTTTTTTCCAATCCGCTTCATGTCAGCCTCTGTCGCAGAAGGAGGAGAAGCAACGGCGAGGCTGTACGGCCGACTTTTTCTGACCGACGCAACGGGTTGCCAGAAGCCAGCCGAGTGTTAGATCGATCCGAGATAGTGCGGTAAGGCAAGGTACATCACCCGCTGTGGCAATAACGGTGCCAGCGGGTAACGCACGTCGCCTTTGGCGTTCTTCCGGACCCCCAATTGGCGATTTCGCCTTTCGCAAGTTGCCCATGGCGGTTTTCAAGCCTGCCGGACTGTGAGCTTCCACCGGACGCTGCCGATCCGCAAGTTTGGCAAACCATGGTACCTTCGCCAGCATGCTACCAAGCCGTTCGTGTGAATAGGTCGGGTTAGGAGTGGATGCGAGAAGCCCTGGTTTGCGAGTCGCGCGCGAACGTTTGGTCGCGCGGACGGCACTTTGGATGACCTGTGGGCGACAGTCCTGTTCCATGCCACGATCCCACGCCATCCCGCGCTGCGTGACACCGCGAGACGATCTCTCAAGCCGGCACCAGGGGCTCGGCCGCTTGTTCGCGGTTTCTTATCCGCAGCTTTGGGGAGAAACGTTGTCAACGGACAAACTCGCATGCTAAGGTGCTTTGTGAGTGTCATAAGGATTTAGCGAGCGGAAGAGTGGGTGGAGGGAACAGGAGGATCGAACCATGCCCTGATATTACGCAGTGGATCGGAACAGAAAGGACCGGTTTCCGATGAGGAGTTTCAAGCGCTCGTCCAATCCGGTGTGATCCGTCCGAAAACGCTCGTGTGACGCGAAGGAATGGCGCAATGGGAGGCCTATCGATCAGTACAGACGGGTGCTAAGGGTGTTGCGCCGTCCCCGACTGCCGCTTCGAACATGGGCCGTTGCGCCGAATGCGGGCGGCCATTTCCAACGGACCAGCTGGTTCCGCGCTAGAACGTCCCTGTGTGCGCGGAGTGCAAACCGCGATTTTCAGACCCTTCAGGGGGAGGCAGTATCGCGGGACCGTACGGGGGAACGGGTACCACGCCGAATCGGGAACTCACGGCACAGGCTCGGGCACGTCTTCGGAGTAATTGGGGGACTGCCGTGGCTGTGTGTCTCGGTCAAGGAATCCTCTCTTTTGGCCTCCTCGTCGTGGGAAATCTGATTGGAGCCGTTATCCTGTTTGCTCCCATACTTGGTGCAGCACTTTCTAATCTCTCCCCTTGCCATCGGTGTGGCCATGTTCTTCATGGTTCTCAATCGCCAGCAAAACGCGTATTTCGGCCTTCTGTTTAGCGGCTTCCTCCGGTATTGGAAGTCCGTAGGCGTCATGTTCCTCATGGATTTCATTCCGCCTCTGGTTGGACTCCTGGTGGCGTTGCCGGGGATCGGGATTTTGGTGTGGGAAGTCTCCCGTCAGAGCACCGCATGGATGGTAGTAGGGGTACTTGGGCTGGCTTTGGGTATTATCGCGGCGATCATGGTTACCTTCATGTTGATTTTGAGCCCCTTTATCATCGACGACGGGGAGCCTCCCGGCCCCGTTGAGGCGCTTCGTCTCAGTCGTGCCCTGATGCGCGGCATGACATGGAAATTTTCTGTCTCTCGGCGCGTTTTTTCGGCTGGGCCGTGCTCTGTCTGCTCAGCCTGAGAATCGATTTTCTCTGGCTGGTACCGTATATGTTAGCCTCTTATGCGGCTTTTTATGACGACGTGAGAGGGCGTCTCTGACCAGTCTTCGCTATACTACTGTTTATCGTTGCATCGGTTGCGTGAAAACCGGGTGTCGCGTTGAGCCTTTGGCCGGAGTGGAGCTTTCTTCGCGGATGGCCCCCCTTTGAGCCATATGGACTTGGGGTGTGACGTGCCGAACGTACCTTCAGACGGTTTTTACGGATTGTACCGCTGCGTTCTTCCCTTCCCTTTGGTTTGTCACCGGAAGGCATGGGATTCGAGGAGCGCCTGGATATAGAATGGGTGGCGTCTGAAGGCACGGTTCTGATCTGGATGGTTCCTCAACGCAAGGCGTTGTATGATTCAGGACACGCCGTTAGAACAGGCGCGGAGACACCCTATGCATGAAGCCGCTTTCGGAAAGGTCGGCTAGGGCAATAGGCGGATGGTTGTGGAGTGTCCCTCATCCCCCTCGCTGATCACACGCAGGGTCTCCCCGCTGATAGGTTGAGACGATCGGACCTCTGCCGGGACAGAGCTCTGGTTGAGAGCGATTATAAGCGGCCGGCGAATAGCTTCAGGGATGTCGGATCGCTCCAGCCATCGCCGTGCGCCTTCACGATCCGTTTGTATCCACCGCCACGCCACGGAATACAAAGCGGACTGACTTAGCGTTTTGTCCTGGATGCTTTCCGCCCATTGCGCGGCCAGAGATGGATTCATTTTGGCGAGTTCAATGGCGAAATGGAAAATGGCCATATCCCGTGAGCGGCCGGGCGCCAGGCCTTCCAGCCACTGTGAGGCCGCCGCAGGATCCTTCGCCGTCCATTCCCGGGCAACAGAGCTAAAAAGGGCCAGCCGTACACCCTCATCCGAGACCCCGTCCGCCCATCGAAGTGCAGTTAGCGGGTCTGCCTTGGCCAGTTGCGCAGCCAATTGCTGGATGGCATAGTTCTTGTGACGACCCTCGGGCAAACGGGTCACCCATTCCGCGGCGCCTGCGGGATCCTTGGATGCCCACTTTGCCGCCAGCGTCCCGGCAAAAGCCAACCGCCGCTTCTCGTCCCATTGCTCGTACAACGCCAAAGCCTTTCCAGGGTCGGTTGCCGCTACGGTTCCTAGAATGCGTTGCATCGCGGTGTCGCGTTCCGGGCTTTGCGGAAGGCGCAGGAGCCAGTTAGCCGCCTCCACCGGATCGTGCCGGGCCCAGACTGTGGCCACGGTACTCAGCGCGCGCGCATACCGCGGCTTGTCTGAGCTGAGCGATTCCGCCCATGCCGCCGCGTCCGCAGGTTCCGCTCGAGCCCACTGCTCAAGGATTCGCTGCATCTCCTGCACGGCACGCCAATCGTTGGTGGTGAGGGTGCCCAAAGTAAACTGGAAATCCGCGCGGGTCCATTCAATCCCCAAACGGCGGAGAATTTCCGAGCGAATGGAATCGTCTGTCGTGACGATTGCCTTAAGAAGCTCCCGCGAATGACCGGATAAGAGTGTGGGATTCGTTGTGGCACTGTGCGCTCTGTCCTCCGCGGACCTGACGACGGGAGAAGTCGCTCGCAGCGCGATCAATTCCTCCCGTGTTTTGCGCAACTCCTCGGCCATGGCCGCCAGTTTCTGTCGCAAAGTCTCCATGGTCGCCTGCGCATGGGCGTCTGCCGGCGTGGAAAGGGTGGGGCGTGGTGGAGGCAAAGCCGGCACAGAAAGATCCCCACGACCGTCTGCTGCGTCCTCTCCAACGGTCGGCGGGAGGTTGGGAACGCAGCTTGGCTGCTTCGCCTTGCAGGGGACTCGGACGACCCAGGCGAGCAGACCGATTCCCATGGCGCTCAGTGCGGCCAAACTCATGATCAATCGCCCCGCAGGAACGCCGATCACGCCGGTGTGCACTCGGCCGTCTCTTAATTCTGACCGTTTCAATAGGTTCATAGGCTTTCCCACGGACCAATACTACCTGAAGTCCATGCTATTTCCAGAGTCTTTTGCCGGTTTACGTCAGCTTTTGTTGCGAATGACAGAGCAGAAACGGCGGGACTGTACGGCCGGCAGCGGCTGACCGACACAACGGGTTGCCAGAAGCCATAGCCGAGTGTTGGGAGGATCCGAGACAGCCCAACACGGTGGATCGGCACGCTCGGTTCTACAACGCCAAGCCATTGCACCCGGCACGACCGCACGTCACGCGAGGTTTACGTTCAAACGGCCTGCTGAGACCTGCGGAGAGGGGATGTCGGGACAAAAGTTCGAGCGTTGCATCGCGTCAGGCGCGATCCGGGAGGGCCGCCCCGTCTCCGCCGGTAGAGAAGCGCTTTGTGAATAAACCGTCCGCGGAACAGGGATTTTGGAATTGCCAACGGAGCACGGCTCTGCGAGGGTGGTTTCCTGCCGGGAGAACGACGGCTACAACCCACAGCACGGTTACAACCGGAGCGTGAACGGATCCACACGGAGAGGCGAAATGTCAGCACGCGTTGAATGGTTCAACCCCTATCGGAATAGAGAGGGACGTTGGTACAAGGGTAATCTGCACACCCACACGTCACCGGACAGCCCTTGCGCATCCATTCCCCGGGAAACCATGGTGGACCTCTACGAGAAGGCCGGATACGATTTTTTGGCGATTTCTGATCATATGCATGTGGCCCGCCGTTTCCCTGAATCCTCCCTGATTTTGTTTCCTGCCATTGAGTGGAATTCTTCTCGGGGTGAGCACACAGGAGTTGTTTCGCTGCATCGCGCGATTCTCCAAGGAGCCATTCGGGAGCGGAATCACGGGCGGCTTTTGCGCGCACTCGGCCGTTCCGAGGCCTTCGTTGTGCTCCATCACCCGAATTGGGGATCGGTTCCGCACTATCCGTTCGAGGACTTGGGGAAGAAATGGCCGTTTGATGCTTTGGAAATTTACAACGCGGTCATTGAACGACTGGAAGGCGAAGCGTTGGCGACGGGCAAGTGGGATTTTCTCCTCAGTCAAGGTCGTCGGGTGTTAGGCGTTGCCGGTGACGACTCACACCTCGCCCGGGACATCGGACAGGCATGGATTGCCGTGCGCGCTCCGGCACGGACCAAGCCTGCTCTCTTTCGCGCCATCCGCCAGGGGAACTTCTATTGTTCTTCCGGTGTGGTGTTTCAGGACATCCGACGAGAAGGCGATCGGATCGTTCTGGAAACCAACAATGCGGAGGAAATCCACGCCGTAGGAGCAGGTGGGCGACGCCTGGCCCGTGTTCAGGCACGCACCTTGTGTTTTGACCTTTCCACGGCGGGGGTGTCCGCCGGGTACGTCCGATTCGTCGCTTTTGGCCCTGGATCGAGTCAAGGGTGGACGCAGCCGTTTTTCTTCCGATAATAACCGGTTCTCCCGCTCCTGTGTCCTATTTCCGTGTCACACGGAGGGCGTCCGCTTTTTCAGGGGTGGTTTGGCGATGGCAAAAAAATCAGCATCCTCCCGTCATGCGGGGAGGCAGACACAAAGCTTCCCCGTCTCGACCGCCATTCGAGGTGTGATCCTCGATCTGGATGGAACGGTATACAACGGGGCGAAAGAGGTCCCGGGCGCGGCGGAATTTGTCAACTGGCTCGTCGAAGCGGGTGTCCGTTACGTATTTGTTACGAATCGAGCCAATCGCCCAGCGCAAGCGATTGTCGCCCAGCTTCGTGGATACGGTATGCGGTGCGATCCGGAGCAGGTCCTCACCTCGGCAGAAGCCACGGCACTCAGCCTGCGGCCGGGCAAGGCGTTCCTTATCGGAGAGTCCGGATTGCGTGAGGCCCTTCAGGCTCGTGGCTTTGTCTTCTGTAAAGACGAAGCGGACTACGTGATCGTGGGCTACGACACGGGGTTCACCTATGCCAAGCTGGCCCGGGCCATGGCGTTGATCCTGCGCGGGGCCCGGTTCATTGCGACAAACCCCGACAAGAGGTTGAAAACGGAATCGGGATTTCTTCCCGGAACCGGCGCTATCGTCGCAGGGTTGATGGCGGCCACGGGCATCAAACCCCGGGTTATTGGCAAGCCGGGGAAGACCCTTTTACGTCTTGCGCTACGCCGCATGGGGCTCACGGCATCCGAGACCCTTCTTGTGGGGGATAATGTGGAAACCGACATCCCTGCTGGCGCGCGGGTCGGCATGCGAACCGCCCTTTTCCTCGGGGGGGTCTCCACACGGGACGACGTTCGACGGGCTCGGATTCGTCCCACTTGGATTGTTCGCCGTTATGGGGAACTGCGGCGGCTTGTCCGTGCTTTGGCGACGCCGTGACCCGGATGCGCGCGTGACGGTTCGGACAATTGTTTCCCTTTTCGGTCCGGACCTGTGACCAGGAGCCCCAGGCGTCGCATGATTTTTCGATCGGCCGAAGGGAAAGGCAGTCGTGCAAGATCGCGCGCTCGCACCCAGCGGATCGCATCGCATTCCCGAGGGCGGGCCCGGCCGCCAATGGGCTGGCATACGACGGCATGGAGGGTGATGCGAAAATGTGAATAAGCGTGTTCTATCGCGGTGGGACATTCGAGAGGTTTAACTTTCAGTCCCGTTTCCTCCGCTATTTCCCGCTGTGCCGCTTCCATCAACGATTCTCCAGGGCGGCATTTCCCGCCGGGAAATTCCCATAGTCCGCCCAACATCTGATCCGGCCGCCTGCGGGCCACGAGGAAGCGATCACCTCGACGAATCACGCAGGCCACGACATCATAATGCGGGAGTTGAGGTCGACGTGACCGGGTCGGAAACAGGTGCGTACGATAGGCGTTGTGTGCCGCACAGCCACTCCGCAACGGACAACGCACACACCCGGGGTTACGGGGAGTACAGATCGTGGCCCCTAGTTCCATGATGGCTTGGTTGAAGTCCCCAGGGCCATCCGACGGCATCAGGGCTCGAACGTGCGTGGCGATTTTGCGTCGGTCCTTGGCGTGACGGGCGTCGCCTTCAACTCCAAACAGACGAGACAACACGCGGAACGCATTGCCGTCTATGGCAGGGACACATTCTCCAAAGCAAATACTTGCCACCGCTGCTGCCGTGTACTCGCCCACGCCGGGCAGTCGGCGTAACTCCGCTGCGGTTCGTGGAAAGACGCCGCAGTATTGCTTTACGATCTGCCGGGCAGCACGATGAAGGTTTCTCGCGCGTGCGTAGTAGCCGAGGCCTTCCCAGGCTCGAAGCACCGTCTGGAGCCTGGCCCGGGCCAGCCGGGTCAACGTTGGAAATCGCGCAAGAAACCTTTCATAGTAGGGAAGTGCCGTGCGCACGGGAGTCTGCTGAAGCATGATTTCGCTCACCCACACGCGATAGGGGTCAGAGTGCCGTCTCCAGGGAAGGTCGCGCCGTGCTCGCGCAAACCACCGCAAAAGCGCGCGAATCCATCCGAGTGAGAACTTCCGTGCGCTTCGCAGGGGCCGGCTGGGAGATCGCATGATACAGAACCCCGCGTTAGACCGTGCCCCCCCTCCGGGCGTTTCTTCGCTTGATCCGACTGGCGGTAGGATACAGGAACCCGGGCGAAATGCGCAAAGTCAGAATGAACGCAGATTCCGTCCTGCGGCGGGCCCCTCCCGTAGCTTCATGTTCGCTCCGGTCGTGGTACCGCTCGGCGTGATAGTACCCATCCAAGGTCTCTCTCTCGATTTCTGGCTTCAAACCCAACGAAACGCGCACCACAAGTTTTCCCGGCTCCCGGTGATCCTCCCCCAAGTCATCCTTCCCGTCCCAGACCAACGTTTGTTTCAGACTGTTCTTTTGAAATGGCGGCGGCGCATTCGGCCCCAACACGCCCGATGCCAGGTGCCGCACGACAAGGCCGCGGCCTTTCACCACGCCTCTCCCCCATCCCCCCTCCTCCACGCCCTGTCCCAAGAGAAAGAAGCGCGACGGGAAACGTGTTGCCAAAGGAGGTTGTAGTAGTCCATCCGGCCGTCAACCACGCAGACAACACCCGACAGACCCATCTGTTTCCAGAAAGCCCGTATCTTTCTGTGCCAAAAGGCCAACGAACGAGTTGATGATGGTGTCTGGACCGCCATCGAGTACGACACGAGCGGCTCATCCCGAACTCACAGCATTCGAAACCCCTCATGCGCGGAGTACACGTCACCTCCGCTCTCGGTCGGCAACGAACATCTTTAGGGGGATGGCAGAAGGAGTCTCCGTAGGGATGCCTTGCCTTTCAAGGACGGCGTTAAGGCCATCCCGCATGACGAATGAGGATCGCCACCTGTTACAAAAAGGGACATCACGTCGCTGCGCCTCCTCCGTTCACGCAAACCTGTTCCCGTAAAAACTCCGCTGCTTTCGTGAGCCGCTCGGAATCCTCTTCCGACTCCGACGAGATAACAGCCAAACACGCTTGCACAGTGTCTCGGGCGATTGCCCATCGATGGGCAATGAGCGAACGATGATAGGTTCCGTTCCGATACGCTTTGCCCGGGCAGATGGCCCATTGAAAGGACCCGACATCCAAAGGTTGGAGGCGCACCGATACGGTCCGACCTTTGGCCCAAAGGGCTTGGCCGTTCGTGTCAAAATCTATCTGCAGGTCGGGAGCAAAGTGAAAAAGGAAGCTGAACTCATGTTCGCCCGAACATTCGACTCGATCCGCGAGGACAAAGCATCGGTTGTCCATAAGCGCCAAGGCGCGAACGTGACGGACCGACCGGGTCGGCCATCGGCTTTCTGCCACTATGCATTCAAAGTTTTCACGGTTGATCCGCTGCAACACACGACAACGGGGAGTAAAGGCCCAGCTCCAAGGACGGCCCATGCGCGTCGCCGAGTCGCCTGTTCCATCCACCAGAAGGCTGGTATGAACATGCGGCTGGCGGAGCCATTCGAACTCCGCTTCGCAATAATCTCCGCAGCCGGGATCCACAAGAATAGGCTGTTCTCCCACACACAGGGTGACGCCAAGTTTTCCGCCATGCCAGTGGCCTCCCAGACAAGGGGAAAAGTCCATCAGCGCATACGACGCTTTCCGGGACCAATCGGATCGGAGGGACGCGATACCGGTTTTGGGGAAAACGATACAACGCGGCAAATCCGTAGCCCCGGCATCGAAATTCCACCGTGCTCGATCGAAGCCCATCAGGCGCACGGTAATCTCCAGGAAAGGCGTTAGGTCCATTTCATAGGCATCACAAAGAGGAACAAGATGCCGGTTGGGCTGCATGGCGGCCATAAGCGCCTGACAGGCTGGTTCGACAACGGCCGGGATTCGTGGGTCAAGGGATAAACCTAACCGTCGGCCAAGCACAGTGACATCCCGGTAGATCTGAATAACAAAGGCGGCATAGCTTGGAGAAATTTCGTGGGAATAGAAATCCGTGTCAAAACGATCCAAATGTTCGGCGAGGCGCGCCTGGGCATGCTCCCACCAACGGCTCGAATCGGCAAATTGAGGCCAAATTGCCGCCGCGTAACTGAGCGTCATCTGGGCATGAGATTGGTGATTGCCGGGGAGATGCCTACGGTGCCGGTCCTCCTCAAATTCCATACCCACGCCGGCCAGCCAGGTATCAAGAAAGCCAATCCAGAAGTCAGCGTCCAACTCTGCGCAGTTGGCGAGAAGGCGTAAGGTGAATAACCCCGCCATGGTCCGCCATGCCAATTGCATGTCACGCCAGCATGGCGGACGTCTGGAGACTTCTCTTTCCCGCGGAGGCGGCGATTGATTCACCCAACTCTGGTACAATCGACGAAGCAAGTGAGCATGCCGACTGTACCCGGTGACCCACCACTGCCGCGCCAGACTCATCACCCAATACCAGCGATCGAGCCACACCTGCTCCTCGATTCGCCGTTGAGCCAGGAAGGTGCGCCAGTCAATATGGGCTAGACCGCCCATGGCGGTCCAAAAGGACTTCCGAGAAACCGCACGTGCAACGGATGCGTCATCCGCTCCTCCACACAATTTCCGCGTGGCGAAGTAGCCTCCCCCGTCCAAAACGAGAAGTTCGAACAGCCCGTAGCGACGGAACTCTTCGTCGGTGAAAGGAAAGCGATGGATGGCCGTTTGCTTCAGGTCGTCCACGAGACGGGCACGACTCTCCGGGTCATCGGCCCGCAATCCAAGCTTCGTCACGTAATCGCGCGACAAGGCATCCATCAATCGTCTCGCTGAATCGACTGTATCCCGTTTCGTTCCCTTACATGTACGCATGGCTAGCTACCCTACGGTTGTGCCACAGCGACCAGAGGAGAAGCCCTCGTCGGTCTCCCGGCCCGAGCGCATTCCCCGTCCGTTTCTTAACGGCCGTAGAATACAGAACGGTATCACCCGGTCAACACAATGTGGCTCAACGTGGCGTACGGAAAAGACACGATATTTCCCTATCCCTGAGGATTCGGCGTGCAGGGAAAGTCAATGGAGGGGAGATTGGGTGAAATAGGGCGACTGCCCCTGTAAATAAAACGCAGCGTAACTGCTCAGGGTAGCTGCCCCAAAACGGGCGGCGACCTGGGCAGTTACGTCAAAATTTCGAATGCGCAGCAGCAGGAATCCTCGACTCGACTGTTTCAGGAATGCAACGAATCGTGCACAATGTCCGCCAGCGTCGCCTCCACAACAGCTTGACATGTCTATGCTCCTTGATTCGCCCACTCGACGTCGAGTGGCATCGAGCGTCGGAACGCCTCCGTCAAACAGGATCGCGCGAAGCATATCAAGCAACTTCTTGAAAGCGAAAGGGTAATATCCATGGCGCATACCCTCTGAAGCCGGCTTACCACGATCAAAAA
>FWPU01003454.1_pt1 | contig 39886 bp, 33 predicted proteins | sample 2228361 | NCBI WGS metagenome assembly FWPU01 (sample SAMEA103939777, study PRJEB20133) | metagenome | reverse complement strand
GACGCAGTGTATAGACCGGGGAGAGGGGTGCAGGGGAAAATACTGCGCAAAAGTTCATAACAGCCTCTAGACTGGAGAGGGGGCAGCGAGGCGCGTCAGCGCCGAGCGGGGGTGAGGTCAACCAGGAAGTCACGCGATGCTTCCCTGAGCTTGGCTTTGCTCATAGTTCTGTTGGCCGGCTTTGATGCGATTACCCTGGCTCATTCCCCATGCGCGACCAGCACCGCCCGCACCCCCGGTGGTGCGTCGGCGGGCAGCAGCAGCAGATCGTAGGTGGTGCGCGACGCGAACGTGAGGGTGAAATCGCCCGCCGGGTCGAGCGAGATGCGCTCCATCACGTGGACCAGGGCTGTGCCTGCCGGAACGAGCACTGGATCGCTGGCCTGCCCGAAGAGCACCTGGTCGGCCAGGATATCGCCGACAGGTTGCGCGGCAGATGGTTCGACAGCAGCGGTAAGGTCGGGTGTCGGCGTGAGGCCAGTTTCGGCTGGAGCGGACGGGCTTTCCCAGCGCTCGACGTGCAGGGCTGGTCGGGTGGGGACAGCGTGCAGGATGCGCAGCAGCGCGTAGCCGTCGGGAATCTGTAGCGGACTATCCGAGGAGAACAGCAGGCGCACGCTGCCTCCCTCGCGAAAGACGAACGCCGTGAGGTAGGTGCCTTCCGGGACAACGGGCAGGGAGACTTCCTCCTCGACAAGCGTTAGCTCGCTTCCGGCCACGCGAACGGCGATGCGCTGGGGCGGGGTGGCGAATTCGTGATAGGCGGTCGCCGTGCCCGCCTGAATGGTCTCGAAGATCGGCGTATCGTCGGCCAGAAAGTCGAGCGGCGTGCTGTCGGGCAGGGCGTGCACGACCCGCAGGGCAAATACATTCGCGCCCGGCCCCCAGCCGGAAAGCGCAGGCGGAGCACCTTCTAGGGGGACGACCCCCTCTGCCGAGAGCAGCGTTTCGCCGATGCCTACTTCGGTCTCCAGGATGATGGCTGGTGCATTGGGCGCGCCGGTGACGACGAGCGCGTAGGCGGTACCCGCTTCCCAGGGCCGTTCCAGCAGACGGCCTACTTCGCGCGGAGCGGTTGCCGGGCCAGTCTCAAAGATGAAACCGCTGCTTCCAGCGGCGAAGGGCAGCGGATGCGTCGCCTGCCCGAAGGGAATGGGGCGCACATCGGGCAGTGTCCCGCCGAAGGTGCTGACCGTCACCTGAGACGTGCCGACTGCGGCGTTGACCAGCACCAGCCAGGCAGCGTTGACCGGCGTCGGGCTGAGGTCTTCGTTGACGGTGACAATGCGCAGACGGTCGCGGGTATCCATGAGCACCAGGGTGGCGGACTGATCGGCTTGCAAGGCCACCTGCTTATAGAGAAGTGGCTCGGCTTCTGGCTGATCGGCAGGGCGCAACTGCAGTTGGTGGCTGCCTGCGCGTTGGGTTGTCCAGGCGCTGGCTTCGCCATAGGGCAGGGCTGTCGCGAGCAATTCCCCATCCAGGAGCACGTCAATCGCCGGCAAATCGGGCGAGGCGTGCATCACCCGCATCCGGGCCACGTCTTGTACCCGGCTGCGCAGCGCAAGGGCGGCGGGCGAGTCGGTATCCGGATCGGGGTGCAACACAACGGTATAGGCATAGCGAGCCATGCCGTAGAACGGTACCTCGCCCAGGGGCGTTCCGTCTACGCTCAGCAGCGTCAGAGGATGGTCGCCCTCCGGTAGGGTAACAGGGTCGCTCTGTGCGCCGAAGTTCAGCCCGGCGATGAGGGTGCGCTGCGCGTCCTGCAGGGTGAGCGGGCCGGTCTGAGGGAGTGCCTGAATCACCTGTAGGCGGGCAGTCGCCTGCGGCAGGGGCGAGAGGTCTTCGTGGACGATGATCAGGCGCAGGTCGTCCACATCACCGGCCAGCACCAGGATGTAAGAGGCGTCCGCTTCGAACGTCACCGTCTCGGCAAGCAGAGGGGAAGGGGGTTCCTGGTTGGAGGCCAGGGCTTCCAGCCGGTACTGGCCCGCGCGCACCTTTTCCGGTGCGCTGTGATACATGCCGGGCCGGAAGGATCGCGCAATCTCCACGCCGTCCAGCGTCACACTGAGACGCGGCACATCGCTGGCATTCACCACGCGCAGCAACGCCGCTTCTGTGGCCGCTTCGGTTAATGGGATTTTGGGAGAGGGGGTGGCGCTGGGAATGGGCGTCTCAGCGGCTGTTGGAAGCGGTGTTTCGGTGGGGCGGGGTGGCCGCTCGTCACCGCCGCACGCGGCCAGAGTCAGCAACAGCAGGCCCAGAATCGCTGGCAGAGGCAGTAGTCGTCGCATGGTCAACCTCCGGACAGGCGGTCGGTCGCACGATTATTCATTGTACTGAGCTTGGGGCAGGAAGGACAGTCGACTGAAAGCAAGGGGTGCGCCCGTCATTCTGGCGGGCGCACCCGGTGGAGGATGGACTTGGAGATGCCGCTAGCCGGCTTTCACCGTGATCTGCCGCGGTTTAACCGCCTCGGCCTTGGGCAGGGTGAGCGTCAGCACGCCATCCTTGAAGGTCGCTTCCACGCGATCGTGATCAATCGGCGTGTTGATGGTCAGCGTGCGCTCGAATTTGCCGGTGGGGCGTTCGAGCAAGACGTACTTGCGCTGATTCTCTTCCTCGCGCTTGATCTCGCCGCGGATGGTGAGCGTGTCGCCCTCAAGGGTGATGTCAATCTCTTCGGGCTTCAGCCCTGGCACATCGGCGCGGATGACAATGGCCTCGTCGGTGATGTAGGCATCCATGGGCAGCAGCCATGCGCCGGTGCCGCGCGTCTCCGTGCCGCGGGCGAAAGCTTCGTCGAGCATCCGGTCAACGGCCTGGCGCATGGTGATCATTTCGCGGAGCGGATCCCAGCGAGATAGACGGGTCATCGAGTTACCTCCCAACAAACTCCTGGCATAACAGCGCACCTGTGACAGAACGAGCGTTACATTCTCACTGTAAACCATCAGTGCTAGAAAAGCGTTAAAGCGCCGTAGATATTCCGTCAGCATCCTGGCTGGATTGTGCAAGGGCCAGCTCGCTTTGCTGCGCCGCCCATAACCGCCAGTAGAGACCACGCGCTGCCAGCAGCTCGGCGTGCGGGCCGCGCTCGACGATGCGTCCGCGCTGCAAGACCAGGATAGTGTGAGCGCGTTCCAGGCCCGGCAGCCGGTGTGTGATGAGCAGGGTAGTCCGTCCCGGCAGAGCGGTGAAGATCGTGTTCAGGATGGCGCGTTCGGTCAGCGGATCGAGGTTGGCGGTCGGTTCGTCGAGCAGGAGCAGCGGCACGTCCTTGAGCACGGCCCGCGCAATGGCCAGGCGCTGACGCTCTCCTCCGCTGAGTCGCAAGCCACCTTCGCCGATCCAGGTATGCAACCCATCGGGTAGGGCTGCGACGAAGTCGGCCAGTTCGGCAGCGGCCAGGGCGGTTAGCGCCTCTTCTTCGGTGAGACCTGGGCGGGCCAGGCGCAGGTTGTCCAGGATGGTTCCAGCGAACAGATAGGTTTGCTGGCTGACCACGCTGATCAGGTGGCGTACGTCGTCCTGGGCGCAGGCGCGCAGCTCGCGCCCGGCCAGGCGGATACTCCCTTCCTGGTAATCCCAGAAGCGCAGGAGTAGCGCAACGAGAGTGGACTTGCCCGCGCCACTTGGCCCCACCAGCGCCACCAACCGGCCTGTCGGCACGCGGAACGATACGCCATCCAGCGCAGAGGCGTCGGCGGGGGCGTAACGGAAGCGCAGGCCCTCGACGCGCAGCGCCTCACCGTCTGGCCAAACGGGGAAGAGCGGCTGTGGGTTGGGCGGGTCGCATACAGCGGGGGGCGCATCGGTCAGCTCGAACAGGCGACGGGCGGCGGTCAGGCTGCGGCTAAGGTGCTGGAAGGCGGCGGGCAGAGGTTGTATCGCCTCGAAACTCGCCAGAGCCGCCAACACCAGCACGGTCAGCAATACCCCGTCCAGGCGATCGGCCCGTACCAGTGGGATGGCCAGGATCAGAATGATCAGCGTCGTCAGGCTCGCAACCAGACTTGTCAGGGCAGTCTGCGCGGCACTGAGCGCGGCCATGCGCCGTTGTTGTGCGCTGAGGCGCTGTTGCAACCGTTGTACTTCGGCCAGATGACGGCCCTGGGCATTGAATGCCAGCAGGTCGGCCAACCCCTGCACGGTGTCTACCGCGCGCGCGGTTAGCTCCCCGCGCACCGTCACACTCTCCCGGCCTGCCCGCGCGGAGAGACTGCGCAGCATCAGCGGGATGACGAAACCTGCCATGAGCAGCCCGGTGGCCAGGGACGCGGCAAGCCGCCAGTCGTAGGCTGCCAGGAAAGCGGTCATGGCGGCGGTGACCAGCAGAGCTACGACGGGCGGGGCGACGGCCCGCAGGTAGATGTTTTCCAGCGTGTCAATGTCGGCAACCAGACGTGCCAGCAGGTCGCCGGAGTGATGCGCACTCAGCCGGGCAGGTGCCAGCGGCTCCAGTCGGCTATAGAACCAGACGCGCAGACGGGCCAGCAGGCGAAAGGTTGCGTGATGCGAGACCAGCCGCTCCAGGTAGCGCAACACGCCGCGGGCGATACCGAAGAAACGCACTCCGACGACGGCTATGCTCAGCGTGCCGATGGGGGGGTGCAGCGCCGCGCGGGCGATGATCCAGGCGGCGGTGCCCATCAGCGCCACGCTGCTGCCGATGGTGAGTACTCCCAGCAGCGTCGCGAACAACATCCAGCCGGCGAAGGGTGCGGCCAGTGCCAAAAGACGGAGCAAAGGGTAGCGGTTCACCGATTTCCTTCCACTGCCAGTAACAACCGCCGGTACGGGCCGGACTGAGCGCTCAACGCGGCGGGCGGACCATACTGGACGACGCGCCCGTCCATCAGCACGGCGATCTGATCGGCGTCGCGGATGGTGTGCAGGCGGTGCGCGATCACCAGGGCAGTACGTCCCCGGCGCAATGTTTCCATCGCGGCCAGGATGGAAGCTTCGGTCTCCGGATCGAGGTTGGCGGTGGCCTCGTCCAGGATGACCAGAGGGGCATCTACCAGAAATGCCCGTGCCAGAGCCAGCCGCTGCGCCTGCCCGCCGCTGAGCCGCGCCCCGCGCTCACCGATGCGCGTATCGTAGCCGTCGGGCAAGGCGCGGATGAACCCGTCAGCGCCCGCCTGCTGCGCGGCGAAGATCACTGCTTCCAGGGAAGCGTCTGGGCGGCCCAGGCGGATATTGTCGGCGACGGTGCCGTCGAACAAATAGGGCAACTGCGGTACCCAGGCGATCTGCGTTCGCCAGATGTCGGCGGGCAGGTCGCACAGATCGCGCCCGTTGACCGTGATGCGTCCGGCGGTGGGCGCAAGGAAGCGCAGTAGCAGATGAGCGACGGTGCTTTTACCCGCGCCGCTCGGCCCCACCAGGGCCACTGTCTGCCCTGGCGGGATGGTCAACGAGAAGCCGTTGAGGGCGGGACGGTCGCCGCCGTCATAGGCATAGGATACATCTTCAAAGCGCACCTCGAACGGCGGGACGGGCGGGTCTGCTGGTGTGACGGGCGCGGTCGAGATGCAGTCGGATGACGGGGTTTCCAGCACCGAGAACAAGCGCGCCGCCCCCGTCGTGCCGGAGACGCCCGCGTGAAAGCGTGCGCCGAGTTGACGCAGCGGGAGATAGTATTCCGGTGCGAGGATGAGGACGAATAGCGCCTTGTCGAAGTCCAGCCGTCCGTAGAGCAGCCGCAACCCGATTTCCACGGCGACGATGGCCGTGCTGATGGTCGCCAGCATCTCCAACACGAAGGCGGACAGGAACGCCACACGCAGCACGCTCATGGTGGCCTCGCGGAACTGCTCGCTGACGGCGGCGATGGTCGCGGCCTGTTCGCGGCTGCGCCCGAACATCTTGAGCGTAGGCAGCCCCTGCAAGACGTCGAGGAAATGCGCGCTCATGCGGCTGAGCTGCGTCCATTGCCGACGCGACTGCCAGTTGGCCGCCTTGCCAATCAGGATCATCAGCAGGGGGATCATCGGCGCGGTGAACAGCAGCACGATACCAGAGAGCAGGTCGAGGGGGAAGACGACGGCCAGCATGGTCAGGGGGAGCAGCACAGACAGCGCCAGTTGGGGGATGTATTCGCTGACGTAGGCGTGCAGGGCTTCAATGCCTTCAGTGACAGTATGCGCCAGTTCGCCGCTGCGCTCGTCGCGGACGTAGGCCGGGCCAAGGGCGACCAGGTGTGCCAGCAGTCGCTCGCGGAGGGCCATTTTGACGCGGTCGGCCAGCAGGTGCCCGGCCAGTTCTGCGCCACCCAGCGCCAGCGAGCGCCCGATGGCTGCTGCTGCGAACATGCCCACCAGCGGGGCGATGCCGTCCAGGGTCGCGCCGTCGAGAAAGACGCGGCTGATGGCTTGACTGAGCAGGTAAGCCTGGACGATCAACAGCAAACCGGCCAGCAGGCCAGCGCTGATGGCAGCAAGCAGTAGGCCACGTGAGCGCATTGCCTGATGCCACAGCCGTCGATCGAGATTCATAGCGCCTGTCCCTGAGCGATTTCTGGAATGGCCTTACTAAGTGATAACTATAGTTTCTTGTCTGTTATCTTACATGAGACCCTTATTGCTGTACAATAGCGCTAACATGGCATGGTGATGGCGGGAGGGATTATGCGTTTCGATCATCTGATCTGGGACTTCGATGGCACGCTCTTCGACACTTACCCGCCTTTGATCAACTCCATCGAGCGTGCGCTGGCTGAGTTCAAGGCAAGCGTGCCGCGCGAGCAGATCATGCATTTGCTCAATGACACGCTGGCTACCTGTATCCAGGAACTATCCGCCCAACTTGGTCTGGCGGACTCGACTCTGACAGAGCGGGTCATGTATTATCAGCGCCAGGTGACCGCGCAGGATCAACCGCCGTTCAGCGGGGTCATTTGCCTGTGTGAGCGCTTCGTCAAAGTGGGTGGGCAAAACTTTCTGTTCACGCATCGCTCGCGTGACTCAGTCAGCTACCTGCTGGAATGGTACCGGGTGCAGGGACTGTTTGTCGAATGTCTGAGCGTCGAGGATGGCTTCCCACGCAAGCCCGATCCGGCGGGCTTCAACACCCTGATCGAACGTCATGCCCTCCCGCGCGACCGGGTGCTGGCGATTGGTGACCGCACACTCGACATTGTTGCGGGACGCAGGGCGGGGATCAGCACCTGCCTGTTTCGCGGCGAACCCGATCCAGCGTGCCCTCCCGACTTCGTCATCACCTCCTTCGAAGAACTCAACTCCATTTTGCTGCTGCCTGGGTAACACGCTTCCGGCGGCCCGGAGGCCCTCACCCCTAGCCGCTTCGCCCATCGCACGGGCTGAAGGGGGCACGTGCGCCAGAGAAAGTCAGTCCCCTCGCCCACAGCGTTGGGTTCAAGGGCGGACAAGCATAGGCAAAGTAAGAAGATCGGCTCGCTTGATTTACCTCACCCCCAGCCTCGCTTCGCTCGGCTCGCCCCCTCTCCGCGCCGGAGAGGGGGCAGCAAGGCGCGTCAGCGCCGAGCGGGGGTGAGGTAAAGTTAAGGATGGCCTCCTGTTCCAGCTACTCTCAATGCCTGTCCGCCCCTGAAGCGTTGGGAGAGGGGATTTAGGGGTAAGGGCAAGACACAGCGCAATAATTCGAGAAGCCTGGGGCAGCGTGATGACGGCTGCGTCAGTACTCCAGCCTGGACTCGGCGGTTACCCGTTTGCGAAAGACCCAGTAGCTCCAACCCTGATAGATCAGCACGATGGGCACGAAGACAAGTGCCACGATGGTCATGATTTCCAGCGTTTTCTGGCTGGCGGCGGCGTTGTCTACCGTCAGGTTGTACGCCGTGTCGGTGCTGGAGACCATGACGTTGGGATACAGGAACCAGAAGAAAGTGGCGACGGAGAGCAGGATGGTCAGGCCAGTGAAGGCGAAGGCCCAGCCGAATTGCTTCTGGCGCAGGAAGTAGCCGACGGCCAGCAGTGCCCCCGCTGAGGCGATCGGCATCACGCCTGGGTTGAAGCCGATCTTGTCGTAGATGTCAATGTAGGCATAGTTGGCAATGGCCAGCACCAGCGCCACGATGACGACCAACACCCACAGGCGCTCCGCCAATGCTTCGGCGCGCTGCCGGACGACACCGTCTGTCTTCAGGCTGAGGAAGACCGCGCCGTGCAGCAGAAAGACGCAAAATCCCGCCAGGCCGGCGATCAGCGTGTAGGGGCTGAGCAGATCGAAGAAGTTGCCGGTGAAGTGCATCTGCGCGTCAATGGGCGTGCCCTCGACCAGGTTGCCGAAGGCCACTCCCCAGAGCAGAGCGGGGATCGCACTGCCAACGAAGATGGCCCAGTCCCAGGTGCGCCGCCAGCGGGGATTTTCGTCTTTGCTGCGGAACTCGAAGGCTACGCCGCGCACGATCAGCGCCAGCAGGATCAACACCAGCGCCAGATAAAAACCGCTGAACAGGGTGGCATACCACTGCGGGAAGGCAGCGAAGATCGCGCCACCGGCGGTGATCATCCAGACTTCGTTGGCGTCCCACACTGGCCCGATGGTGTTGACGATGACGCGGCGCTCGCGATCGTCCTTGCCCAGGAAGGGTAGCAAAATGCCGACGCCGTAATCGAATCCTTCCAGGAAGAAGAAGCCGATGAACAGGATCGAGATCAGCGCAAACCACAGGTCTTGCAAGTCCATGGTGTCTCTCTCCTCTCTTCTAGCGGGCGGCAGCCGACGCAGGAGCTACATCGCCGGGCATTTCGTTGCCATCGGTCACAGGGCCGCGGCGGCCAAACTTGGCCAGCAGATACACATCAGCAACCATGAGCACACCGTAGATGAGCGTGAACGCGATCAGCGAGAAGACAACCATCTCCGCGGTGACGCTGGGTGAGACGGCCTCTTCGGTGCGTTGCAACCCGAAGACGATCCAGGGCTGACGTCCCAACTCGGTCATCATCCAGCCAGCGGTGTTGGCAATATAGGGCAGGGCGATGGCGAAGGGCAGCACTTTGAGGAAACGCGGCGCGCTGGTCAGCCGGCCCCGCAGGATGAGGTAGAGTCCGAGTGCTGCGAGCAAAAGCATGGTGAAGCCAGCGCCGACCATGGCCCGGAAGGACCAGTAGATGACCGCAATGGGCGGGCGATAGCTGGCATCGGGGCCGTAGCGATCGGCGTATTGCGCCTGATACTGTGCCTGTAGATCGTTGATCCCTTTCACTTCGCCGTCCAGTCGGTTATAGGCCAACAGACTCAACAGACGCGGGATGCGAATGGAGAAGACTTCTTCGCGCTGCTCCCAGTCGCCAATGGTCAGCAGGGAGAACGACGCGGGGTCTTCTGTCTCGAACAGCCCCTCGGCAGCGGCCATCTTCATCGGCTGTGTCTCGACCATGTGCTGCGCCTGCGAATGGCCAACCAGGATCACCAGCACGACGCCGATCAGCCCGTAGACGGTCGCCATACGCGCCGAGCGGGCGAAGAAATCGTGATGTTCAGTCTTGCGCAGCAGGTGCCAGGCGCTGATGCCCAGCACGAAGAAGGCTGCTGTAGTGATGCCAGAGGCGAAGACATGCGGGAACTGCACCAGCACATTGGGGTTGGTCACCACGTCCAGGAAGTTGTCCATCTCCACCTTGAGCAGCGCGCCGTTGGCGTCCAGCACTTCGCGGTAGCCGACGGGCTGCTGCATGAAGGAATTGGCGATGAGAATCCACAGGGCGGAGATGTTCGAGCCAATGGCGACCAGCCAGATGGCGGCCAGATGCATCCCTTTCGACAGGCGGCCCTCGCCGAACAGCCACACGGCGATGAAGGTCGATTCCAGGTAGAAGGCCAGCAACGCTTCGATGGCCAGCGGCGCGCCGAAAATGTCGCCCATGAAGCGGGAGTACTCCGACCAGTTCATCCCAAATTGGAATTCCTGGACGATACCGGTCACCACGCCCATGGCGAAGTTGATCACGAAGAGTTTTCCCCAGAACCTGGCCATTTGCCGGTAGACGGGGTTGCCAGTGCGATACCAGATCGTCTGCATGATGGCAACCAGGATGGACAGACCGAGGGTGAGGGGGACGAAGAAGAAGTGATAAGTGGTGGTGACAGCAAACTGCAGCCGGGCCAGGTCTAGCGCTTCCATAGAAGACTACCCCTCCTTACTGCCAAAGGCTCTAGGCGTATCTGTTGGTGAGAGAGTGGCTAGACTACTGAATGAAAGTTTACCGTGATTGCTATCAAGAATTTAGTGACAAATGGAACGCACCCTGGTGCTATGTGACACTGTCACGGCTGGCCTCAATGGACAATCGCGCGTATAGTTAGGGCGTGCAACGCTCATTCGTAAAGATGCAGTTCGCATAGGTCCGGATGCGGAGCAAGGGCGATGACGATCTGTGATACCCTCTTGGAGGGGTTGTCTCACCCGGAGGCGGCGGTGCGCCTCGACGTGGTGCGGGTGATTGGTATGGTGGAAGAGACGCAGGCGCTCGACCGGCTGCGGGCACTCTATCCCGCAGAGAAGGACGACACGGTGCGCCGGGCGATGGCCTGGGCCGGGCAGCGTCTGCATCAGGCCCGGCAGATGGGATACCTGACGGTAGATGCGCTGTGCAGTCATTTCGCTGTGGATCGCGCGGTGGAAGACATGCCCGATGTCACCGAAGCCGAGTTGATGGAGCGTTTTCAGCAACAACTGGATCGTGACCTGCTGGCATTGAAAGAACGCATGGCGCGGCACAAGGCAGGCATGGCTGTTGCTATGGGGGTTGGCGGGGCGCTGCTCGGCGGGGCCAGCCTGGGCATGATGGCTATGTTCGGCGCGTTGCAGCCGGGCGCGGATGTGGCCTCCTCGTCGTTGGGAACGCGCGGTCCGGCGCGACGGGCACCGGCTACCAAGCCTTCTGACATGCCGATTGATGTGTGGGTGCGCCGTCTGCGCACGGCCATCGCGCCCAAAGAGCGCGCACAGGCCGCCCTGGAACTGGCGCAGCTCAATAATCCGCGCGCTTTGCCGCACCTGGCGGCGGCTTGTATCGGTGACGAAGCGCCCGAAGTCCGTCAGACGGCGGAGCGTTGTGGCAAGGTGCTTTATTGGAGTGTGCTCTATTGGGAGATGGAACAGAACGGCACATTGGCCCAGGAGATGGAAAGGCGGGCGCGGGCGCTGGGCAAGACGCTGCGCCGCGAAGACCTCGCCGATGCCGCGATTCGTCCCGCTACGCCGCCGGTTGACCCGAATCCGGTGGATGTGGAAGAAATTCTACGCCGGGCGCAGCAGGCGCGGGACGAGCGCAAGCGCAAGAAAGGTTGATCCTGGGTGAGGGGGAGAGCACATGCCGCTTTTCGACCGGCTCAATCGTCCGACTGAGACAGGCAACAGCGGGGAAGAACGCCCTGAGGAACCGCACCTGTCGCCGTTGCTTCCGGGACGCTCTGGGCGGCCCAGTATGTCTCTGGAGGCGTTGCGGGAGCGCGTCGAGAGTCAGTTCCGCGAAGAGACCGCCGGGCGCGACGATATCCTGGCCGAACTGGATACCGAAGAGAGTCAGCGGGCGCTGTTGCGTGAGGTGGCCGAATACGTTTTTGCTGTGGAGGCGGTCACGCCGTCGTTTGCAGAAAAGCAGGCCATTCTGGACAAAGCCTATCACAATCTGTTCGGCTTCGGCCCGCTCGACGCTCTGCTCGATGACGAGGCGGTGACTGAGATTTCCATTGCCGGGCCAGACGAAGTGCGCGTGCGGCGGGGAGGCGGGCCGCTCGAACTGACGGCTGTGCGTTTTGACGGGCTGGCGCATCTGGCGGATGTCCTGCAACGTGCGCTGGCAGCGACGGGACAGGCATTGTCCGATGCGGTGCCGTTCGTTGAGGCGGGAGCGCTGCTGCGCGGACGTCCGGCACGGGTGAGCGCCGTCGGCCCACCGATCAGCGCCCTGATCAGCGCGACGATCCGGCTACATCCGTCGCAGCCCTTCACGCTCGACGACCTGGCCGCCCGCGGTGAGTTTTTGCCGCCGCAGGGAGTGACCCTGCTGCGGGCAATTCTGAGCGGCGGCTACGGTCTGTTTATTGCCGGGGAAGCGGGTACGGGCAAGACCACTCTGGCCGGAGCGCTGGCGCGCGAACTATGTGCGGGCGGCGTGCGGGTAGCCTGGGTCGAGCGGGCGTCGGAACTATCGCTGCCGGCTGAGGTGCGGCGCTTCACACCTGGTGTCACGCGGACTGAGCATCAGCCGGGCGATCTTGCCGATGCGCTGCGGGAGGCGCTGGGAACTGCGCCCGACTGGCTCGCGCTCGACGAAGCGCGCACGGACGAAGCCCCTGCACTGTGGCAGGCGCTGAACAGCGAAAAGGCTCCACATTACCTGTGGACGATGCGCGCGCCAACACGGGCTGATCGCCTGCGCAGCGCCCTCACGCTGATGCTTCATCGCGCAGAACCGGCGGTCGCGCCGGAGGTGGTCAGCGGAGCCATCTTGCGTCACCTGCCGTTTGTGGTGTTGCTGGGACGCGCGGAGAATGCGTTGCGGCTGGTGATGATCGGTGAGTGGCTGGCCGAAGCGGACGGGTTGCAGTTGCGCCCTCTGCTGGAATGGTGCGGAGAAACCTGGGCGCTCGCGCCGATGGGGGCGCGGCGCAGTCTGGCGCTGCCGCCGGACTTCTGGGCCTAGGCGAGCGGCCAGAATTCAGTCTTACACCTCCCCAATTCGGTGGTATACTTCCCCTGCCTTGCGGTCTTGCGGAGGGGGAGTGTGCATGAAAATCGTCGTCAGCGGCTCGATCGCCTTTGATTATCTGATGCGTTTCCCTGGTCGGTTTCGCGATCATCTGATCCCCGACAAACTCGACCGGATCAGCGTGAGCTTTCTGGTAGAGACCCTGACCCGCGAGCGGGGAGGATCGGGGGCCAACATCGCCTTCAACCTGGCGCTGCTGGGCGAGCGCCCGATCCTGATGGCGACGGCGGGCGAAGACTTCGCCGAGTACCGGGTCTGGCTGGAACAGCACGGCGTTGATACTTCGGCAGTGCGCGACATTCCTGGCGTGTATACTGCTTCTTTCTTCGCCAATACAGATGTGGAGAACAATCAGATCGGGTCGTTCTATACGGGCGCAATGGCCTATGCCAGAGGTTATCGACTGGCGGAAGCAGTGCCAGGCAAACCCGACCTGGTGGTGATCTCGCCCAATGACCCTAAGGCCATGTCCGAGCTGGCCGAGGAGTGCCATCAGACGGGCATTCCCTTTCTGTTCGATCCCAGCCAGCAGGTGATCTGGCTGGACGCGAATTTCCTGGTGCACGGCATTGAGCGATGTCACCTGCTGGTGGTCAACGAGTACGAATGGGAGATGATCGCCAAAAAGACAGGGCTGACGCTCGACCGCCTGACCGCAGTTGGCAAGACGATCATTGTGACGCACGGCGGAGAAGGTTCGCGTATCTACGCCAGAGGTGAGCGTTTTGACATCCCGGTCTGCCCGGTGACGCGCGTGGTAGACCCAACCGGCGTAGGCGATGCATACCGCGCCGGGCTGCTCAAAGGGATCGCATCCGGCTTTGGCTGGGATTTGTGCGGGCGGATCGGGTCGGTAGCGGCGGCGTATGTGCTCGAACAGCAGGGCACGCAAAATCATCACTACACCTTGCAGGAATTCGTCGCCCGTTTTCGCACGGTCTTCGACGACGACGGGGCGCTGGACGGTTGGCTGAGCGCTCCAGAGGGCGCGTGATGCGGGTTGAGCGTCTGACGCATCGCGCGACCATCCGCGCCTTTCTGGGGCGCGACCGGCAGCTCACTGCCTATGCTCTCGGCGACCTGGACGATCACCTGTGGCCGGAGAGCGAATTCTACGGCGCGCTGGATGGCGGGGTTTTGCAGGCTGTCCTGCTGCTGTATCGAGGGCTGGAGCCGACAGTCCTGACGGCCTTCGGCACTGCAGAGGGGTTGCGGGCGCTGCTGGCAGGCGTTGCTTTGCCCTTTGAGGTCTACTACCTGTGGTTGCCGGAACACGCTGCCATCCTGGCCGAGCACTACGAACTCCCGACGGACGCGCACGAAGAATGGCGGATGGTGTTGCCGCAGGCGCGCTTCGATCCGCCGCCGCTGAACAGGGTATTGCCAGTCGAGCCGGGGCACGCGGGCGAACTGGCTGAACTCTATCGGCACGCTGCCGCGCCCGGCGAGGAAGTGGTGGCCTTCAGTCCGGCGCAGATTGCGCGGGGGAAGTTCTTCGGAGTATGGCGGGAAGGCCGACTGGTGGCGACAGCGGGTACGCATGTCTGGTCGCCGCAAGAGGGCGTGGTCGCGATCGGCAACGTCTTCACGCATCCGGCCTATCGGGGGCGGGGCTACGGGTCGCAATGCACGGCAGCCGTGGCGCAGGCGGCTTTCGAGGCCGGCATCGAGACAGTGGTGCTCAATGTGCGGTGCGACAACGGCCCGGCCCTGCACGTTTACGAAAAGCTCGGTTTCCAGCGCTATGCGCTGTTTCTGGAAGGGCCTGCACTCAAGCGAGGCCGATGATGCTAACATCACAATCAGTGAGTGTGAGGACAAGGAGCATTCTCTACCATGACCGTTGAGCATGATGTTCGTGACTTGAGCCTGGCGACGGGTGGGCGCTACCGCATCGAATGGGCGGAGCGCGACATGCCGGTCTTGCGGCAGATTCGCGAGCGTTTCGCCAAGGAGCGCCCGCTGGACGGGGTGCGGATTTCGGCGTGTCTGCACGTGACGACCGAGACGGCTAACCTGATGCGCACGTTGCAGGCGGGCGGGGCCGATGTGGTGTTGACGGCGTCGAATCCGCTCAGCACGCAGGACGACGTGGCGGCGTCGCTGGTGGCGCATTTCGAGATACCAGTTTTCGCCATCAAGGGCGAAGATCACACCACCTACTACGATCACATCAAGCGCGCCCTGGATCATCGTCCGCACATCACCATGGACGATGGGGCCGATCTGGTCAGCGAGCTACACAAATCGCGTACTGACCTGCTGGATAACGTGATCGGCGGCACAGAAGAAACGACGACCGGCGTGATCCGGCTGCGGGCCATGGCCAGGGACGGTGCGCTGAAGTTCCCGGTGATCGCAGTCAACGACAGCCTGACCAAGCACCTGTTCGACAACCGCTATGGCACCGGGCAAAGCACCATTGACGGCATCATTCGCGCCACCAACATCTTGCTGGCGGGACGCACCGTCGTTGTAGCAGGCTATGGCTGGTGCAGTCGCGGGATCGCCATGCGGGCGAAGGGCATGGGGGCGAATGTGATCGTCACCGAGGTGGACCCGCTCAAGGCGCTCGAAGCGGTGATGGATGGTTTTCGCGTCATGCGCATGATTGACGCGGCCCCGCAGGGCGATGTCTTCGTCACCTCGACTGGCGACATCAACGTGATAGACGTGCCGCACTTCGAGGCGATGAAAGACGGGGCGATTGTCTGCAACAGCGGACACTTCAATGTGGAGATCAACATCCCCGGCCTGCGCTCGATTTCTATCGGTGAGCCGCGCCGCATCCGCCCGTTTGTCGAACAATACACTCTGCGCGACGGGCGCGTGATCAACCTGCTGGCCGAAGGACGTCTGGTCAACCTGGCGGCGGCGGAAGGGCACCCGGCCAGCGTGATGGACATGAGCTTTGCCAATCAATCGCTGGGTGCAGAATACATGGTGAAGAACGGCTCGACCCTGGAGAAGAAGGTCTACACCATCCCTGCCGAGATCGATCAGGAGATCGCCCGGCTGAAGCTGGAGTCCATGGGCATCACCATTGACACGCTGACCGAAGAGCAGATCCGCTACCTCAATCAGTGGCAAGAAGGCACATGACCCTGTCGCGCGCCGACGAGCAGTCGTCAGGACAGCGTTGGGTAGGCTGCTACGTCTGCGATAGAATGGGGGCGTCCGGGCGGGGACGGGCGCGGTGGGATATAGCGAGGAGTAGGGAGATCATGAAACGACAAACCTGGTTCGTGACGGCGGTCTTGCTGGCCCTGGCCCTGGTGCTGACGGCACCGCTGGCGCGGGGCACGGCGCAGGCCCAGACGACCGAGTCGCGCGTGCGCTTTCTGCACGCTGTCCCCGGTGCGCCCGCCGTAGATGTGTACCTGGATGGCGCGCTGGCGGTAGCCGGTCTGGCCTTCGGCGAAGTGACGCCGCATCTGAAAGTGGCCGGTGGTGATCATCAGGTGGCGCTGCGGGTGAGCGGCGCTGCTGCCGATGCCGCGCCGCTGATCGAGGTGGCGGTGCCGCTGGTGCCCAGCCTGGCCTTCGCGGTCGTGGTGCAGGGGACGCCGGAGTCTTTGCAAGCGGCGCTGTACGAAGATGTCCTCGATCCGATCGATCCCGGCCTGGCTCGCATGACGGCGATCAATGCCATTGCCGATGCGCCGCCGCTAGACCTGCTGACTGCCGAGGGCGGCCCGCTGCTGCAGGGCGTGACCTATGGGGTGCAGTTCGGCACGGTGAACATTGGCGCAGGGGCGCGCAACCTGGTCATGGTGCCTGCGGGCGGCGCGGTGGAGAGCGCCATCCTCAGCTTTGGCGATGTCTCGCTGGTGAGCGGGATGCTCTATACCTTCGTGGCGCTCGGCACGCTGGAGGGCGACACTACACCAGCGGGCCTGGTGTTGGCGACTCCCATCAATGGCGCAGAGAATACGGTCAGTGTGCGCGTGGCTCATGGCAGCCCGGACGCTCCGCCTATAGACGTTTACGCCAATGACACACTGCTGGTGCCCAACCTGGCGCTGGGTCAGATGACCGGTCATATCGCCCTGCCTGCCGGGACGTACACGCTGGCCGCCCGGCCCGCGGGGAGCCCTGCGGCGGATGCGCCGGTGGCGAGCAGCGAGGTGACGCTCGACCCGTCAACGCCAGCGGTGACCGTGGCGGCAGTGGGCGAGGTTGGCGCGGGGACGCTTGTTTTGCAGGTCTTCGCCGATCAGATCGCGGGCATTCAGCCGGAACAGGCGCGTCTGGCGGTGATCAACGCGGTGCCCGGCGCGACGGTAGATGTGTCGCTGACCGATGAGAACGGGACGGCGCTGGCGTCGGCGCTGGGAACGGGCGCGCAGAGCAGCACAGTAGATGTGCCCGCTGGTGAATTCATGATTCTGGTGAGCATCAGCGGCGTCGAAGCGCCGGTAGACCTGGTAGTGCCCGCCGAGACCTATTATGGCGGCGTGTACTATTCGGTGCTGGTCTTCGGTGGTGGCGCGGCGGCAGTGCCGTTCGACGCGCGCGTGGCAGGGACAGAGATCAACGTGACGGCTGCCAGCCTGCCCAAACTGGCACAGGCGATGGTCGCTGCACCGGAGCAGCCTACCCCGCAGCCCGAAGTCGTACAGCCGCCGGCTGAGGAAGCCCAGCCAGCGGAAGGGCAGGGCGAAGCAGCGCCAGCGGTAGAAACACCCGCAGAGACCTCCGCCGAAGCCAGCAGTGAAGTGGTGTCGCCTGCCGAAACGCCCGCACCAGGAACCGAGACCGAACTGGTACAGATGCCAGAGCAGGGCACTGCTGAAGCTGCCGCACAGCCGACTCAGACTCCGCTGGTGCCAACCGCAGCCGCGCCGGTGGCCTATGTGGAACTGAATCCGGGGGCGAACCTGCACTGCCGCGAGTTGCCCGGCGCGGACAAGAAATCGCTGGGGCTGATCCCCAGCGGCTCGACGCTGACGGTGCTGGGTCGTACGGGCGAACCGCTGGTGCCGGAAACGGGCGAGGCGACGCCGGAACCGACCCCGGTGGTAGAGACGATCGAAGACCTGTGGCTCTCTGTGCGCTGGGAGCCGCCGTCGGGCGGCTATCTGCGGTGCTGGGTGGCGGCGCAGTTCCTGCGTGTAGAGTGGAAGGGCCGCCTGCTGGACGATCTCGAAGAGCTGTGGGAGTTGCCCGAAGTGCCGTTCAATGAGCCGGGCGAGGCGGTCGGGACGGACATCACGCCGCCGACGCCGTTGTTCGATGCGGTGATCGCCACAGTGGAATTGCAACCGGGTGTTAGCCTGCAACTGCGGCGCTTCCCCAAGACGGACGCTGAATCGCTGGCGCTGGTGCCCGCGCTGGCCCAACTGGAAGTGCTGGGCTATGCCGAAGCGCCCAGCGAAGGGCTGGTAGGTCAGCCGACCAGTCCTTACTGGCTGTACGTGCGCTATCGTCAGGAAGATGGCAGCGCGACGGTCGGCTGGGTGTCGGCGCAGTATGTTTCGCTCTCCAAGCTGGGCCGCCCCTACGAGATCACCGATCTGGTGGTAGTGGACGTGACCGAAGGCGGCTACTTCGAAGCGCCGGGGCAGCAGCCCGTTATTCCCGTAGAGCAGCAAAAGGTGGTTGGCACGGTCAACCTCAACCCCGGTGCGAACCTGAACCTGCGCGACCGCCCCAGCGCGGACGGGCGCGTGGTGGTGGGCATTCCCGCTGGCGAGAGCATGGTGATCAACGGGCGCAATGGCGATGGCAGTTGGGTGCAGGTGACCTACACTTCGCCCACTGGCGACCTGGACGGCTGGGTCGCTGCGCAGTACCTGATCATCACGCGCGGTGGGCAGACGTATGACATCAAGAACCTGCCCATCGTCACGGGCGAGGAAGACTTGATGGGCGGCTAGACGCCGGACACCGGGCAATCTTACGCCTGACAGCACGCCCCCTCAGACCGAGGGGGCGTTGCTTTCTGGCTGACCAGCGGGCAGGATTACTGGCGCTGCGCGGCCTCGGTCAGTTGTTTGAGCGTGTTGTAGTCGCGCTGCACGATCGTCCAGCGGTTGGTGTCGCCATAGCTGACCAGCGTGGTGGGCGTGCCTGTGACGCCGTGATCGTTGGCAAAGACGCGATACTGCCGGAGGAACGAGGCGTAGCGATTGGACGAGACGCACTCGACAATAGCCTGGCCATCCAGCCCCATGGCGTTGGCGGAGTCACGAATCTGGCTGAGCGAGAAAGCCGAGGCCAGTTGCTGACCGCGGGCCAGGCGGAACATCTCGGCGCTCATCTCCCAGAAGGCTCCTTGCTCGCCTGCGCACAGAGCCGCCTGAGAGGCCGTCTCCGAATAGAACTGACCTGTGCCAGTGGTCAGCACAAAGCCGAAGGTCGCCTGGCCGGTGAGCACATAGTCCTTGATGAAGCGCTGCAAGTCGGTATCGTGGTAGTCCTGGCAATGTGGGCAGGCGTAGTCAGAGACGGTCACGAAATGCACTGGCGCGTCTGGGTTGCCGATGGTGGGCACACCGTTGACATCTACGCCGCGCACCACACCCGGCGCAGCCGTGCTCTCCGCGTCGAGGGTGCGCGTGCCAGGTGCTTCGAGGGCAGGGGCATCTGCCGAGCCGCCGGCCAGGGGCACGCAGAACTCCGGAAACGTCGTGCAGCTTACCGCCTTGGTCGAGCCGCTCTGTTGCCAGTTGGCGATAACAAAGAAGATAGCGGCGACGGTGGCTGCGGCCAGCACCATGATCAGGGCGTTCGACTGCTGCCGCCACTGTTGCTGGCGCTGACGGCGGGTCTTGCCCACTGGATAGCTCGCGCGGGGGGAGAGTGGCCACAGAGAGCGTTTGGTGGAAGCTTTCTTGTGCGTTGATTCGGCGGTCATCGCAGCAATCCTGAGAGTTTTCGTCTACGATGTAAACAGTCGTCAGATGACGCGCAGATTATAGTTGCTTTCGGGCGATTTGCATACGGCGTTGGGCGTGTTCTGTGCCCCCAGCCATGAAGATAGTGTCCTGGCCTGGGCGGGGGCCGTGCTATACTACACGACCGATAGTTACACCTGCACAAGAGACACAATAAGGATTGCGATCATGCGAGCAACCGACATCATCGAGAAGAAACGCGACGGCCTGGAACTGAGCACCGAAGAGATTCGCTGGTTCGTCGAGGGCTTTACCAGGGGGGAGATACCCGATTATCAGGCGGCGGCCTGGCTGATGGCGGTATTCCTGCGGGGGATGAGCAAGCGCGAGACGCTCGACCTGACGCTGGCGATGGCTGAGAGCGGCGAGCAACTCGACCTGTCGGAAGCCATCGAGTACGCCGTGGACAAGCACTCGACGGGCGGCGTGGGCGACAAAGTGACGCTGGTCGTCGCGCCGCTGGTAGCGTCGGCGGGCGTGCCCGTGGCGAAGATGAGTGGGCGCGGCCTGGGGTTCTCCGGCGGCACCATTGACAAGCTGGAGTCCATTTCCGGTTACCGGGTGGCGCTGAGCGAAGACGAGATCATACGGCAGGTGCGCGAACACGGGATCGTGCTCTGCGGGCAGACGCGCACCCTGGCTCCCGCCGATGGGGCGATCTACGCGCTGCGCGATGTCACGGGGACAGTCCCCAGCCTGCCGCTGATCGCCAGCAGCATCATGAGCAAAAAGCTGGCCTCCGGGGCGAAGGCGATTGTGCTCGACGTGAAGGTGGGCGAGGGGGCTTTCATGAAGACGGTCGAGGAGGCGCGGGCGCTGGCGCAGATCATGGTGGAGATTGGTGTAGGAGCGGGCCGGGCGATGGTGGCGCTGCTCTCGGACATGAATCAGCCGCTGGGGTGCGCAGTGGGCAACGCGCTGGAGGTGCGCGAGGCCATCGAAACGCTGCGCGGCGGCGGTCCTGCCGATCTGCGCGAGCATTGCCTGACAGTTGCCGCGCACATGGTGCGCCTGGGACGGCGCGACACCCGTCCGGATGCTTTCCAGGCGACGCTGGCGGAACTGACGCACTTGCTGGACAGCGGCGCGGGGCTGGCGAAGTTCCGCGAACTGGTGCAGGCGCAGGGCGGCGATGTGCGTCAGGTAGACGAGCCGGAGCGTCTGCCGCAGGCGCGCCATCAGCAAGTGATGGCGGCGGAGCAAAGCGGCTATGTGGCGTGGGTGAGCGCCCTGAAAGTTGCCCAGGCAACGCTGGAACTGGGGGCGGGGCGCGCCCGCAAAACCGATACGATCGATCCGGCGGTGGGGGTGGTGGTACACAAGAAAGTGGGCGATATGGTGACGGCGGGGGAGCCGCTCTTCACGGTGTACGCCAACGATGCAGAGCGGCAGGCACGGGCGCGGGGGATTCTCGCTGGGGCGGTGACTGTCAGTGCCGAGCCGCAAGCGCCGCTGCCGGCCTTCTACGACACGATTGTCGCTGCGCCTGTCTAAAGGATGTACTTTATCAATCCCTGTTCCTGGCCTTTTCCCTCGCTGACAGGTTCAGAGGTGGGCAGTATCAGAGAAGCCTGAGTTCAGCGTTGTTGACCTCACCCCCAGCCTCGTTGCGCTCGGCGACGAGGCGCGTCAGCGCCGAGTGGGGGTGAGGTGAAGCTGAGAAGCAACCCCCGTTTCGGATTTGCTCTCCCTGGCTGTCCACCCCTGAACCTTGGCGAGCAGGGCGAAGGGACTTGCTCACTCTCGCGCAAGTGTTCCCTTTCTCCTCGCCTTGCGTGGGAGAAGGGGCCGGGGGATGAGAGGGAAAAGTGCATAACACGCTCTAGAGCTGCAACCAGTGATAGGCATACGGCGCTAACGAGCATTCGTAGGGTGAGCGCCCTATCACAGGCCACTGTGCCCCGCTCAAAACATCCGTTGGTCGGTGCCCGGCAAAGGCCGAGAGGTCGAATGTCGCAGTCTGGGGCTGATCGGTCAGGTTCACCAACACCAGAAAGCGTTCTTCTTCCGCGCCTGTACGAGGGGGAGTCCACACGCGCCAGTAGGCGAGCACCGCCTCGTTCTCCGGAAGCTCAAACTCGAACGTGCCACGCCCGAAGGCGCGGTAACGCTTGCGCACGCTCAGCATATGGTGCACCGCGTGCCACAGTGAACCGGTGTCGGCGCGCTGCCGGGACACATTGACCTGCCGATAGCCGTATACGTCATCGTCAATGGCTGACTCGTACAGACGATCGGCAGTCGAGAAGCCGGCGTTTTTGGAATCGTCCCCGATCTTGGGCGTGCGCACGCCGTTGCGATCGTGCCGCCAGATGTCATCGCCCATGCCAATCTCGTCTCCGTAGTAGAGAATGGGTGAGCCGGGCAGGGTGAACAGCAACGCATTCATCAGCCGGATGCGCCGCTGATCGTTGTCCAGCAAGGGGGCCAGGCGACGCCGGATGCCCAGATTCAGGCGCATGCGCGGTTCGGGGGCATACTGCTCCCACATGTACTGCCGCTCTTCTTCGGTGACCATTTCCAGCGTCAGCTCGTCGTGATTGCGCAGGAAGATGCACCACTGCGCCAGTGGTGGAATCTCCGGGGTGCGGCGCAGAATGTCCACGATGGCGCGGCGGGAGCGCTGCTTAAGGGCCATGAACAGACGGGGCATGATGGGAAAGTGAAAAGCCATGTGAAACTCATCGTCGTCGCCGAAGTAGGCACGCACATCCTCCGGCCATTGATTGGCCTCGGCCAGCAAGATACGACCGGGCCATTTGGCGTCCATATGGGCGCGCATACGCTTGACGAACTGATGCGTTTCGGGCAGGTTTTCGCAGTTGGTGCCTTCGCGCTCGAAGAGATAGGGCACAGCGTCCACGCGGAAACCGTCCACGCCCAGTTCCAGCCAGAAGTCCAGGATATCGAGCATTTCCTGCTGCACAGCTGGGTTGTCATAGTTCAGATCAGGCTGCTGAGAGTAGAAGCGATGCCAGTAGTACTGTCCAGCCACCGGATCGAAAGTCCAGTTGGACGTTTCGGTGTCTTTGAAGATGATGCGGGCCTCTTTGTATTTGTCGGGCGTATCGCTCCACACATACCAGTCTCGGTAGGGGGAATCCTTGGATGAGCGCGCCTGCTGGAACCAGGGGTGCTGGTCGGAAGTGTGATTGATCACGACATCAATGATCACACGCATTCCGCGGGCATGAATGCCCTCCACCAGCGCCTTGAAGTCATCCAGCGTACCATAGTCCGGATGTATGTTGCGGTAATCGGAGACATCGTAGCCGTCGTCTATCAGCGGTGACGGGCAGATGGGCAACAGCCACAGGCAATCGACTCCCAGGTCTTGGAAATAGTCGAGCTTACTCAGCAGACCGCGCAGGTCGCCGTGCCCATCGGCATTGGCATCTTTGAAAGCGCGCACGTACAGTTCGTAGAAGACGGCGTCTTTGTACCAGGTTGGGTTGAGTTCGCTGGACATGGAAGTTTCCTGAAGCGGGTGAAGGGTAGAGAAGGCTGTCTCTGTCAGCAGCGTCAGATGAATTGAATGCGAATGACCATCTTGCCCAGGCGCAATTCGTCACCGTCGCGCAGAATGCGCGGTTGATGAGGGAGGAGCTTCTGGCCGTTGATGAAGGTGGCATTGACGCTGCCCAGGTCTACCACCTTCAGCGCGTCGTCCTGCAACAACAACGCCGCGTGTCGTCGCGAGACTCCCAGCGCTGTTGCGCCGTACTGATCGAGGGCGATTTCCGGCGCTTCGCCGGTCATCAGGTCGGTGCGCCCTATATGGAGGCATTCCCCCAGGGGGACGATGAGTGGTTGATCGTAGCCGCGGATATGCAGCGCGATCTTGCGCTGAATACCCAGGCTGGCTGTGCCCCAGCGGGCCACCTGACCCGCTTTCGTTACGTCCACGCGGCGAGTAGTCGCTCCTTCGTCTGGCTCCGGCGCATCTCCAGACGCGACAAGCGCCTGGCCGCAGCACGGACATATAGTTGCCCCGACTTCACAGTCGGCACCACAGTTTGCGCATCTCATGATCGCTTACCTTGACCCCCTACCCGTGCAACAAGTATAGCTGAACCCCGAAGCCTGACAACCCTGGGGATGTGTGGAAATGTGTTATAGACCGGAGAGGGGCAGCGAGGCACGCGAACGCCGAGCGGGGGCGAGGTAAATGCTCCTGCGTCGAGCAAATCGCCGACAACCTGCGCGCGTATCCAATCCTGCTGTCTGCGGTATACTGGCAATATAGGGATTTTCTGCGCCGACGAAGCGACATGTGATGACGCACGCCAACCCTGAGCCGACCCCAAAACCTGCACCCCGCCGCCTGTCTTTGCCTGAGCGTTATTACGAGCGGGCGCTGGATCATTTCGCGAAAGGCCGCCTGGAACTGGCTCTGGCCGATTTGGACGAGGCCCTCAGACTCAGTCCGCGTAGAGGGGAGTACTATGCTGCGCGAGGGCTGGTGTTGTTGCTGAGCGAGTGGCAGGCCGACGCAGAGTCGGATTTCGCGCAGGCACTGCGACTTGACCCTGCCCAATGGCTGGCCTACTATGGGCGGGGAATGCTAGCCTTTCAAGAAGGGAACTTCACAGAGGCTGTGGATCAATTTTCGCGGGCGCAACGCCTGGCTCCGCAGCGTCCGGAAGTCTATGTTTATCGGGCGGTGGCATTCTATCGAACGGGCAATGCCCAGGAGGCACTGGCTGACCTGCAGGCTGCCCTGCCGCTCTTTGCGCCGCGCGATGCTCGCCGCGAAACGGTAGAGCGCTGGCTGGCGATCGTGCGGCGGGCGGTCAGGTAACAGGCAGAGCTATAGTTGCGCTGATAGGGCCGATGCGTTAGCATCCTGGCTCGTTCATGCAAGGTGCAAGGTCGAGAAAATAGATGGGTAGGGTTCGATGAAAGCGATCATTCTTGCTGCGGGCAAGGGCACGCGCCTCTTTCCGGTCACGCTGACGATGCCCAAGCCGTTGGTGCCGGTGGCAAACAAAGCCTTGATCCGCTACGCCATTGAGACACTGACAGGCATGGGAGCTACAGAAATCGGCCTGGTCGTCAACAGCCTGGAGTCGCCTATTCGTCAGGCGCTCGGTGACGGCGTCAACACGGTGGGCGTGCCACTGACCTATATCGAACAGGCCGACCCGCGCGGGCTGGCTCACGCGGTGAAGGTAGCGCAGCCGTTCCTGGGCGACGAGCCGTTTATCATGTATCTGGGCGACAATATCTTCCAGGACCCCATGCGCGAGCTGTATACACGTTTCGAGCAAACGGGGGCTGGGGCGGCAATTGCCCTGACCGAGGTGCCTGATCCGACGCGCTTCGGCATTGCCGAGCTGGAAGGCGATCGCATCAAACGGCTGGTGGAAAAACCCAAAGAACCGCCTTCCAACCTGGCCATCGCGGGGGTATACGTCTTTCAGCCAGCGATCTTCGAGGCTATAGACCACATCAAACCGTCCTGGCGCAATGAACTGGAGATCACCGATGCCATCCAGTACATGCTCGACCAGGGGCACACCGTGATCCCTTACATCGTCAAGGGGTGGTGGATTGACGCGGGCAATGCCGACTCGATCGTGCTGGCCAACCAACTGGTGCTCGAACAGCTCCCCTATACCCCTACGCGCCAGGACGATCCGCGTATCGAAAGTGGCTCGGCGGTCTCGCATCGCGTTATCCTGGGTGAGAACACACGCATCATCAACAGCGTAGTGCGCGGACCGGTGATCATTGGCGACAATGTCGTCGTTCGCGACTCCTACATCGGCCCCTACACGTCCATTGGCAATGACGTGATCATCGAGAGCAGCGAGATCGAGCACAGCATCGTCATGAGTAGCTGCACCATCCGCAATATTCAGGGGCGTATTGATGCCAGCCTGATCGCCGAGAACGCGCATGTAGCGCGGGCGCAGGCCCGCCCAGCCGCCTATCGTTTCGTGCTGGCGGAAAACAGCATCGTGCAGCTCGGCTGAACCGTCGTCGGCGGCCAGAAGAAAGCGGGCCCGCCAGAGGCGGCGGACCCGCTGTTGTCGCAGCGCATGCTCAAATATCCAGCGTAGCGCGTTTGGCGTGCGTGGTGATGAAGCGCCGTCGAGGCGGCACAGCGCTACCCATCAGCATGTCGAAGACGCGATCGGCCTCTGCCGCATCCTCGATGGTAACCTGGAGCAGGGTGCGGTTGGCCGGGTCCATAGTCGTCTCCCACAGTTGTTCCGGGTTCATCTCGCCCAGGCCCTTGTAACGCTGAATGGTGGCCCGTTCCGGGTTCTTCAGCGACTTGAGAATCTCGTCGCGCTGCTCGTCGGAGTAGGCGTAGTAGCGGTTCTTGCCCGACGCGATCAGATAAAGCGGCGGCTGCGCGATATACAGATGGCCGTTGGTGATCAACGGCGTCATGTAGCGGAAAAAGAAGGTCAGCAGCAGCGTGCGGATATGCGCACCGTCCACATCGGCATCGGTCATGATGATGATGCGCCCGTAGCGCAGCCCTTCCAGGTTGAAGTCGTCGCCAATGCCCACGCCCAGCGCCGAGATCAAGGCCTTGACCTCGTTGTTGTCCAGGATTTTGTTCAGGCGGGCGCGCTCTGTGTTGAGGATTTTGCCTCGCAGTGGCAGGATCGCCTGGAAGTGACGATCGCGTCCCTGTTTGGCCGACCCGCCCGCGCTGTCGCCCTCCACGATGTAGAGTTCCGAACGGCTGGGGTCTTGTTCGGAGCAATCGGCCAGCTTGCCCGGCAGGGTGGTGTTCTCCAACAGATTAGCCCCACGTCGCACCAGGTCGCGGGCCTTCTTCGCGGCGTCGCGCGCACGCATGGAAGTCATGCACTGCTCGACGATGCGCCTGGCATCGCGCGGGTTGATCTCCAGATATTCCATGAACGCTTCCGACGTGACCTGCGAGACCACGCCCTGCACTTCCGGGTTCATCAGCTTGACTTTGGTCTGGCTTTCGAACTGCGGGTCGGGGTGCTTGACGCTGACGATGCAGGTCAGCCCTTCCAGCGTATCATTGCTGGAAAAGTTGGGGTCCTTGTCTTTGAGCAGGCCAGCCTTGCGGGCATAGAGATTGATCGTGCGCGTGATCGCGGCGCGCAGGCCGGCCTGATGACTGCCCCCGTCGGGCGTCAGGATGGTGTTGGCGAAGTACAGTTCGGTCGTCGTAGAGGTATCCGTATACTGGAAAGCGACTTCCACACCGATGGTCAGCGTGCCGCGCCCGTTCTCACTGAGATCAACTTCTACCTCGCGCTCCACATAAATGGGGTCGTGCAACGCCTTACGGTTGCGGTTGAGATAGCGCACGAACGAGCGAATGCCGCCCTCGAAATAGAAGGTCATTTCGTGCGACAAGGGACGGACGCGATCATCGCGCAGCGTGATAGTGACCCCGCGCGTGACGAACGCCATTTCGCGGAAGCGCTGCGCCAGCGTGTGGAAGCTGAACTCGTTGCGTTCCATGATGGTGAAGTCGGGCATGAAGGTGTGCTTGGTGCCCGTAGGCTCGCCCGGCTCCATGTCACGAATCACTTCGACCGGCGTCTGGGGAACGCCGCGATGATACTCCTGACGATATACCTTGCCGTCGCGGCGCACTTCGGAGATGAGCCATTCAGACAGCGCATTGACCGCCGACACACCGACGCCATGCAGCCCACCCGACACCTTGTAGGCCGAGGAGTCGAACTTGCCGCCGGCGTGCAAGGTCGTCATCACCAGTTGCAGCGTAGAAATGCCGGTCTGTTTATGAATGCCGACCGGAATGCCGCCGCCATTGTCGTTCACCGTCACGGAGCCGTCGGCGTTCAGCGTCACTTCGATGCGGTCGCAACGACCTGCCAGCGCCTCGTCAATGGCGTTGTCAACTACTTCATAGATCATGTGATGCAGCGCCCGGATGTCTGTGCCGCCCACATACATGCCGGGGCGCATCCGCACTGCTTCGAGTCCTTCCAATACGCGAATGTTGTCTTCGGTCTGACGAGTCGGCACGAGTTCCTCCTGCCTTACATGTTGTCTCTGTGGTGCGCCGGTCTGAATGCTCCTGCCAGGTACCAGTACTCTGTCGTCACGCGAAAAACAGGCTTATGATAGAAAGGCGCACGGCATGCAAACAACCGGTCGATGACACACAGTCCTATGGCTGAGTTTGTGTGTGAGAACGAATGTTCGTATACTGAGATTATAGCACAACGCTGGCTGCTGCGGAACAGGTGCAATTATACCGTGCCGGGGGGGTGTCCGGCAATGAAGGACTGCTCGTGAGTTATCGCGCGGCAGCCCCCTGAGAGTCCTGGCGAAGCCTGCAACCTGCCAGGCGGGTTTCGCGTACAAAAGTAGCAGAGCGATACCCCACACGATTAGGTCTTGGGCGGGGCGGCTGACATGGTATGATTGGGGGGAGCGAAAGAGAAGCCCATGTTCCGACAGAGTAATCGTGGCACGATGGTATGGCTGGTCGTCGTCGGCCTAGCCCTGGCGGTCACGCTGATTTCGGGGCGTGCTCCTACGGCGATAGCAGCAGCCTTGCTGGCGATGTACCTGGGCGTGCTACTCGCGGTAGTGGGGCAGCTAGATGTGTTAGCTGTGGTGCGGCAGGCTCTGCGCCGCGAACCTCCTCAGGCTGCCCCGTCGGACGTGGCTCGCGAGGCGGCAGCGCGGGCGCGCAGCCTGCCCAACTATGAGACGCTCTACCGTCTGCTGGATATCGGCCTGATCGTGGACGAGCAGCGCCCGGACGGCATGGCCCTGCGGCGCGGGCGGTTCATCTCGCTGGACGACGACGGGATTCGCCCATTTGCCATCGTGGATGTGCCACCTTCCCTGGGAGGAGGGCTGGCGCTGGTGCGCTTCGAACTCTTCGACGGTTCGGGGCGTAAGCAGTACGCCTACGAAGCAGAAAAGTGGTTGCAGCCAGGGGAAAACGTGCTGGTGCCAGACTATCGCCTGCCTGTTCGCAAACGGGCGGCGGAACTGGAAGCGGGGGGTTGGTCGGCCCATGTGAGCATTGACGGCGGTGTGTTGGGCGTCCATCACTTCAATCTATCGGAGTCGCTGGCCGAGTGGCGACGGCGCGCCGGGACGGATGGCGAGCTATTGCGCGACCGCATCTGGCGCGGCGAGCCAGACGACGAATCGCTCCCACTCAGCCTGGAGGAATTGTTGCGCCAGCAGAGCCGTCAGCTTCGGACGCGCTAAGAGAAGGTGACCGAAGCCATGCACGTCATCGGGCAACTCATTGTGCTGATGCTCATCGTGGCGGTCCTGTGGTGGGTGATCCGTAGCCCTGCGCCGAAAATTCCTGGCCGGGCAACAGGAGAATCCGGGACGTTCCGGCGCGGGCAGGGCACGGCTCACATTGAGCAATCACCTGTTGCGGTGAAGGCGACACAGCGGGCCAGATACCCTGGTGGCCCGGAGTACGTCAACGTGACCGATCTGGGGCTGCTGGTCTACCAGGACAGCGATCAACTCCGGCTGGTGCGGCAGGGTCCTGTCCCGGCAGATGCTGGCTACCTGCGTCCATTCGCCGAACTGTGGTTGCCGCATCGTGCGCGGGGCACGGTGCGCTTTGAGATTCGTGATGGGCGCGGACGTCTGCGCTACGCGGACGAGGCACGTTACGAGCTGGAACACGGTTACAACACTTTGTTGCCGGGCACATGGCTTCCGCTGCGCGACGAGCAGGTGGCTTTCGAAACGTGGGAATACCGCCTGCTGGCTGGCGGAATGACCCTGGCGGTACATCGGTTCGTGTGGCAACCGGCGGGAAGCGTATTACGTCCCTATCTGGCCAGCGACGGCGAGATTTCGCCTGAGTTGCAGGCTGCTTTGCGTACCCAGGCTGCCCAACCGGTGAGCCTGTCTGAGTTGCTGGCGGGGCAGGGAGAGTGATGCTCCGGAACGGCTCAGGTGTGCTTGATAGAAAGTGGTGGAGGATTGATCGCAATGAGCAGGACAGCCTGGTGGGGGACGCTGGAACGGGTATCGGCGCGGCTGCGGCTGGAAGTGGAGATGATGCGCGCCACATTTGGCGACACCTTCCGGCTGGTGGTACCTCCTGAGGGCGAGTTGTACTGGATCGGCGAGGTCGAGATCAACATGCGGGGCATTCCGGAGCGAATGCACACGCTGAAGATCGTTTATGCCGAGGGATACCCCAACCGACCCGCCGAGGCCTACGTGGTCAAGCCGCGCGTTTACAGTGAGAAGCATCAGTTCGTAGACGGCCAACTGTGTCTGTTCAACCCCTATGATGGTGTGGCCTACGGCTGGAATCCGAGCACGTCCACGGCGGTGACGGTGGCGGGCTGGGCTATTCAGTGGCTGTATGCTTACTACACCTGGCGCGCAACTGGCATCTGGCCGGGGGTTGAGGAGAGGGTACACCGTAGCAAAGGCCCTGGCTTCCAGAGGAGAACACCATGAGTCCTGAAATGCTGCCCGAACTCTCGCGCGATGTGCCCCGGCTGATACTCGCCGAGCGCGTTTTGGACAAGATCGTGCAGGGCGCGTTGCTTTATCCGGAGCCAGAGACCGGTGAGGCTATGGTCGGCCTGATCGTCCCGCAGCCGGGGCGGTTCGAACCGGATGTTTATGTGCTGGAGACCATCAGTCCGGGGCGCGATGCAGTGCGCGAGTGGGGCCGGTTCGAGCAGGGCGACGACTGGCAGGGGGACGTCTTTCACTGGTGGTATGTGAACTGGGAAGCATTCCGCGAATTGCGCCGCCCGTCCTATGGCAAGGCACTGGCAGCCAAGTGGGACGTACCCCTGGCCCATGTAGGCGACTGGCACAAACAGCCGGGCGACATGATCGCCCCTTCCGGAGGGGATGCCCGCACAGCCCGCGCCATGATCGAAGACAGAGAGACGCCGGTGGAACTGGTGGTTGCCCCCATCGTCACCATGTATCCCCTGGAGGTGGTCTCGGGCGAGGAGGCGGGCGCAGAAGGGGGCAATGCGCAGAGTATGCCTCCCCTGGGGCCGCAGTCTATTGTCCGGCGTTGCGAAGAAGAAGGATGGTTGGTGCGGATTGACTTCTGGTACATGAGCCGACGCGCGCCGCGTTTCGTTGCCGTCGCGCCGATCATCTGGCCGGACGACCGCTTGCCTGCGTTGCCGCCCCTGGCCTGGCACCTGGCTCATCCGCGGCGCTTCGAGCAGGAGTACGATCTGCTGCGCGAGGCAGGTTACACCGTGGACGTGGTGCGTTGGGACGCTGATGGCCGCCCTCCCTATGAAATTTGCTTCGCGATATTCAAGGAAGGCGTCAGCCAGGTGGTGTTGCTGGTGACCGGTATGGATTATCCCAACACCATGCCAGCGGTACGTGTGGCCCCGCTGGTGTCGGCAGAGGACGATCAGGATATGTTCGAGGCGCTCTACGCCGCGTCGCGCCCGCTGCTGACCACGCAACTGCCCGATTGGCCCTGGGACTCGCGGCGAACGCTGATCGAGCTGGTGTGGCACGTGGAGAAAACCGCTCCAGCCCTGAAAATGGATGGCGTATCATGACGCAATGGGATCGCGTGGCACGGCTGTTCAGCGACGACGTGATGGCGCTATTGCTTTCGCGCACGGCGGCTATCGTCGGACTGGGGTCAGGCGGCAGTTTTGTCGCCGTAAGTCTGGCGATGAGCGGGGTAGGGCGGTTTGTGCTGGTAGACGACGACGTGTTGGAAGAAGTGAACATCGTACGCCATGCCGCTGACCTGCGCGAGGTGGGGCGTCCCAAAGCCGAGGCGGTGGCAGACCTGATTCGCCAGCGCAATCCGGCAGCGCAGGTGGAAACGGTCATCGGGCGCATCGAAGATCGCCTGGAAGTGCTGCAAGGGGCCGATGTGGTGGTGGTTGGCGTGGATCAGGAGCCGCCCAAGTATGCCATCAACGAGGCGTGTCTGAAATATGGCCTGACGGCGATCTACGCCGGGGTGTACGAACGCGGTGAAGGGGGCGATGTGTGCCTGATCCATCCGCGGCAGGGGCCATGCTATGCCTGCTGGGCAGAGCACCTACGCGAAGGACTGGACGATCGCGGTCCGCAAGCGCAACTCGACTATGGAGTGATCGGCCCAGATGGGACACTGGCTTCGGAACCTGGGCTGTGGCTGCATGTGGTACGGGTGGCGGCGATCCAGGCGGATATGGCACTCAATCATCTGCTGCGTGGCACGCCGGCGCACCGTGCCTGGCCAGGCAACACCATCATTCAGGCGAACACAGCGCTGGAGATTTTCGAGGGGCGGATAGCCCTGCCGCACACGGCAGAATGGGTCAGCGTGCCGGCCAACCCGCAATGCCTGGTCTGCGCCAGTCAGCGGCAGAACAGCGAGCATCAGGAAGCGACGCTCTCGCTCGATGATCTGTTGCGCCTGGGACAGACGGCTTCGGCAACGGACGATAAGATGTTCAACAACGAAGGGTAGGAGTATGGCTGATCACAACGACTATGTGCCTCCAGTAGACGATATCCCCTCTGAGAAGACTCCGGCAGATGACGATATGGGGCCGCGGCTGGAGCGGCTGGGCGGTGAGCCTGCGCCCGACATTACGCCGGAGGAGTTTGTGCGCCTGCAGCAGGCAGGCCAGATTCACATTGATCCTCGCGGGCGCGTGCGCACCACCGTGCGCGACGAGACCGACGCCGGAATCTCGCTGCGCAAGCGGCGCGCCTGGTATCGCCCTCTATGACTTCCCTGACACTGGCGCAGATACGCGCTGCTCTGGCGCTGCCCGGCTTCGACAGTGAAGCTGCGCAGCGCCTGATGGCTCCTCGTCCACGGGCCATGCGCCGTAGTGAAGCACGCACTGGCTCCCCGCGAAAGGCTAGCGTGCTGGTACTGCTGTATCCGCTAGACGGCGAACTGGCTGTGGTGTTGGTGCGCCGGGCAGCTCATCCCCAAGATGTGCACAGCGGGCAGATCGGTTTGCCTGGCGGGGCACGCGAACCGGGTGAGACAGCGTTACAGGCGGCATTGCGGGAAGCTCGCGAAGAATTGGGGTTGCGCGAACCGGTGGACGTGCTGGGACAGTTGACGCAGGTCTACATCCCACCCAGCGACTTCGAGGTGACGCCAGTCGTCGGCTATGTGGCACAGCGTCCTGCCTGGCAACCTGACGCGGCAGAGGTGGTGGAAGTGGTCGAATGCCCGCTAGCATGGTTGTTCGACGACACTCGAAAGGTTGTCGAAGAATGGCCGGTCGGCGATTCGTCCATGCGAGTGCCATGGTACAACATCGCGGGTCACAAGGTGTGGGGTGCTACTGCTATCATCCTCAGCGAGCTGGAGCAGCGCTTACGTCTGGTGCTGGAGCCTTGATCCGGTCAGCGGGTGTCCGGATACGAACGCTGTTCCTTGTTTTCCCCTCACTTGCGCGTGAATCCGGCGCGTGGTACAGTGCAAAGGGAAATGCTCAGATGCGGTGGGGAAAACGGGCAGCCCTGTTTGTGCTCCACCCAGAGGATTCCCAGGCATGGCCGAGAAGATACTGGTGATTGACGACGAGCCGATGACCGTTGATCTGATCAGCATTGTGTTAGAACGGCGCGGTTTCGAGGTGATCAAGGCCTACGGGGCAGAGGAAGGTCTGCGTGCTGCATACCGCACACACCCCGACCTGATTTTGCTCGACATCATGATGCCGGATATGGATGGCTGGGAGGTCTGCCGCCGTCTGCGCGAACTGTCGGATGTGCCCATCCTGTTTCTCACCGCCAAAGACGACACCCGCGACCGGGTGCGCGGCCTGGAAATGGGCGCGGACGATTACATCATCAAGCCCTATGACAACGATGAATTGGTAGCGCGCGTCCGGGCGCACCTGCGGCGCGCACCCAAGCCCGCTGTGGCCGAGGAGTTGGTGTTCAACGGTGGCAATCTGCGCATCAACTTTATCAGCCGCGAGGTATGGGTGCAGGGCAAACCGGTGCATCTAACGCCGAAGGAATTCGACCTGTTGAGCGTGCTGGCACGCAATGCCGGGCGGGTGATGAGCCGATCTGAGCTGGTCAGAGAAGCCTGGGGGCCAGAATATGGCGACGCAGTAGAGAGTCTCAAGCTCTACATCCACTATCTGCGCCAGAAGATCGAGCCTGATCCGCAGCGCCCTACCTACATCCTGACCTCGCGAGGGGTAGGATACCGTTTCAACGACCTGTAGATAGTCACAGGACAGGCAATCCTGCGAGCTGAGAGTCAGACAATCTCCCAGGCGATCAGCGCCCCCGCGATCCCTGCCACGATCAGCAGGATCAGCAACAGTCTGAACAGTTTACGGCGCGCCGATAGACGCCGGCGGCTCTGACTGGCAGCAGCCATGACTTCCTGGAGTTGTTTCTGTTCGAGCCGCTGCAGTTGTTGACGGGCTGTCGGGTGCAGTGGATTCAGCTCCAGCACGTTTTCAAAACACACTCGCCGGTCTTCGTCACTCTCCACCACGCTAGCCAGCCACAACCACACCTGCTCGTGATAGGGATCGATCTCGATAGCCTGACGAAACAACTCGTGTGCTTTGGCTTTGTCTCCGCGCTTGGCCGCCTCTTTGCCCTGTTTGAACAGTTGCAGGAACTCTTTCGGCGCGTTCAGCAAATCGGAAGAAATGCCCATAGCCCCCCCTGTTTACCGGCCTTCATTTTCAATCATTTGCTATTTTACCATGTGACTGGCCCGGTGTGACGGCCATCATGATTAGGAGGAGTGTATTCGCGCTTTGGGGCAAAAATCTTGAACTGCAGAGGCGCAGAGGTCACAGACAAAAGCACCGAGTCTTTGTCGTCGTTTTTCCTCTGCGCCCTTGGCGTCTCTGCGGTGAATTTCGCCCCCGAATCCGAAGGCACGCTGGTGAGAACTATGGCCCCCAGTCATTGGCTACGTCAGTCTGCGCGCCGCTCGTCACCTGGTAGATGGTTTGAGTGGCAAGTTCGAAGACGAACACATCCCAGTTGCCTGACCGGTTGGACGAGAAGACCAGATAGTTGCCATCTGGCGAGAAGCGCGGCTGAATGTCATCGGCCTCGGAGGCGATGAGCAGTTCGGGGGTTCCGCCGGTCGCGGGTACCTGATAGATGTCAAAGTGCTGACTGCCGCTCGCTTTGCCCTGGAAAACAACCGTCTGTCCATCCGGCGACCAGTCAGGCGCGGCCTCGATCAGCGCCGCGCCATTGGTGGTGACGGGAAATATCTGGCGCGAATTCAGGTCGAAGGTGCGCAGGTCAACCGGATTGGCCGGAGCCAGGCGACTCATATCAGCGACATAGACGATGCGCGAGCCGTCGGGCGAAAAGGCGGGCCAGCTTTCCATCGTGTCGTCGTTCGTCAGGCGCTGCAGTTGGGCCGGATCGCCCTGGCGGTCGATCACCTGCAGGTAGTATAGATCGGTCGTAACGGAGTCCAGGCTGCGGGCAACAAAGGCCAGCGTACGCCCATTCGGCGACCAGGCAGGCATGTCCTGCTCGATGAGGGGCGGCTTGCCTGTCCAGTAGACGCTGGCCGGGCGCGGGTCAGTGCCCTGCACATTGTCGAGTTGCAGGACATACTCGCGCGTACCGACGGCGTACATGACATAGGCATACTCGTTACCGTTTGGCGACAGGGCGGGCGCGTGCCCGCGCGTGTTGGGCGGGGTAATGGTACGCGCCGCGCTGCCGTCGGGCCGGATGAGCACAATCGGTTGATTAGCCGGGTCTGCGGGCACGTTCCCAGAGCGCATGATGATCTGCCCGGTCAAAGCCGCAGGGGGCGGCGGGAACAGTGTCGGCGGGACGGCGGGCACAGGCGTTTTGCTGGGCGCGGGCGTCCAGGTCGGCGGTGGGGCGGTGGGAGAAGCTGGCGCGGGCGACTCTGTGGCTGTTGGGAGCAGCGCAGCGGACGTTTCGCTGGTGGGGGTGACGGCAGCCGCCGCGGGCGGTTGCGGGCGTTCGCCGGAAGGCAGCTCGACTTCTTCGCCCCCCTTGCTGCTCAGCACAATGGCGATCACAGCAATTAGCAGGATGATAGCCGCGATGCCGGTGCCGATGGCCAGGTAGACACTGGTGCGACCAGGCCCTTCACTCTTGCTCTCTTCTTCAGCGGGGGAAACCAGCCCTGTCGACTCCTCCAGTTGTTGCAGCAAACGGCGTGCGCGCTCGTTGTCCGGGTTGATGACCAGCACGTTGCCCAGGCATATCTGCTTCTCATGCGGATCGTCGGTGACCGCAGCAAGCCAGAACCATCCTTTTTCGTTGCGTTCGTCTTGCTGCACGACCTGTTCAAACAAGGCGCGAGCGACTGCCCGCTGCCCTGCTCGCGCGGCTTCGATTCCCTGGCGCAAGAGTTCGTTCAATTGCGATGTCGGTTCGCCCTGGCCCATAGCTCCCCCTGCAAGTCAGTGTCGGCGGTTGATCATGGCAACCACACGGGATAGCGAATGTCGCTGTCCCCCGCAAAGATGTGTTGCAGACCGCTCCCGTCAGGCTGGATGACGTATAGATCGAAAATCGGGCGATCGCGGTTGGCGCTGAAGACGATCCAGCGCCCGTCCAGCGACCAGGCAGGATCGCGTTCTTCGGCGCGGATATCGCGTACCAGCAAGGCGCGTTCGCCGTCGCCGTTGGCTGTCATAACATAGGGATCGGTTGTCCCACGGCGATCGGAAAGAAAGACGATCCACTGGCCGTCCGGTGACCAGGCCGGCGAAAAGCTGCTGTTGACGTTATCGGTGAGTTGTTTGTATGAGCCGCCGTCCGCCCCTACTCGCCAGATTTCAGTGGCCCCCGGCCCGCTGCGATCCGAGGTGAAGACAATCCACTGTCCATCGGTCGACCAGGCCGGTTCGCGGTCATTGGCAGAGCCGGGAACCAGGGTGCGCAATTCGCCGGTTGTCACGGAGAGCACGTACAGATCGAAGTTACCCTCTTTGTCGGCGGCGAAAGCAATGGTCTGCCCATCAGGTGACCAAGTAGCCTCACCTGCGCGTTTGGCTTCCAGATAGGTCAGGCGGCGCGCAGTTCCGCCGTCGAGGGGTGCGACGAACAGGTCTTCGAACTCTTCTGTGATGACCGTGTCGCCCTCCATGTAAGTGCGGGCCAGGCGTCCCGTGAAGGCGATCTGCGCGCCGTCGGGGGACAGGGCCGCGTCATAAGCTCCCGCGAACAGAGGCAGCACGCCTTCCGACAGGTCGTCAGTGGCTGGGGCCAGCGACAAAACCTGAGGCTGTGACCCATCACCGCGCACGGTGAACAGTGTCCATTTACCCTGGCCGACTTGACCAGAGAGCAGCAGCCTATATGATCCCAGTGGCGGAGGCGTGACGGTGGGCGTAGGCGTGACGGTGGGGGTGCGTGTCGCAGTCGGTGTCCAGGTTGGCGGCATCGTGTCGCGGGGAGGTAGCGTGCGCAACATACCGCCGATGGGAGTTGCTGTGGCCTGCCCGGTAACTCGCGTGGCTGAAGGGACGGTGGGAATAGCTGCTGCCGGGGTGGACGGGGACTCCTGGACGGAGTGACGATCCCACCACCATAGCAGCAGCGCAGCCAACACCAGACCGAAAGCAGTCACGGTCAGCGTCCAGAAGAGCCAGGACGGCATCTGTCGGCGACGGGCCGTTGGCCGTCTCCGGGCGGGCTGAGGTTCTCCCACCGCCAGTGCAGCAGCCGATGTTTCCTGGGCGGACCGGTTGAGTTGCGCCAGAGCCTGTCGTGCTCGCTCGTTGCGGGGGTTGATGCTCAGCACCCGCCTGAGGCACTGGCGACGCTCGTCCTCGGAAGTAGCAACCGAGGCCAGCCACAGCCAGGCCAGTTCATTGTCAGGATCGCGCAAGACAAGACGACGGAGCATCTCGCGGGCCTTGGCCCGGTCGCCGCTGCGCGCGGCCTCAATAGCCGTGCGCAGAAGAGCTTGCAGGTCTTCGCTGGGCACCGTCTTCTCCCCTGTGAATGTTGTTGGCGGCGCGTCTTGTGGCAAAGGCATCGCATAGCCGCTGCAGATGCACGCACGCCGATACACGCCTGCGCCTGTAATCTTATACCGGTCTCTCAGACAAGGCCAAACGCACGGAATAGAATAGACACAGCCACGCGAGATACGCGCTGGAACCAGGCGGGGGAGATTATCAGTGCGGCCCCGCCTTCGCAGAAGCAGAAAACGGGATTCTAGCGAATCAATAGCAACAGCAGCACGCAGGCAATCAGTACAGCGAAGATCGCCAGGCTGATCAGACCGTAGCGCAATACCAGCGAATTGGTCGTTTCGTGTTTGCGGCGGATGCGCTCCAGTTGTTTGCGGGCGACGGTATTATTGGGGTTGATCTGGAGCACCGTCTGGAGGAAACGCAGACGCTCTTCATAAGTGCCAGCTACCTGGGCCATCCACAACCACGCGCGCTCGTTGTATTTGTCAGCATCGAGGACTTGCTGGAACAACAGGCGCGCATTGGTATAGTTGCCCTGTCGCGCGGCCTGAATGCCCAGTTGCATCAGGTCTTCCAGCGTTGCTTCATTGTCTTCGCGGGTCATGGTATACGCTCCCCCGGAGCAGACCGATGGCCTATGTCACGCCTTCTTGACAAATCCCAGACATATTTATAGTCTGCCTGCGCTGGCTCTGCAAGTGAGAGCAAAATGCGGGTGTATTTGGGTTTGAGGCAGAATTCATCGCAGAGAGCACAGAGGCCACAGAAAGTCACAGGTTTTTTTGAGATGTTTCTCCTCTGTGCCCTCGGCGTCTCGGCGGTTCAAAATTTCTGCCCCAAAACGCGAATACGTTCATGCTTCGGATGCCGTTGACCGGCGGGGACGGTCGTGCTACACTTCAAGCGCAATGATTGGGGCAGTGGCGGAATGGTAGACGCCGCGGACTTAAAATCCGCTGAGGGGAACCTCGTGTGAGTTCGAATCTCACCTGCCCTATCATGCTCAGCGAGCGCCTGTGATGGCGCTCCTGTCATTTCTGGTGCGGGACACGGGAAAGTCCTGGCGCGCAGGTGTCTTCCGTGATACAGTGAGAAATTAGTGATATTATTGCGCTTATCATTCTGTCATTATCGGTTGGCGTTCGCCTGTCAAGGGCCTTGGCCATGCCCATTGTTTGGGTAGAGGCGTTCCATCTGCGCCCCTCGTTATCATCTCCAAAGGCAGACGGGCGAACCGCCAGGGAGAAATCCTCATGACTATGGAATTATTCCTCCGCCTGGTGGGGATGATGATTTTCACCCTGCTGGGTGCCCTGCTCGGCATTGACTTGGCCGACGCCCTCAACCTCCCTCCCGAAGCCAGCGGCCTGACATTCGCCCTGATGGGTGCGCTGGCCGGGCTGATCCTCACGCCATGGATGACCACCTATCCGGCGCGTGCGGCCCGGCGAGCCATCCTCAAGATGTCACCGGAGGCGCTGGTGGGGGCAATCGTAGGGTTGATGGTGGGGATGTTTGTGTCGGCATTGTTCGCCTGGCCCCTGTCGCTACTGCCGGACCCGGTTGGGCAATTCCTGCCGACCGTTGTCGCCATCGTGGGTAGCTATGTGTTTGTGATCGTCTTTTCCCTGCGCGCCCAGGACGTGTTGGCGCTGTTCGGGGGGATGCTCCGTGCCAGCCCGGCCAGTCTGCGCATTTTGCCCGGCGGGGCGACGGGCGAGATTCTGCTCGACACCAGCGTGATCATTGATGGGCGTATCGTGGATATCAGTCAGACGGGCTTCATTCAGGGAGCACTGTTGATCCCGCGTTTCGTGCTCAACGAGTTGCAGCATGTGGCCGATTCGCCGGACATGCTGCGGCGCAACCGTGGCAAACGCGGCCTGGAAGTGCTCAGCGAGTTGCAGCAGCGTAGCCGAACGCCGGTGCGATTCATTGACGACGACATCGAGGGGATCAGCGCTGTGGATGAAAAACTGGTGTTGCTTGCCAAGCGGCGCAATGTCCCCGTGATGACGAATGACTACAATCTCAACCGCGTGGCCGAGTTGCAGGGGGTCACGGTGCTCAATATCAACGAGCTGGCAAACGCGGTCAAAGCTATCTTCTTGCCGGGCGAAGTGATTGACATCCATATCGTCATGGAAGGACGTGAACCCGACCAGGGCGTGGGTTATCTGGAAGACGGTACGATGATCGTGGTGGAAGATGGCAAGCGCTACATGGATCGCACGATCCCCGTGTTGATCACGCGCTACATCGTGACCAATGCCGGGCGCATGTACTTCGCCCAACCCGAGGGTTCCCTGCGGCGCTAGAGCGTGTTATGCACTTTTCCCCTCATCCCCCGGCCCCTTCTCCCTCGCGGGTTCAGGGGCGGACA
>FWPU01003451.1_pt1 | contig 39913 bp, 44 predicted proteins | sample 2228361 | NCBI WGS metagenome assembly FWPU01 (sample SAMEA103939777, study PRJEB20133) | metagenome | reverse complement strand
TTTGGACGAAGCCTATATTGAATTCAGCGGCGAAGGGCAATTGGGAGAAAAAGTTACTCAGATTCGGCAACCCCTTGAACGAGAGAATGTGATTGTGCTGCGCACTTTCAGCAAATGGGCTGGGCTGGCTGGTCTGCGGGTGGGTTATGGTGTATTTCCTGAATGGATATTGCCCGTGTTATGGAAGGTGAAACAACCCTACAATGTCAATGTGGCTGCCAGTGCAGCAGCCATTGCCTCGTTGGAGGATCTAACCTGCCTCATTGAACGAGTAGAAAACATCCGCTCAGAGCGCCTGCGTCTCTTCACCATGCTTACTCAGGTGAGCTGGCTTGAGCCCATACCTTCGCAGGCAAACTTTATTTTATGCCGTGTCAAAGATCGTTCTGCAAAAACCGTTAAAGCCGATTTGATGAAGAAAGGAATCTTTGTTCGTCATTTTGATACACCCTTGCTACAGAACTACATCCGAATCAGTGTTGGATTGCCCCAACATCATGACATTTTGTTTGATGTATTGAAGGAAATGGAGGAACAAACTTCATGAGCGAAAATCAACTCAATGGTCGTACTGCTGCGCTCAGCCGAAAGACCCGCGAAACCTCCATACAGGTGGAATTAAATCTGGATGGGAGGGGTCAGTTTCAGATTCAGACTGGCATTGGATTTTTAGATCACATGCTGGCGCAATTGGCCTTCCACGGCTTGTTTGATCTACGCATCCTGGCTGAGGGGGATTTAGCAGTTGATTTTCACCATACAGTTGAGGATTGCGGTTTACTCCTGGGTGAGGCGTTCGATCACGCCCTGGGTGAACGCAAGGGACTGGTGCGTATGGCGGTTCAATATGCGCCGATGGACGACAGCCTGGCACGTGTGGTGGTGGATCTTTCTGGCAGGCCGTATAGCGTGATCAAGGCTCGGTGGGCAGCCAGTGAAGTTGGTCGTGTTCCCATCAGTTTATGGGAGCATTTCCTGGAATCATTTGCATTGCGTTCTCGATCCAATTTGCATGTACGGGTGCTTTACGGGCGTGATGGGCATCATCAAGTCGAGGCTGTCTTTAAGGCTCTTGCCAGGTCGCTTTGTGCTGCCAGCCGCTACGAGCCGCGCCGTTTGAATGAGGTGCCATCCACTAAAGGAGCTTTAAATGTCTGATACGATTGTTGTGGTAGACGCCGGTACGGGTAATTTGCGCTCGGTTGTGGGGGCCCTGACCAAAATTGGCGCTTCGGTCCGGCTTACTTCTGCGGCTGAGGATGTTTTGGAAGCCGAACGGATCGTTTTACCGGGGGTTGGAGCTTTTGGAGAATTCATGGAAGGACTTCGCCGCAATCAACTGGACAATGCGCTGAAGGTTTTTATTCAAAGCGGGCGGCCATTGTTGGGGATTTGCGTGGGCATGCAGGCATTAATGGAAATGAGTGAGGAATTGGGACAGTTCAACGGGTTGGGAATTTTCCATGGGCGGGTTGTGCGCTTTCCTTCCGGAACTGCTTACAAAGTACCCCACACCGGTTGGAATCAAGTCTGGATCAGGCAGGATAACCCATTAACCACTGGCTTAACCAGCGGTTTTTATGCTTATTTCAACCACAGTTTTTACTGTCAACCTCAACAAAGTGAAGTTGTGCTTGCGACGACAGATTACATGAATGACTTTTGCAGCATCATCGGACGAGGTGTTCTGTTTGGTGTTCAATTTCATCCCGAAAAGAGCCAGTCGGTAGGTGAAATGATCCTCAAAAATTTTATGAATATTTCGGGAAGGCAGACATAACAATGGAGGAATTTACGATTTTCCCGGCGATTGACCTGCGGGATGGAAAAGTGGTTCGATTGGAGTTGGGCGACCCCTCCCGCCAAACCGTATTTAGCGACCATCCGGCAGAAGTCGCCTATCAATTCTTGAGCGCAGGTGCCAAATGGCTGCATGTCATCAATCTGGATGGTGCGTTTGGCGATGAACGCGGGGCAAGAAGAAATGAAATGGCAATTGGCCAGATATTGGAAATTACCCCCGAATTTGGCGGGAAAATTCAGGTAGGGGGAGGCATACGATCGGTGAAGGTGATTAAGCGCCTGTTAACAAAGGGAGTCCACCGGCTGATTCTCGGAACATTGGCGGTGGAACAACCGCAGACAGTAATCGAAAGCGTTGCACAATGGGGGCCCGAACGAATTGCGGTCAGTGTGGATTTGCGTGCCGGTAGAATCCAGACTCATGGGTGGCAGCAAAGCGTTGACATGAAGCCTTCCGTGTGGCTTCAACGTTTGGCGGATGAAGGTTTACGCTGGGTGGTGGTGACAGATGTAGAACGGGATGGCATTTTAATCGGCGCCAATCCTGAAATTACCCAGAGTCTTCCTCAGGATGAGAGGCTTCGCGTTGTTCTGGCCGGAGGAGTCAGCCGTTTAGAGGATATTCAAATCGCCCGTCGTAAGGGGCTGGCTGGGGTGATCATTGGACGGGCTTTTTACAGTGGTGAACTAAATCTCCCCGAAGTTTTAAGGATGATATCCAATGTTGGCTAAACGAATCATTCCCTGCTTAGATATCAAAGACGGACGAGTTGTCAAAGGGGTTAACTTTATCTCACTGCGGGATGCCGGCGATCCGTTGCGACAGGCTGCCCTGTACGATGCAATGGGTGCGGATGAACTGGTCTTTTTGGATATCCAGGCGACCCCCGAAGGACGAAAGACCGTGTTGGATCTGGTTGCCCGCGTTGCAGAAGAAATCCGAATGCCGCTCACGGTCGGGGGTGGTGTGCGCAGTGTGGAGGATATGCGCCGTTTGTTGCTGGCGGGGGCTGACAAGATCAGCATCAATTCTGCGGCTGTTCGAAATCCACAAATTTTGCGCGAAGGTGCAGATCGGTTCGGCAGCCAGTGCATCGTTCTGGCAATTGATGCCCGAAGGGTAGGGGAAAGCAGCCTGCCCCGCTGGGAGGTTGTTGTTGACGGTGGCAGGACACCAACCGGATTCGATGCGCTGGAATGGGCCGAGCAAGCCGTCCGTTTAGGCGCTGGTGAAATTTTGTTGACCAGCATGGATCGAGACGGCACGCGAGCTGGTTTTGATATTGAATTGACACGGGCATTCAGTCAAACCTTGCCGGTGCCGATTATTGCTTCTGGCGGGGCAGGCCAATTGGAGCATTTTGCCGAAGTTCTGGGTGAAGGCGGGGCAGATGCAGCCCTGGCGGCAACCTTGTTTCATGATGGAATTATCCGAATACCGGATCTTAAGCGTTATTTATCTCAAAACGGTATTCCGGTTCGCCAGATGGAAAAAGGAGAAGGATCATGATTGGAGAAAATCCTTTGAGGTTTGATGAGAAGGGTTTGATTCCTGCAATCATTCAGGATGCTTTCAGTCATCAAGTGTTGATGTTGGGGTGGATGAACCAGGAGGCATTGGATTTAACCCGCAGCACGGGGCTGGTTCATTTCTGGTCACGTAGCCGTCAAAGGTTATGGAAAAAAGGGGAAACCTCTGGCAACCTGATGCAGGTGGTGGAAATAAGTGTGGATTGTGACCAGGATGCCCTTTTGGTGAGGGTATTACGCAAGGGGCCTGCCTGTCATACTGGCATGGTCACCTGTTTTCATAACCCAATGAATACGGAGAATGCAGCATAATGCAATTTCTAAGTGAACTGAGCAGAGTTATTGATGATCGGCGAGAGAACCCGCAAGAAGGGTCCTATACCTGTTCCCTGTTTGCCAGCGGTGAGGATGAAATCCTGAAGAAAATCGGGGAGGAGGCGGTGGAGGTCATTCTGGCAGCAAAAGGGCAAGGTAGCCAGCGGATTGTTGAAGAAGTCAGCGATCTGCTCTATCATGTCATGGTCATGCTTTCGTACAAACACGTGGTATTGGAGGAAATTGAAGCGGAATTACGCCGCCGTCACAAGGGATGAACCCTTTTTCCTAAAAAATTAATAGGAATGAATATCTTCCACTCAGAAGAAATGTGATTATAATAACAACAATCCATTTGCCCGGTTACAGGCAAACCCAATCGGTTTGTACTGACCCGAAAGTTGCCCTGGCAAGGCATGCGTCTGTCCGTTACGCACCTTAAAAATGCTGTAACGAAGGTGTCCGGCAGCCCAAACGGCGGCTGGATGATTTTTGGCAGCGCTTTCCCAATTAATGTGGAACAGCGAAGCCAATTTTTTTGCCTCGACATTGCGCCGCAGCATGATTCATCTCAGCACATGCGGTAAGGCGGTCGTTATGGCGTGTTTTTTGTGGACAAGTCCCTGGTTGGCTTGTCCGGGACAGGCTCATGGTGAATAACCATGGCAATTTAACCAAAGACCGGGCGTCTCCGGCGAGGTTAAAAATTCATATCTTTTTTCACTTCAAAGGAGAAAAATGGAGATTCAAACATTTTCATATTGCTCTCCAAAATTGGAGCTGCGTCCGTGCCCTGAAAAAGGGGGATTTGGATTATTTGCAATTGAACCGATCAGTGCGGGTGAATTGCTCGCCATGTGGGGCGGGCAAGTGGTTACCAGTGAACAATTGCAGTACCTGCCAATAGACCGACAGACGCACGGTATTCAGATTCATGAAGATCTCTATCTGGTACCGGTAACCCATGGAGAACCTGCCGATTATTTCAACCACTCGTGTAATCCCAATTGTGGTTTGGATTCGCCAATATCCTTAGTAGCCATGCGGGACATTGAAGTGGGAGAGGAAGCCTGTTTTGACTATGCCATGAGCGACTCCTCGGATTATGACGAATTCGAATGTCACTGCGGAGCGCCTAACTGCCGCAAGACCATTACCGGCCGGGATTGGATGCTTCCCGAATTGCAGGAAAGGTATTTTGGGTTTTTCTCACCGTATCTTCAACGACGAATTGAAAAAATACGCGAAGAAATCCGGCTCAAAGGAAACGGCAGCAAATCTGTCCATAAAACGAATAACCGAAAATGATATGAGGTCTCTTAATGGCTGTAATTTCGCTGTTGACTGACTTCGGTGACCGCGATGCTTTTGTGGGAATCATGAAAGGGGTGATCTGGAAGATCGCCCCTCAAGTTCAAGTGGCCGACCTTACGCACTGGATTGAACCGCAAAATGTTCTCCACGGCGCTTTAATTCTGGGTCAGGCTTACTCGTATTTTCCGCCAGGAAGTGTCCATCTGGCTGTAGTGGATCCGGGGGTAGGTACTCAACGGAAGGCGGTCGCAGTCCGCATTGGCGATTTTTATTTTGTTGCTCCGGACAATGGTTTGTTAACCGTTCCGTTAGAGCGGGCTGAAAAATCCGGAAATCCAATCCATGCGGTTGAATTGAATGAACCGCGTTTTTGGCTTCCAGAAGTCAGTCGCTCCTTTCACGGCAGAGATATCTTTGCCCCTTGCGCAGCGCATTTAGCAAATGGTGTGCCATTGGATGAGATGGGAAGCCGATTAGAGAGCAACACTCTTGTGCGTGTAGCCATTCCAAAACCAAGCCGAACGTCGACCGGTTGGCAAGCGCAGGTACTGATGGCGGATGTGTTTGGAAATTTGATCAGTAATCTTACGACCGATGATTTAGGTGAGCAAAAAATTGAAAGAGTGGTTATTGCCGGCACAACCATTGAGCGATTTACAAGGACATTTGGCGATGCGCCGGCTGGTTCCCTTATCACCATGTTCGACAGTTCGGGCTATTTGAGCGTTTGTGTAGTCAATGGGAACGCCCAAAGGCAATTAAACGTGCGCGTTGGAGAACCGCTGGAAGTCTTTACTTATTGAGTGGTTTTCATACTTGTTTCTGCCCATAGTAAAGTAAAATACGGGCAATGTGCTGGGCACCTTTTAAGTACAAATCCAGACGGATGTTTTCATTGGGAGCATGAGCCTGTGAACCGGGGTGACCGATTCCGGCTGTAACAATCGGGACATGCAGCGTTTCTGAAAAAAGATGGTTAGGCCCCGAACCCCCGCTCATCGGAATCAATTGCATGGGTTGTCCGTAAACCTCGGCAGCCGAGTCGACCACTAACTTAACAAAAGGATGGTCCGGGTCGGTGCGGGCGGGTGCCTCACCACCAAGATAGGTGATTTGTACATCCTGAAAGCCATGGCTGTCCAGATGGTGGCGCAATTGCTCCAACACCTCTTCGGGGGTCTGATCCGGCACCAGACGAAAATCCACCTTGGCGGTGGCACGGGCAGGTAAAACGGTTTTTGAGCCCGGCCCCTGGTAGCCCGAAGTCAATCCGCATATGGTGCAGGTGGGCAACATGCTCTCGGCAACTCGTAAATCCACACCACCGCTCATACCTCTAAGAAATTCTTTGATTCCATATCGGCTGCGGTATTCATCGGCGGTTTCTGGCATTAATTCAAATAATTCAAGATCGCGTTTGGAGGGCGGACGGACTTTATCGTAGAAGCCGGGCAGGTGAATGGTTTCATCGGGGGATTTGAGGGTGTTCAATGCCCATACCAGCCGCCAGGCGGCATTGGGAAAAATGGAACCACCCAATCCGGAGTGAACATCCTGATTGGCAGTTTCTACGCTGAGTTCAACGTAGCATAAACCCCGCAGTCCCAGGTATTGAACCGGAACATCGCGGTGATCCACGCCGCCAAATTCCCAGATGCAGGCATCTGCGCTCAGCTCGCCAGCGTACCTTTCCATAAAAGGCTTTAAATTAGGGCTACCAATTTCTTCTTCCCCCTCGATGACAAAGCGGACATTACAGGGTAATTCTCCCAACTCGGCCAGCAGGGCATCTATGGCAAAAAGGCGGCTGACGAGGTGGCCTTTATCATCGCTGACACCCCGTGCAAATAACTTTCCATCGCGCAGGGTAGGTTGAAAAGGAGGGGACTCCCATAACTCGAGCGGTTCTGGTGGCTGTACATCATAATGATTGTAAAACAAGATCGTGCGGGGTGATGTTCCCGCCCGAAAAGCGGTAACAACGGGTGCGCCATCGGTAGAAATGATACGGGTTTCAAATCCACGCTGTTTCAACATTTTCTCAACCATACGGGCGGTTTCTTCAATTCCCCAGTTTTGGGCTGAGACACTGGGTTGTTCACAGAGACGGCTCAATTCCGAAATGCTTTGGTCGAGATTTTCTTGCAAAAATCGGTCAATACGGCTTATTGGAGTCACAGATTCCTCCGAAAGGTAGAGTGAAGGTTAGAAAGGAAAGAGATTGAGGACGAAAGATCCGCCATAGGAGAAAAGGATCATCTTCAACACTTTGCCGATCCATGAAAACAGTAGAAACTGCCAGAGCGGCATTTTAAGGATGCCGGCAGTAATCCCCGCTACATCAAAAATCGGATTTGGGACGAAAGAAAGCACTAAAATGGTAATTGCACCGTATTTACGCATCCAGTTTTCGAATCTGTCACTCCATTGCGTTCTTTCAACAATTCCCTGGCCGCTGAAACCGGCCAAATAGCCCGAAATCTCGCCAATGGCTGCCCCCGTACCAGCAGCAACCGCTACCCAAAACGGGTTGAAAACTGCCCCCATGGCGGATGTGAATAAAACTCCAGGTAGCGGTAAAATCAGCGTGGCGTTTGCCAGCAGAGAAACCAGAAAGATTCCGGGATAACCCAGGGCTTCCAATTCGCGCACTTTTTCGCGGTTGAGGTAAAGGAAAAGGGTTAAACCCACCACAAAGATCAGGGCCAGAATGCGCGCGATTTTCAGGCGGGTTTCTTTATTCATCCGGGTGTTGTTCTTTATTTTCCAAGAGGGTTTCGATGCGGGAAATGACCATGTCCAATGCTACAGTATTAAAACCCCCTTCGGGAATGATTACATCAGCATAGCGTTTAGAAGGTTCAACAAATTCCATGTGCATGGGGCGGACGGTGTTGAGGTACTGGCGAATGACCGATTCGGTTGTGCGTCCCCGTTCACGAATATCCCGTTCCAGGCGACGGATGAAGCGTAAATCCGGGTCAGTATCCACAAAGATTTTCACATCGAATAATTCCCGCAATGCGGGTTCGGCAAAAATGAGGATGCCCTCAACCAAAATGACGCGCTGCGGTTCAATGTGAATGGTGCGGTCAGTGCGTGTGTGAGTGGTAAAATCATAGACCGGGAGTTCAATGGCTTCCCAATTCTTTAATTTGCGGATGTGTTCAATCATCAGGGGAGTTTCCAAAGAATTGGGATGATCAAAATTAACCAAATCGCGCTGAGCCCGCGGCAGGTCTTTTAGGTCGCGGTAATAGGCATCATGGGGGAGGTAGGCAATCCGGTGAGAACCAACTCGTTTGAGAATTTCGGTGGCAACTGTTGTCTTTCCGGAGCCAGAACCGCCGGCAATGGCAATGACAAGAGGAGTAATCATGGGTCTCATTCTTTCAGATTATAGTCGAAATCATTCAAAGGGGAGTTATTCTATAAGAACAAAACGAATTTGCCGATTATGGGTATCCAATATGCAAAATGAACGTTCTTCTTTTTTCAAGCCGCCAAGTGCCCCCGGGTTGATAAGGCGGGTATTGCCCTGAATTCTCTCCTCGCGGCGGTGGCTATGCCCAAAAAAGATCAGGTCAAATTGCCGGCAGTTAAGAAGATTTTGAAAAGTAGAGACAAGATGACCATGGGTTACGGCAATCCTTAAATTATCCAGATCTCCTTGAAAAACGGGACCAGCGAAAGAAGCAGGGTTGTTTCTCATCAGTGTATCCCGGATTTCACCACTGTTAAAATCGCCGTTACCATAAGCAAGAATGACTTGATAGGGAGAAAGAAGAAGGGCGGTTTCGACGGTGGTTACATCACCGCAATGGATAATCGTCTGAATCTTCTCTTCCTCAACAATCCGCAACGCTTTTTGCAGGTTTGCCAGATGATTATGGGTATCTGAAAGGATGGCAACTTTCATAACTCTCAAGCAATTTCCAGGTAGGCAATTTCAATGTCGGTGTTGAGGAAGGCGAGGCGCAGAGCTTCTTGCTTTGCGGGGGTCAGATTTTTGATCACAAGGCGGATATAAAAGCTACCATCCGGCTGGGTATCATTGATGGAGCGGAGAATATTCCCGCCAGCCTGGGATACCAGATGGGCTATCCGTGCCAGTACTCCTGGCCGATTAGCATTTTTGGTGCCGGTAATCGAGATGGTCGTCCAGTTGAGGTTTTGTTGAGTAATGCCGGCATTGATGAGAGCGTCGGCAAAATCCAATTCGCGTATGGCGCCCGAGCCAACTGAAGCATATAGATCTTCTAAACTGGATGCTGCCAGATTCTCCAGCAGTATATCGAAACGAACCGGATCAAGCACCTGGACATCCTCTAAAGAGAGAATTCCTTGATTAATCAGCACCGGTTTGATCAATTGGCGGCCTTTCTCCGCACTCTTTTTTAAGGCTTCCGTGACCAGCACCGAACGGAGCAGGCGTGTGGTGGAGTTATTGGCGTAAGCCAGCCATTCTTCGCTGGGGGGCTGACGAGTGCCCTCGGTGATGACTTCAATAACATCTCCTGAGTGCACTCGATCAGAGAGACGGACCAAAGCGCCATTCACTTTTACGGCACTGATTTTATCAAGAAGGAATTCTTGTTGAATTGAGGCAACCGCATCCAGCACGGTGGAACCTTCGGGCAGAAAACGTGCACCACCGCTGGGGGTTAATATTTCTACCGGCCGGTAATGACTGATATCTTTCCCTTTTTGGATGGCATACACCACACCCCAATGATTTTCTCCCTCCATGTCTCGGGTGGCAATGGCGACTTCCACGGCTCCTAAATCTGGCAGCCAGGCGGTAATTTGCAAGGCTCGGTAACCATTTTGCGGACAGGCAATGTAATCATCAAACCGATTTTGGTCGAGGTAGGGACCTAGAAAGCGATTTACTCGCGGTAACAACTGATAACAGGCTGCTTCGTCTTCTTCCTCGATGACCATCCGAAAGCTGATGATGTCATTGACATCCCGGAAGGAATTCATCGAAGTTTTGCGAGCGCGAGCCATGCGGCGCAGTTTTTGCCAGGATTGCCAGTATCCATTGACAATAATTTCAATGGAACCCTGTAAGCCGGTTTGCTCCATGATGTCACCGAGCTGTTCCATCATTGGGTTGATGAAATTCAGGTCAAGACGTGGGTCGGCGTCAATCATGGATTTGACGTAAGCGTATGTTTCCGGCTCGGCGTATGGGAATGCAAGGTCTTCGATCCAGCGCCGCCAGCGATAGCAGTTCAGGATGCCTGCTAACTTACCGTAGGCACGAATGGCCTCGCTGGCTTTTTGCTGTCTTTTATGGGCGGGCATGTGATGAAGGGTGAGCAGGTTGTGGCTCTTATCTGCCAGTTTGACCAGAAAAACACCGGGATCACGAAATTGGGCAATCTTTCGTAATGTTTCTATCTCCCGAGAGCGTCCATCGCGTGGGGCGCTGATTTTGGTAACGCCATCAACGATGTAGGCGATTTCTTCTCCTAAGCGACCCGGAAAACGCTTTCGGATGCGTTCAAGGCTTTCACCCTGATCCTCCACGCTATCGTGTAACAAGGCGGCTATCGTCCAGGCTTCATTTGCTACCAGTTTATCCACAAAAGCGGCTACCCATGCACAGTGGGTTTCAAAATATGGCTCTCCGCTCAGGCGTAATTGACCAGCATGAAGTTCTTTTCCCCACTGATAGGCTTCGGAAATCGCCGGTGTGCGTGGGATAAATGCGCCGGGGCTGAATTCCTCATCCAACCTGGGACGAATTTCATGGATGTGCTTGACATTAACCATAAGATTTCTTAACCGATTAAAACCGGTCTTCGTTAAACAGTTATTTTAAGCGCAATTCGAAAAAAATGACTAAAATTGGGTTGTTTCAGAAAGATGACTATAATTCTATTTCGAGAAGAGGATATTGGATGAGAAGAATTATCATTGCCCTGCTGTTATTTGTTCTGCCTCTGACTGCCTGTACTGGACAGAGATCAACCCCAGAACCGATCAAGGTGGAATTGCCGGTGGGGGTGGTGGATTCGCTCAGTCGGAATTTGAAGGTGGAAGCAACTCAAATCGAATTTAATAAAGTTACTGAGCTGGACTATTCTAATACCTGCCTTGGCCTTCCCTCGGTTGATGAAGATTGCGCCGACATGGTGATCAGGGGCTATCAGGGAATCATCTCGCTGGAAGGTGCTCAATATGAATTTCGCAGCGATCAAAGTGGCGAACGTATGCGGATTGTGCCGATTGCCTTAAAGGCTGCGCAATCGGATTTAGCCAAACGGTTGAACATCAATCCAGAATTTGTCCGCTGGGTTTCCATCGAAAAAGTGGATTGGCCGGACAGCTGCCTTGGTCTGGAACAGCCCGGAATAAATTGCAATATGGTCATCACTCCCGGTTTTCGCATCCTGCTTGAATCAGGCGGTATTATCTTTGTGTTTCGAACCGATCTCACTGGAAAACAAACCGTACTGGAAATGTTCAGTGATTAGAAAATTCACCCCGCCCATTATAAGAAATACCTCTGTTTAATAGGCGGGGTGATTTTATCGAGCGCCGTATTGATAAGGTGTTCTTTCTTCGTTGCGGTCCGTGGCGGGAGGCGGTTCGGGAGAAAGAGCAGAAATTTCAGCACGAAGTTCCGGGGTAATTTGAATTTCAGTGCATTTGAGAATTTGCCTCAATTGTTCGGGGTTACGAGCACCGATGATAGGCGCCGTGACAGCCGGATGACTGGCTACCCAAGCAACTGCAAGAGGTGCCGGTTCATACCCGTAAGATCTTGCCAGTTCGTTAAATCGTTCGGCAAGCACATACAATGAGGGATCGCCGTAGCGGGTTTGATACATTTTATTTTCAACAAGCCTGCCGCTTTCAGGTTTTTTGCCCACTCCGTATTTTCCGCTCAACAATCCGCCGCCTAAAGGACTGTAAGGAATCACGGCGAGATGTTCGGCTTGAGCCATGGGCAAAATTTCGACTTCAGCCTGTCGTTTGGCTAGATTGTACATGGGTTGTATTACTTCAATGGATGCCCAACCGTTTAAGCGGGAAACACTGAGCGCCTTCATAATTTGCCAGGCGGCAAAATTACTGACGGCAGGATATAAAATTTTTCCCTGCTGTACCAGATCATCAAGGGCGCGTAAGGTTTGTTCTAGATCGGTAAAATCGTCAAAGTGGTGGATGAAGTAAATGTCAATCCAGTCGGTTTTTAGGCGTTTCAGGGATGCCTCTACGGAACGCAGGATATGCCGGCGGGAAGCGCCACGTGCGTTAACATCCTCTCCGGTCGGGAAATAAACTTTACTGGTGATGATCACCTCATCGCGATGCTTTTGCATCAACTCCCCAAGTATTTCTTCAGACTTACCACCAGCATACACATTCGCGCAATCGAAAAAGTTGATTCCAGCATCCCGGCAAATTTGATACAACTGAGCCGAAGTTTCCCGATCGGCGTCACCTCCAAAAGACATTGTGCCAAAACAAAGTGAAGATACTTTGACACCTGTTTTGCCTAAAAATTTGTACTCCATGGTTGTTTCCTCGAGAAAAGAGAGATTTTTAATTTTGTTCGTTGAAAATTTACCCAAGCAAGCATAATCATATCATCATCTGAGTCAACAAATGATGACGAATGGTGGTATTCAATAAATGAATTTTTTGTTATGATAATACCGATTCCGGAAAAACGTAATTGAGTATTCATAATCAACTTGTTAGGGTGTGGTCAGAAGCAAAGATACCCGTTTCTTTGACCATTGACCAGTGCCGGGTCTGTTTCTTTTTTTGAACCCATTATGGCAGAACTTTCCATACCGGTAACACGAACCAAAGTCATTCTCCCTCGCCGCCGTGCGGATATTCTCACCCGGCAACGGCTGATTTCCTATTTAGATGATCTGAGCGATAACCGATTGGTCATTGTTGCTGCTCCAGCGGGCTATGGAAAGACTTCACTGCTTGTGGATTTTGCACATCAAAATCCAATGCCGGTTTGCTGGTTATCTCTTGATACAATGGACGCCGACCCACAACGGTTCGTTGCAGGGTTTATTGCGTCACTTCAAGAGGTTTTTCCCAAGTTTGGTAAAAACAGTATTCCGGCGCTGAACGGGATGCCTCAGGAACGACTGAATCTTGAAGCATTAGTTTCATTAATCGTCAATGATATTTATGAAACCATTGATGAACACTTTATCCTGGTCATTGATGATTACCATTTCGTCGAGAATGTGCAGGAAATCAATTATTTTATTAATCGCTTTTTGCTCTTGGCTGATGAAAATTGCCATCTGTTCATCTCATCGAGGCGATTACTCCCCCTTGCCGACATGCCTTTGCTGGTTGCTCGCTCAATGGTGGGTGGTATTGGTTTCGAGGAGCTGGCATTTCTACCGGAAGAGATTCGAAATTTGTATTTACAAAATTTTGGTATTTCACTTTCTGAACAACAAGTGCAGGATCTTTCTCGACTTACCGAAGGTTGGATTACCGGTTTGATTCTTTCGACACAGGTAGAAAATGGTCAGTTGAAGACCCGCTTTCAGACAAAAAAAGTTTCCGGTGTAAGTATCTATGATTATCTTGCCCAACAGGTTTTAGAACAACAAAAAGAGGAATTAAAAAAATTTTTATATCGAACCTCGCTTTTTGAGGAGTTCGATACGCGGATTTGCGAGGAGGTTTTAGGCAAGGGATTAAATCTCCACGTGGATTGGCAAGTTTTTATGGATGAGGTGCAGCGGAATAATTTATTTGTCCTGCCGGTAATTGAGGAAGACCGTATCTGGCTGCGCTTCCACCACCTTTTCCGCGACTTCCTGCAAAATCGGTTACTTAAAGAGTATCCCGAAGAAGCCCAAAAGATTCTCGCTCGGCTTTCAGAGTATTATCAAGAGATTGGAGAGTGGGAGCGGGCATACCACATCTTCGAACGGATGGGAGAGAAAGAGGCTAAGGCGCGATTAATTGAGCGCGCCGGAGCAATGATGGTTTCAAAGGGGAGGATTCTTACGCTCCAATCCTGGCTGGAGGATATTCCTTCGCTCTACATTGAGCGTTCTCCTTTGCTGCTTTCGATTCAAGGGGTTGTGCGAGTGATGTTGGGAGATGTTCGCAGCGGCATTGAGTCGTTCAATCTTTCATTGGGTTTATGCAATGAGGCTGATACGACCTTATATGCCCATACTCTCATTCGGCGCTCCGGGGCATATCGAATCCAGGGTGACTATACTCATGCCTTAGCGGATGCCGAAAAGGCTCTTCAGGTGTTGGCTCACTTGCCGGAGGAAAAGCAATTATTTGCAACTGCGTTACATGCCAAAGGAACGGTTTTACATTATCTTGGAAAGATCAACGAGGCGTTGACATGGCTTCTTCAAGCGAGGGACATATTCTTCGATCTGGGTGATGAAGAATCGGCTGCCAAGGTTGCCATGGAGATTGCGATGGTTCAACGTTATCTTGGAAACCTGGAACAGGCCGAAAAAATTTACAAAGATACGCTATTGTTTTACCAAAGCAACGGCAACATCATTTGGCAGGCAAATTTACTGAACAATCTCGGTGTACTTCATTCGTTGTCGGGATTGTACGAGACTGCATTGGAAGAACTTGAAAAGGCCATTCAATACGCCCGATTGGGTGGATATAACCGTTTGGAGGCTTATGCGCTGACCAGTCTAGGGGATTTATTTAAGGATGTAGGTGCGTTACTGGAAGCAGAACAAGCTTATCAAAAAGCCACGCAATTAACCCAGCAGATCGAAGACCAGTTTCTCCGGTTTTACTTAATCCTTGCCAAAAGCGATTTAAAGTTAACCCGAGAGCAGATTCAAGAAGCAGAACAAGAGCTCATAAAGGCGTGGCAGGCAGCCGTTGATGCCGGTTCTCTTTACGAGGAGGCATTGTGCAAGTGGATTTCGGGCAAAATTGCCATTTTCAAAGAGGAATGGGATACGGCTCGCAGAAATCTGGAAGAAGCAGAAAGCTATTTCTCCCTTGAAAGGCACCATGTGGAAGCCATCCGCTGCAGGATGTTGTTATTAGCGGTTTTTGTCCGCTTGCGGAATGAACCAGAACTTAAGAAACGAATTGAGGACTTATTACCAGTAGTTCGTGATGTTAAATTTCATCACTTGATTGGTAGTAGTGGAGAACCCTTTGGCAGAATCGTCCAGGATGAGATAAACCTTCCTGAGGACATACGCATTTTATCCGCGCCTTTTTTGAAAGTGATCCGGCAGCATGGGCGGCACTTGCCAAACGCCAGAAAGCAACTGCGTCAAAGATCACAAGAAGTACCAATATCACCGCCGGAATTAAGCATCCTGACGTTGGGCAGAATACAGATTTCTCTTGGCGACCATATCATTACCGGAATGGAGTGGCGTTCTCAAACCGCCCGTGACTTAATGCTGTTATTGATGCTACACCCGGAAGGCCTGACCAAAGAACAGGTTGGCCTGATCTTTTGGCCGGACATCAGTCCGGAAGAGTTAAAGATTCGATTCAAAAACACCATTTACCGATTGCGCCATGCTGCCGGGAAAGATGTGGTTGTCTTTGAGGATGATGTTTACTACTTCAACCGTGCCATGGATTATGAGGCGGATTTTGAGACTTTTAATCGAGAAATTCAACTCGCCGGGCTTGCAAGAAAGCCGGAACAGGAAATTCAGCATTATCAGCGGGCTTTGGAATTGTATAAAGGCGATTTCTTACCAGAAATCCATGAGGAATGGGTTTTGGGTGAAAGAGAGCGGTTTTACCAAAAGTACATCAGTGCTTTGAAGCGATTGGCTGAGTTATACCTGGAAATTTCTCAACCGGTGGAAGCGCTGGTATATGCAAATAAATACCTTCAACATGATCCCGTCAATGAGAGTGTTCACCAATTAATCATGCGCTGTTATGCAAGTATGGGGAATGTTAATTTGGTGATCAAACAATACCAGACGTTAAATGCCTTGCTCGAAAGAGAGCTGGGCAGCCAGCCGAGTCCACAAACGACCTCGTTATTTGATTTGTTAACCCGCAGCCGCCGCAAGACCGAAACCGACAAATGAACGCTTGTTAATCAAACGTTAACAATTTGTTAACATTGAAATGCTGAAAACCGCCTCAAAACCGGTTTATGGAAGCCTCTTTGGAAGCCTACCCCTGATTAAACTGAACATATCCAAACACTAGAAAATAAGGAGAGGCTGAAATGAAAAAGATCAATTCCCGCGTCGTGTTGTTCGTCTTGACGGTTGCCCTGTTCGTTTTGGGTTCTGGTGCACCGGAAGCCGGTGGAGGAATCATCAACAGCATCATCAACTTCCCGGGTTGGTAATCGTAGCTCAATTTTTTTGCTTGAATGATACTCCTCACAGCCGTCATCGCCGGCCTGACTTTTGGGCTAATTCGAGCAAAAATCGGTAACCGCCCATACCGTCCGTTTCCCATTCGGTGGGGTTGGATGGTAGGAGTGGCTCTCATCCTGCAATGGCTGGCCTTTGGTTTCCCGCTCACCCGAGCCATTTACCCGGATGAGGCAGCAAGCATCAGTTTGGTACTTTCACAATTCATTTTGCTCGTGTTTGCATGGTTCAACCGGAAGATGCCCGGTTTCTGGCTGCTAACCACTGGATTGGTGCTGAACCTTTTAGTAATTACTCTAAATGGCGGCTTTATGCCCATCAGTCCGGAAACCGTCCAGTGGCTGCGCGGAGACTCCGCCACAGCCGGTTGGGAGGTGGGTGAGCGGTTGGGAACTGGGAAGGATATTGTGCTGCCGGTTGAACAAACCAAACTCGAATTACTTTCCGACCGTTTTCGAACGCCAGACAATCCGTATTATCGGGTTGCCTTTAGTGCGGGAGATGTGTTGATTGCGCTCGGTGCATTTTGGCTGTTGTGGTCGGTCGGCGGGCAAACCGAACGTAATCCAGGAAAGGAGACTTAACGATGACACCCACTCTTATGGATACGAGAAAACCCACTTATCGAGATGTATCGGAAGAGTATGGCCGCATTCTTACCGCGGCGGTAATCAGTGCCCAGTTTCGGCAATTGCTGCTCAGTAATCCGGCGAAGGCTCTGGCGGCGGGCTTTGGCGGTGAGGCATTTCATCTTAGCAATGAAGATCGCTCTCGTTTGGTGGCGATCCGCGCAACCTCTCTGGCTGATTTTGCTTCTCAATTGAGTGGTTACAATGCAAACCGCTCGGTTCAATCGGCAGTTTGTGGAGATTAGAGGTTCAGTTCACTCTCTTAACAATTTATGGGAATACCGGAAACTGTTTCCCTGCCCGTGCATCGAAGCTCGCGTGATTGCTCACAAGGAATGGACTCCATGATTACAGGGAATCTTTATTTTGGCGGGGATTTTTTTAACCGCCTTGGAAAAATGAAAACCCCTCTTGTCACCGAGGTATGGGGGGAGTTGGGCGATCTGGCAGCGCAGTGGCTGCAGGTTGAAGGATCGTCCAGTTTGCTTTTTGAAATTACTGTCAAGGCAGTGGAGTTACTGGATGTCAAACATTCACAGGTGCTTGTTCTCTGTGCGGACGGTACTTTCCACCGACAGGCTTTTTATCAGGCTCAAACCTTGTTGAGCCATTCCAATGGAGTTTTACGGAATTATCCACGTTTGAATTATTTTCTTCAAAAGGTTGTTCTCAACGATGGGCCTGTTCTGATTGGATACCGGGATTCTTATTTGGGAACAGAAGAGCGGCGGTTATTGAAGTTGCAAGTGAATGAAAATCTGGTTCTTTTTCCGATGAGGTTGGAAACTGAACCGGTTGGAATTTTCGCTTTGGGTTTTGACCGGTTTCATTCAATTGAGCAGCGCTTACCGCTGGCAATAATGTTTGCCGAGCAGGCTGCTCAGGCTATTCAGCGGGAGGGACTGGCGCTTACCGAGGAAGAATCGGCGGTTGAAATTGTTCTGGCGCTAGCTAAAGCCCAAGAATCCAGAGATTTATCCACGGGCTCACATTGTCGAAGAGTGACCCGCATGGCTGAACAAGTTGCTTTGCGTATGGGGTGTACTTTTCGCGAGATTCAGGATATTCGGCGAGCGGCTTTGCTACACGACCTTGGCAAAATAGGAATTCCGGATCAAATATTACATAAACCCGGCCCGCTCACTGAGCGCGAATGGGCAATCATGCGTCAGCACCCGGAGATTGGAGCACGAATCCTGCGGCTTGTCCATGGTTTAAGTGAGGTTGCCAGGTTGGTACTGGCTCATCATGAACGCTATGACGGATCGGGCTACCCTTATGGGCTTAGCGGGGATGCTATTCCACTTGGCGCTCGAATTTTAGCAGTGGTGGATGCATTCGGAGCGATGACCGCTGACCGTGTCTATCGGCCGGCATTGTCTTTTCGGGATGCGCTTGCAGAGTTGAAGCGCTGCGCAGGTACCGATTTTGATCCAAAAGTAGTGGATGTCTTTTTAGAAATGATGAAAGCAGACTCGGATGGGATGGAAGATGTAGGGTGAAGTCATCCCAATCTTTAGTCGGGTGCCCCGTGCGAAGTGTACAGCGCGACGGGGCACCCCATTTTATTCTCTTAAATTGTTCAATTACCCATTGGAGGCGGCGGTACGGCGGTTGATTAAACTGATGCGGACTTCTGGAAGATCAATATACAGTAAATACAGTGCTGATAGGAAAATGCTGAGGAGGGTTAAAGATACGTATGAAACATTCAGACGCACGGCGCCATCAACTAGAATTGAGGCGCGCGGCATGAGCAACATCAAGCGGCTGATGATATTAAACCCATGAGCAAAGGAAAGCAAATACCACGGCCAGGGTTGAACTGCCCCACGAAACACCAGCTGAATAGAAGCGACTAATGCAAAAATGGCCAACAAAAGGGGCAGCCACCATTCCTGGGTGGCAGGCGAATATGATTCCGGAGGAAGGAGTAAAATTGGAAAAAACTGAATGATAAATAAAAAAATAACCACATTGGATTGGGCAAGTTTTTTCCGCAACATAATTGAGCAGCTCCCTGGGATAAAATTGAAAAGGGGAAAGCACTTACAGGACAATATTACAATTTGTGAGCGCCATTGTCAAGCAATGCTCAGAAAATTAGAGGAAGTTAAACACTTGACAATTTGAGCATGTTTCTCTATTATATGCACTATGCAATTTCAAGCAATAGCGAAATTGCTGATTTCGATTAATTCCCACTTTTTTTATCATTAATACATGAGGAGTTGCCTTTCGGGAAGGAGGTGGTATTGTTCCATAATGAAAGAAGAAGGGAAAAGGACAGGTACAGACATATTCTGATGCCTGGCGGGGGATAAAAAGTGAATAATTTCTATCATTCATTTGCCAAACATATGGAGGAGAAAATGCGTTTCGTAAAGTTTTTTAGTTTGTTGATTGTTGCTGCTCTGATCCTCTCTGCATGTGCTCAGGGTGGCAGCACTGGCGGCCAGCAGCAAGAACTGAAAGTGGCTATCCTGGCGCCCTTATCCGGGCCGGTTCCGACGTTTGGGGTATCCACTCGTGATGGCGCCTTGATGGCGATTGACGAATGGAACGCCAAGGGCGGTGTGTTGGGTATGAAAATCGTTCCAATTGTTGAGGACAGCCAATGCACACCCGATCCTGCAGTCAATGCGGCAAATAAAGTCATTGATCAGGATGGCGTAAAGTTCATCATCGGTGAGGTCTGCTCGAAAGCATCCATCCCGGTTTCTGAAATCGCCAACTCCAAGGGTGTCATACAAATCAGCCCCACTTCCACCAACGAACAGGTCACCGTAGATGCAAATGGAAATGTGAAGCCCTACATCTTCCGTGCCTGCTTCATTGATCCATTCCAGGGGTATGTCGGCGCCAAATTTGCTTATGAACAATTAGGCGCAAAGACAGCTTTTGTGATGCTGGATCAGGCGAATGACTATGTCAAGGGTCTGGCGACTGAATTTGCCAAGAATTTCGAGATGATGGGCGGCAAAGTGGTTGGCACTGAATCCTACACCGCAACCGATACTGACTTCTCGGTCATTTTGGGCAAGATTGCCGAGGCCAAGCCGGATGTGGTTTACCTCCCGGATTATTACAATATCGTCAATCTGGTAGCCAAACAGGCTAAAGAGAAGGGTATCAATGTGCCTTTCATCGGTGGAGATGGTTGGGACTCGCCGGATCTGGACCTGGCTGCCGCAGCAGGTGGCTACTTCACCAACCACTATTCGCCGGATGATCCACGCCCCGAAGTGGTCAATTTCCTGAAGGCGTATGGTGAGAAATACAAGGATGAAAGCGGCAATCCGAAAGTTCCGGATGCGCTGGCTGCTCTGGCATATGATGCTGCCAATGTATTATTGCAGGCAATCAATGATGCCGGCACTACCGATACTGCCAAGGTGAAGGAGATCCTCGAAAAGATTAACTTCAAGGGTGTTTCGGGTAACATCACCTTTGACGCCAATCACAATCCGATTAAATCAGCCGCATTGCTGGCCGTTAAACCGGATGGGGTTAAGTTCGAGACCATTGTTAACCCCTAAACTTCCAATCTCCTAAACGGTCATGGAGGGCAGCCTCGAGTTGCCCTCCATCTTTGGTTTTGTAATCTTTCCATTGGATTCATTGCAGGAGACAGGTATTCCCGATTTGGAGGTGCTCGACCGATGCAACAGGTGAGCGGTTCATCTCAAGTGGTTATCCCCGTACCAAAAAAGAAGAAACAGCCACCCCTCGCATGGGTTGGTCAGGGTTTTTTCATTTTGCTAGGTATTGTTGTGGCAGTCATCTTAATCAGCAACCTGATTCGCCAGCCGACTTTGTTTGCCCAATTTTTCATCAGCGGGCTGCAATTGGGTTTTGTGTATGCAATGATCGCCTTGGGTTATACGATGGTCTATGGCATTGTTAAACTCATTAATTTTGCCCATGGCGATGTGTTCATGGTAGGAGCTTTTGTTTCCTATTTCGCTGTAGCCCGCTTTCGGTTGCATCAATGGCCGCTGGCGGTTTTTCCGGAAATATCACCCGGGCTCGGTGTTGTGATTGGATCGCTCACCGTAATTTTGCTTTCCATGGTGATTTGCTCCGCGCTGGCAATTACGATTGAACGAGTTGCCTACAAGCCCCTGCGGGATGCCCCCCGCATTGCCGCTTTAATTACTGCAATTGGTGTTTCATTCTTTCTGGAATATTTTGGGGCTTTGAATTTTGTGTTTTCGCCTCGTTTTATCCCTTATGAACGACCGTTTGAAGTGGTAGCCTGGTATATCAAGGACGGTATTCACCTGATTAAACCGGGGGAGGCACCTCCAGATGGGGCGATCACCTTCTCAAATATTCTGGTGATCATCATTGTAGCTTCAATACTCGTACAGATTTTTTTGCAATTTTTAGTAAAACGAACCAAAATTGGTATCGCCATGCGGGCTTCGTCGTATGATAAGCCAGCAGCGCGATTGATGGGTATTAATGTCGATTCGGTGATTTCCTTCACATTTGCGATTGGTGCTGCTTTTGCCGGCCTTGGCGGAGTGTTATACGCAATTGCGTACAGCTCTATTTGGACACAGCTGGGTATCCTGCCAGGCTTGAAAGCCTTCGTTGCAGCCGTTTTGGGGGGCATTGGCAGTATTCCCGGTGCTTTCGTCGGTGCTTTAATCATGGGACAGGCAGAAGCAATGACCATGGGATATATCTCAACCCCAATGCGTGATGCTGTTGCTTTTACAATATTGATTATCGTGCTTCTCATCCGTCCCACCGGCATTTTCGGTGAACCGGAAAAAGAGAAAGTATAAAGGAGAGCCCTGATGGAACTTGGATTTCTTTTGGGTTCAATTGTAAAAATAATTGGAATTCTGGCCTATTTGTACGGACTGCTAAAGGTACTGGCACACCCAAACCGCTGGGTTAAGATTATTGGTGTCGTGGTTGCTTTTGGTGTGATTCAACTGGCGTTGACAAATATTGGTGGTTTCCAGGTTCTGACCAATTTTGACAGCGGTTTGCTGTTCCAGGCCTGCGCAATGACGATGGTTGCGCTTGGATTGAACTTGATTTACGGTTTCAATGGGCAATTCAGCCTTGGTCAATGGGGTTTCTATGGCATCGGAGCCTATACGGCAGCGGACATCACCTACCGGTGGGTCAACGGTGATGCCAGAGGGTTGCTGGTTGTGGGTTTTGGTACAATCATCGGACGCTGGTTGAAACGCTTTCGGGGTGTGCCGGTGCTTTCATCTTTCACCCTTTATCTCATCGGGGCTATTCTGGCAGGGATATTAGCGGTTTTCATTGGAAATGCACTTAACCCCATGCTTGAACCATTGCTTGGTACCAGTTTAAATCCGGGTATTCTCAACTCTCCGTTAGCCCTGCAAATTGTCTTTTTCCTTGCGGTGGTATTTGCGGGTATCTTCGCGGCAGAAGTGAGCTTTTTGTTTGGCTTGCCGGTTTTAACCCTGGGGTCGGATTACTTCGGCATTGCCACTTTGGGTTTTACCATTGTGGTAAATGTTCTGATGATCAACTCAGACACCATATTACCCTTCCCCGAAATGAAAGGTGGTCGAGGGATGGTGGGTATTCCGAAGTTGACAACCTGGTTTTGGGCATTTTTCTTCATGATGGCGGTCATTATCATCATGCGGAATTTAATTCAGTCCAGCACTGGCCGGGCTATCATCTCCGTGCGGGAGGATGAAGTAGCCGCAAAAGCGATGGGTATTGATGTGGCCGGTTCCAAATTACTGGCTTTCGTTGTGGGTAGTTTCTTTGCCGGGATTGGTGGAGCAGTGTATGCTCACTTTATCGGTTTTCTTAGCCCCGGAACGTTTGGCTTTTTACAAAGCTTCAATCCGCTGATTATTATCGTGTTTGGCGGTCTGGGCAGCATGACGGGTACCATCGCAGCATCTTTCGGGTGGATCTTTTTCCTGGAGGGATTGCTGCGGGTGCTTCTCAGTCAGATGGGCACCGAAGCGCCAACCTGGCGGTTTGTCCTGTATCCAATCACCCTGTTGTTGTTGATGCTGATTCGGCCACAGGGATTGCTGGGGAATATCGAATGGGGCTTTTTAAAGCAGAAAGAAGTGCTACCGCGAGAAATTCCGGCGGTTGATCAACCCGAAGTTGCAGCCAGTAAAGCCTGAGGAGACCTTGACAATGACCACCATTTCAACAATCCTCGAAATCAGTGACCTGACCAAGTTTTTTGGCGGCTTGGGTGCCGTGCGGAATTTTGAACTGACCCTCAAGAAAGGCGATTTGAATGGGTTAATTGGCCCGAATGGTGCGGGAAAAACCACCGTTTTCAATCTAATCACTGGCATTTATGAGCCAACCTCTGGTGATATTGTATTCAATAATACTTCTATTGTCGGGCTGCAGCCGTTTGAAATTACCCGTTTAGGAATTGCGCGAACCTTTCAAAATATCCGTTTGTTTTCTAATCTGACCGTACTGGATAACGTGCGGATTGCCTACCATCCGCATACGAAATACAGTATGGCGGATGGGATTCTCCACAACCGCAAGTTTGATGTCAACGAGAAAGAATTAACCGAAAAAGCACAGGAATTTCTGGCAATTTTTGGTTTGGAAAACCTTCAAAATGAAATAGCCAAAAACCTGCCCTACGGTCAGCAACGAAGGGTTGAAATTGCCCGTGCGCTGGCTTGTGAACCGCGTTTATTGCTGCTGGATGAGCCTGCGGCGGGAATGAACCCGCGTGAGATCCTGGAATTGATGGACTTAATTCACTTCATCCATGACCGATTTGATCTGACCATTTTACTGATTGAACATCAAATGCGGGTAGTGATGGGAATATGCAAATACATCACCGTGATGGACTTTGGCCAGGTGATTGCACGTGGTACACCAAAAGAGATTCAGGAAAACGAACGGGTGATTGAGGCGTATTTAGGGAAAGGAGCCGGTCATGCTGCTTGAAGTTGAAGATCTAAATGTGTATTACGGGGCGATTCACGCCTTGCAGGGCGTTTCCTTTCATGTGGAGGAGGGTGAAATTGTTACCCTGATCGGTGCCAATGGGGCAGGGAAATCTACAACCTTACGCACCATTTCCGGCTTGCTTCGGTCGCGTACCGGTCATATTAAATTTAAGGGAATGGACATCTCTATGATGCCGGCCGATCAAATTGTGAGGCTGGGCATCAGTCATGTGCCGGAAGGGCGCAAGATTTTTGCTCCGTTAACCGTGAAAGAAAATTTATTAATGGGAGCCTATACCCGCAAAGATCCTAATGAGATTGAGCGTTCGATGCAGCGGGTGTTTGCCAGTTTTCCGCGTTTGAAAGAGCGGTTGAATCAATTGGGAGGTACTCTTTCGGGTGGCGAGCAGCAAATGCTGGCAACCGGAAGAGGCTTGATGAGCCGTCCGACTTTGCTGATGATGGATGAACCTTCGATGGGTCTGAGCCCCATTCTTGTTGAAGAAATCTTTAACATTATCAAAGACATCAACTCACAGGGAACCAGCATTCTTCTGGTGGAGCAAAACGCCCAAATGGCACTTTCAATTTCACATCGGGCATATGTGTTGGAAACTGGACGAATAGTACTTACCGGCACCGCAAAGGAGATTGCCGAAAACCCTAGGGTGAAAGAAGCCTATTTAGGCGTGTAAGTCACCGGGCTGACCTATAAGCCGCATTCTGTCCACCCGCAGGGTATCCCGTACGGGACGGCTGCGGGTGGGGTGATCATCTCTCTGGACCGGCTGTTACCAGACGGTTCTATGCAGCCTACCCGGAACTCAAACGGGACGAGCAGCCCCTCGTTCCTGCTTGGCTTTGCTCCCGGCGGGGGTTGCCTGGCAGCCGCATTACTGCGGACTCCGGTGGTCTCTTACACCACCTTTTCACCCTTGCTGCTCCTAATGAGCAGCGGTTTGTTTCTGTGGCCCGATCCAGCAGGTTACCCCGCTCCGGGTGTTACCCGGCGCCGTGCTCTATGGAGTGCGGACTTTCCTCAGCAGTGGTATACCACTGTCGCGATCACCCGGCCAACCCGGTTAATTAGAATATACCTTAAGAAATATCAAACGTAAAGTATAATCTACTTGAACCAATTTTTTTCGGAGGGAACCCATGCGTACACCTTTAATTGCTGGAAACTGGAAGATGAATAAAACCGTAGAACAGGCTCGCACGCTGGTAGCCGAAATGCTACCCGGATTGCAGTCAGTTAAGAAAGTGGAAAGAGTGCTTTGTCCACCCTTTACAGCGTTGATGCCGGTTTCAGCCATGCTGGTGGGGACAGAGATCGGCCTAGGCGCACAAAATATGCACTGGGAGGCTCAAGGCGCCTTCACAGGAGAAGTTTCACCTGCTATGGTCAAGGAATTTTGCCAATATGTCATCATTGGGCATTCCGAACGGCGCACTTATTTCGGTGAAACAGATCAGACCGTTAACAAAAAAGTTCACGCCGCACTGGCAAATCAATTGATACCGATTGTTTGTGTGGGAGAAACACTGGAAGAAAATGAGGCCGGCCGAACTGCCGAAGTGGTTGCCCGCCAGGTATGTGATGGATTGAAAGATGTACCCAAGGATCAGGCGACCAAACTGGTGATTGCCTATGAGCCGGTTTGGGCGATCGGCACCGGCAGAGCAGCCAGTGGAGAGGTGGCTAATCGTGTACTTGCCGAAATCATCCGTCCTGCGCTGGCTGGATTGTTTGATACCCCGACTGCCCAGCAAATTCGGATATTGTATGGTGGCTCGGTCACAGCAGCAAATGCTCAAGAATTTTTTGGTCAACCTGAAATTGATGGCGCGCTGGTGGGCGGCGCCAGCCTCAAACCCGCAGAATTTGTCAACATTGTGGTTGCTGCTGCAAAGTGAGTTGGTTTCAACGCTATAGCGGGCTGATATTTTTTATCCTGAGCCTGCTGGTCTATCTCGTGGTGCAGCGCAGGCTGCACCGCGAGATTCAGGGGGTTTTTCTTCTTTTGACTCGTAGTCCGTCGCTGGCATTGGGGTTGTTTGCGATCCTGTTCTTCCCCGGTGTTTTGATTCATGAAACCAGTCACTGGATTGCTGCCAAACTGGTGGGCGTGCGAACCGGCAAATTTTCGCTCATTCCTCAATTGCAACCGGATGGGACCTTGCGGTTGGGATATGTCGAAGCAGCCCCGGCAGATGTATTCCGAGAGACAATCATTGGAGCGGCACCCTTCGTGAGCGGTATTCTGGCGGTGGGGTGGATTGCGGTTTCCCCTTTGAAGGTTTTAGCCATGAGGCAAATTCAATCCATTCCCGGTTTGTGGAATGCCCTGACAGAACTGGTCAACTTGCCCGATTTTTGGTTGTGGTTTTATCTGGCATTTACGATTAGCTCCACCATGCTTCCTTCAGCATCCGATCGCCGCGCTTGGCTGCCAGCAACCTTGATCCTTGGTTTCATCGGTCTGACTTTCATACTGGCTGGCGCGGGTGAGTGGCTACTGGTTTTGGTTGAGCCAATCAATCGACTCCTGAATGCAATCGCGCTGGTTTTTGTGTTTTCACTGTTGCTGCACGGTTGTTTAATTCTGCCTTTCTGGCTTTTGCGCAAGTTCTTGAGCAGGATTACCGGTTTAGAGGTAATTTGACAAACATCATCCACTTAAAGGATTAAGGTTAGGTGAAATACTGCCCGATTTTGGTTAGAATGATGGATAAAGTAAGGAGAATGCTCACTTGCTGATTGACTCATTTGGCAGACAAATTACTTATTTGCGCATCTCGGTCACTGACCGTTGTAATTTTCGGTGTGTGTATTGCATGCCACCCCAAGGTGTGCCGCATGTTTCCCATGAACGAATTATGCGTTATGAAGAAATAGCGGCATTTGTCCAAGTGGCTGCCGCCCAAGGTATTCGCAAAGTCCGAATTACCGGTGGTGAGCCCTTGGTGCGGGCTGATTTACCTCGATTGGTTGAGATGATTTCAGGAATTGAAGGGATTGAGGATGTCAGTCTGACGACCAATGGTATTTTGCTGGAAAAGTATGCCAGCGCGCTGGCTGGGGCGGGCTTAAGACGCGTCAATGTCAGTCTGGATACGCTGAATGCTGAAAAATTTGCTCTAATTACCCGCGGGGGGGACTTGAGTAAAGTCTTAAGAGGTATCGAGGCTGCAGAAGCATGTGGTTTAAGTCCAATCAAAATTAATACGGTGATTATGCGCGGGATTAACGATGATGAATTGATTGATCTGGCAAAATTGACACTGAGGCACCCTTGGAATCTGCGTTTTATTGAACTGATGCCGATTGAAAATCAGCAGCCATGGGGAGAGGGATTTCCGCCGCCAGAGGACATCTTTATGCCGGTCAGTGAAGTGATGGATATTTTGCAGCCGCTTGGTCTGCATCCAGTAGATCTACCAGGCGACTCCGGACCGGCGATACCCTATCGGCTGGATGGCGGAATAGGGACGGTCGGGTTCATTTCGCCCCTGACTGAACAACATTTTTGTCAACGCTGCAACCGCATCCGCCTAACGGCAGATGGTAACCTGCGCCCCTGCCTGATGAGCAACGTGGAAATACCCGTTTTGCCGGCTCTACGAGGCGGAGAACCGATTTTGCCGTTGTTGATAGAGGCTGTCAATCAGAAACCAATCTCGCATCAATTGGCTCGTCATATCACACCGAATGGGCGATGTATGATCCAGATAGGGGGGTAAAGTTTTACCCCGTTCCAAACTGACGGTCGCCTGCGTCTCCTAATCCGGGGACGATGTAGCCTATCTCGTTCAGGTGATCATCCACGGCGGCTAAATGAATGGGGACGTCCGGGTGGTGTTGCTGCATGTGTTGAATGCCTTCAGGCGCGCCAATCAATCCGACAAACTTGATGCGTTTGACGCCCCATTGTTTGAGAATATCTACCGTCGCAACTGCTGAACCGCCAGTAGCCAGCATCGGATCAAGAATTAGGCAGACCGAAACTCGCGGCTCGGTAGGCAGTTTATTGTAATATTGAACCGGTTTGAGGGTTTTTTCATCCCGATAGATACCGATGTGCCAGACCTCAGCAGAAGGCATCATTTCCCAGATCCCTTCGACCATTCCCAGACCGGCGCGTAAAATCGGCACTAGGCCGATTTTTTCCAGCAGCTCAGCTCCGGGCGCAGTACCCAAGGGAGTTTGCACTTGCACGGGCTGAATTTGCAAATCGGCGGTTGCCTCGTAGGCGAGCAGGATGGTGATTTCCCGCACCAGCTCGCGGAACTTTTTAGGCTCGGTTTGGGTTGAGCGAAGCTTTGCAAGCTTATGGGCAACCAATGGATGTTTTGAGATGAAGACCTGGGACATATCTACTCCTTGGAGAAGATTTTTCCAATTATAAACCCATTCGAACAAATGAAAGAGGGTATAATCGTTGCCATGAGTGATGCATCAAGCCGATTGATACAACCCGAAGCCCGTCCGGATGACCGCCTGGATCAGGCTTTACGACCTCGTCACTTGAACGAAGTGATCGGGCAAGATCAGATTAAAGAAAACTTGTCAATTTTGATCAGCGCTGCCCGCAAGCGTAACGAACCCCTCGATCATGTGCTTTTTTACGGCCCGCCCGGCTTGGGTAAAACGACACTTGCCCATGTTTTAGCCAATGAAATGGGGGTCAACATTAAAATCACTGCAGGGCCGGCTGTGGAACGGGCGGGAGATTTAGCGGCTATTCTGACCAATTTACATGCCGGCGACATTTTATTCATTGATGAAATCCATCGGTTGGGTAAAACCGTTGAGGAAGTGCTTTACCCCGCTATGGAGGATTTTTCTTTGGATATTGTCATCGGCAAAGGCCCTTCGGCACGCTCGCTTCGCCTTAAGTTGCCGCGTTTCTCTGTGATTGGCGCAACGACGAGACTGGCTCTGGTCAGCGCGCCGCTGCGCGCTCGCTTTGGGGCGGTTTACCGTTTGGACTATTACGAGTTGAAGCCGATGTGCATCATTGTTGAGCGGGCAGCCCAAATCTTAAAAGTGCCTGCTGATTCGGGCGGTATCGAGGAAATAGCCCGACGAGCAAGGGGAACACCGCGAGTAGCTTTGCGTTTATTGAGGCGTGTCCGCGACTTTGCTCAGGTTCGGGCGGATGGGGCAATCAACCGCGAGGTCGCTCGCGAAGCCCTGAACTTACTCAACGTTGATCCATTAGGTTTGGATGATGTTGACCGGCGGGTTCTCAGCACGGTCATCGAAAAATACGGCGGTGGCCCGGTTGGATTGAACACGATTGCGGCTTCGATTGGGGAAGAACCCGATACGATCATGGATGTGGTTGAACCCTACCTGCTCCAATTGGGCTTTTTGGATCGCACTCCACAGGGCAGGGTGGCAACTCGTTTGGCTTACGAACATTTAGGCGTTGCTTACCCGACGGAGCAGCGCCAACCCACATTGTTTGATTCTTCAAACACAGAATAACCTGACCGAATTTCATTGTTGTATGCGTACCAGTGATTTTGATTACTACCTCCCCCCGGAGCGGATTGCCCAACATCCCGTTGAACCGCGCCATAATGCCCGTTTGCTGGTGTTTGACCGAAAAACTGGCGAGATGGCACATCGCTTCTTTTACAACCTGCCAGAATATGTGAATGCGGAAGATGTTCTGGTGATCAATCAGACCAAAGTGATACCAGCACGGATTTTCGGGCACAAACCGAGCGGTGGAAAGGTGGAAATTCTGCTCCTCAGACGCGAAAGTGAACAAGTTTGGGAAGCGCTGGTTGGCGGAAAAAAGGTTCGAGAAGGTGTGGTTATTCATTTGATAGATGGCCCACGCGCCATTGTTGAGCAGGTTTTGGATGGCGCTCGTCGGTTGGTGCGTTTTGATGCAGAAATCGAGCCGTATCTTGAAAAACAGGGTCAAATGCCGCTGCCGCCATATATCCATGAAAAATTGGAAAATCCGCAGCGTTATCAGACGGTGTATGCACAGCAGCCCGGTTCAGCCGCAGCGCCAACGGCAGGCTTGCACTTTACGCCGGAATTAATGCAAATTCTGGAAGAAAAGGGAGTCCGGTTTGCGCGGGTGACCTTGCATGTGGGATTGGATACCTTTGCGCCGGTCAATGAGGAGGACCCTCGGCAACATACGATTCACAGCGAATGGTGCGAACTGAATGAACAAACAGCCGCTATGATTAATGCTGCACGCGCCAAAGGCGGTCGCATTATTGCAGTTGGAACGACATCGGTGCGTACGCTGGAGACCGCAGCCATGAATACCGCGGCGGGGCAGGTGGTTGCGCCTTATTCAGGCAACACACGCTTGTATATTTTACCGGGCTATACTTTCAAAGCGGTTGATGCGATGATCACCAACTTTCATCTGCCGCGTTCTACCTTACTGATGCTGGTATCTGCTTTTGCTGGTAAAGATCAGATTTTGAATGTGTATGAGGAAGCCATCCGACGCGAGTATCGCTTTTACTCGTTTGGTGATGCGATGTTGATTTTTTAAGAAGGAGAGAAAATGACGAAAAAGAATTTACAATGGACGCAGCCCCCTGTCATGCAGATAGACCCTAAAAAACATTACACGGCAACCTTTGTTACCGAAAAGGGCGATATTGTGGTTCGTTTGCATGCCGATAAAGTCCCCAAAACCGTTAATAACTTTGTGTTCCTTGCACGGCAAGGTTTTTATGATGATACCATCTTCCATCGCGTGATTGATGATTTCATGGCGCAGGGTGGTGATCCGACCGGTACTGGGCGCGGAGGCCCGGGTTATCGCTTTGAGGATGAATTTCATCCTGACTTAAGACATGACAAACCTGGCATTCTCTCGATGGCAAACGCCGGTCCGAATACCAATGGGTCGCAATTTTTCATCACCCATGTTCCCACGCCGTGGTTGGATTATCGTCATGCGGTTTTTGGGGAGGTGATTGAAGGTTTGGATGTTTTGCTTTCCATTCCCGCCCGGGATCCAATGAAGGTCAACAGCCCGGCTGTGCGTTTGAAAACGGTAACCATCCGCGAAGAGGATTAGGTTTTCTCTTGTCTGCACATCGAGTGTTGTGGGATCGGTTGAATCAAGAAATTGTAGATTGCCGGCGCTGTCCGAGGTTGGTGGAGTGGCGTGAACGAGTGGCTCGGGAGCGCCGCCGTGCTTACTCGGAGTGGGATTATTGGGGAAAACCGGTGCCGGGTTTTGGAGATGTGGAGGCGCGGGTGTTGGTGGTCGGCTTGGCACCGGGTGCGCATGGTTCGAATCGCACTGGGCGGATGTTTACGGGTGACTCTTCCGGAGATTTCCTTTACAGGGCGTTGTTCGAGGCTGGCTTTGCCAACCAACCCAGCGCAAGCCGGGTAGGGGATGGTTTGGAGCTGCAGGATGTTTTTATTACAGCCGTTTGTCGCTGCGCTCCGCCGGATAATCGTCCTCTCCTAGAAGAAATTCTTAATTGCCAGACTTTTCTCATAGAGGAGATTCAACTGCTCAGCCGGTTGGAGGGAATTGTGGCGCTAGGGCGAATAGCTTTTGAACGGGTCCAGAAAATCCTGCGCCCAGAGAATCCACTTTTACCATTTCGGCATGGGGCATTTTACAGACCAGCGGATCATTTGCCCTGGTTACTGGCATCTTACCATCCAAGCCGGCAGAACACGCAGACAGGAAGACTAACCCGTGAAATGTTCGCGGGTATCTGGCAGCGGGTAAGGGATGAATTGGGTTAGGCGAGTTTTTGGGCAAAAAACCACACCCGCCCCGAGTTAGGTAATGCCGGACTTTGCTCGGTCAGGTTACCGAGCCGAGCCAGCACATGAAAACCGGCTCTCTCCAAAGCGGATTGAATGGTATCCATCGGGTACGCCTTTTGGGTATGAATCTCTTCCCAGCGATTCCATTGATTTGTTTGATGATCGCGGACAAATAAAATAATTCGCAAAGATGCTTGGCTTTCTTCGTAATTGCAGGAGGGGACGTGAATTTCCAACAGGTCTTCGGTATCTTGAGGAATATACATGGGTTGTTGCTGCCAGCGCACAAAAAGTCCATAGAGGGTATTCATGTCGAATAAAAAACCACCCTTTGTTTTCAGGGCTCGAAATACGCGCGCGAATACATTTTCCAAGTCAGTTAATTCCAGTAAATAGTTCATACTGTCGTACCAGCAAGTGATGAGGTCAAACTCATTTTCAAGTGGAAGATTGCGCATGTCATCGTGGATCAGGCGGTAGGGTTGACCGGTCAATTTCAACCGCTCTTCAGCCAAACGAAGCATCTCAGAGGATTGATCAAGACCAGTTATCTGCCACCCTCTTTGAAGCATCCCTTCCAGAAAAGCGCCTTCACCACAAGCCAAATCCAGCAACTTCCCGGATTGGGGTAAGGAATATTTTTCCAACAGCGATGGCAGCAAGCTGAGTACCCATTTGGAGAATTCCGGGTAAGAACCACGACTATATACTTCAGCAAATTTTTGGTAGATTTTGCTCATTTTTTTGTTCCTGATGAATTGTTTGTAAAACCTTTGTACAATTATATCTTGTTCCTGCAGGAAGGGTGGTTTAGAATGAAGTTATGAGAAGACGAAAATATTATCTTTTGGTACCGTTGATCCTTATTGTGCTTGTTTTAGGCGGATTTTCGGTTTGGGCTTATACGCCCTTAGGTCCGATGCCGGAAGCGTACACGGCTTTGATCAGTGACAATCAGGTTCGGATCGAGAGACAAGGTGATTGGTGGGGATTTACTCCTGCAACTGAGCAGGTTTCTACGGGATTGATTATTTATCCCGGTGGGCGAGTGGATTGGCGATCTTACGCACCATTGGCAAAAGGAATTGCGGAACGCGGTTATTTTGTTGCGTTAGTTCCTATGCCATTTAATTTGGCCGTGTTTTCACCTCAAAAAGGGGCAGAGGTAATCAAGGTCAATCCTCAAATTCGTTTTTGGGCAATTGGTGGACATTCACTGGGTGGGGCGATGGCCGCCAATTTTGTCTTCCAAAACCCTGCAATGGTTCAAGGGCTGGTTTTATGGGCTTCCTATCCGGCGCAGAATAACTCCTTAAGGGATCTACCTCTCCAGGTGATTTCGATTTACGGTAGCGAGGATGGACTGGCAACTGTGGAGGTGGTTGAAGCCTCACGTAATCGTTTACCGGATCATACGCGGTGGGTGAAAATAGCCGGTGGAAATCATGCTCAATTCGGCTGGTACGGTAATCAACCCGGTGACGGCGAGGGATTGATCAGCCGTGAGGATCAGCAGTTGATTGTGGTTGCAGAAACCGTGCGCTTTTTGGAAAAAATTTCCTCCAACGGGGTGGAATAATGAAACCAATTCGTATTATAGGACTCTTTTTACTGATTGTCGTCTTGGTAATTGTGTTGGGGCCGCTTGTCATACCGATTCCTCCTTTGCCGGAACCTGTGCCAGTCTCGGCGCTGATGGATGAAGACAGCCGCTTCATCGAAGTCAATGGGATCAATGTCCATTACAAGCAATATGGAAGCGGAGAACCGGTCATGATTTTGTTACATGGGTTTGGGGCCAGCACCTTTTCTTGGCGGGAAGTGATGCTGCCCTTGTCTGAAATCGGGACAGTGATTGCGTTTGACCGGCCGGCGTTTGGCTTGACGGATCGCCCAATGCCGGGCGAGTGGGTGGGAGAATCACCATACACTCTTAACTCGCAAATTCGTTTGCTGATCGGATTGATGGATCGCTTAGGGGTTGAGCAAGCCGTTTTAATCGGCAATTCCGCAGGCGGCACGGTTGCTACCGCTGCCGCATTAGCGCACCCAGAACGGGTGAGCGGGTTGGTGTTGGTGGATGCCGCCATTTATGCGGGCGGCGGCGCGCCTGCTTGGATTCGTCCACTCCTGCGCACACCTCAATTCGACCGTCTCGGGCCGTGGTTTGCGCGTTCGATTGCCGGCGAACAGGGAGATGCCTTTTTGCGGGCAGCATGGCATGACCCTTCAAAAATTACGGATGAAATTATCCAGGGCTATCGAAAGCCTTTACAATTGGCTAATTGGGACCGTGCCTTGTGGGAATTGACCAAGGCAAGTGGTGAGTCGCGGCTGGCAGAACGTTTGAATGAACTGAACATGCCGGTTCTGGTTGTGACCGGGGATGATGATCGGATTGTGCCAACTGCGGATAGTTTACGGCTTGCCAACGACATTCCTGGCGCAAAATTGGCTGTTTTTGCCAATTGTGGACATGTGCCGCAGGAAGAGTGTCCGCAGCCTTTTTTGGAAGCCGTGATAGATTTTTTGGCTCATCTCAATTAGAGAACGGAGGTTCATCATGACCAAGCAATTGAAAACGAATATCCCAGCGCCTGACTTTGAAGGGGTTGATACTCATGGGAACACGGTACGACTGTCTGACTTTCGTGGAAAGAAAACCATCGTTTTGGTGTTCAATCGCGGTTTTATGTGACCATACTGTGTGAAGCACATGGCGCAGTTGCGTCAAGACTACCATGAATTTACCAAAAGAGGAGCGGAAATCATTGCTTTAGGTCCGGATGGCCCGCGGGCATATCAGCGTTTTTGGGAATCAGAAGATATGCCTTTTATTGGAATGCCAGATATCAAGTCAAAAATTGCGGAGAGATATTATCAGGAAGTCAACTGGCTAAAACTGGGCAGATTGCCTGCAATGTTTGTCATTGATAGAGATGGAATGATCCGATACAAACATTATGCTTCTTCCATGTCGGATATTCCTGAAAATGAGGAAATTATCAAGGTTATTGAACAGATTAACGAGGAGAAAGATGAGTAAAACAGCATTGATCTGGGGAGTAACAGGCGGCATTGGCTCTGCGCTGGCAAAATTGTTGATCACAGAAGACTGGCAGGTGGCAGGGACGACCAGAAACGAAACTCAAGCCCAAGGTATTGTGTCGCTGGTCTTTGAAGTGGATGTTGCTAATCCCTTCTCTGTGCGGGAAGGTGTGGCAGCAATGGCACAGGAAATTAGCAGCGTAGATTGGTGGGTTTATGCAATTGGTGATATACTTTCCAAATCGGTTAGCGAGATGGACGAGGCAGAGTGGCAACGGATATTGAATGCCAATTTGAACGGCGTTTTTCATGCTGTTCACCACAGCCTCGCCTTGTTGAACGAAGGCGCGCCGATTTATATTTTAGGGGCGGTCAGTGAGCGGATGCGGTTGCCGGGTCTGGCGGCCTATGCTGCTGCCAAAGCCGGAGTGGAAGCCTTTGCGGATGTTTTACGCAAGGAATTGAAGAGAACGGTGGTCGTTGTTCGACCGGGAGCAGTGGACACTGGACTTTGGAAAAAAGTGCCGTTCCGGCTGCCGGCTAATGCCCTCAAAGCCGATGAACTTGCGCAAAAAATGTATTCGGCATATCAAAATAATTATAAAGAATTGGTTTTGGACTAACATGGTTTGGGATTATCAGCATCTTATTTCACGACGACTGTTGTTGTGGAGTTTAATTAGCGTTGTCGTTGGAATTTTGGTTTGGGAGAGGGGCGATTTTTGGCGTGGTTTTGCCGTTCAGGCCTTCGTGTGGGCTGCGGTGGATGCCGGCATTGCTGTGTTCGGCTTGCGCTCTTCTCTGCCCAAGCTATTTCAGCCGGTAGACTTGACGGTTGCAGAAAAAGAAACGAAGAAGTTGCGTAAGATTTTGTGGATAAACACCGGCTTGGATGTGATTTACGTAGCAGGTGGTAGTTTGTTGTATCTGCTACAAAGCCCACAAAATCCATTTCTGGCTGGCACAGCTGTTGGAATTATCATTCAAGGCGGATTTTTGTTTTTCTTTGACCTTTGGCATGCTCTGCATGTGCCACTCGAAACACCCCTGCCCGATTTGGGTATATTCAAAGAAGCCCAACATGATACAACCGACTTCAACGGCCAGCATGGCGCAATCCTTGTAGTGCATGGCTTTCCGGGCAGCCCGGCTGAAATGATTGCGATGGGAGAATCTTTGAACAGGGCTGGTTGGCATGTGCGTTTGTTGCGTCTTCCTGGTCATGGAACGGATTTTCCTCATCTTTTCCAAACCCGTGTGACCGAGTGGTTGGACGAAGTCGAGAAGAACCTAAAAGAACTGCAACAGAGTTTCTCGCCTGTGTTGTTATTGGGGTATTCTTTGGGGGGTGGCATATCTTTGGCTGTGGCCAGCCGCACAAAACCGGATGGTTTGATTTTGCTGTCTCCTTTTTGGAAAGCAGAACCGTGGTGGGTCAAATGGCTGGCCTTACCGGTCAGAACGATCCTACCGGTTTCCATTTATCCCTTTCGTACGCGCTGGCTGCGCCCCGAGCAGTTCCGTGCCGCTTCAACCGAGTTGTTGCCGGGTTTCAATTTGGACGACCCACAGGTGCGCCGCTCCTTGATGGAAATTCGCTTGCCGATCGTATTTTTAGAGCAATTTCGACGGTTAAGTCAACTGATCATTGAGGGGCTAAGGCGGATTGACATGCCCACATTGGTTGTTCAGGGAAAGTATGATCCGGTGGTGTTACCCGAAGGGACGCGCGCTCTAATTCGGCAAATCAATGCGCCTCTCCGGTATGTTGAAACAGAAGGCGATCACAACATCAATCAGCGATCCAACCGCGGCTATGCAGAAACGGAAACAGCTGTGTTGAGATTTGCCGAGCAGTTCAGAACATTCGGCTAAAAAAGACGGCGGGAAAGAAATGCGTATCTTCCCCGCCACATGTTCCAGTGTAATTGTTGATCTTATCGGCGCAGGGCGTGCCAGCCGGCATATTGTGCCGTATCACCCAGTTCGGCTTCGATGCGCAGCAACTGATTGTACTTGGCAACCCGATCGGAGCGGGCAGGCGCACCGGTTTTGATCTGACCGGTGTTGAGTGCCACAGCCAAGTCGGCAATGGTAGCGTCTTCGGTTTCACCGGAGCGATGCGAAACAACACTCCGCCAGCCGGCGCGATGCACCATCTCAACAGCCTGGATGGTTTCGGTCAGTGAACCGATCTGATTCAGTTTAACCAACAAAGCATTGCAGGTTTTTTCATCAATTCCGCGTTGGATGCGTTGAGGGTTGGTTACCAACAGATCATCTCCTACGATCTGAATGCGGTCGCCCAACTCCTGCATGAGGATTTTCCATCCTTCCCAGTCGTCTTCAGCGAGGCCGTCTTCCAGCGAGACAATCGGGTACTGCTCGACCCAGTTCTTCCAGAAGGCAACCATTTCCTCGCTGGTGAGCATTTTGCCTTCTTTGCGAAGATTATATTTACGGGTTTCGGGGTCGAACAATTCGGATGCGGCTGGGTCAAGCGCGATGGCAACCTGTTCGCCGGCTTTGTAACCAGCTTTCTCAACCGCTTCCAGGATGACTTCTACGGCTTCAACATTGGCTTTGAGCGAAGGAGCATATCCGCCCTCGTCACCTACCAACGTGGCATAACCCCGGCTTTTGAGGACACTTTTCAATGCCTGGTAGATTTCAGAACCCCACCGCAAACCCTCTGCAAATGAAGAGGCGCCCAGCGGCATGACCATGAATTCCTGGGCATCAGTGGACTGCCATGCAGTATGGGCGCCACCGTTGAGGATGTTCATCATCGGAACGGGTAGGACGTGAGCGTAAACGCCACCAATGTAACGGTAGAGCGGTAATCCCAGTGAGTTTGCAGCGGCTTTGGCAACAGCCAGGCTGATGCCTAAAATTGCATTGGCGCCAAGTTTGGATTTATTGGGCGTTCCGTCCAATGCAATCATTTCCATGTCAATGGCTTTTTGTTCGAGAGCATCCCACCCAATGAGGGCATCGGCAATTTCATTGTTGACATTTTCCACGGCTTTGAGTACCCCTTTGCCGTTGTAGCGGTTTTTATCACCGTCCCGCAATTCGAGGGCTTCGTGGGTACCCGTGGAAGCGCCGGATGGAACCGCAGCGCGACCCCAACTGCCATCGGCAAGGACAACCTCGACTTCAATGGTAGGATTTCCGCGTGAGTCGAGAATTTCCTGTGCAAGGATTGATTCGATTGTAGTGTCCATAAGATATACCTTTCTGAAAAAAAGATTCTATTGTGGTTACGGTTCAATGAACCGCAGTACAGGTTACCCCAAACGGCTTAAGTATAATCCAAATTTTCGGTTTTTTCTTTCGGGTTTGTGAAAGGATGAACTTTTACGCCGGCATGTTCACAAGCCGCGCGAACGAAAGCCCTGAAAAGTGGGTGGGGGCGGTTTGGACGGGAAAGAAATTCGGGGTGGAATTGCGTGCCCAGCATGAAGGGGTGATCGTCTAACTCGCAGATTTCTACCAGCAGTCCATTGGGAGAAATCCCCGAAAAACGCATGCCGTTTTGTTCAAAGATTTGGCGATAGGCATTGTTGAACTCAAAGCGGTGGCGATGACGTTCTTCGACCAGTTCCTGCTGATAGGCGCGTTGGGCTATGCTGCCCGGTTGCAAAGCGCAGGGATATAACCCCAGCCGCATTGTTCCGCCCATTTCGGAGATGTGCTGCTGATCAGGCATCAAGTCAATGACTGGATGTGGGGTGGTACGGTCGAATTCCGTGGAGTTGGCGCGTTCATCTTGTAAAATGTGGCGGGCAAATTCCACGCACATCAACTGCATTCCCAAACACAAGCCTAAGAATGGGATTTTTTCCGTGCGGGCAAGGCGAACTGCGGCAATTTTTCCCTCAATACCGCGGCTGCCAAATCCACCGGGGATGAGAATTCCGGCGACACCCCGGATTTCGTCCAGATATTTACCTTTTTCAAGGTCAACCGAATGCACCCAGAGAATCTCTACCTCTACCCCCAAGTGAAGGGCGGCATGGTAGAGAGCTTCGCGCACGCTCATATAGGCATCATGGAGTTCGACATACTTGCCAATCAGGGCAATTTTAATTTTGGGCTTGGGCTTATGCACCTGATCAACCAGTCGTTTCCAGTCCTTCCAATCCGGGGCGCGGCGGGCTTTTAACCCCAGTTTTTCGAGAACGATCTCACCTACACCCGCATTTTCTAACAGTAAAGGCACTTCATACAGGGTGGAAGCGGTGATCATGGGGATGACAGCACGCTTTTCTACATCACAAAACTGGGCGATCTTTTCGATAATCTCGCGGTTAACCGGGTAATCGGAGCGGGCTACGATCATGTCGGGGGTAATACCAATGGCGCGCAACTGGGCAACGGAGTGCTGGGTTGGCTTGGTTTTCAACTCGCCAGTAGCCCCAATGTAGGGCAACCATGTCACATGAATATAGAGGGTGTTCTCCCGACCAACATCACTGCGTAATTGACGCAAGGCTTCCAGGAAGGGCTGGGATTCGATGTCACCCACCGTTCCACCTACCTCAACCAGCACAATTTCTGCGCCGGTGGTTTTGGAAACCATGCCGATGCGACGCTTAATTTCGTTCGTGATGTGAGGAATGACCTGAATTGTCCCTCCGAGGTAGTCCCCGCGCCGTTCTTTGCTGATTACCTCTGCATAAATTTGACCGGTGGTCATATTGCAGACCCGATTCAAGCGGATATCAATAAACCGTTCGTAATGTCCGAGGTCGAGATCGGTTTCTGCTCCGTCATCCAGCACATAAACCTCTCCGTGCTGGTAAGGGCTCATCGTTCCGGGGTCAACGTTGATATAAGGGTCGAGTTTTTGAACGGCAACCGAAAAACCGCGTTCTTTCAACAGACGCCCCGTTGCGGCTGCTGTTACTCCCTTACCGACTGAACTGACTACTCCACCTGTGTAAAAAATGTACTTGGTTGGCATTTTATCTCCCACTTTGTCCCTAATCAAAATGAGGGAGGGCGTTGTATGGGCTCCTCCCTCAAGGGATGATGGCCAAAATTAACGGGATAAATCCTTTCCTTGTAACAACATAAATTAACGTGAGTTCGGGTTAGGAGGACAAGGGCAGAGAATTGTCCAAGCCCAACGATGGCTTGATGGGGCGACGGCAATAAGCAATCAAACCA
>FWPU01002337.1_pt1 | contig 39928 bp, 37 predicted proteins | sample 2228361 | NCBI WGS metagenome assembly FWPU01 (sample SAMEA103939777, study PRJEB20133) | metagenome | reverse complement strand
ACCCCCACGCTGACTTCTGCCCCCCGCCCTAAAATTTGACGTAAGCGTGCCCAAACCGGATCTTCACGAAACCGTAAGGCGCCGTTAACGGGGCTGTAACATTTCCTTGTTACGCTCGACGTAAACTCACAACGGGCGGGGTGCAGAGACCTGACGAGAAGAAGGGGATTTCAGACAGGACTCGGGCGCCCGTCCAAGCCAGGAAGGATGATGAAGGATGGGAACAGCAAGAACCACCAACCCGTTCAGAGCAGGACCTCTCTTGGTATGCCTTCTGGCCGCGATTCTCACAGGGATCCTCCAGATCGTTATGGCGTCTCCCTTGCGGGCCGAGGAGGCGGTCCCGGCGCAGGCGGCCGCGGATCTCCTGGACAAGCTGCGCGAAAAGAACATCCTGTCCGAGGAGGAGGTCGAGACGCTCAGAAAAGCCCAGGAAGAGGAAAAGGCAGGACTTCGAGAGTCCTTGAAGAAAGAGGTGCTCCCGAAGGCTCTCGAGGGGCTCTCCATCGGGACCCTGAGCTACATCGATTACAGCGGAGGCCGCGAAAAAGACGGCCATGGATACAACCGCTTCCTCCTGACCCGGGGATACATCAACGTGAAAAAGAAGCTCACGCCTTGGCTCTCCTTCCGGGTCACCCCGGACGTCACCCAGGACGAAACGGGCGACTTCAAGCTCAGGCTGAAGTATCTCTACGCGGAGCTTCAGCCTCCGGACGTGGCCTTCCTGACGGACATGAAGGCGGAAATCGGCATGGGCCACATCCCGTGGCTCGATTTCGAGGAGCACATCAACCCGTATCGGGTCCAGGGAACCATGTTCATCGAGCGGGCCGGCACGTTCAACTCCGCTGATCTCGGCGTGAGCCTGCAGGGCTACCTGGGCGGCCAGCTCGACAAGGAATACCAGGGAAGCGTGAGCAAGTATTACGCAGGACGCTACGGGAGCTGGCACATCGGCGTTTACAACGGGTGCGGTTACCACGCCAAGGAGTCCAATGAAAACAAGGTGCCGGAGGTCCGCCTCACCCTCCGGCCTCTTCCGGACTGGGTTCCCGGGCTCCAGGTGAGCTACTTCGGGCTCTTCGGCGAGGGGAACGCCCGGGTGGGCGGCGACTACCCGGACTTCCAGGTCAACCTGGGTATGGTGAGCTACGAGAATGAATGGGTCACTTTTACCGGCCAGTACGCGCGGACCCGGGGCAACCAGAAGGGCACTCTCGTGGACGCACAGGGGAGGGCTTTGCAGGCAGAGGGGTATTCGTTCTTTCTGAACACCAAGCTACCCCTCTTGGAGAGGCAGTTCAGCCTCTTCGGCCGGTACGACCACTTCGACCCGGACACGAAGGATCGGGTCACTCCCGGCGAGGACGCATATCAACTGGCCATGGGCGGCCTGAGCTGGACCTTTTATTCGTCCTGCAAGGCCTTGCTCGTGTATGAACGCATTTGGTTCGAGGAAAACAATGGCGGCCTGGGGAAGGTCCCTGTCGCCAAGGCCGATCTGGATGACGACCACAGGATTCAGGTCGCGATTCAGATCAGCTTCTGACCGCAGCCAAAAAGATCAAGGAGGGAATGGGCATGAAAACGAAATTTCTCGCATTCGCTCTCGCAATCGGCTTCTTGACTTTCGCGGGGGCCGCCGGGACCCTTCGGGCCGAGGAGGCGATAACGATCAACGGCTCCACCACCGTGCTCCCGATCGCACAGAAGGTGGCGGAAGCCTACATGAAGGAAAACCCCGGGGTCAGGATCTCGGTTTCCGGCGGCGGCTCGGGCAACGGGATCAAGGCCCTCATCGACGGGATGGCCCATATTGGCATGAGTTCCAGGTTTCTCAAGGATTCCGAAGTGAAATTGGCCCTGGAGAAAAACGCCTATCCGGTTCCTTTCGCCGTGGCCTATGACTGCATCGTGCCGGTCGTCCATCCCGGCAACCCGGTCAGCGACATAACGCTCGATCAGCTGAAGGCGATCTACCAGGGACAGATCACGAACTGGAAAACCCTCGGCGGACCGGATCTTCAGATCGTGGTGATTTCCAGGGACACCTCGTCGGGTACCTACGAGGTTTGGGAAGAAAAGGTGATGAAGAAGGAGCGCGTCTATCCCGGCGCGCTGCTCCAGGCCTCCAGCGGCGCCGTCGTCCAGGCCGTCTCCAAGAACAAGTATGCCGTCGGGTACGTCGGCATCGGCTATGTGGATGCGACCGTGAAGGCCCTGAGCGTGGGAGGCATTCCGGGCAACGAGACCACCACGCTCGACGGGAGCTATCCCATCAGCCGTCCTCTGTACATGTTCACGCGGGGATGGCCCGAGGGCGCCGCGCTCCAGTTCATCAACTACATCCTGAACCCGCAGAAAGGCCAGAAGCTCGTGAAGGAAGCGGGTTTTGTGCCGCTCTATTGATGAACCGCAGGGACCCGGGGGAGCCGGGCTGCCCGGGTCCATCCGAAAATTCCCTTGCCAAGGAAGGGCCGTTCGGAGATAAAGAAGACATCCGGGCGGCGAACGGTTCCTTTCTCGGCAGGAGAAGACAGCCTTGACCAGAAGATTTCGCACTGAGCGGGCCATCCAGGCCGCTTTTTTCTCGATCGCCCTGATGAGCGGGTTGGTTCTTGCGCTCATCGTGGTTTTTCTTTTTCACGAGGGGCTTCCGATTTTCCGCCACGTGTCTTTGCGGGATTTTTTGCTTGGAACCCACTGGTACCCCACGTCGGATCCTGCGGATTTCGGCGCGCTGCCGCTCATTCTGGCCTCCTTCTGGGTAACGGTGTGCTCGGCCGCTCTTTCGATCCCGCTGGGCATCATGACGGCGATCTATCTCGCGGAGATCGCCTCGGATAAGGTACGGGAGATTTTCAAGCCCGTCGTCGAACTTCTGGCCGCCCTGCCCTCGGTGGTGATCGGCTTCTTCGGAATGGTCGTGGTGGCGCCGCTCCTCCAGACGGTTTTCGACCTGCCGACCGGGCTGAACCTGTTGAACGCTTCGCTCATGCTGGCCTTCATGTCGATCCCCACGATCTGCAGCCTTTCGGAAGACGCCCTGTACAGCGTCCCCCGCGAGCTCAAGGAGGCCTCGCTGGCGTTGGGGGCCACCCACTGGCAGACCCTCTCCCGGGTTGTCCTGCCGGCCTCCCTTTCCGGCCTCTCCACGGCCGTGATCCTCGGCGTCTCCCGGGCGATCGGGGAGACCATGGTGGTGCTCATGGTGGCGGGCGGGGCCGCCCTCGTGCCGAGCTCGCTCTTTCAGCCCGTGCGGCCGATGCCGGCCAGCATCGCGGCCGAGATGGCCGAAGCTCCTTTCCGAAGCCCCCACTACCACGCGCTGTTCGCGATCGGGATCGTGCTTTTCCTCTTCACCTTGGGATTCAATCTTCTTGCCGATTACCTGGGTCACAAGTACCGCCAGGCGGGCGCGGCGACGCTTTAGAGAAGAGCGAGAGAGGAAATGGAACAGCAGGGGACCGCAGGTTCCGAAAAAGCCAGGGCCGGCACGCCGGCAGACCGAGAAAGCGCGCTCGGCCGTGTCCTTCGGGAAGCCGCGGCTCTCAGGAAGCGCAGGTGGATTCGCCGCAGGGTCAAGCAGGATCTCCTGTTCGCGCTTTTCCGTTTGGCCGCGTCTCTGAACGGAGCGGTTCTTCTCATCGTGGTCGGGTTTCTCGTTGCCAAGGGCTGGCGCGCGATCAACTGGACGTTCTTGACCCAGCCGCCTCTCGATGCGATGACAAAGGGGGGCATCCTTCCCTGCATCGTGGGCACGGTGGGGGTGAGCCTGGGGGCCATGATCGTGGCCTTTCCGATCGGCGTGGCGTCGGCGATCTACCTGTCCGAGTACGCCCGGCCGGGCCGGCTGCTCCGGCTCATCCGGTTGACCATCAACAACCTTGGCGGCGTTCCTTCGGTGGTGTTCGGCTTGTTCGGCCTCGCGTTCTTCGTCGTCTGGCTGGGCTTCGGCGTCAGCCTGCTGGCAGGGGCTCTCACGCTCGGCGTCCTTTCCCTTCCGGTGATCATCGGCGCCTCGGAGGAAGCCTTGCGGGCGGTGCCCTCCACCTATCGCGAGGCCTCGCTCGCGCTGGGCGCCACCCGGTGGCAGACCATCCGCGGGGTCGTCCTGCCCGCGGCGCTGCCGGGGATTCTGACCGGCCTCATTCTCGGGATCGGGCGGGCGGCCGGCGAGACCGCCCCCATCATGTTCACGGCCGCGGCGTTTTTCACGCCCCACCTGCCCCGGTCGATCTTCGATGAAATCATGGCGCTCCCGTATCATATCTACGTCCTCGCGACCGCCGGAACGGAAATCGAGAAGACGAGGCCCCTTCAATACGGGACGGCTCTTGTGCTGATCTGTGTCGTCTTGGGCATGAATCTGGTGGCCATCGCGATTCGGTATCGGATTCGGAAGAAGATGCGCTCCTAGAAGAGGAACAGCGGGCCGATGGTCGACCGGGCACACAGCAAGATTGCTTTCCGAAATGTGGATTTCTACTATGGGCAGAAGCAGGCCCTTTTCGACATTTCCATGGAAGTTCCGGAAAAGGCCGTCACCGCGCTGATCGGACCCTCTGGATGCGGGAAGTCCACCTTCCTGAGGATTCTCAACCGGATGAACGATCTCATCCCGGGGGCCAGAATGACCGGAGAGGTCCGCATCGACGGCCGGGATATCTATGACCCCTCCTACGATGTGGTCGCTCTCCGACGGCAGGTCGGCATGGTTTTTCAGAAGCCCAATCCTTTTCCGAAATCCGTGTTCGACAATGTGGCCTACGGCCCGCGGATTCACGGAATCCGGGATCGCGACATGCTGCAGGAAGTCGTTGAAAAAAGCCTTCGGGCCGCGGCCCTTTGGGAGGAAGTGCAGGATCGGCTTGGAGAGTCGGCGCTCGGGCTCAGCGGAGGCCAGCAGCAGCGCCTGTGCATCGCCCGGGCCCTGGCGGTGGGGCCGGAGATTCTGCTCATGGACGAACCGGCCTCGGCTCTGGATCCCCTGGCGACAGCCCGAATCGAGGAGCTGATCGTGGATCTCCGCCGGGAGTACACGATTGTCATCGTCACGCACAACATGCAGCAGGCGGCCCGGGTTTCGGATCGGACCGCTTTTTTCCTCATGGGCAGGCTCGTCGAATACGACGAGACCCGCAAGCTGTTCACGCGCCCCGCGCGGAAGGAAACCGAGGACTACATCACCGGCAAGTTTGGCTAGGCGCAGGTCACCCGTCTGCGCAGAAAAGGGGGAAACTCGTGGACCCCACGTCTAGAAGGTCGACCCACTTTCACCAGGCGCTGACGGCCTTGCAGGACGCGATCCTGCGACTGGGCGCCATGGTGGAAAAGCACATTCACGAGGCCGTGCAGGCTCTGCGGGAGCGGGATACGGCCCTGGCCGCGCGGGTGATCGAACAGGACCGCAGGGTGGACGAGTTCGAAGTCGAGGTGGAGGAAACCTGTATCCGCCTGATCGCCCTGCATCAGCCTGTCGCCAAAGACCTGCGCGTGATCACGACCGGAATCAGCCTCACCCACGAGCTGGAGAGAATGGGCGACCTGGCCGTGAACATCGCCGAACGGACCCTCGAGCTGTGCGAGGAGCCGCAGCTCAAGCCTCTGATCGATCTGCCCCGCATGGCGGATCATGCCCAGGAAATGCTCAGGAGAAGCCTTGACGCATACATCCGGGAGGACGTGGCCCTGGCGCTCCAAGTGTGCGATTCGGACGACCTCCTCGACCAGCTCAACGCGCAGGTGTTCCGGGAGCTCGTCAGTTACATGATCGAAAACCCGCGCACGATCGGGGTTGCCACGCGCCTCATTCTCGTGGGCCGGTATCTGGAGAGGTTCGGCGACCACGCGACCAACATCGCGGAGATGGTCGTGTACATGGTGGAAGGCAGAAACATCCGCCATGCCAAGAAGCTCGGGAAATACAAGCCGGCCGCCCAGGAGCCCACGGGAGCGGAGGGCGGCTCTCCATCCGCGGAGAAACAGAAGCCTTGAAGACCGTTCTGGTTGTGGAAGACGAAAGAGACATTCGGGACCTGCTCTGCCATCATCTGGGCAAGGAAGGGTTCAAGACCGTCGGGGTCCCGGACGCGGAAACGGCCCTGGCCTCGATCCAGCGGGAGGTGCCGGATGCGGTCCTGCTTGATCTCATGCTGCCCGGCATGCAGGGCCTCGAGCTGTGCAAGATCCTTCGCAAGAGGGATAGAACGGCTTCGCTGCCGATCTTGATCCTCACCGCCCGCGGAGAGGAGATCGACAAACTCCTGGGCTTTGAGCTGGGCGCGGACGACTATATCACCAAGCCTTTCAGTCCCAGGGAAATCGTCGCCAGGGTCCGCGCGGTACTCCGCAGGACCGAGGAAGGCTCAGCGCCGACCCGGATCCGCTCCTTCGAGAACAAACGCATCCGCGTGGACTTCGCCACCTACGAGGTGCGGGTGGAGGGGAAGCCGGTGAACTTGAGCCCCACGGAATTCCGCCTTCTCCGCCACTTCGTCCACAATCCGCAGATCGTCTTCACGCGGGACCAGTTGCTCGACGCCGTCTGGGGAACCGAAACTTATGTGCTGCCCCGCACGGTGGACGTGCACATCCAGAGGCTTCGAGCCCTGCTCGAGCAGGACCCCAGGAACCCCCAAATGATTCTCACCGTGCGGGGAGCCGGATACAAATTCCAGCCGGAATCCGAGCCATGAACCGGCTTTGGGGCAAGGTTCTCCTTTCCTATGTGGCCGTTCTTGTTGTGGCCCTGGGGGCGTCCTCCCTTTTCCTGGATCGTTATCTGCGGGGGCGCATGCTGGCGTCTCTGGAGCAGGATCTGGCTCGCTCGGGCCGCATGGTCGCGGCCATGTTGACCGGGGGGACGCTGCAGGAACGAGCCGAAGACGCGACCCTGGACGACTTCTGCAAGCGCATTCGCGCCGAGACGGGCTATCGGGTAACGATCGTGGCCGAATCCGGCCGTGTTCTGGGCGACTCCGATGAGCCCTCGTCTTCTCTGGAGAACCACTTGTATCGCCCGGAAATCCAGGAAGCCCTCGAAAACGGGTGGGGCTCCCGTGTGCGGTACAGCCACACGGTGCGCGAACCGCTGCTGTACGGAGCCCTTCGGGTCCCTGGGGAGGGGTGGCCCATCGTCGTGCGGCTCGCTCTGCCGGTCCGGCGCGTGGAGGGGGAGCTTTCCGCGATCCGGACGACGGTGGTTGTTTGGGGGTTGGCAGGGCTCGGCCTGGCGATTCCTTTTGTCTATCTTTTCTCTCGGTTCCAGAGCCGCAGGATCGTGCGGCTCAGGGATTTCGTGCGGGACATCCGGCATGGCAGGCCGGCACGGCGCCTGTACGTCGGCTCCGGGGACGAGCTGGGAGAGCTTGAGGCCGAGCTGGACGCGGTTGCGCGGGAAATCGCCCGCTCCGGCGAGGATCTTTCCGTGGAGCGCACGCGGCGCGGCCTGATTCTGCAGGCTCTCCGGGACGGGATCGTCCTTCTGGACGATCAGGATCGGGTTCTGTTCCTGAATGCGTCCGCCGCCGGAATCTTCCAGATCGACCGAGACGCCTCGCGGGGCAGGAGGCTCTTGGAGATCGCCCGGAGCGAGGAACTCTACGGACTGGTGGAAAAAGCCCGGGCGGGCGCGCCAGAGGAAGCCTCTTGCGAGCTCACCCTTGTCTGCGCGCCCCGCAGGGTGTTCCTGGCAAGTGCGGTTGTCCTGTCTGAGCCGGGATCTTCCCTGTCTGCGGGATGCCTTCTGGTCCTTCGGGACATTTCCGAGCAGAAGCGGGTCGAGAAGATCCGGGCGGATTTTGTCGCCCACGTCAGCCATGAGCTGAAAACGCCCCTGACGCTGATCAAAGGGTTCGTGGAGACCCTTGTGGAAGAGGGCACGAAAGAGCCTGAGCAGGCCGCGCGCTATCTCGCCGTGATCGGCGAGAATACGGATCGCCTGGTCCGATTGGTGGATGCGCTCTTGCGACTTTCTTCCATCGAAATGGGCCGGATTCCGGTCCAGCGGCAGCCGGTCGACGTCCGGGCGATCGTGGACAAGGCCCTGCGGGCCTTCCTGCCCCGTGCTCGAGAAAAGGGGGTGGAACTGCTTGCCTCGGTTGCGGAAGCGCTTCCGCCTGTGGCTGCCGACCCGGACCGTCTGACGGAAATCCTCGTCAACCTTCTGGACAACGCGGTCAAATACACGGACCGCGGCGCGGTTCGCGTCTGGGCAGACCTGCGGAGTCAAACGGATCTTCCAAGGCCTTCCAGGCCGATGGTTGCGCTGGGGGTGTCGGACACGGGAATCGGGATCCCGGCCAGGGATCTTTCGCGAGTGACAGAACGGTTCTACCGGGTCGAAAGGGGCCGACAGGATGAACTTCGGGGCAGCGGCCTCGGGCTTGCCATCGTCAAGCACCTCGTGCGGCTGCTCGAGGGGGAGCTTGCGATCTCGAGCGAGGAGCATCAAGGGACGACGGTCACGGTTCTCCTGCCGGTCTGGCAGGGCGAGGCATCGAAGGAGACCTGAAAGGGGCTCTGGGGCCGGCGGATAAGGGGGCTGGTGGCGGGATCCCAGGGCTGCCTGTCGCAGCCTTCTACCGGGCGATCATGGCCCGCATCATGTCGCCTGCGTTCTCTCCGTGGCCGGGCACCTTGCCGATGTATTCGATGAGCCGGATCAGGTGGAACGTGGCCGTGGGGTCGGATACGGTCTGGGAGAAAACGTCGCTCATGAGTTTTCGGGCCACCTGGTCGCTCTCGAACTTCTTGTGCCGCAGCTCGTGAATGACGTCCTTGACCGCGATCCGGTCGCGCTTGGACATGGTCTGAAAATAGTGCATGCCCATCTGCACGACCACCGGAATCTTGTCCATCACTTCAACCGCCTTGTCCACCATGAGAAGCAGGTCGTCCTGCAGAGGCTCCGGAATGACGGTCGTCCGGTAGGAAAGCCAGTGCAGAGCGTCCTCCACTGCGTCGAGGACATTGTCCTGCTCCCTGAGGCACCAGAGGAACTGGAACTTGTCCACGGGCATGAGCATTCCCCTGGGCAGATGTCCTCGGATGTTCTGCTTGATCCGGTCCGCTTCGCCCTCGATCCGGGTGATATCCATGTGGATCTGCTCGAAGGTGGTGCAGTCCGAGCGAATGTAGCAGGAGATGGCCTGCCGGAATAGAGGGCCTCCCTCCTGGACTTTCTGGGCGTGGTGCAAGAGTCCCTCGAAGGGGGACTCCATGAAGAGCTGATAGAAACGGAATCGCATGAAGGGAACCTCCTTTCTCCTTCAGCCGTAGACCGCCCTGAGGAGCTTGTAAACCAACATGGCGGAGACGGCGGAAACGGGAAGCGTGATCACCCAGTAGAGGCAGATCCGGAAAACCACCCGGAAGTCCACCGCCGCAACGCCTCTGGCCAGCCCCACCCCGATCACGGCCCCGACCGCAGCGTGCGTGGTCGACACGGGGAGACCCAGCTTCGATGCCAGGAGCACGCACGTGGCCGTGCCGAAGTCCACGGAAAAACCCCGTGTGTTCGTCAAGGTCGTGATTCTCTGGCCCAAGGTCTGGATAACGCGGTAGCCCCACATGGCCACGCCCAATCCGATGCCTGCTCCGCCCAGGGCCAGCAGAAAGAAAGGAACCGGGACGGTAGGATTGACTGTCTTGGAAACGTAGATCAAATAGATTCCGGCCAGCGGCCCCATGGCGTTGGCCACGTCGTTGGCGCCATGGGCCAGGGCCACGTAGCAGGAGGTGAAGATCTGCAGCCGCCTGAAAAGCTCCTCCACTCCGGACTCGCCCCGAGGAGAAATGGCGCTCTGGATCAAACGCCTCGTCCCAAGTCCGCCCGCAACGGCCGTTCCCAGGGCGACAAACAAGGCAGAGCCGGTCGTGATTCCCAGTTTCGCCCCGAGGGGCGTCTTCATGAAGAGCGATGCGAAGACGATGAACAGGGCGATCCCCGCGAAGAAGGGGCTCCAGAGAACAGCGGCCTGGAACATGTCCTCCCTGGAGAAGATCAAATTCCGGATAAGCCAGAACATCGTCATGGAGAGGACGATCGCAAGAAAGGGCGAGACGATCCAGGAAAGGGCGATCGCCAGGACCTTGCCCCACTGGATGGCCGAAACCCCGCCCGAAATCAACCCAAAACCGATCATGGAGCCCACAATTGAATGGGTGGTTGAAACCGGCAGCTGTCTCCAGGTGGACAGAAAGACCCACAGGCTCGCAGAGACCAGGGCCGCCAGCAGTCCAAGGCTCACCGTGTGGGGGTCCTGCAGGAAAAATGGGTCCACGATCCCCTTGCGGATGGTGTCGCACACATGGGAACCGATGAAGGTGGCGCCCAAAAAGTCGAGGACCGCCGCGATGCAGACAGCCTGCTTCATGGTGATGGCCCGGGCGCCTACTGCGGATGCCATCCCGTTGGCTGCATCGTTGGCGCCGATGTTCCAGGCCATGTACAGTCCGGCCACGAACGCGAGCACGAGGATCTGGAAGGTCACAGGATGCTCTCTCTGTCCCCAAAACGGCTCGAGTCAGCGTCTTGCGGACGTCTGCAGGAATTCTGGATCCATGTCTGAACGGCGCCGGGCAGAGATGCTGCCGAGAGCGTGCCCGGCGAGGGGAGTCCGGTTCGGCCTCTTTCTGGGGCCCAGGAAAAGGCAGCGCAATTGTAAAGAGTTCGTCAAGTTTTTGCAAAGGAGTCTGCCCAGGCAAAGATCCCTGCCCTCATCGGTCAGCTTTCCAGCCCGGACATCGCCCGTCGGGCCCTGGCCGACCGGGCCAGGTCTGCAAGACTCCAGCAAGCAAGGATCCTTTCGGCCTTTTCTCTGATATCGTGCCAGACGGGGTGCACGGGACAATAGAGGTCTCGCTCGCACGCGCCGGGCCCGGACAGGCACTTGTTGAGCGTCAAGGGCCCTTGGACCGCTTCGACGATCTCGAGAAGATTGATGGACTCCGGGGGCTTTGCGAGGACGAATCCGCCGGATACGCCCCGGGCCGCAAGCACGAGTCCTTTCCGCACGAGGGGGCGCACCGCCTGGACGAGGAGCGTCTGGGGGATTTGCTGGGCTTGTCGAATTTCCCGGCCCGAGATTCTTTTCCCTGCGCCCGCAAGGGCAAGATGCAAGAGCAACCTTATTGCCGCGTCTGTGGCGGGAAGAATCTGAAGGGGTTCTAGGCGATGTGTCCGGGTCGGCATGTCAAGAGCCTACCTTCTCAATTTCCATCATACGCCCCGCGGCCCCGTCCGTCGAATCCTTCTTGCATTCCGGAGGCGCAGCCGGTATTTTTGCGCGAAGCGTCATTTTGCCCGGCTCCGGGTTCGACGGCCAGGGCCAATGGTTCTGTTTCTGAAAGGGAAAGGGAGGCCTTACTTGGAAAGACTCGCGCGCTGGGTATGGCGATATCCCAAGACCGTGACCGGATCTTTCCTCGTGGTGACCGTTCTGCTTGTGGCCCAGTTCCCCAGGCTCACGATCGATCCTTCGGTGGACGTCTTCGTGCCCCGGGATCATCCCGAGGTAGAGTTCTTCAACGAGACCCGACAGGTTTTCGGCCTGCTCAATTTCGTGATCATCGGCGTTGTGGACGAGCGGGAAGGGGGTATCTACCGGCCTGACACTCTCGCCCTGGTTCGCGACCTGACGGCTTCTCTTCGGGAAATCCCGGATGTGACGAAGGCTCTTAGTCTTTTTTCTTTTCCTTATATAGAAGGGGATGAAGAGGGGATGCGCGTGGCCGATCTGCTCCAGGAGGTGCCGGAGGATGCGGATGCGCTGGCGCGGCTAAAGGAGCGGATCGGCCGCTGGCCCCTGCTGACCGGCACCCTCGTGTCCAGGGACGGCAAGGCGACCGCCATTCTCGTCCGGTACCGGAAGAACAGCGATGCCGAGTTGCGGCGGACGGTCTACCACGCCGTGGTGGACAAAATCCGGCCGTTCGAAAACGGACCGCCGCAGATTTTCGTGGCCGGGATGACCGCAATCGAGGTGAGCATATCGGACGCGATCCGCCAGGACATGAGGCGACTTTTCCCGCTCGTCGTTGCCGTGGTCGTCCTCAGCCTCTGGCTCTCCTTCCGCAGGGCGGCCGGCGTCCTTCTGCCTCTGCTGACCGTGGTCGTGGCCGTGCTCTGGACCATGGGGGCCATGGCTCTGCTCCGCGTGCCTCTCAACACCCTGACCGGGGCCCTGCCGGTGCTCCTCATGGCGGTCGGGACGGCCTACACGATCCACCTTTTGTTCCATTTTCTGCACGACGCCTCCCGCGGCCAGGATCCGGAGGAAGCCGCTGTACATGCGGTCGGGAAGGTCGGAAGCGCGGTCCTCATGGCTGGCCTCACCACGATCGGCGGATTCGCCTCCCTGGGCGTCTCCCGGGTTGTGCCGATCCGCATGTTCGGTCTGTTCGCGGCCTTCGGCACTGCGGTGGCCCTGGTCGCGAGCCTCACGCTGATCCCGGCTCTCCTGAGGCTCGGGCTCAGGAGAATCCGAATCCGCCCCGGGCCATCGAGCCGTGAGACCCGTTCGGCTTTGCCGGGCCTCGACAGGATCCTTTCCCGCTACACGGCGTGGGCCGTCCTTCACCGGCGGCTCGTTTTTGCTGCGGCAGTCGGCCTTGCGGCGTTTTTCCTGGCCGGTGCGTTCCGGATCTATCCGGAAAGCGACTACATCACGCATTTCAAGCGGTCCTCCTACATCCGGCAGTCGGACGAAAAGATCAACCGGTACTTCGACGGATCTTCGTTTCTCGACATCATCGTCGACACGGGAGAACCTGACGGGATCAAGGACCCGGAGGTTCTCAGAAAAATGGAATCCCTCCAGTCGTTCGCGGCCACGCTGCCTCAGGTCGGCGGAACCATGAGCCTCGTCGATTATCTGAAGCGCATGAACCAGGCCCTCAACGAGGAGAGCCCGGAGGCCTACCGGATTCCCGACTCCCGGGAAATGGTCGCCCAGGTTCTTCTCCTTTACTCCATGTCCGGAGACGATTCGGACCTGGAGGATGTCGTGGATCCCCAGTACCGGCGCGCCTGCATTTCCGTGAGGCTGAAAACCGGCAGCACCCGGCACGCCGCGCGGATCCTGGCGGAGATCGACCGATACAACCGCGAGGTCACGAAGCTTCCGATGCACATGACCGCCTCGATGGTCCTTGGAAAGGTCGTGGACGATCTCACGATCCGCGGCCAGATCGAGAGCATTCTCACCTCGATTCCGGTTGTTTTCATTCTGGTGTCATGGGTCTTTCGCTCCTTTGTCGGCGGCCTGTTCGCCGTGCTGCCCCTTCTGCTTTGCATGGCCATCAACTTCGGGATCCTGGGCTGGGCCGGGATCCCCCTGCAGGTCGGCACCGCCCTGATCGCCAGCGTGGCGCTGGGGATCGGCATCGATTACGCGATTCACTACCTCAACATCGCCAGGATCCAGGCGCCTGGAGCCGCCGATCTCGGGGCGAGCCTCCGGGAGTCGGCCCGTACCGCGGGCCGGGCGATTCTTTACAACGCGGCGGCCGTCGGGTTTGGATTTTCCGTGCTTGTGTTCTCCTCTTTCATTGCCGACATCTATTTCGGAGCTTTCATCAGTTTGACCATGTTCACGGCCTCTGTGGCCACCCTGACCCTGCTGCCCGGCCTGATCCAAGCCTTCCGTCCTCGGTTCCTGCGTCTTTCTTGCAAGCAGGGGACCGATGGGGCATCTTGAAAGGGAAAAGGACGACCGTCCCGCGGCCGGAGGGGCTTTCCGTGTATCTGGCCAGAGAGATCTCCGGGAAAAGGGTCCGGTATTCCATCCGGGAATCGGTCCGCGCTGGAAGCCGGTGGGAGAGCCGGGATCTTGTGGCGCTCGGGGAGGATCCTTCGCAATGGATCCACTACCCGGGAGGCAACGCGTTCTTCATCGACGAGAAGATCGAGGAGGCGTTGCGGACCGCCGGGGTCCCCTATACACCGGAAGACCTCGAGAGTCTGTTCTGGCCTTTCCTCCCTTCCTCCGTCCGCCGGGTTCTGGAGCCCTTTCGCGCCCGGTCTGCTCGCCGGGAGCACCGGCATTATGGCCAGCGTGAGCTGGAGGCCCTCCAGAAAGACCTGCACCCTTTCGACAAGAGAAGGCTCCTGTTTCTCCGGCAGGGGACGCCTGCGCCGGGTGGCGACATCGGGCGGCCCCTTCGCGTGTACAACCGTCTCTTGAACAAGTCTCGCGACGAGATCGAGCAGATGCTGGAATGGATGGAGGGGGACCTGCGGCCCGGAGAGCGCAAGGCTTACATTTACTGGATTTTCGACCTGCAGAGGCTGTTCGGCACGCCTCTGGCCCGTCGATACCCCGAGGCGATGGATCCCGATCGGATGGACGAACTCTTCCTCGAGGAGGTCTGCCGGATGCGGGACGACCCGGCGCTCTTTCCAGGCTGGGCCGGGACCTGCGGTCTCCCCCCGGTCCTCATACGATACGTGATCCAGTATTTCGACAACCCGTGGCCGACCCCGGACTGGAGCCGGGAGCTGGTGGAGGAATTCATCCGTCTTCATCGAACGTATCGGGCGCGGCAAACGCGGATCCGCGAGATCTCCCTCCACGAAGCCCTGGGGGTCTTTTCCCTGACGGAGGAGGACTATCGCCGCCTCTCCAGGAAGGAACTCGCCCGGTTTTATAGAAGGATCGCTTTGGACACCCATCCGGACCGCGGCGGATCCCATGAGCGCTTCGTGCGGATTGCGGAGGCCTACAGAACGCTCGTTCTCCACAAGAGCGCAGCCGGAACAAGGAAACAGGCCTGATCCATGCGGGAGAGGAGCTGCCCGGACGGGTTTCAACAAGGGGCTCTTTTCACGGGAAAGCCGGGAGGAAACGATCGTGGAGAAGTACAGGATCGCCACGCTGGCCGACATCGAGGAGATCGAGAAGACACCCATCGAGGAGAGGCTCAAGGTCTCCAACACCTATGACATGATCCGTCAGGGGGCGTCGGTTCGGCCGGACGGGCCGGCCGTCAGCCTCATCCTCTCCGGCGACCAGTACGAGAAGCCCGTTCAGGTGACGTACCGGGAGTTTCTGGCCCGGGTGACCCAGACCGCGAACCTGCTGCACGACCTGGGCGTGGGTCCCAGGGACGTTGTGACATATCTTCTCCCGAACCTGATTCACACCCACTACGTGATCTGGGGAGGGGAGGCGGCCGGAATCGTCAACCCGATCAATCCGCTCCTGGAGCCGGCAACGATCCTTCACATCTGCAGGGCGGCTGGCACGCGAGTCCTTGTCGCCCTTGGCGAGTGGCCGGGGTCGGACATCTGGGAGAAGGCCATGGCGGTCCGCCGGGGCTTGCCGGATCTCAAGGCGGTCATCCGGGTGATGGGCCCGAGCGACGAGAAAGAGGGGATTTACGGCCTGGACGAGCTCTTGCCCCGGTACAACCCGGAAAAGCTCGATTCGGGTCGAACGATCGACAGCAGCGAGATCGCGTCCATCTACCATACGGGCGGAACCACCGGCACGCCCAAGCTCGCACCGCGCACCCATTTCAACGAGGTGGCGATTCCTGCGATTCTCTCGCTCGCCGTGGGGCTGGACCCGGGCGAGACCATCCTGTGCGGGCTGCCTCTGTTCCACGCGAACGCGACCATGGCCACCGGAGCTTTTCCGTTCTCCATCGGTGCCCACGTGGTGCTTCTGTCGCCGCGCGGGTACCGGGATCCTTCGATCATGCAGAACTTCTTCAAGATCGTCGAACACTATCGGGCCGTGACTTTTTCGTGCGTGCCCACAGTGCTCTCTGTGCTTTTGGATGTGCCCGTGGCCGGCGTCGACATTTCGTCGCTCCGGTACGCCATCTGCGGCGCCGCCCCCCTGTCCGTGGAGCTTTTCAAGCGTTTCGAGGCCCATACCGGGCTCAAGATCCTCGAGGGATACGGCCTGACCGAGGGCACCCTCGTCTCGTCGGTCAATCCCCTGCACGGCGAGCGCAAGATTGGCTCGGTCGGACTGCGGATCCCGTACCAGGAGATGAAGATCTTCGTGGAGGAGAGGGGGCGATGGAGAGAGGCCGCCACGGACGAGATCGGCTGCGTGTGCGTCCGGGGACCCAACGTGTTTCCCGGGTACTTGGAGCCGGAGCACAACGAGGGCGTCTGGCTGGAGGGAGGCTGGTTCAATACCGGCGACCTGGGGCGCCAGGACGCGGACGGATACTTCTGGCTCACGGGACGGAAGAAGGAGCTCATTATCCGGGGCGGGCACAACATCGACCCCGCGCTGATCGAGGATCCCCTTTACAAGCTGCCTGGCGTGCAGGTGGCTGCGGCGGTCGGAAAGCCGGATCCCCACGCCGGGGAAGTCCCTGTGGCGTATGTGCAGGTTCAGGAAGGATCGACCCTGACCGCCGAGGAAATTCTGGAATACCTGAAGAAGGAAGTCGGAGAGCGGGCCGCGGTGCCCAAGGAAGTGATCCTCCTTGAGGCCATGCCCCTGACGCCGGTGGGCAAGATCTTCAAGCCCGCTCTCCGGTGGGACGCGATCCGCAGGGTGTACGAGGCCGAGCTTGCCGCGTTGTCCGACCTGGCCGCCAGCGTCGAAGTGACGGTGGGGGAGCACAAGGTCCATGGTTCCCTCGCGCGCATCCGCGTCCGGGGCCGTCCTGGTGTTTCGGCCGAGGCGGTCGAACGCCGCGTGTCCGAGATCCTGGCCCGCTACACGGTGCGCTATGAGCTGGAATGGCTGCCCGGGGCTTGAATTCTGCATGGGGCTTGAGAGATTGACGGGGGTAGCGGGCTGAGATAGAAGAGGCCCTTGGAGGACAAGGGACGTGAGGCTCGTTTCAACGCTTTCTCCACCGAGGGTGCTGCTTCCCGAGGAGGTGGACCGGCTTGCAGAGGCGCTTGCCGGTCGCTGCCGGTCGCTGCCGGTCGCCTTGCTGTATCTTCACGGCGCGCACGCAAGGGGAATGCAAAGCGTGCTGAGCGATCTGGATCTGGCCGTCCTTTTGGATCGAGGCGTGGCCCGGGACCGCCGCACGTGGATGGAAGTGGCCGCCGCGCTGGAAGAGGTGTGCGGACGCGATGACGTGGACCTGGTGTGGCTCAACGCGGCCGGCCCGATCATCGCTGACCGCGTGGTGCGCCACGGACGCCTCGTGTATGCGGCAAGCGAGAGGGAACGGATCGCCTTCGAGGAGGCTGCGATCAAGAGAGCGCTGGACTTCCTCTTTTTTTCCAGGGTGTACGACGACGCGCTTTTCAGACAGCTCAGGGAGGGACGCTTCCTTGATTGACCGCGAGATCGTGGCCACGCGGTTGAGCAAGCTTCGAGAGGCTCTGCGGAGGCTCAAATCCCTGGCCGCCAAGTCCCTGGAGGAATACCTGGCATCGGAGACGGATCAAGTTCTGGCGGAGCATTTCCTGCGCCTGGCCCTGGAAGCCATGCTGGACACCGGGAATCACATCGTGGCGGCCAGGGGCTTGCGAAAGCCGCTTCAGCTTCGTGAGATTCCCCTCATTCTGGCGGAAAACCGCCTCCTCCCGTCGGACTTGGCCGAGAGGCTCGCACGGGCCACCGGCTTGCGGAACAGACTCGTCCACAGCTATGCGGATATCGATCATCGCATTCTGTTCCGCGTGCTCCACGAAGACCTCCATGACCTGGAAGCGTTCGCTGTGGCCGCAGGCAAGCTCGCCGAGGAAGGGTGACGGGCTGCCATGGGACCGCAGATAAGCCTTCCGGTGCAGGGCTCGACTTCGGAGGTCGGGTCGCGACGATTCTCCCGAGCGAGGCACGCGGCGTCCGCTGAAGCCTGACCTCTTGCCGTCTGTCATCCCTCAGGGGGGCTTTCTGGCCGCGCTGGCCGGAGCGAAATCGGCGGAGTCCCTATCGACGGATGAGCTTGAGGAAATTGTCGACGAGAAGGGGGTGAAAGGCGGTGCCCTTTTCGCTTTTCAGAATCTCGACAATGCGGTCCATGGGGGCGGGCTCTTTGTAGCAGCGGCGGCTCCGCAGGGCGTCGAAGACGTCCGAGATGGCGATCATCTGGCTGACGATGTGGGGCTGCCAGCCCTTGGAGATCACCGGGTATCCAGAGCCGTCGAACTTGAGATGGTGTTCCAGGGCGGCAAGGACCGAAAGCTTCGGCACGTTCTTGAGGCCCAGGACATAGTTGGCCCCCCGGATGGTGTGGGTCTCCATGATGGAGCGCTCCTGCGGCGTCAAGGCTCCGGGCTTGTTCAGAATTTCCTGAGGAATCAGAAGCTTGCCCGCGTCGTGCAGGGCCGAGGCGATCCCGATCTCGTACAGGGCGTCGCCACGGAACCCCAGGGCCTCGGCCTGGCTCATGGTGAGGATGCACACGTTCACCACATGCGTGAAGGTGTACTCGTCGGCGGTCCTCAGTGTGGCCAGCATCTGCAGGGGGCTGACGCCATATTCGAAGGCCCGCACGAAGGTGTCGACCACGTCCCCGAGGGCTTTCGCGTCGATGGTTTGGCGCCGGGCGATTCGGGCATAGATCTCCCGTACGTCCTCGAGCCTTGCTTCGCAGAGGCCCTGAACAGCCAGAAGGGCTTGTTTCTCCTCCTCCGACAGGGCGTTCTCTGCCGGGGAGGCGCCCTCTTTCTCCACGCGGATTTCCAGCTTGCCCAGTCTGACGTGAGGGCCGCTTCGCACGGACCGCTGGTTCGGCGCGAGGAGGTCCCGCAAGAACTCCTGCAGTTCCTGCGGGGTGATGCCCGAAACGAAGGTGACGCTGTCGATCGCGAGCTTTCGCAGAATCCGGATGAACTGGGAACTGTGGGGACCTTCCTGCCTGAGGGGCCGCTGATCGCAGACCAGCCGGTCGTTGACGAGCAGAAGGGTCGTTTCCGGCTTGTCGAGAAGAAACTTCGTCAGTTCGAAATGGGCGTTTTCGAGATAGTGCCGCACCTGCGGATGCTCGTCCGAATACAGCTGCATGTTGGTGAGAGCCGCGCTCACGTTCTGGATCACCCGCAGGATTTCCTCCTGCGGATCAGCTTGTAGGAGCTCGATGGCCATCCTCCACCTCGCCTGCCATGCGGGCGGACCCGCCTGCCGGGCCCGCCGGTCTTCTCATGGATTCGCGGCACAGGCTTTGAATTCTGGGGTCCCGGGATTTGAACCCGATCTTCAAGAGATGGCCGGTCTGCGCCGGGTCGTAGCAGCGGAGTGATTGAAAAGCCAGCCGTTTCAGCTTTTCCAGCTGCTTGGGATAGAGCGACCAGCGGGTCCTGGCCACACGTTCGAGGGCCGGCAGCGCGCAGGGATCCCCGATTCTCGCGAGGGCCTCCACGAGCTTCTCGTTCTTCTGGCAGTCCAGCCGGGAAAGGGGGAAGGTCCGGATTTTCGAGGCCAGCAGGGGTGCCACAGGTTCCATTCGATAAAGGCCGGCGATTTCGATCGCCCGCAGCAGACCCTCGGGCTCCTGGACATTGAGGGCCCGGCTCAGGAGTTCCGTTGATTCGGGGTGCCGGAATTTTACCAGGGCTTCCAGGACTTCCAGACGCACCCTGGGGTCGTGATGATCGAGGAAGGGACGCAGGACGTCGGCCAGATTCCGGAGGTCGAGCTGCCGGACAAGGACGATCAGGCGCGCGAGGGACGCTCCCAGACGGCTCCGCAGAAGGGAGGCGGCTTCCGCCGCAACCTGATCGGGAAACGACGCAAGGAGGCGGACGAGATGCTCGCTCTCCTCGGATTCGGATCGCTTGAGGTACAGGTTCAGGACCAGGGGCACGGTGGCCGGCCCGATGGCCCGAAGAAACGCCTCGGCTGCGCTGCCTGCTTCTTTCCTCCACTTGTCGAACGCTGCGAGGGCCTTGGAGACAAAGCCGGCATGTCTGAACTTCCCCAGGTACTCCCCTGCAATCGATCGGAGAGCGTCGTCCCCGCGCTCCCGGGAGTCCCGCTCGAAGATCCGAAGCACCTCGAGAGGGAGCGAGAACTCTCCCTCTGCGAGGAGATCGTGGGCGAGCAAGAAGACCTTGCCGGCGTAGTCTCTGTATTCCTCGGCGCGGGACGATCCGGCCAGGAAGGCCATCCATGCCTTGACAATCCGCTGATCCAGGTGCCGGGGCTCCAGCGTCTCCAAGAACTCTTGAACTTCAGGGGGCGCCTCGCCCTGGTCCCGGGAAGGCACGAAGTCGGCTGAGAGATCTTCGAGGATGGACGCGTAGTCCGAGGTTACATAGGTCTCGCAGGCTTCCTTCCGGAACAGCTCCTCCACCTGGCGCCTCTGGTCCGGGTTCGGTTCGGCCGCACTTCTTTCGGCCTCGGCGCCGCCGTCCGAAGACGCACTTCGTTCCCGGGAGGAGGCGATCTTGCGGACAAGGTTGAGCAGGGTCGGCGAGATCTCGTTGCCGTCCTGGTTGGCGTGCCGCAGCATCTCGATGACAAGCCCTTGAGAAATCCCGCCCAGAAGGTGCTCCACCAGGGGGCTCTCCTTCCGGTCTTCGCACTGGCGGTAGGTGGCGCTCAGGAACTGGCGCCTGATCGAGGGGCGAAGCTCTTCCAGCAAAGCCCGCAAGCTCTGGAAATTCCTGGCCCGCATCCTCTGCCATTCCTCCCCGGAGGCGGGCACTTCCTCCAGGTGTTCCCGGATCGTCTTCTCGTAGATCTCGAGGGCCCTGTCGGCGTCGACCCGCTCCTCGTTGAGATAAGCGGCAAGCTGGCGGGGAGACAACTCGGCCGCGCTCTGCACGGCAACGCCGCGCTTGGAGTCGGTCAGCGTCCCCTGGATCAGATGAGAAACAAAGCTTCTCCAGAGCCAAGCCCGCGAGGCATGAGGGCCCCCGGAAGTTTGTTTGTCGATCTCCTCCTCGTCGGTGTGCAGGAACTTGCTGTAGTCGACGCTGAGGGCGCGAATGTGCTGGATGGGCGCCCGCAGCAGGGCTTTCTCGAGACCTCCCTCGGCCTGGATCCCGTCGCGGTTCTTCGCGATCTGGGCAAGGAAGGCGGCAAGTTCTTCGAAGGAGAGCCCGCGCCGGAACCGGATCGCCGCCACATCCCGGTCCCGAAGAAGGGAAGAAAACTGCCGGCACGGCGGATCGTCGAGAGGGATCGATTCCGGGTGCACGAGCAGGCAGTCCTGGTCCGCGGCAAAGGTCACTTCCGGTCTCGAACGGAGGATTTCCTCGAGCGTGCGGAAGGCCAGCTCGGCGGCCCGGCGCACCTGGGCGTGACCGGGCGGGTACATGAGGATCTTCTTCCGGGCGGCGACGAGCTCCGTCACGGCCTCGGCCATGGTCCGGGCTTCAGCAGGAGGCTTCTCGCCGGCCTTTTCCCGCTCCGTGTCCGCCTCCAGGGGCATCGGTTTCGAAAGGGCAGCGCTCATGTTGATCCGCGGCCGTCGTTGAACGCATTGCCTGGGCGCGCAGAGAGGCCCGCAGGCCACTGGGGGCCCCGTCCTTTTTTTCGGACAAAGGATTGAGGTTCTTGAGATTTCTCGGCCTGGTCCCGACAGACCCCCGCGGGCTTCCAGCGCTGGGTCGGCCGCAAAGCCTTGGAGGCGACCCTGGGCAGGGCGCGCTGAAATGCGCCCGGATTACTTCTTCACCAGCTCCACGCGCCGGTTCTTGGCTCTGCCCTCTTCCGTGCGGTTGTCGGCCACGGGCTTCGTGTCTCCCCAGCCCTTGGTCTCCAGGCGGGGTCCATCGATGCCCTTGCCGACGAGATACTTTTTCACGCTTTCGGCCCGCCTTTGGGAAAGGGCCTGGTTGGACTCGGGCTTGCCGACGTTGTCGGTGTGGCCCTCGATGGAAAGCTTGAGAGAGGGGTTGCCCTTGAGCAGAGCCACGATTTCGGCGAGCACCGGTTCGGACTCGGGCTTGATGGTGTCCTTGCCGGTGTCGAAAAGGATGCCGTAGAGAGCGAGGAAGCCGTCCTTGTTCAGGGCGTCGAGCATCTCGGAGGCACTCATCTCCACCTTCTGCTCCATGCCGGCTACCTCGATGATATGAAAGGACATCATGGACCCGCCATTGCCCATGTCGATCTGGAACCAGCGCTCGGAATCGCCGAAAACGGATATCCCTAAGGCAGGACGATCGCATGGGCCTCGCGGACAAAGAAAGACTTGCAGTCTTCCCAGTCCAAGGGCTCCAGCATGGCCGGCATGGGCTCGCGTTCGGCGTCCGCGAAATAGGTCAGACTCTTGAGAAGGTGATACAGGTTGGCCCGGCCCGGGCCGTATTTTCTGGGGACAAGTTCAAACAAGTCTGAAAGCATCGGTCCGCTGCGAAGAATCGTGTACAGGTCCACGAAATCCTTGCGGCTACCCCGGGAAGAAATGGCGATGAGCTTCATCAGGGCGATGTCCCGTACATCCGCCAGAAAGAATGCGCGATACGGAACGCGCTCAAAAAGGAAGGGATCCGGGATCTGGAAGAAGGAGAGCTTCGTCCCAGCCAGAAGAACCGTGAGGGTGTTTTCCGCCTCCTGAAGCGTCTCGTATGGGCCATAACGCGAGAAGAGTCTGTGCAGCGAAGCTGGGTCCATGCCCTGGGTGCGGAAGAAATCGAAATCCTCGGAAATGCGATGCCCCAGCCAGAGAGCCAGGCCCGTGCCTCCTGCCAGGGTCCACTCCCGGAACAGCGGGGCTGCGTTTTTTTCTATCCAGGCCAGCAGGGTCTTGCTGCCCTTCGGCAGAACTTTTTCGTGCATGAAATTCCTTCCCTCTGCAAAAGGAGATTCCAGAAAGTCTCGGTCTTCGCAGACTGAAATCGAGCCTGCGCCACCCTTTCCAGGAATGCTCTGCGCCCCCATCTTTCTATGAGAAAACGAAGATCCTCCAGAGATCCGTATTCCAGCACGCGCTCGAGGATCCAGATAGGATAGGTCTCAAGGTCCTTTTGGCGAAGCTTGCGGTCCCAAAACAGCCGTTTGAGCTTGCGGAAACCCGAGACCCGATCGGGCGGCGAACAGAGAGGCTGGATCGGCACGAGATCCACCACGAGCCTGCAACCCAGCGCAGTGGCGAGCTTTCGCAGCGTGTGAAGTTCAAATCTTCCCCAACCGTTCTCATACCGGGACAGCGTGGCGGAAGAAGTGTCGGCCCTCCGGGCGAGTTGAGACAGGGAAAGTCCGGATCGAAGGCGGCCCTGCCGCAGTTTTCTGGAAACGTCGTGTACCTGCATGGGTTTATTATCATATATGATAACAATTGAGTCAAGCTTCTCCATCGCCCGTGAAAGAATCCTGGAAAGACGCCCGCCGCCCACCTTCCGGCCAATACCCCTTTTCCCTACGATGGGGTCCGGAACCCGCTCCCTGGACGGACAGCGGTCATGCTCGGAAGGCAGGCTCCCACCCATCGGCAGCACACAAGCCCCCATCCGGAACGCTTCGCGTCCAAAGGTCTTCTGTTGGAAACACCAGGCAAGGACGCAGAGCGGCACGAGGGCTGCGGGGAGAGACGTTTTTCGGACAACCAGGGCGTCTTGAGGGGATTTGCGCTCAAGTCCCTTTCGCAGGACCAGGCTCTGCGGGATCTAGAGGCGTTTTCCGCCGCAGGAGAAGCAGGTCTGGGCGATCTTGCGCGGCAGCTGGAATTTCTTCTGCACGTATTCGAGCTGCTCTCTAGGCAGGAACGGCCGGCCGCAACGTTCGCAAGGCAGAAGCTCGAACTCCTTGAGCACGCAGTCCCGCGTCTGCTTGTACAGGACTCGGCGGCCGTCCCGGTCCTCGATATGGAGGCATTGCGTGGGGCAGACGTAGACGCAGGACCCGCATCCGATGCAGGTCGGCGAGGTTTGCTCGAAAGGAGTGGTCATGCGCCGGGCCGGTCCCCGGTTGGCGAAGCCCAGCGCAGAGACGCCCACGACCTGATCGCAGACGCGAACGCACAGGCCGCACAGGATGCAATCGTCGCCCGGCTTGCCCGGGTAGCTCGGCTCATGGACGCCGTACCGGGCCGCCAGCTCCTGAACCGCCTTGGCGCCCGGATGAGCGGACAGAATGAGATCCAGGATTTCCCGCCGGGTCTCGACCACGGGCTCAGCCTGGGTGGACACCTGCAGTCCGTCCCAGACCTCGTAGTTGCAGGAGGTGACGATGCGGGACCAGCCTTTGCCGTCCGAGGCTTGGACAAGGCAGACCCGGCATGCGCCGTAAGGTTCCACGGCATCGTTGTGGCAGAGGGTCGGGATCTCGATGCCCAGTTCCCGGGCGGCGGCGAGGATGGTTGTCCCCTTCTCCACCGAGATATTGCGGCCGTCTATGGTAACCGTGATCGACATGTGTGGGTCCTCTTGTTTGCCGGCGAAGGGGCTTCAGCTTCTCACGACGGCGTTGAACTTGCAGACGTCGAAACAGGAGCCGCACTGGACGCACCGGGCCTGATCGATGAGATGCACGCCTTTCTTCCGGCCCGCGATGCAGGAGACCGGGCATGCCCGGGCGCACGCGCCGCAGCCCGTGCACGCGGCAGGATCGATGGCGTACCGCACGAGGGCCCGGCAGACGAAGGAGGGGCACTTCTTGTCCTGGATGTGCCGCTCGTACTCGTCCCGGAAGTAGCGGATCGTTGTGAGCACCGGATTGGCGCCCGTGCGGCCCAGCTCGCAGAGGCTTCCGGCCTTCATGGCCCCAGCCAGCCGTTCCAGCCGGCCGATGGAGGCCTCCTCGCCGCGGCACTGAACGATATCGGTCAGGATTTCCTTCATGCGGCGCAGCCCTTCCCGGCAGGGCGTGCACTTCCCGCAGGATTCCTCCTCGAGGAACGTCACGAAATACCGGGCCACGTCCACCATGCAGTTGTCCTCGTCCATGACGATCATGCCGCCCGAACCCATCATGGACCCGGCCTTGGTCAGCTCGTCGAAGTCCACGGGCAGATCCAGCATGCTCTCGGGCAGACAGCCTCCGGAGGGCCCGCCGGTCTGCACGGCCTTGAATCTTTTCCCGCCCGGGATCCCGCCCCCGATTTCGAAAATAATCTTCCGCAGGGAGATGCCCATGGGCACTTCCACGAGCCCCGTGTTGTTGATCTTGCCCACCAGAGAGAAGATCTTGGTGCCTTTGCTGCCTGCGGTGCCCAGGGACGCGAACTTCTCGGCCCCCTCCAGGATGATCCAGGGCACGTTGGCCCAGGTTTCCACGTTGTTCAGGTTGGTGGGAAGATTGAAGAGCCCCTTCTCGACGGTATGCACGTATTTCGCCCTGGGCTCGCCCGGCTTTCCCTCCAGGGAGGCCATGAGAGCCGTGGATTCTCCGCATACGAAGGCGCCGCCCCCCCGCGAGATCTTCACGTCGAAGGAAAAGCCGTTGCCGAAGATGTCTTCCCCCAGGAAGCCGTACCTGCGGGCATCCTCCAGGGCCTTGGTGGCGTGGGTGACGGCCAGGGGGTATTCGTTGCGGACGTAGATATAGCCCTTGGAAGCGCCGATCGCATAGGCGCCGATGATCATTCCTTCGAGCACCTTGTGGGGATTGCCCTCGAGAAGGGAGCGGTCCATGTACGCGCCCGGGTCACCCTCGTCGGCATTGCAGATGACGTACTTGACTTCGCCCTGGGCTCGTCTGCACGACTCCCATTTGCGCCCGGTGGGAAACCCGCCGCCTCCGCGGCCTCGCAGCCCTGAGCGCTTGATTTCGTCGATGATCTCCTCAGGCCGCATGGAGGTGAGGGCTTTGGCCAGAGCGCGGTAGCCCCCCTGGGCGATATAGTCCTCGATCGAGGTGGGATCGATCACAAGGTTGTCCCCGAGGAGAATCCGTTTCTGCAGCTTGTAGAAGGGGATGTCGGCCTCTTTCTGTACGGGCGCTCCGGTCAGAGGGTCTTTGTAGAGAAGCCGTTCGATGATTTCATTCTGAATCAAGGTCTTTTCGACGATTTCCGGAACGTCGCGCACCGAGACCTGCTCGTAGAAAAGACCCTCGGGACTCACGAGAACCATGGGGCCCCGTTCGCAAAAGCCGTGACAGCCTGTGGTGCGGATCTGGACTTTGCGAGCCAGGCCGCGCGCCTGAAGTTCCTTGCGGAAGGACTCGACCACGTCCATGGAGCCGTATGCCCGGCAGCCCGTGCCTCCGCACAAGGTGAGGCCTCTGCCGCCCCTGTGCCGCTTGGCCAAAATCTCTGCCCGGAGCGCATCGAGTTGTTCGATCGACCGTATCTTGTCCATGGCCTCTCTGGTTCCTTATCGTCTGGCTTTTTTCTGGGGACTCTTGACGGTCTTGTTCGCAGCGGCCTTCTTTGCGGTTCCGGGACCCTTGGCCGCAGGCCGGGAAGTCGGGCGGGCCTTTGGTGCTTGGCGGCTCCGAGCCGGTTTGGATGACGCAGCAGCTTTCCTCGCAGCCGGTTTGGCCTTGCGCGGCTCCGCGGGCGCGGGCCGGGCAGGCTTCGCGGGCGCCGGTTGGGCTTTTTCGGGCACAGGCTCTTGTGCCGGCTGGGCCGCTTTTCCGGCCTGCTCTCCCTGAAGGGTGGCGATGAGTCGCTCCGCCTTCTGGGGGGTCATTTTGCCAGAAGACTTTCCGTCCACGACCACGAGAGGCCCGAGGGCGCATGCCCCGACGCAGTTGACCGTCTCGAGGGAATAGCCGAGATCCGGTGTGGTCTGCCCGGCCCGGATCCTGAGCTTCCGCTCCAGGGCGTCCAGGATGCGGGGCGAGCCGCGCACATGGCAGGCTGTGCCCAGGCATACCTGGATGTGGTGCCTGCCCCTGGGTTCCAGACTGAAGGCCCGGAAAAAAGTCGAAAGGTGATACATCCGCGTCAAGGGGATGTTGAGCTTTTCCGAGATACAGGCCAAGACCTCCCGTGGAAGGTACCGGTAGGCTGCCTGCACGTCCTGCAGAATGGAAATGACGTCCGTGGGGTCGTAATGGTACTTCTTGAGAATCCGGTCCACTTCCTGGGTCTGGATGGTCATGCCTGAAGCTCCCTTCAAGCCTCCCCCGGGCAAGGGCCGGCAGGCGGCTGTCAGCCGGCCGTCAGCCTGCACTTGGCTCTGAGCTTGTCGAAGTTTTCTTTGGCTCTCTTCTCGATGTAGGCGATATCGTCTTCCGTGAGATGGCGAAAGCGCCCCTGGAGCTTGAGATACTCTTTTGGGGACTGCAGGGTGCCCGGGTCCACGTTGATCGTGTACCTGCCGTGATCCACCTCGTAAATGGGGAAGAGCCCGCATTCTGCCGCAAGCCGGCCCAGGCGGATCGTCTCCTCCGAGGGCGCGCGCCACCCCGTGGGGCAGACGGCCAGAACCTGAAGATACGCTGGCCCCCGGACTTCGGCCGCTCTCTTCACCTTGCGGATAAGATCGAAGGGATAGCTCGGCGAAGCCGTGGCTACGTACGGGATGTCGTGGGCGGCCATGATTTCCGGAAGGTTCTTCTTCCAGGTCGCCTGGCCCTTGCTTCGCCTGCCCGGCGGAGAGGTGGTCGTCATGGCTCCGAAGGGGGTCGACGAGGACCTCTGGATCCCTGTGTTCATGTATGCCTCGTTGTCGAGGCACACATAGATCATGTCGTGCCCGCGCTCCATGGCTCCGGACAGGGCCTGAAAGCCGATGTCGGCCGTGCCGCCGTCGCCGGCCACGGCAAGCACGCAGATCCTGCGCTGCGGGATGCGGCCCTTTCGCATGAGGGCCTTCAGGCCCGACTCCACGCCCGAGGCGACGGCGGCGGCGTTTTCGAAGGCCACGTGGATCCAGGGGACCCGCCAGGCGGTCTGGGGGAAGGGAGAGGAGATGATCTCCGAGCAACCCGTGGCGTTCGCCACCACGACGTTCCGGCCCAGGGCCTTGAGAATCTGCCTGAGGGCGATGGTCTCCCCGCAGCCCTGACAGGCTCTGTGGCCCTCCGAAAAGTACTCTTTCGAGTCCAGGAGCCTGGGCACATAGATATTGAGGTTCTCCATCACGTTCTCACCCCTATGAGTTCGTAACGACCGACCGGGCCCGGGCGGCTTTCTTCGCGCAGGGCCTTCTCCAGGACGGCCTCGAGTTCCTCCACGCGAACGTCCCTGCCGCCGAGACCGACGACCGCGTTGAAAATGCGCGGTCTGGGCTCCCGGTCGTAAAGGAGAGAGGAGACTTCGGCTGCCACCGGATTGGCGGCGGCGCCGAAAGAGATTGCCCGGTCCAGCACGACGAGCTTCTTTGCTGAGCCGATGTGCCGGAGAAGATCGTCGCCCGGGAAGGGCCTCCAGAGCCTGAGCTTCAGGAGCCCCACGGGCATTCCGGCGTCCCGCATCCGGTCCACGGCAACCGTGGCGGTCTCGCCCATGGACCCCATGGTCAAAAGGAGAGCCTCGGCGTCTTCGGCCTTGTAGGCTTCCACGGCCGCGTACCGCCGGCCGGTCAGCTCTCCGAAGGCCTGCCAGCCCTTGTCGATGACGGGCCGGGCAGCTCGCAACGCTTCTTCCTGGGCTTTCTTGACCTCCGTATAGATGTCCGGCATCGCGAAATCGCCCATGGTGACAGGCCTGTCGGGATCGAGCCGATACCGGGGCCGGAAGGGGGGCAGGAATCGGTCCACTTCCTCCTGGGAGAGCAGTTCGTGAGGCTCGATCATGTGGGTCAGGATGAATCCGTCCAGGTTCACGATGGCGGGCAGCAGCACCTCGGGGTCTTCGGCCACCCGAAAGGCGATCAGGACGTGGTCAAAGGCTTCCTGCCCGTTTTCCACGAAGTACTGGATCCAGCCGCAGTCCCGGGACGCCATGACGTCGCTGTGATCGTTCCAAATGCTCAGGGGCGCTGACAGAGCGCGGTTGGCCACGGCCATCACGATGGGCAGCCGCATCGCGGAGGCGATGAACAGGATCTCGTGCATGAGGGCGAGCCCCTGGCTTGCGGTCGCGGTGAAGGAGCGGGCGCCTGCGGCGGAGCTTCCCACGCAGGCGCTCATGGCCGTGTGCTCGCTTTCCACGCAGATGAACTCGGCGTCCAGTTCGCCGTTGGCGACGAGCTCGGAGAGGTGCTCGACGATGTGCGTCTGGGGCGTGATGGGATAAGCCGAAATCACGTCGGCGTTGGCCAGGCGGACCGCCTCGGCTATGGCGATGCTCACCTCCATTCCGATTTTCTTGGCCATCAACGGAACTCCTCTTCCTCGACCATCTTGAAGCAGCTCAGGCCGAAGGCGCTCATGAAACATTCCCGGGCGCAGATGCCGCAGCCCTTGCAGTAGGCGAGCCGGAGGGAGGGGAACCCTTCTGGGGTCATTTCGATGGCCGCGTCCGGACAGAAGACGTAGCAGAGGCCGCATTTGATGCAGTTCTGCGCGTCGAAAACGGGCCGCTGGCTGCGCCAGCCTCCGGTCTCGTAACGGGAGGCGCTTCCGGGCTCCTCGGCCACGGCGCCTAACGGGATGTCTCTCCATCCCATGAGCTTCTCTTTCGGGGTCAAGGCGCGATCTCCTTCAGTTGAACCTGTTCGTAGGCGGCCCGCATGGCTCCCTCGTTCTTGGCCGCGATGATGCCGAATCGGTGGCGGAGGGGCTCGGTCATGCTGTCCATCTCAACGACGCCTGTGGCGCGGATGAGGGCGCCGAGCATGGTGGTGTTCGTGATGGGCCGGCCGAGGAGGGAGCGGGCGATGTGCGAGGCGTCCACTACGGCGAGCGTGCCCTGGATGCGGAACCGGGACGCCAGATCCTCGAGCGGGGCAGGGGAGTTGATGATCAGGGTCCCTCCAGGCTTGAGCCCATCCGTCACGTCCAGGACGTCCAGCAGGGAGGAATCGAGAACGAGCACGACGTCCGGCTCGTAGATCTGGGAGCGGATCCGGATAGGTTCGCTGTGCACCCGGGAAAAAGCCAGCACGGGCGCACCGCGGCGTTCCGGCCCGAAGCTCGGGAATGCCTGGGCGTACTTGCCCTCGTGGATGGCCGCCAGGGCGAGGAGTTCCGCGGAAGTCACGGCACCTTGTCCTCCCCGGCCGTGGAACCGGATTTCGATCATGCTGTTCCTCCCGATCGAGAAACGCAAAGAAGGTCTGAAGTCGGCCGGTTCCACAAGACGGAACCGGAGGCGCCAGCCGGCCTTCCCCGGGGAGAAACAGGATCGCCCCGAGGCTGGCAGGATGCGAAAGTACGGAAAAATGGAAGGCCTTAGTATGCCCAGCGGTCCGCCGGCCTGTCAAGCGTTTGCCGATTGTCGGTGCTGCCCCTCGACCCTAGAACGTGTGGCGACCTTTCAACGCATTGGAGAGGGTCTGGCTGTCGGTGTACTCAAGATCGCCTCCGACCGGGATGCCCCGGGCGATTCTGGTGACCTTCACGCCGAGGGGCTTGATGCGCTCGGAGAGGTACAGGGCCGTCGCGTCTCCCTCTACGACCGGATTGGTCGCCAGGATCACCTCCTGGACGGTTCCGCCCCGGAGCCTCTGGAAAAGTTCCTCTGCGCGGATCTCGTCCGGGCCGATTCCGTCCAAGGGGGAGATCACGCCGTGCAATACGTGGTACTTGCCCCGGAAGGCGCCTGTTTTTTCGATGGCGTAGAGATCGTTGGGCTCCTCGACCACGCAGACGATCTCGTCGCTCCGGTTCGGATCTGCGCAAATGCGGCAGGGGTCCTGATCCGTGATGTTGAGGCATATGGAGCAGAGCCGGATTTTTTCCTTCACGTCCAGGACGGCTTGGGCAAGCTCGCGGCAATACTCCTCGGAGGAACCGAGAATGTGAAATGCGAGCCGGGAGGCTGTCTTTTCTCCGATTCCCGGAAGCCTCGTCAGAGCCTGGATGAGGCGCGTTACAGGATCCATGAAAATCCCGGAGTCTACTGGGTGAAGGGACCGGCCGCTCAGAAAAGGCCCGGAATCGGCAAACCGCCCGTGATCCGGGACATTTCTTCTGCGACCATTTCCTGAGCTTTTTTCAAGGCTTCGTTGACCGCCGCTACGACGAGGTCCTGCAGCATCTCGACGTCCTGGGGGTCCACGACTTCGGGGGAGATCCGAATGGAAAGAATCTGCTGCCTGCCGTTGGCGACAACGGTCACCATGCCTCCACCGGAAGACGCTTCGACGGTCTTGGAAGCCGCTTCTTCCTGGATCTTGGCGATCTGCTGCTGCATCTTCTGGGCCTGCTTCACGAGCTGGCCGAATCCCATTTTGGCCATCTGCCTAGCCACTCCTTCTTCGGTTTTGCCGCCCCGGCGAGCGCCGGGGCTTGCCCAAGAGGAATCTGGGCTCCTCCTGTCCTGCTCTATCCTTCCTTGTCCGGCGTGAGCAACTTGATTTCCCGGATCTTGCCCCGGAACAGCTCCTGCACGTTTCTGACCCCGGGACTGTTCAAGGCTTCCTCCTGGGTCGGGAATTTGACGGAGTCGGAGGGGCCCTGCCTTTCCGGCACCCGGGCAATCCCGGGCAGGTCCGATTGGTCGGCTGCGAGAAGCGCCGGTTCGGGAGGCGGCTGGTTCAGGGCGCGCACCTCAAACGCGACAGAGGGGCCGACGCACTGCTTGACCACTCCGTCGAGCCACTGCCGGACGTCCGGCTGCCGGAGTTTTTCGAACAGGAACGAGCCGCTGGGACAGAGGGCTGTGACGCGGGACGAGGTCACCTCCCAGTGCTCCACAGCCTCCATCTGCGCCGCCAGTCCGGCCCGCTCTTGCGAAACGGCTTCGAGGATCGCCCGGATCGCTTCTTCTTTTCTCTTGGGAGGCCCTGGGGCCGGGCTGACAGGACGAGCTTCGTTTTTCGGCTTGGAAGGTGCGCCGCCGCTCGGTTGTGCGGCCGGAGCCCGGGCGGCCGAAGTGCGGGCCGCCGCCGGGGAGGAGGCGTTGCGCGGCGACGCATCCGCCGCGGGCTTGGAGCCGCCCGGCGAGGGCTCTTGGCGGGTTCCGGGGCCGGTCGTCCCGGCCGGACAAGGGCCCGGGCTGCCCGTCGCACGCGGCCCCGGAGGTTCTTCGAGCTTCAGGACCCGATCCAGAAGCTCAGGCAGGGGCTCCAGTCTGCCCAGATGGGCCATCTTCACCAGGGTGGCCTCAAGGCCCACGCGCGGCAGCGTGGATCTCAGTACGTCTTTCTCCGCCCGGATGAGAAGAGAAAGCAGCCTGCGGAGGTCCTCCGGAGTCGACTTGGATGCTTGCTTCTTGAAGTCCTCTGCTTCGCCGTCTCCCATTTGCAGGAAAGGGGCCGGATCTTCGAGAAGGGAGGCTACCAGCAGGTTCCGGAAGTGCTCCACCAGGTCCTGGTAGAAAGGGCCCAGGTCGCAGCCGGCCCGGTAGATCTCGTCCAGCGCCTCGATGCAGCCTGCAGGGTTCTGGTCGAGCACGGCGTCGGAGATGCGGAAAAAAACCTCCCGGCCCGCCATGCCGAGCAGCTCCCGGACCGCATCGTCGGGGATGGAGCGGCCGCAGTAGGAAATCATCTGATCGAGTAGGCTCAGGGCGTCCCGCATGCTTCCGTCCGCCGCCTTGGCGATCCACGCCAGAGCGGCGTCTCCGGCCTCGATCCCCTCGGCGGCCGCGATCTCCCGGAGACGCCCGCCGATGCGGCTTACGGGGATCCGGCGGAAATCAAAGCGCTGGCACCGGGACTGGATCGTTTCGGGAACCTTTTGCGGCTCGGTGGTGGCGAATATGAACACCACGTGCTCGGGGGGCTCCTCCAAGGTCTTCAGGAGCGCGTTGAAGGCGCTCTTGGAAAGCATGTGCACTTCGTCGATGATGTAGATGCGCTTCTTTCCCGGCCTCGGCAGATACCGGACGTTCTCCCGCAGCTCCCGCACGTCGTCCACGCTCGTGTTGGACGCGCCGTCGATCTCGTAAACGTCGAGGCTCCGGCTCTCCATGATTTCGAGGCAGTAACCGCAGCGGTTGCAGGGCTCGGGCGTGGGCCCCTTCTCGCAGTTGAGGCTCTTGGCCAGAATGCGGGCTGCAGAGGTCTTGCCCACTCCGCGGGGTCCGGTGAACAGAAAGGCGTGGGCCACTCGGCCGCTCTCGATGGCGTTGCGCAGGGTTCGAGCGATGAACTCCTGGCCCACCATCTGGTCGAAGGTGAGGGGCCTCCACTTTCGGGCCAGGACGAGGTATGACATGGTCCCCTTGAGGAAAAAAAGGGCTTGGCCGTGCACCTTTTCTCGACAGCGCTCAACAAGGCGGAAACGGAAGGGAGTAAATCAAGCCAGGAGAATCCACGGCACCCAGACGAAACTGCCTACCGTTGCTTCCTTCCGGACCTGGCGGGGTTCGGCAGCCGCCTGCTGCGTGGGTCCCGGCTATCAACTTTACCCCTTTCGCTCGGTCCCTTACCAAGCAGGAGCCTCAAAAAGGAATTCGACCCCGCGAAAGCGGATTTCGGGTTCAGGGCACCGCTAGTTCCCCGTCTAGCACGACCAAGCTTTTTCCGAATCAAAGAGGCGGCATGGCGGAGAGAGAGGGATTCGAACCCTCGAGGCGGCTTTTGGCCGCCCACACGATTTCCAGTCGTGCTCCTTAAGCCAACTCGGACATCTCTCCGCTCTCCTCATGTTAGGGCAATTGCGCCCGCATGTAAAGGGTTCTGATCTCGGCGCTCTCCGCGGGTTTCAGCCCTTGACCGAGCCCTCCAGGGCTAGACAGATCTCCCGGCCAGCGCGGCGCGCCTCTTCCAGATACTCCGGGTGCCTGAGCACGTCCCCCTCTGCGTCCAGTCCCCTGTAGAGAAGGGACCGCCACAGCTCGCAATCCAGGGCGTCGAAGTAGTAGCGGACGGTGAGGAGAACGCCGTCAAAGAGCTTCTTGCCCTTGGTGGCGCCGACCGAAAGGAACAGACCCTTTCTACGGGCCGGCCTTTTCTCCGAAGGCCCGCTCTGGAGCCAGTACTTCCGGACCCACAGCGACTGGCACCGATCCATAAGAATATTGGTGTGAGCGCTAACGGTGTAGAAAAAAACGGGCGAGGCCAGCAGGATCCCGTCGCTTTTCAGGATCCGGTCGTAAACCATCTGGAAATCGTCCTGGATCGCGCACCGGCCCGTTTTCTTGCACCCGTAAATCTCCAGGCAGGGAGACATCTTGAGATCCCGGAGCACGATCTCCTCCACTTCTGCGCCGGCCTCCCTCGCGCCCAGAACCGCCTGCTCAAGCAGCAGCGCCGTGTTTCCCCGGCGCCTGGGACTTCCGTAGATGGCCATCAGTTTGGGCATTTCGGGTTCTCCTCTCCGGAGGGCTCTTCCGGTTCTTCTGATCTTGTTGATTCTACAGGCCCGGAGCCGGATTGCCCAGCGAAGGAAGTGAAAGACGAGGCACAGGGCGGCCCTGAGCGGTCTTGCGGCTCTCGCTCTCGGTCGGCTTTACAGGATGTAAAGAAAGTCGACGGGAGACTCGTTCCTTGAAGGGGCGTTTTTCGGCGTGCCGAGTCAAGAATTGCAGGATTTCAGCAGCTTACCGACAGGGTCAGAAAACTGTGGAGGTGGCACGGCTCTTGCTCTGGCATGAGGGCGAAGCCTCAAGACGGAAAGGGGGTGCCAGCCATGAAAGCGAAAGGAAACGTGGCGAGGAAAGAGGAGTTCTTCCCTCTGTTCCCCGAATGGGAAGAGGTGAAGGAGTGGGCCAAGAAGACCTTTTCGGAAGAGCGGGTGGCCCTGGCTGCGATCGGCGGCACCACGCTGGTCATTCTGGGTGTGCTCTTCTACGCCCTCCACAGGGCGATGTTGAACTATACGGTGGTCGGCTTCTGACACAGCAGGACCGTGGGCCGCCTCCGGCTTTTCCGCGAAATTGCCGGATCTTGAAGGTGCTGCGTGGGGAGGCTTGGGAGGCAGGAACTGGCTGGGAACCCTGAGCGGGGCCGGAGGCCGGGTCCACGGGCAGTCAACCGGGGAAGGGCGGCGCCTGATCCGGTCGGGCGCCGCCCAAGTTTTTTTTCGGGCGCAGATTCCCGGCTCGTCAGGCCTGGTCTTCGCCCCGAGGTTCGCGGGGCTCGCCTTTTGAGGCACCGAAAGCTTTCATGGCCTCTGCCAGGTCGCGGAGTCGCCTGTCCACGAGGAAATTGACGGTCCCCTCTGGGAACGAGCCGTCCGGATTGCGAGCGCCTGCGGGAACGCCCGTGAGGACCTCAATCCCCTCGTCGACGTTGCTGACCGCCCAGACATGAAATCGGCCCTCCCTGATCGCCTCCAGGACCTCCTCCTTGAGCATGAGATTCCTGAGGTTGCTTTCGGGAACCAGAACTCCCTGATTTCCCGTCAGGCCGATCGCCCTGCAAACCTCGAAATATCCCTCCACTTTCTCGTTGATTCCGCCGATGGCCTGGATCTCTCCTCTCTGGTTCACGGAGCCCGTGACCGCTATGGACTGGCGTATCGGCAGCCCGGATAGCCTCGACAGAAGGGCATAAAGCTCCGTGGAAGAGGCGGAATCCCCCTCGACGCCGGAATAGCTCTGCTCGAACACCAGGCGCGCCGAAAGGGTCAGGGGCTTGTCCTGGGCGAATTTTTCGACAAGGTAGCCGGCAAGGATCAGAACCCCTTTGGTATGAATGGGCCCTCCGAGTTTCGCTTCCCGTTCGATATCGATGACGCCGGCCTGTCCCATTCCGACGGTCGCCGTGATCCGGTTCGGCCTGCCGAAGCTCAGGTCTCCCAGGTCCACGACGCTCAGCCCGTTGACCTGGCCCACCGCTTCGCCGGCCACGTCGATCCTGAGAGTCCCTCTGACGATGAGGTCCCGGATCTTTTCGGCCAGGAGATTGGAGCGGTAGACTCGTTCCTCGATGGCCCGGCGGACGTGGGCGGCCGAGGTTCTCGGAGCGTTTTCCTGCACGGCGTAGTAGCTCGCCTCCTTGATCACGTCCGAGATTTCTCCGAAGCGTGTGGAAAGCCTCTGCTGGTCTTCGGCCAGGCGGGAGCCGTGCTCGATGATCTTGGCCAAGGCCGGCCCGTCAAGATGGCGCAGCTTCTCCTCTTCGCACACAGTGGCGACAAAGGAGCAGTAATCTCGGACAGTCCCATCGCTCCGTTCCATCGACGTGTCGAAATCGGCCTTGACCTTGAAAAGCTCGCTGAAGTCTTCGTCCCGAGAATAAAGAAGGTGGTAAAGGAAAGGGGTCCCGATCAAAATGACCTTCAGATCCAGGGGGACCGGCTCGGGTTGGATCCCCTTGGCCAGGATCAGGCCCAGCCGCTCTCCGGCCTCCTCGATCACAATCTCCCGGTTGCGCAACGCCCGCTTGAGGGCCTCCCAGGAAAAAAGGTTTGTCAGAAGCTCCTCGGCCGGAATCACCAGGTAGCCTCCGTTGGCCCGGTGCAAAGAGCCCTCCCGGATCATGGTGAAATCCGTGACCAGGGTGCCGAACAAGGCCTCCTTTTCCATTCGGCCGAAGAGCTGGCTGTAGGTGGGGTTGCGCTCGATCACGACGGGCTTTCCGGCCAGGGTTCCGTTGTCTACGAGCACGTTTACCTCGTATTTCTTGAAAGGCGTCTCCTTGGAGGCTTGGACCGGCACGGGCAGGGAAGGCTGCGGTTCCGGCTCGGACCGGAACTGGGCGAGGTTCTCGAGAAAATCGTTCTGGACCTCCTCCAGGTAAGCGAGCACTTCCGTCAGGTCCCGGTATCGTTCCCGCAGGTCTTCAATCGGTTGCCCGATGGCGAATAGAGCCACCTGCCGGTCCAGGTCCTGGATTCGGGTTTGGACGGACTTTTCCAGGGCCCTGGCCTGTCGCATCGCGGCCTTGATCTCGTCTTGAAGCCGTAGCCGCCGGGCGGCGATTTCCTCCTGGATCTGGGCTGGCAGCCCCTGAAACTCCTGGTCGCTCAAGGGCTTGCCGTTGAGGACAGGAATCGTGAGAAGGCCCACCGGTGTGGCCTGGAGAACGAATCCCTGCTCAAGCGCTCTTGCGTTCACCCGGGCGAAAAGCTCCTCCCGCTGCTGCTGGAGGCTCTTGAGGCTTTCCTCTTTCTGCGCTGCGTATTCCTCGCTCTCGAATGCCTTTCGGATGCCGGCCTGAACGTCCTCGACCAGGCTTTTCATGTGTTTCTGCAGATCCCGCGCCCGGCCCGGCGGAAGCCGGAGGGCCTTTGGCCTGGACGGATCCTGGAAGTTGTGGACATAGCAAAGGTCTTGGGGGACCGGTTGATTCCTGGCTTCTTCGGTGAGGAAGCGCCTGACGGCAGTGGTCCGGCCTGTTCCGGGCGCTCCCGCGACATAGATATGGAACCCGGGATCACGGATTCCGAGGCCGAACCGCAGGGATCGGACCGCGCGCTCCTGGCCGATGATGGCCTCCAGGGGTTTCATCTCCGAGCTGTCCGCACAGGGAAGCTCTGCCGGATTGCACAACTTGCGCAGCCTTTCCGCCGCCACCTCTGGAACCATTTCCGCCCCTCCTGGTTGCGAGTGCTCCATTCGCCCGACCCGAGCCCGCTTGTGCGCCGGCAGGGCCTCGGTATGGTACGACAAGTATGCCTTTTCCAGGTTGCGGGTCAATCGAGCGGGCGGGGCTGACCACGGCTCGGGGCGTGTGCCGGAATCCGGGATGCCGGGGACCCGGAGCGGCCAGATTGTGCTAGAATTCTGGCCGCGTGCAACTCTTAGAGGATGAGGAGGGTGGAAACATGAGCGAGCAGAAGAAACTGTGGCACCGGGTCGTGGGCACGATCAAGGAAACCCGAGGTACCTGCCAGGTGGGGCACAAGCAAGGGGATCGGATCGAACTGGACGCCCACAACCCCACGGGCATTTGCGGTTTTCTGTTTCACAGCGCGTTTCCGTATCTTGTGATGCTCCAGTTCGGGGGTGGATTTCCAGAGGAGTGGGGAGGTCCGGACGTTGTGGAACTCGACTGCCCGGACAGGGCGAACGCCGTCACCCTGGAACTGAGGCGGGTCAGAGACTGACGAGGGGCGGCGATATACAACAAATCCCGTTCCGTCATGCACATGCAGAACCCGGTTCACCTGAAGCCCGGGGAGAGAGACGTTCTTGCGCTCCGATTGCCGTGGCGTTTCTGAAGGCGCCGGGTCATTCCGATTTGGCCGCTTTCGACTCGGCTCGTTTCTTGTAGGCCAGCACGTCCGCCATCCTGTACCGCCAGAACCGACCCTGCTTGAGCGCTTTCAGGAGGCCTTTCCTGGCCAGCAGAATCACGTCGTCGGGGCTGCAGTCCAGAATGTGCGCAACGTCCTTGGATCTCAAGTACTTTTCCTGTTTCGCCATAGGGTTTTCCGTTTGGGTTGCGACCTGTTCAGAGGTTCGGGAATCTATTCGAATAAATTATTATACCATACATCTTTAGACACGGGCAGCGCCAAACTGTTTCAGAAAAACCCCTCCAGAATATACGACCCGGTGGCGTCCGGCGACTGGACAGCCCTCGCCGGTCTGGGGCGAGACCCGTTCCCCAGGCTGTGGGCGAGGCGTTTCTTCACGGTAACTCTGTATTTTTTCTTATTGGGGCTAGCCCTTTTCCTCGCACCCTTGGCCATCCCTCTGGCCGCCTTTACGGACTTGACCAGGAATACTCGGTGGGCCCTTTCCCGTATGTTGCTGTTTCTACTCCTCTACCTGAGCTGCGAAGCGGCCGGGATCCTGGCCAGCTTCGTGCTCTGGCTTGGGGCCGCTCTCGGAAGAGGACAGAACCGGGCAGATTATCTTTGGAGGAACTTTGCCCTCCAGAACCTGTGGGTCCGGGTTCTGGCAGGCGGAGCATTCCGGATTTTTTCGATCCGGCTCGAAGTCGAGGGCCTCGAGGACTACCGGGGTCGGGCCATTGTTCTCTTTTGCCGCCACGCGAGCACGGCCGACACGGTCCTGCCGGCCTACCTGGTTGCCGAGCCTCAGAAGATTCTCCTGAGGTACGTGATCAAGCGGGAACTGCTTCTGGATCCGTGCCTGGACATTGTGGGGAACCGGCTCCCGAACTACTTCGTCAGGCGAGGGTCCGGAGAGAGCGAGTCCGAGATCGAGAAGGTCAGGCGCCTCCTGGAAGATCTCAGGCCGGGGCACGGGGTGCTGATGTATCCGGAGGGCACCCGCTTTACCCCTTCCAAGAGGGAACGGATCCTCAGGCGCCTGGCCGAGAGAGGCGATGAACAAGCTCTGCAAAGGGCGCTCCCACTGAAGCACGTTCTGCCCCCCAGACTCGGAGGCTCATTGGCGCTTCTTGAGAACAACCCCGGAGCGGACGCTGTTTTTTGTGCTCACGCCGGGCTCGAGTCCACGACCTCGATCGGCAAGCTCTGGCGGGGAGGGCTGATCGGATCCACGGTGCGGGTCAAGTTCTGGAAAGTTCCCTACGAGGCGATTCCGAAGGGAGGCGAGGCTCTTGTCGAGTGGCTCTGGAGGGAGTGGGCCAAGGTGAATGAATTTGTCGAGCGTCATGCTGCGCCAGAGTCTTTCAGGACTGGGCCATCACGGTCTCCATGAACCGGGAAATTTGGTTTCGGATTTCCTCCGGGGGCGTGATCCTGGGGTCCACCAGGTCGTACTGGATGTCCAGAAATGGGATCTCCTGCCGTCTGAAAATTTCTCGAACGATTCCAGTCACGGCCAGCGCGTTCTTGCATCCCTGGTGGGAAGCGACGAGAACCATGTCTGCTCCGTACTCCCGGACGAGCCGGACGAGATCCTCGTAGTAATTCCTGGCCGGTCCCCGTGTGTGCCGGGCCATGGGCCCTTTCATCATGTCATAGGCGAGGGTGCGGATCATGGCCTCGGGGGTCGACGTATCCACAATGGAATAAGACCGGTAGGCGAGCATATCCATGACCACCACTGCGCCGTAAGTCTCCTCCATCCACCGGAAGAGGCCGCCGTCGATGAGGAAGGGCGGGTTCCAGAGAACAATCCGGATCCGCTCGTTCCGGACTGCGCCCGCTCCTCTTTCCGCCCTGCCCCTGGCCTCGTTTCTCAGATAACGGCAGAATCGGGTCGCCTCCGGCATCCCGGGCATGAGTTCGTGTCCGAGCATGCTCAGGGTGAGAAGGAGGCCTCCCAGAGGAGCCGGCCGGCTGCGCTGGCACTCCCTGAACTCGAGAAGGTACTCGCTGGCCCGGTTCCGTTCTTC
>FWPU01003449.1_pt1 | contig 39930 bp, 32 predicted proteins | sample 2228361 | NCBI WGS metagenome assembly FWPU01 (sample SAMEA103939777, study PRJEB20133) | metagenome | reverse complement strand
TCGGCGAGGTCCGCGGGTGTCCGTGGCTCCCCCAGTGCCCGGAGCCTCGAGTTGGCCTCGGCGCAGATCGCGTCCGCCTTGGCGATGTACTCCTCCTTCGTCAGCCGCTCTCCCCCGTCCCCGCCCCCGCCCCGGCAAGCAGGAGCGGGGAGGGGGAGACGCTTGTCCTGCTTCCTCCCTTTGCGCTTTCCTGCCCAGCGCACTCCCATAGGGCCGTCCCCGGTCCCCGGGCGGGGACGGGGACCGGAGATCGCCCTTCTGCAGGGCGGGAACACCCTCCACACTTCGGCGTATCGAAACGCTTTTTCAGCAGGGCTTGAAAAATTCCGAGCATTTGTTCTATTCTTATCTAAAGCCCTCCAGGCACGGACACGGAGGAGATTCGAACCCTTCTTCGCCGGGATTCGAGAACGTCTTGTGCGTGCAGGCTGGATGGAGGCTCCCGTGACCCCACCCCCACAGGAGAAGGAGAAAGGAATGACCAAGAAAAGAACATCAGGCGCAGCAGCTGCCGCCCTGTTCGGCCTGGCCTTGTGCCTGGCCGCCACGGGCAACGGATGGGCGGACCTCGCCCCCGGCGACGTGATCAACAAGGACAACTACGACAAGGCCCAGGGCCTCCTGCCCGACGCGGTCCTCAACTGGGTGAAGAAAGGCGACGCGACCCTCGAGGTCGGCCAGCTCAATTTCAACCCGGCCGAATTCATGCCTCCTTCGTGCGTCGAGGGCCTCGCCATCAACGACGGCAAGTACGACGTCGATGCGGACAGCGTCCTTGTGGACAAGCAAACCGGAAAAAGTCCGGATTTCGTCGTGGGAATGCCCTTCCCGAAAATCGACCCGGCGGATCCCAAGGCCGGACCCAAGATCATGTACAACAAGGCCTATTACACTTACGCGGTGGGCAATCTGGTTGTTCCCTTCCAGGCCCTGTGGGTTGGCCGGACAACCAAGGTCGAGCGCGAGCTCAACTGCGACTACCTCGTGTATGTCATGGACGGCTGGACCGGGGCCAAGGGCCAGAACAACCCGGACAACATCGAGATGTACTCGGTCATCCGGATTCTGGCACCCTTCGACATCGCAGGCACAAACGTTCTGACCTGGCGTTACCGGGACAAGAGACCCGACAGCACCTTCACCTATGTGCCGGCCATCCGCAGGGTCCGCCGCATGAGCCCGGCCAACCGCTCGGACGCTTTCGTGGGGTCGGATTTCACGGTTGACGATGCCTGGGGATACGCGGGCAAGGTGAACGCCTTTGAGTGGAAGGTTCTCAAGAAGACCGACCAGCTCGTGCCCTTCTGGACCAAGGACCCGCAGGCCTTGACCCAGAACAGCAAAGGCGAGTACGAGACATCAAAGTCCGTCAAGATCTCAAACTGGGGATTCCAGCGGGAAAACTGGACCGGGGCTCCCTGGTTCCCCATGGATCTCGTTTGGGTCAAGCGGCCGACCTACATTCTGGAGATCAAGGCGAAAGATCCCTACTACAACTACGGCGTGCAGTATCTCTGGGTGGACGCCGAGTTCTTCCAGCCCACGTTCAAGGTCATCCACGACCGATCCGGAGCCTACTGGAAAGTGGAATGGCAACCCCAGGCGGCCTGGGAAAGCCCGGACAAGAAGATCCGGCTCATCGGCAACGGCTGCATGGTGGCCACCGACGACCGGAGCGATCACACGACCGTGCTCACTCTGGCCAGCCCGACCAACATCAGCCGGTACTTCTGCGTGATGGACGTAAACGACTACTCCCTCTCCGGCTTCCAGAAACTCTGCAAGTGATTCCGGCAGGCGGCCTGCCGTGCCGAATTGTCCCAGCCTCCCCCCGGCCTTCCGTGAGGGGCCGGGGGGACTTCATTTCGGGCTGAGCCTTGATGGACCACACCCCGGAAATGAGACAAGGCTATTCATTCCGTCTGGTCAACATCGACTGTCTCAGAACCTCCACGGACTTCAACGTGGTCATGGAACTCGAAGAATCGATCGAGGACCTCCTGCCGTATCTGGCCGCAACCCTGCCGGGCTGCAGTTATGTGCACGGCTCCGGCGTGATCGACCTCATGGACACGGGCCACATCGTCGGCATCTACCCGGAGCGAATCACCATCACGTCGGTCCGCAACAGCGAGGAGGCGGCTCTCCTCTGCAGAACCTATTTCGAAAAGATCCAGCAGGTCCGGGCGGCCCGGGAGTCCATCCAGCCCGTTTACAAGACTCGCCCGACCCTGACCCTCCTGGACATTCTGAAGGCCCTTCCCAGGACAAACTGCGGGGCCTGCGAAAGCCCCACCTGCACCGCCTTCGCGGCCCGGGTGTTCAGGCGCGAAGCGCCCCTGGCCCGCTGCCCCGCCTTCTTGGAGAATCGCAGCCGGCACCGGAACCTTCTGCAGAAGATGGCTTCGGCCGGATACGCGATCCCTTGCGATCCTCCCTGACCGCGCCTCTGCTCGCAAGTCAACGTGCTCGCCTTCGATGGGGACTGTCCCGGATGGCCTTGGCCTGCCTGAAGGCTGGTCTCACGAAGCGGAGCGCGCCCCCCTCTGGCACCGGCAGCCTCAGGAGCGACAAGGGGCCAGAAGATCGGGCTCATGCAATGCCGTTCCCGCGCGGCCCCGGAGGGAGTCCTCACAAGATACCGCTTTCGGTTGCGAACTTCGTCACCGGATGCGGGAGGGTAGGGTCTGTGAGCACATTTACGCACGCGGGCAGGCCTGACCGCAGAGCCCTTTCGAGGGCCGGCCGGATCTCCTCGGGCCGCTCCACAAGTTCGCCGTACCCGCCCAGGGCCTGGGCCAGGAGGTCGTAGCGCACGCGGCCGAGCTCGCAGGCGCAGACCCGCTCGGGCCCGTAGAACATCTCCTGGCCATGCTTGATCATGCCCCATGCCTGGTCGTTTCCGACAACGCACAGGATGGGGAGCCTGTGGCGGACGGCCGTATCAAACTCCATGCCGTTCAGTCCGAACGTGCCGTCTCCCGAGAGCAGGACAACCGTGCGCTCCGGCTGGGCAAGCTTTGCGGCCAGAGCAAAGGGCAGCCCGACCCCCAGGCATCCCAAGGGCCCGGTGGTCGCCACAGATGCCGGCCTCTCTGCCGGAAAAACCTCGCTCCCCCAGAGCATGATGTCCCCGCCGTCGCAAACGTAGATCGCCTCGGGCCCCGCCACTTCCCGCACGTCCTCGACGAGGCGCCTGGGATGGATCGGAAGGCTGTCGCGCGAAAACCCTTCTCGCTCAGACCGCGCCGCTTCCTCGACCGCCTGCCGAGCTTGTCCTGCCCAGGCCCGGCCGGGGTTCTCGGGCACGAGCGGGGTCAGGCATTCCAGGACCGCGCGGATATCCCCGAACACCCCGATATCGGGTCCCCGGTTGAATCCAAGCTCGGTGGGCTCGATATCGACCTGAATCACCCGCACCGGTGGCTGGAACAGCCGGCCGTAGAGGAGCGTAAAGTTGAACCGCGTGCCCAGGGCGACCACGACGTCGGCCTGGCTCAGGACAGAGAGGATCCCCATCATGGGACCCGAGAGAGCCAGAGGGTGGGAATCGGGCAGCACGCCCCGGCCGCCGGTGCGGGTGACGACCGGGATGCCGGTCCTCTCCGCGAATCCTTTCAGGGCTGCTGCCGCCCCCGACCAAAGGCAGCCCGACCCTGCCAGAACAACCGGCCTTTCGGCCTCAGCGAGCAGCGCGGCCGCCTCTTCCAGCAGCGCCGGCTCTGCCGTGGGTCTGGCCGTGCTCCGATACCGCTCGGGCCATCGAACCTGAGCTTCGTCTACCTTCGCGAACAAAACGTCCATGGGGAGTTCCAGGTACACCGGACCGGGCCTGCCCGAAAGAGCGTGGCGGTACGCCATGGCCACATACTCGGGAATCCGGTGGCTCTGGTGGCAGATCCTGGCCCATTTCGTGATCGGCTTGACCAGGGAGAGCTGGTCGATGTCCTGCAGGGATCCCCTGTCGTTTTCCGAAAGAGCGCTCCGGCCAGCCAGCACCAGCATGGGGGAGTTCGACTGGAAGGCGTTGGCGATGGCCGTGACCGCGTCCGTGAGACCCGGCCCTGCGGTCACCGCGCACACGCCCATCTCGCCCGCAAACAGGGACCAGCCCTCGGCCATGTGGCCGGCTGCCTGCTCGTGGCGGGTGTCGACGATGCGGATGCCTGCATCGAGGCAGGCGTCGTAAATCGGAAAGAGATGACCTCCGGCCAGGGTAAAGAGGACCCGCACGCCCTCCTGCTGCAGGGCTTTCACGACCAACTGTCCCCCCGTGCGTTCTCCCATGCTCCGCTCCTGTCTTGCCTTGCCGGCTCGTGCCGGAAGGTGACGTTTAGATCCCGTGGCAATCGATCAGAATCTTCGTGTGTCCTGTCCCGTGGAGGGCCTCGAAAGCGCCCGCGATCTCCCTGAGAGGAATCACGTCGCTCACGACCACCTCCGGCCGGACCACTCCCCGAGCCAGCAGCCCCAGACACTCGCCGAATTCCCGGTAGCTGTATCCGAAGCTGAAACGAAATTCCGTCTCCTTGAGGAAGCAGGAAAGAGGGAAGAGCGTGGCGTTTCCCATGGGAACGCCGACAAGCACGACCCGGGCCCGCCACCCTGCGATGCTCGAGGCCTCCTGCATGGACGAAGCCGTGCCGGCGCAGTCAAACACGTAATCCGGCAGCCGCCCCGTCCTCGCGGCGACAACAGAGGCCACGTCCTGGACGGACGGATCCAGGACCACCTCGGCCCCCAGCGCCCGCGCCTTTTCGGCCCGGAAGGCATCCGGCTCCGAAACATAGATTCCTGCGGCGCCGGCCCCTCTCAGGGCAGAGACCGTCATCAGCCCGATGGGGCCAGCCCCCATGACAACCGCATGAGAGCCGATCCGGAACCCCGAGAGGTTCACGCCGTGTACGGAGACCGCCCACGGCTCGTTCAGCGCCGCGGTCATGAGGTCCAGGTTGTCCGGCACCCGGAACAGCATGGAAGGCCTCGCCGCCATGTATTGGGCAAAGCCGCCCGGCAGATTTCCGAGCCCGTAGGCTCTCATGACCCCCTCTTGGCAGAGAGAAATCGCCCCGTGCCTGCAAGGCTCGCAGGCAAAACAGGGGTCGAGCGGCAGAACGACAACCGGATCGCCCACCCGCCAGCCCTCGACCCCCTGGCCCACGGAGGCAATGCGGCCGGATAGCTCGTGGCCCGGTACGCTGCCCCGCGGCATCATGCCCGCGTCCAGCATATGAACGTCCGAGCCGCAGATGCCGCAATAGGCGACTTCCACCACCACACCTCCCGGAGCCGCCTCCGGCGTGGGTACGTCCGCCAGCTCGAGTTTTCCGTCTGCTCCGACCACCGCAGCTTTCATGATTCCTCCCGAAAGGGCTTCTTTCCCGAAAGACCCGAGGCCAAAGCCGGGGCGGCAGGGATTCGACGGGTTCGTGTCTCCCGGGGGTTCCCCCATTCCTGCCGGCTGCACCCCGGCAGCCGCACCGCTCAAGGGACAATAGACCAATCGCAAGGGAGAAAGCAAAACGAATCGCGGGAGGGCGCGGCCGAAAAAAGAAATCGGACACCCGGCCGAACGTCAGTTCCGGGAAAGGAGGTGGGAGACGGCCCTGTCCAAGCCTTCCAGACTCAGGGGGAACATCCGGAAGATCGTGGCAATCCGCTGCGTGGTGTAAGGGCCGGCCGTGAAATCCGGGGCGTAGCGCACCATGGGGTTCAGCCACGCCGAGTGGCGGAAGGTCCTGGCCAGGAATCGAAGCTGCTCGATCCCGGCCCGGGTCTGCTTCTCGTTGTAGTAAATGCAACCCTTGGGATGCTCGAGTTCTTCCGGGGCCATGGCCGCATCCCCGACAAAGACGAGCCTGGATTCCGGATCCAGCCGGCCGAAATCGCTCACGGGGAAGGGCTTGTAGAGCCGCTGGGGATCCTCCCAGACGCGCTCGTAGACGCAGTTGTGGTAATAAAAAGTCTTGAGGTCCTTGAACTGGGCCCGGGCGTAGTTGAAAAGAGTCTGGACCACCTCGACATAAGGGTCCATGCTCCAGCCGCCGTTGTCGATCAACAGAACCACCTTGAGGCGATCCCGGAGACTCCGGTCGAAAACGATCTCGATCTCGCCCGCGTTCCTTACGGTTTCGCGGATCGTCTTTTCCACGTTCACCCGGTCCCGGGGGCCGACCGGCACCAGATGCTTGAGTCTTCGAAGAGCTTCGCCCACCTGGGAGAGGGTCAGACGGTTGTCCTGGGTGTAGTCCCGGTAGCGCCGCTCCAATGCAACCTTGACCGCCGATTTGCCCCCGGACCTTCCGCCCACGCGCATACCCCCGGGACGAAACCCTGAGTGCCCCACAGGACTGGTGCCTCCTGTGCCGATCCACCGGTTCCCGCCGTCGTGCCGCTCTGTCTGTTCCCTCAGACGATCCAGGAAATAGCGCACGAGCTCTTCGGGGTCCATCTTGGGCAGGGATTCCGGGTCGATCCCCAGCATCTCGGCAAGTTCCCTGGGGTCGCGCAGCCAGTCCTCCAGAAGGGCCCGGATAGCCTCCTCGAGTTCTTGCTCGAACCCGTCGGCCCGGTCCACGCCGTGAAAGGTCCTGGCAAAGATGCGGTCATAAAGATCGAAGTAACGTTCGCTCTTGACCATGAGGGTCCTGGCCGCGACGTAAAAATCCTCTAGGCTGTTTACCAGGCCCATCTGGAGCGTTTTCTGGAGCCGGAGGAAGGCAGTAGGGGTCACCGGAAGACCGGCTTTGCGCAGGTCGTAGAAAAACTCCACGAACACGGCTCGCTATCTCCCGCCGAGGTATGCCTGCTGGGCCTGAAGGTAGTCCGCGCTCTTCTTGAACAGGATTCCCAGGTACGGCACGTCCTTGCCCCGCTCGAAGAGCCTTGCCTTGAAGCCCTTGTCCGTTCGGAGGGCCCGGATCCAGTTCACGAGTTCCCGGGTTGCGGGCTTCTTCTCGATCTGGGGGAGGGACCGGAGCCGGTAAAAGGTCTCGATGCAAGTCTGGGCCAGCCGGTCCTCGATCCCGGGAAAATGGGCCTCCACGATGCGGCGCATGAACTCAGGCTCGGGAAAGGCGATATGGTGGAAATTGCACCGGCCCAGGAAAGGATCGCTGAGATCCTTCTTGGCGTTCGACGTGATGATGACAACGGGCCGGTGCTTGGCCCGGATCGTTTCGTCGATCTCGATGATATCGAAGCTCATCTGATCGAGCACATCCAGCAGGTCGTCCTGAAAGTCGCTGTCCGCCTTGTCGATCTCGTCGATGAGAAGAACCGTGCGGACATCGGAGGTGAACGCCTGGCCGATCTTGCCCATGCGGATGTAGTTCCGGATATTGCTCACGTCCCTGCCCGAGTCGCCGAAGCGGCTGTCGTTGAGCCGGGTCAGGGTGTCGTACTGATACAGAGCGTCCACCGCTTTCATGCTGCTCTTGACGTTGAGAACAACGAGCGGCATGCCGAGGTTCTGGGCCACGGCGTGCGCCAGCAGGGTCTTGCCCGTGCCCGGCTCGCCCTTGAGAAGCAAGGGCATTTCCAGGGCAATGGAAATGTTGACGATCTTGGCCAGCTCCGGATCCACCACGTAGGTGGCGGTGCCTGTGAATTCCCGCTGCGTCTCTTTCATCTCGAGCACCCGCCTTAGTAGGAAGAATAAGAAGAAGATGTATCCTGTTAATCTATCACAGCAGCGCCATGAAAGCGATTCGCGCTGTTTTCACTCTGCCGTCGAGACGTCTGCAATCCCAGGCCCTTCACAGACAAGAAAAAGCCCGCCGTAAGACGGGCTCTTGGCACAGGCCGTTTTCAGGCTGAAGACAAATGAACAGGCAGGCTCGCGTAAGGCAGGCCCCTCGCCCAACCTGCCCCCGGGCGCTTGCCCCCCCGCGCGGACGAGAGGGAGACCTGCCGCAAGTCCGGCTGGCTCAGGTGGGCTGTTCTGTCAGAGGCTCGTGCCACCGGATGGTGAGTCTCTGCACGCCGAACTCGCGGGCCTCCCTGTGGTTCTCCATGAATATATCGATCTGCCTGCGTTTGCGCTCGTGCATCCGGTCCCAAACCGTGAACCGGCCGAGTCCCTCCACAAAGACGACCTTCCCCCGGGTGAGGCCGAGCCGCTCCAGATCCCTCGAAACCGCGATCGTTCTTGGCCTGACCTCGTCACCCCACGCACAGATGGTCGGCGTATCGTCGGTCTGGGCCGGATCCGCTATGTAGGCCGTGGCCAGGACACGGAGGGTCCTCTTGACCACCTTGTTCGCCACAACCCCGCGCGGCCCAACGGGCTCATACCGATCCGCCTGAAGATCCGGCTCTCCCCCTTCCGGTCCGACGCAACACCTGTCGGTCCACGTCCCTTGTTCTGGAGGCGAGGCTCCCGGACAGAGGAAAAGGAGGAGAGACAGGGAAAGACCAGCCAAGAAAAGCGCCGGCGATTTCATGGTCCCCTCCTCTCAGAATGTTTTATCTTACCCTGTTCCGTTTTAGGTGCCCGAGATTATACACGGCTTGGATCGTTATATCAAGAGATTTGTTCCCCGAACGCATGAAAATACAAAAACCGTTTTTCCTTGGAAATTTATACCTGAATCTTTGCGACATTTCTTGAGGTTTCGCCCCTAATCGACTTCTGAACTCTCCCCTTCAGGACTGTTTTGAAAATATCAGGACACCTCCGGAGGTTATCCAAATTCCCTCTTGTTTCGAGTAGGTATGGAAAGTCTCAAAATCTGCGTTCGGCTCATCAGGCTTCAGATCGGCAGGTTTCGGCAGGGCGTTTCTTGAACTTCAAACGATCGTTTGATACACTTGCTTGAATTCATCGCGTGCAGGACTTTTTCCTCATGAATCCGCCTCCCGACGCGTCGCAGCCCCTTCTTCCGGAACAGACCCGAGAACGTCTGATCCGGGCAGCCGAAGTTCTCTTCGCCCGAAAAGGCTACGCTCGGACATCTGTCCGTGACATCACCCGAGAGGCTTCCTGCAACGTGGCAGCCGTCAACTACCACTTCGCGTCCAAACGCAACCTGTACCGCGAAATGCTTGCACGGAGGATCGGCGCGCTTCGTGACCAGAGGATTTCGAGCCTCGAGAGAACCGTCGCGGAGTCCGGCGGCAAGGTTTCTCTCGAGGCGGTCCTCGGGTCTTTCGCGGAAGCGTTTCTGGAACCTCTGGTGGACGAATCGACGGGCCGGATGCTCGTGGAGCTCATGACACGGGAGCTTCTGGACCCGCAATTACCCCCGGATTTCTTCCTGTCCGAGATGATTCTTCCTGTGGAGGAGGCCCTCACAAAGGCGATTCTGGCGACGCAAACCGCGATTCCCCGGCGAAAGATCCGGATGTGCATCCATTCGTTCGTGGCGCAGCTGATCCACCTGGTGCGAATCCGTCGCCTGGCCCAGATGGCCAGCCAGGGGAAGCCCCTGAACTTCTCCCTGCCGGAGCTGGTTGCGCACATCGTCCAGTTCACGTCCGCGGGCATCCGGGCGTACGGAGAAACCTCCGGCTCCCAGTGACTCCGTTCGCCGCCCCTTCAACGGGCGGCCGAAAGAACACCCTCAAGGAGAATCGAGGCATGACATCCGGACAGCCTCTCAGCGAGCGCTCCCCCAGGAGGCCGTGCCCGGCATCTCTCGCGGCCGTCTGTTTGCTGGCCGTTCTCTGCGGCTGCCAGGAAAGGCTGCGCGTGCTGAGCGAGCCTCTTGTGCCTCCCGGCCCTTCGGTCTCCGCCACCGGACTGCCTGGCCCTGCCAGGGAACCCGCGCCCCCCGGTCTTCAGGTGCCCGAAAACTGGCAGGAACTTGCCAAACAGCTGACTCTTGCGGACATCGTGAACATCGGCCTTGCCAACAACACCGTCACGCAGAGGACCTGGCAGGCCGCCCGAGCGGCCGCGGCGCAAGTCGGAATCAGCCGCGCCCCGTATCTTCCCTCGATCGGCGTGGAGGGCAGCTTCGGCCACGTCCGCCAGTCTGCGGTGGGCGGACGGTTCACGTTCAGCCAGGATCCTTACGGGGCCACGGCAACCCTCAACTGGCTCCTTTTCGACTTCGGAGGAAGATCCGCCAGGCTGGACCAGGCCTGGGCCGCCCTCCTCGCGGCTGACTACGGCCACAACGCCGCCATCCAGGACGTTGTGTTCTCCCTCCAGGCGGCCTATTACGGCTTCCTCTCGGCCAAGGCCCAGCTGGCGGCAGCGGAAACCAACGTCCAGGAAGCCCGGGTCAATCTGGAGGCTGCCCGAAAGAGGCATGAAGTGGGGATCGCAACCATTGCGGACGTGCTCAGGGCCCAGACGGCCCTGTCCGAGGCCGATCTCCAGAGGCAGACTCTTGAGGGAGCCATCGAGGCACTCCGGGGCCAGCTCGCCACGGCAATGGGCATTCCCGCCACAACCCCCCTGGAGGTCGGAGTCGTTCTGCCGGAGGAGATCCCGGCAGAGGAAATCGCCCGGCAAGTGGAGCCGCTGGTCGCCCAAGCCCTCTCGAACAGGCCTGATCTGGCCGGCGCAAGATGGCAAGCCGAAGAGGCGATCGCCCGCCTGAGGGCGATCAAATCCCAGGGATGGCCCGAGCTGTCCGTGAAGACCTCCGCCAATCGGACGTACTACCTCCCGGGGGCCTTCGAGAAGCACGACAACAACTGGAGCGCCTCGGTGCTCGTGACCTTTCCTTTGTTTACAGGGTTCGCCCACAGCCACGAGGTGAAAAAAGCCGAGGCAGAGGCAGAACAAAGGCGGGCAGAGGCGAACGGCTTCGAACAGCAGGTGATTCTGGAGGTCTGGACAGGCTACGCAGAATTGAAGACCGCCGCCCAGCGGGTCAGGACAGCCCGGGACTGGCTGGCCAGCGCCGAGGAATCGGAACGGGTAGCTTTAGCCCAATACAAGCAGGGAGTGGGAAGCATCCTGGATCTTTTGAGCGCCCAGGCTGCTCTGGCCGGGGCGAGGGCCGAGGAAATCCAGGCCCGGGCCGATTGGTTTCTCGCCCTTGCGAGGCTGGCCAGAGCCACCGGCATCTTGACCCCGGCACAGGATGGCGTGCGGGGTCTTCCGAAGAACGGGGAAGAAAGACCATGATAAGACAACTTGATCTCGGCGCCCTTCGCCGCTCGCCGGTCAGGATCCGGCCTTGCGCGGTCCTGCGGACCGCGACCACCTGGGTGGCGGTCGCCGTCGCGGCCCTGGGAGCCTCCTGCGGCGACCGGAAGCCTCCCGCAGCCTCAGGGTCTTCTGCGGCCGCGGTCCCGGTTGCCGTAGCCTCGGTCGAGCAGAAGACCATGCCTGTTCAGATCGGAGCCATCGGGACCGTGGCGGCCTCGGCGACAGTCACCGTTCGATCCAGGGTCGGCGGCGCCCTTCAGGAAGTGCATTTCTCAGAAGGCGAGGAAGTCCGCAAGGACCAGATCTTGTTCCGAATCGACCCCCGGCCCTTCGAGCAAGCCCTGCGCCAGGCCGAGGCCATGCTCGCCCGGGACCAGGCTCTTCTCGAAAAGGCCGAAGCGGACCTCAAGCGTTTCTCCGAGCTGGTCCGGCAGGATTTCGTGACCCAGGAACAGTTCGATCAGGCCAAAGCAGCCGTGGCCTCCCTGCGGGCGGCCCTGGAAGGCGATGAGGCGGCCGTCCAGAAGGCCCGCCTGGATCTGTCCTATTGCACGATCCTTTCCCCCCTGTCAGGCCGCACCGGAGATCTGCTCGTGGACCGGGGAAACCTTGTGAAAGCGAACGACGACCCCCTTGTCGTGATTCACCAGATCGCCCCGATCGAAGTCCGTTTCTCGGTGCCCGAGCGCTACCTGCAAGAGATCCGGGCTCGGTGGAGTCAGGGATCCTTGAAGGTTGCGGCCGCGCCTCGAAGCGAAAAAAACCGCGAGGCGCAAGGATCCCTCTTTTTCGTTGACCATGCTGTGGACATTCAGACGGGAACGGTCCTGCTCAAGGCCTCCTTCCCGAACGAGGACCGGTCCCTGTGGCCCGGCCAGTTCGTGGACGTCGTCCTCACCCTGGGGGAACAGCCCGGCGCGATCGTCGTTCCCTCGGAAGCTGTCCAAACCAGCCAGCAGGGTCCCTTCGTCTTCGTCGTGCGGGAAGACAGCTCCGTTGAGGCGAGGCCCGTCGAGATCGACCGCGTTGCAGGAGGAGAGACGATTCTGTCAGGAGGTCTCCGTCCCGGCGAACAGGTCGTTACGGACGGCCAGCTGCGCCTCACCCCAGGCGCTCGGATCGAGGTCAAGGGCTCGGCGAAGGGGCAGGGGGCGGAGGAATGAACTTCTCAGAACTCTTCATTCGAAGGCCCGTCATGACCACCCTGGTCATGGGCGGAATTCTTCTCTTCGGCGCCATGGCCTACCGGCTCATGCCGGTGAACGACCTGCCCAACGTGGACTTCCCGACCATCCAGGTTTTCGCGAGCCTTCCCGGCGCGAGCCCGGAGACCATGGCATCTTCGGTCGCCACGCCCCTCGAGCGCGAGTTCTCGACCATAGCGGGCATCGACTCCATGAGTTCCACAAGCCTTCTGGGAAACACGAGCATCACGCTCCAGTTCACCCTGGAGAGGGATCTGGACGCCGCGGCCCAGGACGTGCAGGCCGCCATCTCCAGGGCCGCCCGCCAGCTTCCCCAGGACATGCCCAGCCCCCCTTCGTACCGAAAGGTCAATCCGGCGGAGCAGCCGATCCTTTACATCGCGCTCACTTCGCCCACCTTGCCCTTGTATCAACTCGACGAATACGGCGAGACCCTCATGGCCCAGAGGATCTCCATGCTGAGCGGCGTGGCGCAGGTGCAGGTCTACGGGGCCCAGAAGTACGCGGTTCGGATCCGCCTCGATCCTCGGGCCCTGGCCAACCGGGGCATCGGGATCGATGAGGCGGCCCGGGCCGTGGCCTCGGCGAACGTGAACCTGCCCACAGGAACGCTCTGGGGGCACCAGACCGCTTTCACCGTACGGGCCGACGGCCAGCTCACCGAGGCAGCCGCCTACCGGCCGATCATCGTGGCCTACCGAAACGGCCATCCGGTCCGGCTGGAAGAACTCGGCCAGGTCTTCGACAGCGTGGAAAACGACAAGACAGCGGCATGGTTCGTGGACCAGCGGGCCGTGATTCTCGCGGTGGAGCGCCAGCCCGGGTCCAATACCGTGGAGGTGGCCCGATCCGTCCTGGAGCTTCTTCCGAGCTTCCGAAGCCTGCTGCCCGCCTCCGTTTCCCTCAACGTGGTATACGACCGCTCGGAATCCATACGGGAATCGGTCCGGGACGTAAAGTTCACCCTGGTCTTCACCCTCTTTCTGGTCGTTTTCGTCATCTTCGTTTTCCTCAGAAACTTTTCGGCCACGCTCATCCCCAGCCTTTCCATGCCCCTTTCCGTGGTAGGCTCCTTTGCGGTGATGTACCTCCTCGGGTTCAGCCTCAATAACCTCTCCCTCATGGCCCTGATCCTCTCCATCGGCTTCGTCGTGGACGACGCCATCGTCATGCTGGAGAACATCGTCCGTCACACCGAGCATGGAGAGCCGCCGTATGAGGCTTCGCTGACCGGCTCCCGGGAGATCAGCTTCACCATCATCAGCATGACCCTTTCCCTTGCGGCGGTCTTCATCCCGGTCCTATTCATGGGCGGCATCGTCGGCCGGCTCTTCAACGAGTTCGCCGTGACGATCGGTCTCGCCGTGCTCATCTCCGGCTTCGTCTCCCTCACGCTCACGCCGATGCTGGCAAGCCGCTTCCTGAGGCCACCTGGAAAAAGCGGGCACGGCCGTCTCTACCAGTCTTCGGAGCGGTTCTTCGCCGGCATGCTGGCCGCTTACAAGACCGGGCTGCGCTGGTCCCTGCGACACCACAGGCTCGTCTTGCTGGCGACTCTTGTGATCACGGCCCTCACGGTCTTTCTTTTCCGCTCCGCGCCAAAAGGGTTCCTGCCGAGCGAGGACACGAACCGGCTCTTCGCCTGGACCGAGGCGAAGGAAGGGATCTCGTTCGAAGCCATGGCCGAGCACCAGAAAGCGGTGGCGGCCGTGGTCAAGGCCGACCCGAACGTGGACGGGTTCGTCTCGACGGCCGGAGCCAGGGGAGGAACCGCAGGTACGAACGCCGGGATCCTGTTCATGCGCCTGAAGCCCCGTCGGGAGCGGGACCTCTCGGCAGAGGAGGTGGCCGCCCAGCTCCGCAAGAAGGTTTCAGCGGTTCCCGGCATCCGGGCCTTCATCCAGAATCCGCCGCCGATCAGCTTCGGAGGAAGGCCGACCAAGAGCCAGTACCAGATCACGCTGCAGTGCCCGGACACGGAGGCTCTTTACCGGTACGCCCCGGTCCTGGAAGAAAGAATGAGGGCCCTGCCGGGGCTGGTGGACGTGACCTCGGACCTCCAGGTCAAGAACCCGGAGGTGGCCGTGGAAATCGACAGGGACAAGGCTTCTTCCCTGGGCGTTTCGGCCGAGGCGATCGAGGACGCCCTTTACACCGCCTATGGATCCAGGCAGATCTCGACGATCTACGCTCCCAACAACCAGTACCGGGTCATCATGGAACTCGCCGAGGACTACCAGAGGAACCTGGACGCCCTTTCGCTCCTGTACATCCGCTCTGACCGAGGCGACCTGGTCCCCCTGGACGGACTGGCCCGCTTCCGCTACGCCCACGGGCCCCTTTCCGTCAATCACACGGGCCAGCTCCCCTCGGTGACTCTCTCTTTCAACCTGACACCCAACTTCCCTTTGGGAAATGCAGTCGACGCGGTCCAGGCCGAGGCCCAAAAGGTCCTGCCCGCCACCATCGGCACAAGCTTCCAGGGCACAGCCCAGGCTTTCCAGTCCTCCATGCAGGGGCTGGGCCTGCTTCTGGCCCTGGCCATTCTCGTGATCTACCTCGTGCTCGGGATCCTTTATGAGAGCTTCATCCACCCGGTGACGATCCTTTCGGCTCTCCCTCTGGCCGGATTCGGCGCTCTCGTGACGCTCTCCCTCTTTGGAACGGACCTGAACATCTACGCTTTCGTGGGCATGATCATGCTCGTGGGCCTGGTCAAGAAGAACGGAATCATCATGATCGATTTCGCCATCGAGGCGCGCAGAACCAGAAACCTCCCGGCGGCCGAGGCCATTTTCGATGCCTGTGTGGTGAGATTCCGGCCCATCATGATGACCACCATGGCAGCCCTGTTCGGCACCCTGCCCATTGCCCTGGGTCTCGGGGCCGGAGGCGAATCCCGCCAGCCTCTCGGCCTTGCCGTGGTCGGCGGCCTGCTGTTCAGCCAGATGCTCACTCTGTTTGTGACGCCGGTCGTCTACCTGTACATGGACCGTCTCCAGGCCTTCCTGGCCCGGTGGCTCCCCGGCGTAGGCTCGTCCGGCCGGAAGTGAACAAATCCTCCCTTGGCCGGCGGGAGCCCGGGCGTCCCCGGGGGAACCGGTCCGAAAGTCACACCCCGGCTGTCACGTCCCTTTTCCGGTTTCGGGGGATTCTGTAAGAAATGCCGACAGGGGAATCCGGTCCACGCTCCCGCTCAGGGCACAAAGCCCCTTGGAACTTGGAAGTTTCCAGATCCAGCGGGTCCGTCCCCGGGGAGGCTGGAACCTGGCACGATCCTTGCTCATCGAAATTGCAGGGGGGCAGGATGGAGAGGCTGCGTTGCCGTCCGCCGCCACACAAACGGTGATCGCGCCGTACCGGCCGGGGAGCGAACAAGACCGGAATACCGTCCATCCCGGGCAGGCTGACCCGGAAGGTGCGGCGCTTGAGGAGGGAAAGATCATGGAGGAAACGAAATTGAACTGGCCGCTCATCGGCGGAGTGCTGTTGAGCCTCATCATCTGGTCGTGCATATTTCTGGCGGTTCTGACCTGACGGCAAGCGGGGGGGGAAACGGCCATGGCCGCCCGTCTTTCAGAACGAAGGACCCTCGGGGACCGCATTCGCCTGGCGCTCCTCGTGCTTTCCCCTTTTCTCGTCCTGGGCCTTCTCTTTTTCTGGATCCAGCTCGCCCTCGGAAATCTTTGAGCCTTTCGCTTATTTCTGCTTCATCATGCTCTTCAGGCTCATGTCCTCCCGGGTGAGCCACAGAGCCGGGTAGGACGGCGCGAACGTCCATGTGCAGTGTTCGTCGATCCAGTCGCAGTTGTTCACGTGGATCGCGTTGAAATAGCCCAGAGGAGCCGCCACGCCCCACATGACTTCAAACATTCGATAGTACCTGCCCTTCTGATCGTACATTTCGTGCAGGTGGGGAAGCAGGGTTTCCATGTCGAAGTAAAAGACTCTCTTGCTGTAAATGTAGTTCGGATCCTTCTGTTTGAGCTCGACCACCCACATGGGCCTGCGCTCGAACTTGAGGCCCTTCCACTTGTAGTTGTCCTTGCTGTCCAGGTAATCGGCCACGTCGAAGCTGTAGGCCGGCACGAGAAACTCCCGTTCTTCGATCACCCGCATCTCGAAAGGGTACCGGTCGGGCCTGATCTTCTGGGCGAACATGGAGGCGTCGTCGTAACAGATGTCCTGGCCCACGGCCTGATCCTGGCGGTCCGTACTCGAGAGTTTCCGGATCCGCCGCAGGAAGTTCACATAGGCGAGCAGCGTGATGTCCTTCTTCGGGTCCGCATAATCGATCGCGTGGTACACGTTTCCGTAAAGATCGCGAGGGGAAAAGATCGTGTAGAGTTGAATCAGGCTCTCTCCCTGCTCCCGGGCCCGCTCGTCGAACCAGCCGAAGGGCGGATACATGACGCGTCCTTCGGTCGTCAGCCAGAAATAGTTCGCCGTGCCCAGGTGGTCCTGTTTGAGACGGCTGTTCACGCCCAGCGTGAGATCGTAGTTGGCCGCGCTTTCGGGTTCGTTGCGCCTCTTGACCCAGTTGTAAATGATCTGTTGGGCCTTGTGCTCGCCCGAGGGTCTCGGAAACGGATAGCCGGCCACGAAGGTCTCGTGGCGGATATATCCTTCCGCGTCGAGCTGGGTCTTGCCCATGTTCTCGATCGTGGCCCTGGCAACGGGCAGCCCGTGCCAGAGCTGCTGGGTCTCGATCACGTCGAATTCCGTGAAATACCCGATGTGCTTCGGCAGCCCCTCGGTCCCGGGCTGGTTGAACCTTTTGTAATGGTAAGGCGTCATCAGCTCCTTGAACGGATATTTCTCCTTGTCCGCCAGCGTGTAATGGCCCGGCTTGATCTCGGGCGCGATCTTTCCCACGAGATCCTTGGCGCGAAGCCCGACGGCTTTTTCCCAGGCCGCCCGGCTTTCCTCGGGATCGAATGTGATCTGCTTCCAAACGTCGTCCGGGATGAACTGCTTGTAGTAGTTCGTTTTCGTGTAGAACGGGGAAGGATCATCCACGATTCCCTTTGCCGCCAGAATTTCGTTGATGGGCGCCAGGTAGGGCTGGACGGCCTCGCCGGCCCCCTCCAGAAAGAAAACGAAAAGCAAAGCGATGACTGCCGGTATCGCCTTCCTCATGACTCCCTCCTCGCATGTGAGCCTGACTTCCGTCTGATCGCAGGCCGTCTATCCGTGGTCGGGATCAACCCCAGTTGTACTTGATCTTGAACGCCAGGTAATCCTTCTTCCGGAAGAGCCACAGGGGAACGTTCGGCTCGTCGCCCCCCATGAAGGCCGCTTCCACGGTGTACTGCCAGTGGTTGCTCTGCTGGTACTGCAAGGACACAAGCATCAGGTGGGCCTTGTTGTTGATGAGATACGCTCCCGCCACCTGGGGAACCAGTTTCCCGTTCAAGTAGGAGGTGTTCAGGACGAGCGTGGTGGTGTAATAGTCCTTGTCCGGCAGAAGCCCGTCATCCGTGTCGTTCAGGGTGACGCCGTCCGGATAATCCAGGATGCGGGCGTAGAAGAACTGCGGCATGACAGAAAAATATGCCCGCGGGTTCAAGGCATCGATCTTGATCTTCCAGTCGATGCCGACGCCCGTGTCCAGATAGTCGGATTTGTAAAACCGGGTCTGGTCCGCGTCCGTGTAGACCTTGTCAACCTGATACCTCGCTTCGACCCTCAGCAGGGGATTCACCCCTCCGAGCGCCGTCACCACGAACGGGAGATCGCCGGTCCAGGTCACGCCCACGGACTTCTGCCTCGGGTAGTAGCCGGAGAACTTCGGGTAGAAGATCGACTTTCCGTCCGAGGCCGTACCCAGGGCGGGCACCGGTTCCCCGGCGATCTGCGTAAGCAGCGGATCCTCCACGAACCCGGTCAGCAGCATCTGCGGGGAGTTCTCCCGCCCGTAGAACCCGTTCAAGGTGAGAATGCTCCCCTTGATCATCAGGCTCAGGCGCACGGCGTACTCGAATCCTTCGTCGTCCCACTGATCCGGCTCCCGGACGAGGTTTTCATCCGGAGCGCCGACATACATGGTCGGCGTGCCCAGGCCCACTTCCTGAAACACGGGATTCGGCAGCTCCGCCGCTGCGGACCAGATGCCCCCGTAGTCGTTGCCCGTATTCAATCTCTGATTCGGAATAAACGCCGCGTGGGGATTGAAGACAAACTGGATGCCGGTCTCCGAAAGCCAGTCCAGATGAAGCTGGGGCCACCATTCGGCCCGCACGAGCCAGATCGGGATCACCGTGGTCTCGAACTCCACGTCCGAAAACCCCCGCCGGTCATCCGTGGGATTGATCTGGTCCATGATCCGGAAAAAGTCCATCTCTCCCCAGGACACGATCTGCTTGCCGATCCGGAACAGGAAGCTTCCCGGGGTCCAGGTCAGATGGCATTCCTTGAGAAACTGCCAGTCCCGGTCGTCCAGATACATCCGGCTCCGGGACTGGCTGAAGAGCTTCTCGTTCCAGGTGCGGTCGTCATGTTTGATGTCGTAGATGAGATCCATCGTCAGCAGGCCCGACACGTAGAAGGTCGTGTCGTTCCGGGGCCGGTAGTCCGCCTCGGCGAACACCGTGAGCAGCGCCTGGTTGAGTCCTTCTTCCACATCGTAATGGTCGCCCTTGAGGCTCACCTGCGCAGACTGGGAAGCGAATCCGAACAGGTTCAAAGGACTGCCGAACAGGCTGAACTGCCTTGCCTCGGCCTGCCCGGGCAGTGCCGCCGCCAGAATCCCCGCAGCCAGAACACAGGCCAGGATCTGTCGTTTCATGCCTTTTCCCCCCGTCCTTTGCGTTGGCAAGGAAGAACTTCGATTTCTCCGGCACGGATTGGCCGGAGCCGACAGCCCCTGCTCGGAACGCCCGAAAGAGGCGTTCTATCCGCCTTCGGTTCAGGTCAAGCGGACCTAACGCTGCTTTCAGACCCGGTGCAGTCTAGGCCCGCCCGGGATCCCATGTCAACACACGCCCGGGCCCGCCGCGACAGGCCCGCGAACCGGCCTGCCCTCAAATCCCGAGGGGAAGGCCTCCGGCCACCGGAATGGCCACGCCTGTCAAGAAGCTCGACCGAGGTCCGGCGAGAAAGACGACCACATCGGCCACCTCTTCCGGCAGCCCGCCGCGTCCCAGGGCCGAGGCCTCCCCATAGAGCGCCCTCGCTTCCTCGAGGCTGATCCCCTTGGTAGCCGAGATGAAGAAGATTTCGGCCTCCCCCATGTCCGTGAGAATGTTGCCCGGGCAGACCGCATTGCAGCGGATGTTGTGCCGGCCAAACTCGGCAGCGATCGCCTTGGTGAGCCCGACCGAGGCGAACTTGGTCGTCACGTATCCCGCGTACTCCGGCACCGCGCCGAGCCCCAGGCCCGAGGAATTGTTGATGATGGACCCTCCGCCTCGCTCGATCATCTTCGGAATCACGGCCCGGCAGAACTCCATCATGCCCTTCACGTTAACCTGCCAGCTCAGCTCCCAGCTCTCGGCCGGGATTTCGAGGAACGGGCCGGTGGCAATGGGCGTGCCGGCATTGTTGAAGAGGATGTCGATCCCGCCGAAGGTCTCGCAGGTCCTCTGCACGCAAGCCCGGATCTGCTCCGTGTCGGTCACGTCCACGGCCATGGCCATGCCCCGGGAGCCCAGCCTCTCGATCTCCCGCACAAGAGCCTCGAGGGCCGACAGGTCGTCGCCCAGGCTCAGGAAGCCCTCGATCTCGAGCTCCTTGCGCTTCCGGCCCACGTCGGTGACGACCACCGCAGCGCCTTCTTCGGCCAGTTTGAGAGCCGCGGCCCGGCCCATGCCCTTCGGCCGGCCCGCACCCGTGACGATCGCCACTTTTCCTTCCAACAACTTCATGTTCGCCTCCAGGACTTTGTCTGCTATCCGTTGCCGGGTTTCACGTTTGGGGTTCAGGCCCCTCAGCGGCCGCCAACCGAGAAGGCGCGACCGGAAGGCGGGTTCCTGAAAGCTGCCTTACCCTGGCAGCTCGAGCAGTTCCACCGGAATGCCGTCCGGGTCTTTGGCGTACAGAAACCACCCGGTTCCCTCCAGACCCGCCTCGTGAACATCCACGGCCGTCGGATACGAGAGCAGTTCGATCCCTTCTTTCATCAGATACCGGGCCATGCCCAGGACATCGGGGCAAAGACAACACCCTTCCAGGTAGCCATAATCCCCCCAGAGGGCGTTGAAGGGGATCGAGCGGCCCCGGGGCCTCGAAACCTCGATGAGCTCGAGCTGGTGGAATCCGCTGCTGCTGCCGAGGAGGCATGAGCGGACCTGGGTGGAGGGACTGCCCGAGACCTCGCCCACAAGCCCGGAAAAGCCTTCGTGGGGGGCGATCACCACCTGATCGAACCCCAGGTGCCGGGTGTAGAATTCCATTGACCGGTCCAGGTCCGTCACGCCGATCCCAAGGGACCGGATCCGGCCGGGATTCTGGGGGACCTCCCACTGCGGGCAGGAAGCGAATTCGATCAGGTTCCCGTCCGGATCGGTTCCGTAGACGAAGCAATAGTCGCCCCAGCCCGGAATGCGGGCGGTCTTCGGCTCGCAGAGGAACCGGATCCTCTCGCCGTAAGCCGCCCGGAAGGCCGCGGCGTCGGAGACTTCGACCGTGATCTTGTTGACCCCGATGTCTCCGTACAGGTTCTGCTTCCGGATCGGCCTGGGCAAAGGCTCGAAGCGCTGGACGCACTCCACCACGATCGCGTCCGCCTCCTGGCCGTACATCCAGGCATTGAAGACATGGGCCGATGCCCGGAAGAAATCCGGCATCGCGTTGTGGGTCAGGCCGAAGTCCGCCATCCGCTGCGTGCACCGGAGCACGTCCCGGTAAAAGGCGCGGCTCGCCTCGATGTCGCGTACGCCGATCCCCACGTGCTGCACGCCTGTCACCACCGGTTTTTCCATCTTCATGTCTCCTTTCCGGTTCCGCCGGCCTGACCCGTGATCAGGCCGAGCATGGGCTCGATGATCCCCAGGCCGATGCCCGCGCTCAGGCCGCCGTCGATGGGAATCGCAAGCCCCGTGATAAAGGAACTCTCATCGCTCGCCAGGAAGTGAAACAGGGCGGCGACCTCCTCGGGCTGGCCGATCCGCCGAAGGGGATGAACGTGCGAGGCCAGGGCCATCTCCACCTCTGCCATGGGGCCCTCGTTGATGGGCGTGTCGATGGTTCCGGGACAGACCGCGTTCACCCGGACCCGGCGGGGCGCCAGCTCCAGGGCCGCGGTGCGCGTCAGGGCGATCACCGCGGCTTTGGAGGCGCTGTAAGAGCCGTAGCTGGGGAAGGCCGCAACGCCCGCGTAGGAGGCCGTGTTGATGATGGAGCCGCCGTCCGAGATGAGCGCGGCGGCGTGCTTGAGGCCCCAGAGAACGCCCTTGGTGTTCACCCGCAGGATCCGGTCGAACTGCTCTTCGGTGATCTCCTGAATCTGGCCCCCTTCGCCGATGCCCGCGTTGTTCACGACCACGTCGAGCTTTCCGAACTCGGCCACCGACCTCTCCAGAAGGCCCTTGACCTGGTCCTCCCGGCCGACGTCGGTTTTGACGAAGATCCCGCCTGCCTCCCGGGCCACACCGCTTCCGTCCTGGATGTCCGCGACCACCACGCGCGCTCCGGCCTTGGAGAAGCGCAGGGCCGTGGCTTTCCCGATGCCCGAGGCGCCGCCCGTGATGACTGCCACTTTCCCCTGGAGCGAAAACATGACTCCCTCCGTTTCAGGTTCGAGACCCGTTTGCACGGACCCTGCCTCGCCTGCCGGTTTGCGCTGCACCCGACCTCCGGCCGACGAACCTGGCCGTCTCCAAGTAACGCAGAAGGACCCGATGGGTCAGGCGGCACATCCGGTCCGCCGTCACGTGATCGGGGTCCATGTCGCACTGCAGCGCCACGCCGTCCTGAATGGCAATGAGCAAACTGGCCAGGTCCCGCACCTCCGCGGGCGCCATCCCGGAGGCAAGCCCTGTTTCACTCAAAAGGCCCGCGATCGTGTCCCGGCTTCGCCGGTACAGGTTCGCAAAGGCTTCCCGGGCTACGGGGTTTCTCGTGGTTTCGGCCCAGCATTCGTAAAAGAAACGGGCGTTCGCCAGGTCCATCACCTTGGGCCCGAACAGAAATCCCAGAGCCCTGTCGAACCGCTCGGCCGGATCCCGGCACGCCCCCAGGTGGGCATGGTAACTCGCCACGAGATCGTCGACGGTCCTCCGGACGAGCTCCTCGATCATCTCGTCCCGGCCCCGGAAGTAATGGTGCAGCAGTCCGGCCGGGAGCCCCGCCTCGGCTGCGATTCTCTTGATGGTCGACCCCTGCAGCCCGTACCGGCAGATGCACCGGCGGAAAGCCTCCACGATTTGCGACCGCCGCTCGGCGGCAAGGCTCTTGCGGCCCAAGGCAGCCCCGAATTATTTTGGTTGATTGACCAACTTATTAGCCCTTTACTCCCCCCGGGGCTTTCCTGTCAAGGCAAAACGAAATTTCTTGCTTGACTCCGCGAGCGGAATGTCATAAAAAAGTAGAGCCTCGAATCGTGTTCAATGAATGAGCCATGTTCGACGACGGGCTTCGGCCAGGGACATTCGCATGCATCGACAGGGAGTCCTCTCCGGAAATGCGGTGACCGCGCTCCGGAGGCAGCGGGAGAAGGAACACCGCTACCGCAGCATCCTGGAGGCTGCAGAGCGGCTCTTCTGCCAAAGAGGTTACCCAAACACGAAAATCCAGGACATTGCCCGGGCCGCCGAAGTGGCGGTCGGCACGGTCTACTTTTATTTCAAGAGCAAAGAAGACCTCCTTCTCCATCTCATGGACGCCATTGCTCTGAACGTGCGCACCCTTCTCGGGAAAGCCTTCCAGAGCCCCAGGCCGCCGATCGACCGATTTCAGGAAGCGGGCAGAGCCTTTTTCCGGGATTTCTGCCTCGCAGCCCCGTATCAATTGATCATCCTCCTGAGAGAATCGGTCGGTATTTCAGCCGAGGTGGAAGTCCGGCGGCGGGCCATCTTCGAACGGTTTCACCAGGACGCGGCAGGCGCCATCCTGGAGGTGATGGGCGAATTCGGGACTCCTGACCGTTCCGTCGCCGAGGTTCTGGCCGTGGCCATCGCAGGCATGATGGAAAAGGTCGCCTATCAGTACCTCATCTGGCAGGATCGATCGGATCAATTGGAGGCCATTACAACAGAGGCGCTGGCGTTCATCCGAGGGGGTCTCCTTTCGGTGCTGGGACATCTCTACGGAAAACCCGGGGCAGACGCAGGGGGAAACGCTGGCGGACAACGACCGGGCAAGGAGGTGTAGATCATGGGCAGGCGTGTAGCGATTTGCGCCGTGGCGCAGATCCGAAACGAACCGGACATCTGGTACAAGCGCTTCCAGGGCATGCTGCTCGAGTGCCTGGAGCCGATCCTCGAGAAGACCGGGGTCACCTTCGACACGGAAAAGGGCATCCGCGATATCATCACGTGTTCCGACGATGTCTTCGACGCGCGGACCATTTCCGACAACGGCATGACAGACGTCGTGGGCGCCCACTACCGGGGCGAGGAAAAGATCGCCCAGGACGGCCTGAACGGCCTTGGCTATGCCATGGCCTGCATTCTGTCGGGCCACGACGACGTCGTGCTCTTCATGGCCCACTGCAAGGAGTCACAATCCGAGAGCCGGCGGACGTGCACGAACCTCGCCTACGATCCCTTCTTCCTGAGGCCCCTGGGCCTGGACTTCCTCAATGTCAACGCTCTGCAGGCCCGGGCTTACATGGCAAAAAGCGGCGTTACGGACGCGCACCTGGCCGACATCGTGGTTCGCTCCAGAACGAACGCGGCCCGGAATCCCTTTGCCCGGCCCAACCCCATGGTGAGCCGGGAGGAAGTGATGGCCTCGCCGTTCCTGGCCGACCCCATCCGGGAACTCCATGCCTGGCCTGTAACAGACTGGGCCGTGGGCATGCTGCTCTGCTGCGAGGAGCGGGCACGGGAATTTACGGACCGGCCGGTCTGGATCACCGGCTTCGGCAACTGCATGGACCGGTATTTTGTCGGGGACCGCGATCTCACCTCGAACTTCAGCCTCAAGCACGCAGCAGCCCGGGCATACGCCATGGCCGGCATCCGCGACCCGAAGAAGGAAATCGATCTGTTCGAACTCAACGACGCCTGTGCCTATCAGCTCCCCATGATCGCCGAGGGGATCGGGCTCGCCGAGGAAGGCCGGGGCGCCAAGTGGCTCGAAGCCGGAGGTCCGGACCGGCACAACGTGAATCTCTCGGGCGGGATGCTCAACGGCAACCCGATCATGCTCGGCGGCGTGGCCAGGGCCGTGGAGGCGTATCTCCAGCTCAGGGGCGAAGCCGGACAGCGGCAAGTCAAAGGCGCCAGGAGAGCCCTGGCCCACGGGTCGACCGGCGGGGCAGGCCAGCATCAGACCGTCTTGATCCTGGAAAACTAGGAGCGGGGTGAGCCATGGTCCATCGAAAGAAGAATCGCAACGTCGCAGTCATCGGTGTGGGGCAGACCAAGCATTCCAGCCACCGGGAGGACGTCAACCAGCCCGAAATGATCCACGAGGCGGTCCGGGAGGCCCTGGACGACGCCGGCCTGACCATGAAGGATATCGACTGCATCGTCCACGGCAACATGGAACTGTTCGAGATGGTCCACCAGCCGGACCTCTGGCACGAGCTCGGCACCGGCGCGTTCGGCAAGAGCTCTTTTCGTTTGACCACCGGGGGAACCACCGGCACGACCCTCTTCTGCGCGGCCGACAACCTCGTGGCCTCCGGCATGTACGACGTGGTGATGGCGATCGGGTTCGAAAAACTCCAGGAAGGCAATACAACAGCCGGCATCACGAACATGGCCGATCCCCTCTGGCAGCGAAACCTCCAAACAGGAGCCCTGACGAGCACGTGCGCCTATGATGTAATCCAGGAGTTCGGCCTGGATCGGGCCAAGCGGGCGTCCATGATGTACCGGATCATCATGGACAAGCACGCCTGCCTGAATCCCAAGGCCCACAGGCAGTTCGGCCTCGAGTTCGATCAGCTCGAGTATCTCATGGAAAGCTCGGCCAGGCTGATCGGCGAGCTTCGGATCATCCACATGTGCTCCCAGTCCGACGGCGCCTGCGCGGTCATCCTGGCAAGCGAGGAAAAGGCCAAGAAGCTCTCCACCAAGCCCGTCTGGGTGCGCGACCACATCACGGTCCACCGCGAAGAATCGTTCAACATCATGGCATACGACAAGCGCTATCCTCTGGTGACCACACACCGGTTTGCAGCCCAAGAGCTCTTCAAGAGAAACGACATCTCGAACCCCCTGGAGTATTTCGACGTTTTTGAAATGTACGATCCTTCGTCCTGGTGGGGCCTGGACTGGCTCCGGGAATTCTTCCTGCTCAAGGGGGATGAACACCTCAAGCTCGTCGAAAACCGGGAAATCATGCTCGACGGCATGATGCCCGTCAATCCCTCGGGCGGCGTGATCGCGACCAATCCCATCGGCGCCACGGCGCTCATCCGCCCGGCCGAGGCGGCCCTGCAGATTCGCGGTGACGCGGGCGCCCATCAGGTTCCGAAGCCCGTGCGCCACGCTCTGGCTTCCGGCTTCGGCGGCACCATGTGGACCGTGCTGATCATGCTGGAAAAAGAACTGAACTGGTAGGAGGGGAACTCCGATGAGCGAACAATTCGGCGTCAAGGTAGAAGACATTTTCAATACGATGCCAGAACGCTTTCGTCCCGAAGCCGCCCAGGGGGTCGACGCCTGCTTCGGCTACGACATCGCGGGCAGGGGAAAATGGAAGCTCACGGTCCGCGACGGCACCATGAAGATCGAACGAACCGACGACCTCTCGGGGTGCGTGGCCGTGACCAAGGCGGACCCGGACACCTTCGTGGGCGTCAACATCGGCAAGGTGGACGGCATGCAGGCGTTCACCACCGGCAAGCTGTCCGTGGACGGAGACCTTTCGGCCCTGGGCAAGACGACCAAGATGTTCAAGCGGTACGTCCCGCCCAAGAAGGAGCTTTCCATCCGGGAGTACGTGCTCGACATGTTCGGCACCCTGGAGAAGCGCTTTCAGCCCAAGGAAGCCCAGGGCCTCGACCTGGTCGTGGCCTACGACATCGGCGGTCCCGAAGGCGGGCAGTGGACCGCGACCATCCGGGACGGAGCCTGCAAGGTTTCCGAGGGGCTCGCGGCCCAGCCTACTCTCAAGCTATCGCTCAAGGCCAAGGACTGGGTGGAGCTCATGCTGGGAAAGGTGGATGCCCTGACGCTGCTCAGCACGGGGAGAGCCAAGTTCGAAGGCGACCTCCAGGTGGCCATGAAACTCGGGCAGATCTTCGCCAGGTATACCCCTCCCGGCGAGGAGGCCAAGGAGGAGCAGGAGCTGCTGGTCCTCAAGAAAGTCATCTCGGTCGACCACCGCTTCGCGACCGGGCCGGTCATGGGAAAATTCCTCAACGCCCTCAAGGAAAAGAAAATCCTGGCCAACCGGTGCCCCAAGTGCCGGCGGCTCCAGCTCCCGCCCAGGGAAATCTGCGCCGAGTGCAGGGTGCGGGCGACCGAGTTCGTGGAGGTCGGACCCAAGGGCAACGTCCGCATGCTCGAATACGTGTACTACGCGAGCCCGGACCCCCTCACCGGGAAGACCCGGGAGACCCCTTACGGCGTGGCCTACATCCTCCTTGACGGATGCAAGGGCCACGAAGTGTTCTCCCACTACATCCGGCCCGACCAGCTCGACCGGATCGAGCTCGGCTGGAACGAGAAGAAGGGATCCGTCGTCCGGCCGGTCTGGGCCGAGGAGCGCACGGGTTCGGTCCACGACATTCTGTACTATGAACTCGACGAGTGAGGAGTTTGGCCATGAATCCCGCCGCGGAAGAGACCCGAGACTGCTTTGTTGTGCCTGGAAAGATCGCGCTTCCTTACACCTACTTCGCCGGGAAAGTGGGCAGCAAGTTCCTGACCACAATCCGGGACAAGAAACAAATCCTCGGTATCCGGTGCGAGAAATGCAACCAAGTGTACGTGCCGCCCCGGCAGGTCTGCGACGTCTGCTTTGCCGACATCCGGGAAAACTGGGTGGAGGTGAAAAGCGAGGGGACGGTGACGAATTTCACGGTCGTCCGGTACGGGGACAAACACCTGCCCCGCAAGCCGCCTTTCGTGCTCGCCCTGATCCGGCTCGACGGAGCGGACACGGCCATGCCTCACATCGTGGAGGGCGTGGCGCCGGACCGGGTGAAAATCGGCATGCGGGTCCGGGCGGTCTTCGCAAAAGAGACGACCAGCACCCTCCTCGACATCGACCACTTCGAGCCCGCGTAGGGAAGACCGCACCCGCAGCCCGGCTCAGCCTGCGCGACGAGAGGGCGTCGAAAGGCGCCCTCTCTCCGGGGCCGGGTGCAGGAAGAATGCACGGAGAAAGCCGCAAAGCTCCGTGAGGAGCTGAGGCTTGAAGTCCTACCCGGCGGGATCCGGCGCCCGCTCAATCTTGCCGAGTTCCCTGGCGACCATCCAGTCCACCGCCCTGGCCGGCAGCAGCCGGATCAACCGGTACTCCCATCTTTCCCTGGCAACCAGATACCGCGCTCTGGGCCGGCGTGCGATGAGCGCCCGGTGCACGACCCTCGCCACTTCCACAGGGGCAATCCCTGTTTTCTTCCCCCGGTCAATGGCATATCTTCCCACCCTTCTGGCAAGGGGGACGAGCGGAGAGCCCATGTCGGGGCGATCCAGCTGCTCCTCCCCTTTGTCCCAGATGGGCGTGGCAATCCGTCCGGGTTGAACGAGCACGACCGAAACCCCGAGGCGGCACACTTCACGCCGAAGGGAATCGGCGTATCCTTCCAGGGCGAACTTCGACGCGCAGTACGGGCCGAAAAAGGGCTTGGCAAAAAACCCCGAATCGCTCGACATGAGGATCACCCGGCCTTTGGCCTCGACCACGAGAGGCAGGAGCGCCCGGGTGACGCGGTGCACGCCGAAGAAGTTCACGTCGAACTGCTCGAAAAGCTCCCTTGCGGTAACGTCCATGAGGGGGCCGCCCCGGGCGATGCCGGCATTGTTGACCACGGCGAAAAGGCCCGTGCCCGCATCGGTGATCCGCGCCGCAGCGGCCTCTGCGTCGGCATCGTTCCGGACATCAAGGGGCAGGGCAACCACGCCTCTCAGGCGGCCCAGGGCGTCCAGGTCTTCCTTCCGGCGGGCGCACCCGTAGACGCCAAACCCGCGCTCCGCCAGAAATTCCGCCGTGGCCCGACCGATGCCCGAACTCGCCCCGGTGACCAGCACCCACCGCCTGGCCTCGGTCCCCATGGATCGATTCCTCCATCGCCCGCGATTTGCTTCTTCCTTCAGGACACAAGCACGAAGTGGGGCTGCCTGGCGGTCGACACGTCCACCACCGAGGGCCGCTCGTCGGCCAGGGCCGCCTCCAGGGCCGGTTCCAGTTCGGCCGGCTTGCGGACTTTCATGCCCGCGCACCCCATGGCAAGGGCGATGGAGGCGAAGTCGGTTTCCTCGTACTCGGTGGCGATCCTGCGGCCCGGCGCCTGGAAGTCTGAGACGTTGCACAGGCCCGCGTTGTTCATGACGACATACGTAACGGGCAGACGGTACTGGCGGGCCGTCTCGAGAGCGTGCAGCATCATGAGCATACCGCCGTCGCCGCACACGGCCACGACCCGGCGCTCCGGCCTGAGCATTTGGGCGCTCAGGGCTGCGGGAACCCCCCATCCTACGCCTGCGCCGCCGCCCGGGGCCACGACCTGGCCCGGCGACTTGGACTGGAAAAGCTTGGCCATGAACATCCGGCTGTTCCCGCAGTCCAGGACCACGAGATCCTCGGCCCTGACGATCCGGTTCAGGGCTCCCACGATCCTTTCCGGCAGAACGGGCTCCGACTCCGACCGGCAGGAATCTCCTGCAAAAAAGCCTGCCTTGGCCTTGAGGGCCCGAAGAGCCTCGAGACGCCACCTGCGGTTGATGGACACATCCCGAGACCGCACCGCCTCGAGAATGGCCCGGAGCGCCCCCTTCGCGTCCGCCGTCATGCCCTGCGCGACCGGGTACGTCCAGCCGATGTTGCGCGGCTCGATGTCGATCTGGAGAATGGCCTGCCGGTCGGGCCGGATGAACTGGGGGGACAGCATCTTGGTGTTTTCCGGACCGAGACAGGAGCCGACGACGAGCAGGACGTCGGCATCCTCGACCGATCGGTTGGCGGCCTCCTGCCCGATCTGGCCCATGGTGCCCACCGCCAGCTCATGCGTTTCGGCAAGAGCGCTCTTTCCCATGTAGGTCGTCGCGACCGGCATGGCCAGTTCTTCTGCAAGCGCCTTGAGTTCGTCGTAGGCCCGGCTCGCGTGCACGCCCCTTCCGGCGATCACGACCGGCGCCCTGGCCGCCAGAAGCGTGTCGGCGGCTCTTTCGGCATCCTCCTTCGAAAGAGCCGGCTTCGACACGTTGAGATACCCTTCCAGGGGATAGAGGGCCGGCCTGACCTTGGCCGGATCGATTTCGGAAAGGGCCACGTCCCAGTGGAACAGAACAGCCGTGGGGCCCGGGCGGCCGGTCACGGCATGCTTGAGAGCCAGTGCCGTTCCGTGCACGAACTCGTCGGCCGTGTGGGCTACGGTCGTGTACTTGGTCATGGAGCGGAAAATCCCCCTGAGGTCCGCGCTCCCGTACTCGCCTCCCATGCACTGATACGGCCCGTGCTGCACGAGCCCCGCATAGTCCGAAAGATCGGCGAGCACGACCATCGGCGAACCGGCCAGATACGCCTCGATCACGCCGAAGGCGCCGTTCGATCCAGCCCAGGCGCCCTGGGCGATCACGACGCCGGGCTTGCCCGTGAGTCTTCCGTACATGTCCGCCATGCATGCCGCCGCCCCTTCCTGGCGGGCCAGCACGGTCCGGATCCGGTCCTGGCGGTCGACCAGGGCGTCGTACAAAAAAATCGTTGCCCCTCCCGGCATACCGAAGACATGGTCGATGCCGGCCTGGACGAGAAGGTCCAGGACAAGTCCCGTGGTTTTTTGGCTCATGGTCTCTTCTCCTTGGGATGGCTGCCGCGTTCGAGGCCGCCGACTTTCAACGCCCGGCTCCTCGCTCTCGGGCCAGTTTCTGACGCAGGAGCGCGGTCGCTTCCTTGTCAACGGTTTTGGTGCGCTCGTCGATCACAACCCCGTAGCACCGTTCGGCCGCCTCCCGGGACACGTATTCATCCAGCACGTCGTCCAGGACCGCCTGGGGATCGCGCTCCAGAGGATCGCCCCAACCCCCTCCGCCTCCCAGGTCCACAATCGTCAGATCGCCGGCCGAAAGGGGTTCGCCAAAGGCCGTCTTCTCGACCGTTTTCTCTCCGGGCGAGCCGGCCCTCAGGACGACCCGGTTGGGCGCCCCGTCCGCGCCGCCGCAGACGCCCCGCATGGGGTATTTCGTGCCGATCACATACGTATGAGCGAACATGGGCGCACGGGCGCGCATCCGCGCAGAGGTCCCGAGACCGCCCCGCCATCTGCCCGGACCGCCCGAGTCTGTGATGTACTCCCTGCCCAGGGTCTCCACGGGGTACAGCAGATCGTGGAGTTCTCCGGTGGCCATGGTCATGGCGCCGAAAAAAGCGGGCATGGCGCCCCATCCGTCCGTTCCGAAAGCCGCGTTGCACCAGCCGGCGGACATGGTCACATTCTGATCCACGTAGAATTCCCCGGTCAATGGATTCACGCCGAAGGTGACCACCGGCATGCCGAGCTTGATGTTCTGGACATAGGCCTTCTCCGGGACCGCCTTGGCCAGGGCAACCGCCAGAGCCTCTCCGACCTCGCCGCCCGCGTGAAGCGTGCAGGCCGTGCAGGGCGCGGGAGGGCGCGGGTTCACCACGGTCCCCTGGGGCAGAACGATTTCCACAGGCCGGAACAGGCCGTCGTTGCGGGGAATCGTGTCGTCGATCATGCTGGAAAGGGTCAGAAAAATGTACGAGTAGGAGTTGGGCAGCGAGCTGTTGATGAACCCCGGGGTCTGGGGGTCGCTCCCTGTGTAATCGATCCGCAGAGAATCTCCGGAGATCGTGACCGTGACCCTCACGGTGATGTTCTCCACCCCCTGGCAGTCGTGTTCCAGAAAGGCCTCGCCCGTGTAGCAGCCGTCCGGCCAGGAACGGATTTCCTCGCGGAATCTTCGCTCGGTGTAGGAAAGGGCGGCCTCGACCGCGTCGCGGACCGTCCGGAGACCGTACCGCCCGAGGAGCTCGGCAAGTCTCCGCTCCCCCACCCGGACCGATCCCATCATGGCCTGGAGGTCTCCGAGAAACGTGGGCTCCCGGTTGTTGATCTCGAGCATGCGGATGATGTCCTGCCGGGGCCTGCCGCGGTCGAAAATCCGGATCGGCGGCAGCCTGAGCCCCTCCTGCCAGATGTCGGTCGCCCCCGGGTTGTAGCCGCCCGGCACGGCCCCTCCGGTGTCTCCCTGGTGCGCCCGGGTGACCGGAAAGAAAACGAGTTCGTCCTCGAAAAAGACCGGCGCGGTCATCGTCCAGTCCGGCAGGTGCGATCCTCCGTGATACGGGTCGTTCACCAGGAACAGGTCTCCGGGGTGGATGTCCTCGCCGAACGCGGCCAGAATGGCCTCAACCGAGAATTTGCAGGCGCCCATGTGAATGGGCAGCGCATCGGCCAGGGCCACGATGCGGCCCCGGCAGTCGAAAACCGACGTCGAGAAGTCGTGGCTTTCGCTGAACGTCGGCGTCCTGGCGGTGCGGATCATCGTGTCGCCCATCTCGTTGGCGATCGTGACGAGGCCGCATCGCACCACTTCGGCCGTGATGGGATCGACCTTGCTCATGGATGCACCTCCTCTGCCCCGCCCGGGCTCCTGTGCCCGGCCCCTTGCGCGCCGGCCTCCGGAGTCCGGACGTCCGCCTGGATCTCGTACTGATCCCATTTCGAAAGGAACGCGGTCTGGCCCGGGTACACCACGATGGTCGTTGCGGGCTCCTCGATCACGCAGGGACCGGGGAACACCTGTCCGCACCGGGTCTTCTTCCCGTCATAGATCGGCGTGTCCGCGAACCCGCCGAGTTCTTCGAAAAAGACCGGCCGCGTTCCTCGCAACGCCCGCGAAGAATCCTCGCCCGAAGGTGCAAGTTCCGGGAGGCGGGTTTTTCCGGTCTCCAGGACCGCTTCGAGCCGCACGTTGAGAAGATACACGGGGTCGCCCCTGCAGCAGAACGTGTGCAGGGCCTCATGGGCCTGGTGGAAGGCTTCGACCGCCCTTGAAAGATGCTCAGGGGTGACCCGGTCGCGGTCGGTCTCCAGAGGCACCGTGATCTCGTGGGTTTCGCCCTTGTAGTGCATGTCAAGCCCGTACCGGTGGACGCGGCCGCCCGCCAGGGCTGAGCATCCTTTTCCGGCCCCTGCGAGATCCGAATCCACTTCCGCGCGCATCTCGGCCAGCAGGCTGTTCAGCCGCTCCAGGTCGCAAAGGTCTGTTCGGGCCGCGCAGGTCCGCATCTTGGACACCACGCCGTCCGAGAAGAGCATCCCGAGAGCCGAAAAGGCCGTTGCGAACCTCGGCACCACCACCTTGCGGATCCCGAGATCCCGGGCCTGCACGCCCGCGTGGACAGCCCCGTTTCCCCCGAAGGCTACGAGCACGAAATCCCTGGGGTCGTGCCCGCGCTGAACCGAAACCACCCGGATGCCGTTGGCCATGTTGTGGTTGACGATCCGAAAGATCCCGAAGGCGGCCTGGACAGGGTCCAGGTTCAGGGCCCGAGCCACTTTCCTCTCCACGGCCCGTTCTGCCGCCTGCCGGTCGAGCCTCATCTCGCCTCCGAGAAAGGTTTCCGGATCCAGGAAACCGAGAAGAAGATTCGCATCGGTGACCGTGGGCTCCTCCCCGCCCCGGCCGTAGCAGGCCGGCCCGGGCACGGCGCCCGCGCTCCGGGGCCCGACATGCAGGGCTCCGCCCGAGTCCACCCACGCCACACTCCCTCCCCCTGCGCCGATCGTGTGGATGTCGAGCATCGGAACAGCAACCCGATAGCGGCTGATCCAGGCACGGGTCGTCACCGCAGGCCGGCCGCCCCGGATCAAAGAAACGTCGTAACTCGTGCCGCCCATGTCCACCGTGATGAGGTTCGGCTCGCCGCACCGCCGTCCCACAAGTTCCGCGCACGCCACGACACCGCCCGCAGGCCCGGAAAGCAGGGAGGTCACCGCGTATTTTCCCGCGAACGCGGCGTTCATCACGCCGCCGTTCGAGAGCATGATGAGAAGCTCGCCCCTGAACCCGTGGCCGGCAAGTTCGATCTGCAGGCTCTCCAGGTACTTCTTGAGCCTCGGCGATGTGTACGCGTTGACCAGGGTCGTGCTCACCCGCTCGAATTCACGGATCTGGGGAAGCACCTCGTGAGCCAGGGAAACATGGGCATCCGGATGCTCCCGGCGGACGATCTCGGCGATCTCTTTCTCGTGGGCAGGATTGAGGAAGCCGAAATACAGGCAGACGGCGATGGACTCCACCCCCTGGTTCTTGAGCCTCCGGACCGCTTCGGCAGCCTCGGCGCGGTCGAGAGGCTTGACGACGTTGCCGTCCTGGTCGACCCGCTCGTCCACCGTCAGCCGGTCCCTGCGCCTGGCAATGGGGACAGGGGCCGGATAGCGGGGATCGAAAATCTTTTCCTTGTACCCGCGCCGGATCTCGATATCGTCCCGGAAGCCCCGGGTCGTGATGAGCCCGGTCCTGGGGCCGTTGAACTCCAGCATGGTGTTCGTGGCGACCGTCGTGCCGTGCAGGATGAGATCCGTTTCGGCCAGAAGCCGGCGCAGGTCCAGACCTTCGAGCGACGCGATTCTGTCGAGCCCCCGGATCACGCCCAGGGCCTGGTTCTCCGGCGTCGTGGGCGTCTTGACGATCTGCGTCCGGCCCGTACCTGAGACGGACACAAGGTCCGTGAAGGTCCCTCCGATGTCTATGCCGATGCGGTATCCCAAGGGTCCCTCCTCCTGCTGCCTGCGATCCCTCGTCTGCCCCTGTCAGCCCAGCAGACGGGACCGAGTCTGAATCTCTTCGCTCAGCGAGATCCCCCCGTTGTCGGCAAGACGCTCGAAGAACTCCCCGGGGGCGAGACAGGCCTCGGGCGCCATCACGCCTTTGGCGGAAATCCTCCCCTCGGCCAGCATCTGCACGCCCACGGAGAGGGATCTCGCCGTCGTGGTCACGACCTCGTTCGTGCCGCTGTAGGCGATCCTGCACTCCTTTCCTCCCTTTGTACCGATCACTTCGACCCGGAAAACCGATATCCCCTTCACTCCGGCCAGCCCCAGGGCGTCCGGAAACTGCTCGAGCAACACCCGGATGTGGGCAGCCACATAATCCCGGGGCGTCAACTGCGTTCCCTTGACCACAAGGGGCAGATCGGCGAAGAGCCCGAAGTCCCTCATCGTGCGCACCAGATCGTTGAGGCCGGGCGGAAACAGCCCGCCCCGGTTCGTCACGGTCTTTACCCCTGGGATAAAGCGGGAGAGCGTGACCGGTTCGGAGTGACCGACGTAGGAAAGAGGGAGTTTTCCGACCGGTTCGGGAAACTCCACCTCCACAGTCCCGGACAGGGCCGGCACCTGTTTCAGGACGCCGTCCAGGAACTGGGGAACCGTGCCGGAGCAGATGTGGGCAAGATGGTAGATTTCCGAAGGCCCGGTGGGATCCGAGCCGCCCACGGCCCAGCAGGTGTGGATCTCGCTGGTCTTGTCGAGCTGGTCGGCCCCGCGCCTGGCCAGCATGCTGGTGACCCCGGGACTCGTCCCCAGGCAGGTGACCACGGCGACGCCGGCCCGGCGCGCCGCCGCATCCAGCCCGAGAACCGCTTCGGCCGCATCGTAGTCGTCGCAGATATCGCAAAGAGAACAGCCCGCCTCGATTGCGGCCTCCGCAATTCTCCGGGCATACCGGTAGTGGGGGCCGATGCAGTTGGCCAGCACGAAGCCCCTTTCCATGAGCTTTGCCAGCGACGCCGGATCATCCGCATCGACCCGTTCCCACCGCGCACGCGGATCCGCGAGGGACGCAGCCGCCTTCCGGGCCGCATCCTCCTTGACGTCCGCAAGAACCACCTCCTCCAGGAGCGGGTTTCGGAGGAGATCTCTGGCCACTGCGATTCCAACCGCGCCCGCACCGCCGAGAACCTTGACTTTCATGCTCCCCTCCTTCTTTCTCGCTTGACTAACACGTCCTTCTCCGGGGACTCAAGCGATTTTTCCCCGGAGCTCTGCCGGGCCGGCCTTCCACAAGGAGGCCCGATCAGGAGCCGGTTCCCGGCTCCCTCGCGCAGGTCCGTTGACTTGGAAAAATCCCTTCCCGTATGCTGCAGCCTACATCCCGAACCCCTTTCGGACAAGGAGGACCCCGTGACCGAGCCCGCATCTGCCCCGACCAAGCCCATCAACTTCCTCGAGATCCACGCGGCCAACCACCCGGACAAGACCGCGGTCATCGGGCCGGAGCGAGCCCTCACCTACGGAGAGCTTCGCGACCGTTCGCGAAGGCTTGCCAAGCGCCTTTACGCCATGGGCCTGAGGCCCGGCGACCAGGCCGCGGTCATGAGCTACAACCTTCCCGAGTGCTTCGAGATCGGCCAGGCCCTTTACTACCTCCAGGTCGGGCTCGTCATGGTGGGCTATCGAATGAAGCCGCCCGAGATCGAATATATCGTCGACAACTCGGATTCCAAGGTCCTTTTCTTCTTTCACGAATTCGCCGACCGGATCCTGCCCTTCCGCAGCCGCTACCGAAAGATCCTGCCGGGCGGCCTGATCTCGTTCGGCGGCCCCGCCGAGGGTGCGCAAGCATACCAGGCCCTCTTCGAAGACCCGCCCGAGGTGGACCTCGACAACCTGCCGGCCGCCTCGGAAGCCGGCCATTCGATGATCTACACGTCGGGCACCACGGGAAGGCCGAAGGGCGCGGCCCGAAAGGCGGACTTCGTGACCCGCCCGGGCGTCCTCACCTATGTGGCCGAGACGATCCGATTCCTTCGCATGGGGCCGGACGAGGTGCATCTCATCTGCTGCCCCCTGTACCACTCGGCGCCGACCTACTTCAACGTCGTCAATTTCATTCTGGGCGGCACGGCCGTGCTGCAGCCCCGGTTCGATCCCCTGGAGTTCCTCAGGCTCGTCCACGTCCATCGGGTGACCTCGGTCCACCTCGTCCCCACCATGGTCGTGCGGCTTCTGCAGGTTCCGGAAGAGGAGCTGCGCAAGTACGACACCACGAGCCTACGGACCGTGATCTGCGGCGCAGCGCCCCTGTTTCCCGAGTACAAGCTCGCATTCCTCGACCGCTTCGGAGACTGCCTTTACGAATACTACGGCGCCACGGAGACAGGCGTGAACACCCTGATCTCCCCCCAGGAGATCCGGCAGCGGCCCGCGAGCGTGGGCAGGCCCTTTGCCGACAACGAACTGAAGCTTTTCGACGAGCACGGCAACGAGGTGCCGGACGGCCAGAGGGGCATCCTCTATATGTACAACTCGGTGCTCATGGAAGGCTATTACAAGAACGAATCGGCCACGGTCGAGACCTTCCGGGGCAAGTACATGACCGTGGGGGACGTCGCGATCCGGGACCAGGAGGGCTATTACTTCATCGTGGACCGCGTGAAGGACATGATCATCCGGGGCGGTGTGAACATCTACCCGGCCGAGGTCGAGTCGGTTGTCGGCAGCATGCCCGGCGTTGCGGACGTCGCCGTGGTGGGAAGGCCGGACCCCGAGTTCGGCGAGGTCGTCGCGGCCTTCGTGGTCCCGGCCCAGGGGGTGTCGCTCACCGAGGAGGCCATCCGCGCCTTCTGCCGCGAACGGATGGAAAACCACAAGATCCCGGCTACCATCGTCTTTGTCGACGAAATCCCCAGGACGCCCACGGGGAAAATCCTCAAGCGGGAACTGCGCGAGCGGCTCAAGACGCTCTGAGATTCCAGCCAAAGACTCTGGCGAACATGCAGGAGGACATCATCCGCCGGTTTCAGGCAGCGCTGCCCCGGCTCCGGGCCTGGATCGACCGTCTGCTGGAGGCGCACGCGGGTCGAGCCCGTGCGGTCGGCGCCCTGGGCTTTGCGCGTCTGGCGGCCTGCTTTCCCGCAGAGCTCCTGGAACGTGCCAGGGTGGTGGCCGCCGACCCCGTGCCGTTTCCTCCCCTGGACGCGTTCGGGCTGCCGGAGTTCGCATTCTTTCAGCGCATGCCGATCGAAGGGATCACCTTCAAGGACACCTTCTTCGTGCGCCGGGGAGGGGAATCGGAGTCCCTGTGCTTTCACGAGCTCGTGCACGTGGTGCAGTGGTCGACCCTGGGCGAGGAAAGGTTCCTCCTCGCTTACGGTTTCGGGCTGCTCTCCCTCGGATATCGCGCAAGCCCGCTCGAACGGATGGCCTACGACCTGCAAAGAGCCTTCGACGCGGATTCGGTTCCGCCAAGAGTCGTGCACATGATCGAGCAGCGGACCTGGGCCATCTGGGCCCAGGCAGAGCCGGCCGTCCGGGGACGGCTCGCCGGGACAGGCGCCCGGAGCAGTTGAAAAGGAGAAGGACCTCCTGACGGGATCAGCGCGCACCGGGCGAGCTTGGCGGGCCGCACTCCCCTCTGTGCAGGATCGAGACTCCCGTCTGCCGGGCAGTGCAGGCGCTTGAGTACGTCTCTGCGTCGCACCCGCAAACCGGATCCACAATCCCGGGGCAGGCTGCCTCCCGCCAGGCGCACGTCCCCGGGGGCGCGCACTGTCCCTCTGGATAGAGACAGAAGGATCCCTCGTCGCAGTCCGGATCGTCCTGGCACTCCCTGGAAGGCAGATATCGTTCGAAGATGACCGAGGCCGCCCTCCTGACCTTGACGATATGAAAGGGATTCGTGATCAGGTCCAGCGCGCCCGGCTCCTTGTTTTCCTCCACCCGCACGACGAAACTCCTGCCGGGCGCCGAGTCCGTGGAAAACGGAAAAGATCCCGGCTATGCTTGTTTCTTCTGCCGGGGGAATCTCCAGGACAGCCCCCCAGCAGGCTTTTCCCTTTTCAGGCGTAGGCCGATCGAATTTCTCCGGTCCTGCCCAAACAACGAGGATCGCGTCATGCAGTTCGAATCCCTGGCCTCCCTTCACCCGGTGCTCCAGGCCCTTGCAGCCACGCTGTTCACGTGGTTCATGACAGCCCTGGGGGCCGGCATGGTCTTTTTCTTCAAGACCATCGAGCGCAAGGTCCTCGACACCATGATGGGGTTCGCCGCCGGGGTCATGATCGCCGCAAGCTACTGGTCCCTGCTCGCGCCCGCCATCGACATGGCCGAAGCCAAGGGAGGACCCCCGTGGATCCCGGCAACTGCCGGGTTTCTGGCCGGGGGCTTTTTCATCTGGGTCATCGACCGGATCCTGCCGCACCTTCACCCGGGGCTGCCCACGAGATCTGCCGAGGGTCTGCCCAGCCACTGGCGCCGCAGCGTTCTGCTGGTTCTGGCGATCACCATTCACAACATCCCCGAAGGCCTGGCCGTGGGCGTGGCCTTCGGAGCTCTGGTCACCGATCTGCCTTCAGCCTCGCTGGCCGGAGCCATTTCGCTCGCCATCGGAATCGGCATCCAGAACTTCCCGGAAGGCACGGCTGTGGCCGTGCCCCTGAGAAGAGAGGGGTTCTCCCGGGCCAGGAGCTTCTGGTACGGCCAGCTCTCCGGCATGGTGGAACCCGCAGCCGGCGTGTGCGGCGCCTTTGCCGTGGTGGCGATGCAGTCGATCCTGCCTTATGCCCTGGCTTTCGCCGCCGGAGCCATGATTTACGTCGTGGCCGAGGAGCTCATCCCCTCGGCCCAGAGGGAGAGCCACAGCGACTTTGCCACGGCGGGCGTGATGCTGGGCTTCGCCGTCATGATGACCCTGGACGTGGCTCTGGGCTGACCTCCAGGGCCCGCGGTTGACAATTCATGTCGTGAATGAATATCATTCACGGCATGAATGATTTTCTTCTCCCCCGGCTGGTCCAAGAACCTCTCGCCCGGCATCTCCGCGTCAAGACAAAAAATGCGCTCCATCTCGGATCTGCCGGAGCCCCGATGCGCACTCGGGCTTCCACCCTTCACTGAAGTGTTACGACGACTCGGAGAAATTCGTCTCAGCGGCTTTCCTCCCATGCTCATACCTCCAGAAGTCTATAAATCTCGACACGCTGGCAGCGGGCGCTGGCCCGCAGGCCCTCCGGCGCGTTCAGGGCTGAGGCACCCTTCCGCTTGACAACCCCGAGCGTCCCAGGATATTGTAACTATAATTCTGGATAACCTGAATTGAGGTCTGATCATGAAAATCCTCTCTCTGTCCGAAGCCAAGATGAAGCTGAGCGAGCTCGTCGACAAAGTCCAGTCCACAGAGGAGGAGGTGATCATCACGCGAAACGGCAGGCCCGCGGCCGTTCTGGTCAACCCGGACGAAATGGAGAGGATGCGCGAAACGCTGGAAATCAAAGCCGACCGCGACCTCATGAAAGAAATCAAGGCCGGCCTCAAGGCGCTCAAGGGCAGGACCAGGCTTTACAGCCTCGAAGAGCTGCTGGACGAGT